>Ga0189274_100009_pt1 | contig 382829 bp, 333 predicted proteins | sample N5B1minimetaG_FD_130323 | JGI IMG/M metagenome (GOLD analysis project Ga0189274, IMG submission 130323) | Marine microbial communities from the Costa Rica Dome - N5 B1 mini metaG | ecosystem: Environmental > Aquatic > Marine > Oceanic > Photic zone | place: Costa Rica: the Eastern Pacific... | reverse complement strand
TTGGTGAATCTAATTATCAATTCCGCTTTAGATAGGTATTGAAGGCTTTTGCCGAAGATGCCGTATCGGTTAGGTATAGATAAAGTATTAGTAGTATAAAATGAGGTTAAAACGAATCATAATCTATCCCAAAGATGTGCAGGTATTAACTGGCAAAAGTGAAAGGTATGGCCGTGGTTTAATCCAAAAAATCAGGGGTCACTTAAAAAAGCAACCCCATCAAATGATAAGCATCAAAGAATTTTGTGACTACACTGGCTTAGAAGAAGAAGAGGTAAGATCACATATCATTTGAAGCTCTTCTTTCTTCGTTATGAGTTAACTTCTTCTTTAATTTACTCATATCCCTGCTAACCTTTTGTTTAATTACCTTGGCGTAGATCTGCGTTGTGCTCAATTTTGTATGCCCAAGCATTTCACTTACTGTCTCAATTGGGATGTCATTGGCTAAAGTCACTGTTGTTGCAAACGTATGTCTGGCTAAATAAAAGGTTAAAAGCTTTCGTATTCCGCAGGCCTTTGCCAAATCTTTCAGGTATTGGTTTAGCTTCTGATTTGAATAAACAGGCAGACATTTTTTCATATTAAGAGCTCTTGGATCCTCCTTATACTTCTCCAGAATCGCCAGTGCTTTAGGCAAAAGCGGAATACCGTAAAACTCCTCTGACTTCTGTCGTTGGCCTGTAATCCATTTCTCACCATCTATACCAATTGAAATGTCTTCATCTTCCAGGTTGAATGTTTCGATATAGGATAAGCCAGTATAGCAAGCAAATACAAATAAATCTCTGGTCAACTCAAGGTTCTTTTTCGTCATGGGAGTCGTTTCTAGTCGAAACAACTCTTCAGAATCCAAGTAACCCCTTTCAGTCTTCTTATATTTAAGCTCATATTTGATGAAAGGGTTTTTAAGAAGCCACTCTTCTTTCACGGCCAGATTCACCATTTTACATAACCTTTCCATATGCTTCATTATTCCATTTTGATTACATGGAGCATTCTTCTGGATCGGATTATTTCGAATATATCGCTCAAAAGACTTAATAAAATTGTAATTCAATTCCTGTAGGAAGACATCATCTGTTTTGAATTGCTTCCTTAGAAATTTCTCGAGGTACTTCTTGGTACTTCTATAATTCTTTAAGGTTCCTTCGGTGAGCTCTGCCTTCATTTCAGTATTGTGATAATTCACTAATTGCATCAAGGTCATTGATTGTTGATCTTCACCAGTATACCGGCTCTTAATCGCCTTTGCCGTCAAAAACTTCTTTTCTCTTTCCAGTTCCCCCCGACATTCGTAGAGACGGCTCTGAATAGAACCTAAATAGTCATTTAGCTCTTTAGCCTCCGAGCGATTACCCTTGGCCTGGCACTTACCGGCATCCCAGTTTTCAATAGCTACCTTTCTTTTTACGGATAGATCTATTGACTTTCCATTTACAGTTATCCTCACATAAATAGGAGCTTGACCTTTAGAGGCTTTGTACTTTTTGATGAAGAATGAAATTCCAAAAGTTGTTCGGGTTCTCATTTGTTTAATTTTAAAGGGTTTTGAACTTGCTTAGCTCCATGCCCTTCAAAAAGGGCACAGAAAAGTGATCAAAACGCACCAGATCAAATCAAAATGAATGATTATAACTATCAGGTATTCAGATAATTAATTCAATAAAAACCCAATTATAAGGAATAAAAATGGGGCCACGAATAGGGCACATTTTTATTGAATTTGTATGAATAAAATGGAGTGATAAAAAATAAAAAACCCCTTTAAACATACCTTTAAAGGGGTTTTGTACTTATTTGTTATAAAAAAGTCGGGATGACTGGATTCGAACCAGCGACCTCCCGCACCCTAAGCGGGTACTCTAACCGGACTGAGCCACATCCCGATGTCATTGACTGTCAAAATTAAAACAAGCCTTCTAAATAACGCAAGACTACACACTTTTTAATTTGCTTTTCTTTAATCTTCTGTTATCAAATTGCTCGAAGTGAACAGCTTCACATAGTACACCTGATTTTGTGGTTTTGACAAATAGTTAAACAGGATTCTCTTCTTTGGATCATTTGGTGTGTCCGATATGGACTGTATGTATGTAGAAACTTCGCAAAATGCAAACCAAGTACATACCGCTTGTTGCTTTCTGATGGGGTTGTCGGGATGATCACGCTTCAAGCGTGACGACCTCCCGCACCCTAAGCGGGTACTCTAACCGGACTGAGCCACATCCCGAAAATGTTGCAATATTAATGCTGACAGAGGCCCTGCTTTGTAAAATTAATCTTTAGACAACTTGCCTCTGTTACGGATCTTATAACCCGCTACACTTACGACTAACAGAAGCACAATTGTGCCCACAATGTACCACACAAATTGCGTGGTGTGCGTTACCTCTTTTTGTAGCCCTCCATAGTATACAAATGATGCCCAGTAATAAGGTGATTTCTTATCAAGAGCAATCTTCTCATCACCTAAATAGTCCAATTTCGCTTTATGGACTGCCATTGACGCCTGTTTTTCATCTGCATAGTTCTCATAAAAATAAGCCATCAATTTAGACGTAGAGTAATCATTCACTTTCCAAAGGGAAAGCATGATATTTTCAACCCCTGCATGCATAAATCCAGCGGCAATGCTTAGCGGACCTTCACCACGGTATAGCTTGCCTATCCCTGTTTCACATGCACCTAGTACCATCAGTTCAGTGTGCATATTCAATCCATAAATCTCAGGTAAATACAAGTCTGAATCAATAAACGAAATAGATGGTGGCTTCAAAATACTTCCTGCAGAGGCGTGAGTAGACAAATGTACAATCGGATATTTGCCTACCTGCTTTAAGAAGGTCTGCTTTGTAGCTTTTTCATTTCTATAAAAATCTCCTTTGAAATATTTCTCAATCTCTTTGGCCTCCTCTTCAGAATAGCTCAAATAACGTTTTGTATCGGCAAATCGTGGAAAAAAGCCCAGAACCTGCTGAGAACCTTTGGCACTCACAAAGCGCCTGTTGGTATACAAATCAGCTGAATAATGATAGAAAATAGGTGTCTTTTGTAGCAGCCAAGGCCACTGAGCATAACCCTGGGTGTCAGGAAGTGCTGTAAGCAAAGCTTCGAATGGAGCAAAATTGAGAAGCCCATCCGGAATTATCAGCATGGGCGTTTGCAAGTCATTGGGAAGCAATAGTCCGTAGAGGCGATGAGAAATTTGGGCAAATAATTGAGGTGCTGAATTTATTTTCACCTCATGGGTAAACAGTTGGCTGTATTGCATAACCACCTTTCTCAATGTATCAATATTCGGATTCCGCGTCATCTCCAGCTTATCCCCATTGAGCATAAATCTGTATAAGGCTCGTCTTCCAAAAAAATACTCGATCAGTGTAAGGCCATCTTGCTGTAACTGATGTTGGAGGCTGTCATAGCTAATTGAGTGTCCTTGGCGACCGATACCCAAGGTTTGTTTTAGTTCTTTTAAATTCAACATCAATTCATTTTTAGCATTGATCAGTTGCTGGATTGTACTGATACTCGCAGACTTACCTTTGCTTTGCTCCTGAATTAATGCATTTTCAACTTGAGCTAGCTCACTGTCAAGTTGCTTTTTCCTACTATAAAGAGAATCGCTTGACTTTAGCCACGCATTTCTATCACGCAATTCATCTTTTAGTGCTATTGACTTGGTTTGCTCGGCTATTGCAAAAGCACTTTGAGCATATTTTTCCTGCCTGGTATTTTGATATAAATCAAATAAAATTGATAACATGCTCTCGGCCCTATCTCTATTTTCCGTTTGCTGAAGCAACTTGGATTGCTTGTAATTGAAATTTTCTTTAAGCAACTCCTCCACTACAAAACTCCTGTGATAACAGGCAATGGCCGCCTCAGGTGAACCACGAGCGATATGAATTCCTGCCATCCCGTCAAATATTTCTTTCAAAGTATTCTCTGCATATAGCATGCTTTCATCTGGTAGTGCTGCTACTTGATTGTAGTTTGGTAAAAGTGCTTTCAATGCGTTTTGGTAATTGTCCATTGCTTTCTCATAGCTTCCTTTTGCGCCAATTAATCCGGCCAGCTGGACATTGAGCTTAGCTGCCTCCCTTGGTTTCATCAGGTGTTGAAATTTTTTGGCTGAACCCAGGTTATCGATGGCTGAAACAGTATCCTCAACAGCCAAATCTATAAGTGCCATTATAGTATATGTATTTGCCAAATAGTTTTTACTGTCCGTCTTTCTGAAATACCTAAGTGCTTCATTTGCAGATAGTCGAGCCTTTTCAAACTGATTGAGCTTTAATCTATTTTTGGCTATGTTGGAATAAATCATGCCCATTTTAGATTGAAAATTAAAGTCCAGTGCCTGTGATAGCATGTCAATAGCTTCATTAAAACGACCCGTGTCGTGGTATACAATTGAAAGGTTAATCAAGGCCGCTACCTGTTGCTCGTTATCTTTCTGCGCCACACTTTTTAAGAGGTAACTCTTAATTATACTTTCGGCACTTTCATAATCGCCCACCATGCTGTACACATTGCCCAATGGCTTGAGACAATACTCGATTATATTATAATCACTGGGTTGATATTGCTGATAAAATCTCCATGCTCGTTCATAGGCCTGTATCGACTGCTGAAGCTGACTAAAGTTTAAATGATAATACCCTTTGTTGTTATACAGAATGATAACTGCAAGCGCTTCGGCTTTTGAAGCCGGTTTACGCCATATCTTTTCAGCAAAATTATTTAGAATCTCAATGCTTCCATACGTGGGATTTTTTAAAAACTCATCAAGATATGCATAGGTAAAAGCTTCCAGGTTATCGGCAATTTTTAACTGCTCTGCTTCCTTTAAGAGTTGCTCCCCCTGCCTGGCTGGAGAGCGTTCAGCAGCCAGCAGAACACATGCGATACAGCAAATAGCCCTTACTAAAGTGTACATTAAAATTTCCAGGTAAGATAAAAAGCCAATTGTGTGTTAGGTTCATTGAGTTGGTAAACATACCTCAAGCCTAAACTAGGCCCTATTCTAGACATGCCCACGTTCAAGCCCACAAAAGCTCCCGGGTTAAAATCACTGATTCCTTCTTGTACTTCCAATGTTTCAGACTCATCTCTGTCAGGCATGGGCTCCTCAAATCCATCCAGAAACTCTATAAAATATTGACGCTCTATTTGCTTGTCGGCAGTATTATATAGTTTGGTACTAACCTGTACGCCTCCACCTACTCCAATAATTTTATTGAAATTATATCGGTATGAAATAGGCACTAATGTAATGTTCACGTATTCATACTCCGACTCCTCATTGGTTCTTTGTATCTCATTCAGATCTATACCATTGCCAAAAGGACTCCTCTCTTCGAATTGGATAGTCTCTTTATAAGAACCAAAACTCGCCATAAGCTCGGCTTGCAAATAGCCTCGATAGGGCATGTAAGGCGATGCTGTAATACCAAAAAAGTAATCCCGACTGTCCTGTAAGTCACCCATAGATCGGTAACCGGCCTTTGCACCTAATGAGAGCCCGGGCTTGAAATACGTTTTGGCATAGTTTGTAATAATCGGTTCATTTTTATCGAAGATGATAGCTGTTCTACTTTTTGAGTTAATTTTTTCGGCCTTATTATGAAGTTTGACACTATACTTTACAAAGCCTTTTGTTGAATCATATTCATTGACTCCCTTCTGGTTGCTGCCTGGCAAGTAAACGTTTTTAAAAATAAAAGATACCTGTCCCTGGTTAAGTACAGTATCAAGACAACTGTAGCTTACCTCAGGCTGCTGGTCTGGGCATATAGCACATTTCGGATGCATATCCAGTACCTCCAGGGTGGAAAGATCAAGTATCGGTGGTACATCTACATCAAGCTTTATCCTTGTGGCCGGACCTTCTCCGTTGTTCTGAAATCTTATTTTATACTTCAATTTTTTACTTTTTCTTAGCCTGTAGTTAATACGTGTATCATTTACGGCCATTTTATTCGGGTCATGCGAGGTCACAATTTCCATTTCCAGGTCTTTTACCTGGTGGCTTTCTGAGCGCCCATCGGGCACAAATACTCCCCGCATCTTTATGATGGCACTGGTGTCTTGTATCATTTCGGGCGTAGTCTTTATAGAAATGAACATGTTTCTTTTTGCCCCGGGAGCCATATCCTTAAACTCTACCACCAGTTTATCTCTAAACTCCTGCTCAGCCTCATCAATGGTAATATACAAGTGCTCTCTTCTAGATGAGTCTGTCTTCAAAAAATGTAAAGGCGTTACTCCTTCCATCAAGGATGCCCATTGCATTGCTGGATGGGTATGAACAAACAAACCCGTTAAGAGCAGCTCTTCGACCTGCTGCTCTCCGTAGTGGGTTCTTACATCAAGCAGTTGAAAGTTGTCGGCTTTAAACTTACGCTCATTATAATACAAATACAGCTTACCATTGGTGGCATAATCAAACTCATTAGCATAGCGCATCACAACCACCAACTCTTCTTCAGGGATGGGCTCCCTATTCTTCAAGATATCAAACGTCCCGAAATCATCACCAATAGCCGCTGAAGGCTGCCCGGTAGGTGTATCATTTACATTAATTGTTTTGGGTCGGCTTGGTGGCGGCTTACCGTTGTCATAATTATTAGTTGCCTGAAGCCTTACCTCATAAGTACCTGGCGTTTCATATACATGGTTTGGCGTTTCTTCCTCACTAAAATGTCCATCACCAAACTCCCAGAAATAAGTATAAAATGCTTCCGGTGCACCCGAGATTTGAATGAGCGGTGGGGTATCGGCAGAAAGTTGTATGCTATTGCCATTTTGATTAATTACAATAGGTGCTTCTCGGCTGGTAGTATCTACTAACTGGGCGCTTACTAAAGCGGTGCTGATCAATATAAAAGCCGTACTCAGGGTGGTTTTTCGTAGCATGTTTTTTTAAGCAATTGAAGAAAGAGGTACCTCTGAAACAAAGGCATCCTCTTTCCGTCAAGTTAAAAATTAAATTTCTACTGACATAATATTGGTTATGGCAGATCTTCAATCATTTGGATAAGTTCAGCCTCAGTGGTTGGGTTCAGGTCTCCCATCACTTCTACATGATTATCTTCAATAGTGGCTCCCTGTATGGCATAGTTGTACTCGCCATCGACTATCGACACAATAATAAAGTGCACCTCAAGCCCAATCGGTATCAATCCATAATGCTCGGTAAACAGTTCAGTGCCCGGATCATATACATCAAATCTTGCAAGTGCTGTAGGTTCTCCATCGTAAGTAATGTATACCTCACAATTCGTATTGTCATACCCTTCAGGCACATCTACATAAATAGTCGTCTTAGGCCTTGGGTCAGAGTACCATCTGTCAATATTAGTCCATCCAAAATTGCCAGGAAAAGCATAGTAACTCATGTTGCCATCAGGTCCATTGCCAGCATCCATTTCACCTTGTCGGTCTTCCTCCCAAACCACATCGCAGTCAGGCTCCAGGCAATCCTGGTCTTCATTGACAAAAAGCTGCATGCCCTGATCCAGCGTATCGGTAGGTGCTACCAGCATCATATTCATGCCAGGTCTCATCTGAAGTTGCTCTCCATTCTGTGTTGCATTGATAAAGAATTCACCTCCGGAAATAAGCGTAGCAATACTGCCATCCTCTTGGCGTCCTTGAGTAGGCTTATCAGAAAGTAACATACTAGCGCGATCAAACACTTCAATCAACTCAACATCTACCTCGCCCGTCACGTCATTTCCATTCGCGTCCACTAGCGAGTTGGCATAAAACGTCAGCATGGTACCTTGCTCGCCCTCTACTGTACCACCCTCCTCAATATCTACCGCAAAGCTTTGTATAGCCTCTTCTAGAAAATCAGCATGGCTTTGTGCCAGGGCTTCACCGTCAGGTTGAGGCTTATCAGGCGCTATTACGTTTTCATCGTTTTTGCAAGCCGTTGTCATCATAGTGATGAGGCCAAATAAAAAAGTAAGTTTCAAAAAATAATTCAAGGTTTTCATAGTTTTTAAATTTTTGATTCACCCCTATATCAAGCTATTTAGAGTTTGTTACCCCTTCAGAAATTATTTTTTTGATTTTTTGTGAAAAAGTCACTTTTCATTGAAAAAATCACCTTTATTAGCATCTCAACTTGTTCATGGAAAGTAAACCGACACACGAAGATCAACGATATATAGAGGCACTGTTAGAAAATGACAGCGAGCTCATTGCTGATATTTATGATAAATGGGCTGACAAAGTAGTTGCTTATATTAAAAAAAACAACGGTACAGAAGCTGACGCAAGAGATATCATTCAAGACACATTGATAGTGATTTTCAGGCAGGCATCAGAAAAAGACCTTCAGCTTACCTGCCCGTTTGAAGCCTATTTCTTTTTGCTCTGTAAAAGACGTTGGCTGAATCATCTCAAAGAAAATAGCCAAAAGGAGGTAACAATTGATAACGATTTCACATCCATAGATAAGGCAGACCACCAAATGGCAGCGTCAACGGAGCAGTTTGAACAAAAGCAGCACCTCGTTAAAAGTCAGTTTGATGCTTTGAGTGATAAATGTAAAGAGCTAATATCGCTTACATTGGAAATTAAATCGATGAAAACCGTTGCTGAAAAACTTGGTGTAAGTTATGCCTATGTTAGAAAAAAGAAATCGCTGTGTATGGGACAACTAACTAAGCTTGTGCGTATGTCTAAAGCCTACAAACACATAAATGAGTAGCAATATGGAGCCTGAAGAATATGAAGAAATAGAAAAATACCTTAACCATGAACTCGCTGATGAGGAGAGACAGGCATTTGAAAAACGTATGCAAGTAGATGCTGATTTTTCTAGTTTTGTAAAGTCGTATATCAGCATCCATGAAAGCTTACAGGCAGGTGTCGATCGAGCCAGCAAAGAACAAGTACTCAAAGCTACTTTGAGGGAAGTATCGGAAAAACATTTTGATAAAAAGAATGTAATAAGCATTATTTCAATGCGCAATATATACTGGGCCGCAGCAGCCGTAATATTTCTCGCAGTCTGTTTAATATTTATCTATAATTTGCAAGACCCGGCCACTTACGAGAGATTTGCTCAACACCAATCCCTTGCACTAGCACAGCGTAGTGAAAGCAACAGTGAGTTACAGCACGCGGCTGAAGATGCTTTTAATAATGCAGATTACGAGCAGGCGGCCAAGTACCTGGCACAACTGTCGAAAGCATCACCCGATGACAACAACCTCAAGCTCTATTGGGCCATTGCCCTTATTGAGACATCACAGTACGATAAAAGTGATAGCTTGTTGACAGTAATTTCATCATCATTTATTTATAAACATACAGCCACATGGTACCAGGCATTGAGTTACCTAAAGCAAGGAAAGCTTGAAGCTGCCAAAACGCTTTTGAAGAAAATACCGGAAAGTGCTGAGAAATATGATAAAGCACAGTCGCTACTAAACGCACTATAAGTGCATACTAATTCTTCTTCAAAGACTTAAAGAATCGAGCCCAGTTAAATGGATTTAGAAGCGGGTTTGGCCTCGGGCCATAGCGGTCTTGCTGGGCCTGCTGCCAATTGTCGAGGTAGTAGCGATGGTTCATCGTAGCATCCATCGGAGTGGTTCGCAACATCAACGCCAACAGCTCCTCATTGAGATTTTCATTGTTTACAGGTTTGTCTACCGGAAGATTTAGGGCAATTACTGCCTCTTTAAATATTTCTTCTGTAGGGAAAGGCATAATCTCAACCGCCTCAAGATAGGTGGTATCAGATATTAGCTCAATGATAACTGTCATGTTATCCTTTTCAAGGTCAGGTATCTTGTAATACTGCTTTTCGTAGCCAATGGCACTAATCACCACTTCATCGCCTACCAATACGGGCATGGAAAAATAACCCACTCTGTTGGTAGTTGTTCCTCTACCGGCTTTTGGCACATACACGTGCACCCCGGGTATCCCTGAAGTGCTATCCTGGCCTAGTACAATACCTGAAAGTTGGATGACACGTTGCTTGCCCTGAGCAGCAACTTGATTAGGTGAGAAAACCTGACTACAAAGAGCTACAACTGAAAGAACTAATATGCTTTTTATAACTGTTTTAATACCTTTCAACGTATAATAAATGAGTCGAACCTCGAAGGTATCAATCAAACGATAATATTCCTTATAATGTTCGTTATTTCTTTTAATTTTGATATTAGCCACAATAGCTATGCGATTAAAAAATTTCAGTCTTACCTTCGGATCACAGATTTTCAAGGCCTGCTCAGACGAGTCCAGAGTAAGAATACTCTACCTGATCTTTAAAAATAAAGAAATGTGTATTTCTGACCTTGAGCAAATTTTGGACTTTACACAAACCAAAACGTCCCGACACCTGATCTATTTAAAAAACTCAGGAATATTAAGCACAAGAAAACATGACCAATGGGTTTTCTACCATCTCAAAGACGAGGTTTACGAAATTATCAGTCAGATTTATAAATTTCTTGAGAAAGATCAGACTCTCAGAAAAGATTACGACACTTATAAAACAATGCATTCCAATCGCGAGTTAGCAGTAAATAAATTGGCTACCAAAAACTGGCAAAATTAAGCATGCAACAATACCGTACTATTTTTTTTGACCTCGACCATACGTTGTGGGATTATGACACAAACTCCGTAGAGGCATTATCAGACCTCTTTCATAAATACGAATTGCACCAAGCTAAAGGTATAACGCTTGATGGCTTTCTTAAGACATTTACGAAAGTGAATAATAAGCTCTGGAATAATTACAACAAAGGTCATATCGAGCGAGAGGATATCAGACAAAAGCGATTTGATAAGATTCTGAAAAATTTTGGAATAACTGATATGGACAAGTCGTTGATGATGTCTGAAGAGTACATCAGCATCTGTCCCACCAAAACCAATGTATTTCCTTATACTTTTGAAACGCTGGACTACCTTAAAAGCAAGTACAACCTGTACATCCTGACCAACGGTTTTGATGATGTGCAGCACATAAAAATGAATGCCTCCAAATTAGCCCCTTATTTCAAAGGCGTGGTTACCTCCGACTCTGGTCATAGAAAACCCTCTCGTGAAATATTTGACTATGCATTGGACAAAGCCAAAGCATCGAATACTGAAAGTATCATGATTGGTGATAACCTAAGTACGGATATTGCTGGCGCTCAAAATGCTGAAATGGACACTGTATTCTTCAACCCTCACAAGCGTGAGCACAAAGCCACTGTTAACTACGAAATCAGCTGCATAAGCCAATTGGTTGACATCCTGTAAGGATTTTGGCCAGCTATTGGCTAAATTTGCAGACCTAAAATCGATTATAAAAACAATAAATACTCATTCATATGCCAAAAGGAATATATACGGTACCCACACCGACCAATGAACCAGTAAAATCATACGCTCCGGGTTCGCCCGAAAAGCTTGAGCTTAAAAAGACGCTTAAGGAGTTTAAATCTCAGGAAATGGATGTGCCTATGTACATCGGTGGCGAAGAGGTAAGGACAGGTAACAAAATACCTATGAATCCTCCACACGACCACAAGCACGTACTTGGCCACTTTCACGAAGGTGATAGCTCTCATGTTGAGCAGGCAGTAAACGCTGCGTTAGGAGCAAAAGAAGCGTGGGCAAATATGAGTTGGGAGCATCGTGCAAGTATATTTCTAAAAGCTGCCGAATTATTGGCTGGACCGTACAGATCAAAAATCAACGCATCTACGATGCTAGGTCAATCAAAAAACTGTTTTCAGGCTGAAATTGATGCTGCATGTGAGTTTATTGATTTCTTAAAATTCAATACACACTACATGACCCAGATCTACCAGGAGCAGCCAGAATCAGCACCTGGCATTTGGAATAGAATGGAGCACAGACCTTTGGAAGGATTTGTATTTGCTATCACTCCGTTCAACTTTACTTCGATTGCTGGTAACTTACCCATTGCACCAGCAATGATGGGAAATACAGCGATTTGGAAACCGGCTTACACACAGGTATACTCGGCCAATATCATCATGCAGGTATTGAAAGAAGCTGGCCTACCTGATGGTGTAATTAACTTAATCTATGTAGACGGCCCTGTAGCTGGTGATGTTATTTTCAACCATGCAGATTTTGCAGGCTTACATTTCACAGGTAGTACAGGTGTATTCAGAAACCTATGGAAAACCATCGGTCAGAATATTGACAAGTATAAGACTTACCCTCGTGTGGTTGGCGAAACTGGTGGAAAAGACTTTATTCTTGCTCATAAATCGGCAAACGCAAAGGAAATATCAACAGCCATTTCACGAGGAGCTTTCGAATTTCAGGGACAGAAATGTTCAGCCGCGTCCAGAGTATATGTTCCATCAAACCTTTGGGATGATGTAAAAAAATACTTGTTAGCAGATCTGAAAGACATGAAAATGGGAGATCCAGAAGATTTCACCAACTTCATCAATGCTGTTATTGACGAAAGAGCATTTGATAAGATTGCTGGGTTTATCGATAAAGTGAAAGACAATGACATGACAGAAGTTATTGCAGGTGGTAAGTATGATAAATCGAAAGGTTATTTCATTGAACCTACTGTTGTGCTTTCAAAAGACCCACAGTCTCTTACGATGTGTGAAGAGATATTTGGGCCGGTAGTCACCATTTACGTATACCAGGAAGAGCGCTTTGAAGAGACCTTGGAGCTTGTAAATAGTACTTCTCCTTATGCACTTACAGGTGCTATATTCTCAAAAGACAGATATGCGGCAGAGTTAGCAACCAAAAAGCTCGTTCATGCTGCAGGTAATTTCTACATTAATGATAAGCCTACTGGAGCAGTAGTTGGTCAGCAGCCATTTGGTGGATCAAGAGCTTCTGGTACTAATGATAAAGCTGGTTCTGTACTTAACCTTCTTAGATGGGTTACTCCAAGAACGATAAAAGAAACGTTTGTACCAGCTACAGACTACAAATACCCTTTTCTACAGGAAAAGTAGTATTTAGATAAATCAAATTAGCCGTCTTAGTTTAGTATTAATTATACTGATTGAGGCGGCTTTTTTATTGCAAGAAGAGTAAAGAAAATTATGATAATATTACAAATCTATTAAATTTGTAACAGCGAAGGTTCATGAAGCGGTGGGATAATTACTATTAAAAACACCTTTAAACCAACTAATGCCATTATTTTCTCTCTCTAAAGTTGATAAGTACCGAAATCAGCGAAGTAAATCTGATGAGGATATCATCGATATTAAATTTCCTGTAGAGCTTAAACCACTAGAGCTACTGGTCTATGTCGTAGAAGATGATCCTGTTTTTCTTCAAATACTAAATACACACCTTTCTAAGCTGACTCTGGAGGTTGGCGAAGTAAAATATCGCTTTAAAATTAAAAATTATGCAACGGGTAATAGTTGCATCAAGGCATTAGAGCATAACCCTGATTTAATTTTTCTTAATTTCTACATCAACAAGGGTATATCAAATGCGCTCACTGGTCGTGAAACACTCAATCAAATTCTTCAAATCAACCCTAACCAGAAAGTGGTGATATTAAATGACCTTGAAGAAAAAATGCGAGGTGCATTTGTTGAGAATGGTCTGCGTGATTACATCATACAAGATGAACGCGGGTTGAACGAATTAAATAACTCCATCAAAGAAATATTAGCTTAAATTTTTTAACCCAAGGCAAATCAAAGTAATCTTAAATAATATTATGTAGCTAACTACATTTTTATATATTTGTGTAGGTAACTACATAAATGCATGCAAGAAGATTATTTAAGGCACTTACAACATCTGGCTTTGGCTTCACGCCTCAAACGCATCAGCGATAAAATGATACACAGTGGCCGTGAAATGTATAAGCACCTCAACGTGGATATCGAACCCAACTGGTATTTAATTTTTAAACTCCTGAAAGAAAAGGAAGAGCTTTCGGTAACGGAAATTGCTGAGTATCTACAAATGTCACACCCGAGCATTATTAGTATAATTAACAAAATGATCAGTAGTGGTTACCTAAACAGTCGAAAATGCCAACATGATGGGAGAAAACAGCTACTTAGTTTATCTAAAAAGTCTAAACTCCAATATGAAAAACTGGATAAAATATGGCAGGCAGGTACCAGAGGTGTAGCAAATATGATTGGAGATACCGACTTACTTCAGGCACTGAACCATATTGAGGATCAGCTTGACAAAAAGAGTTTTATGGAAATGACTTTAGAAAATTTAGAAGCAGATGAACGAGATTAACACATTAGATTATAGCCACGAAGAGTTTGATCAATTACTCACGCAGGCCAAGGATATCATTCTTCAGAGATACCAGCAACTGGATGACTACCCTGCTTATGGAGCCAACCTACCAGAAGTTGTTAAATCGTGGCTTGATGAGCCATTGCCTCAAACAGGTCAGGATAAAGCCGAATTACTCAACTGGGTAAAAGAGAAAGTGATGGACACGGCCACCATGAATATCGGCCCTAATTTGTATGCCTACGTATTGGCTGGAGGCACACATATGTCAATCGCTGCTGAAATGCTGGCAACTGCCATCAATCAAAATGTAGGCAAATGGCACCTCTCACCGGTCATTTCTGAAATGGAAAAGCGAGTTGTACAGTGGGGCGCTGATTTTATGGGCTATGGCAATGACATAGGAGGCGTATTGGTAAGTGGTGGCTCTGCAGCCAACCTCACGGGCCTCACTGTAGCAAGAAATGTATTCTTTGAGAAAGAGGACATTAGAAATAAAGGTTTATTCGGTTTCAAACCATTCATAGTATATGCCTCTGATGAGGTGCACGGCTGTGTGGACAAAAGTATTGAGCTGCTCGGCATCGGGATGAATAATTACAGAAAAATAGCTACAGACGACAACTGTGAAATCAATCTCGAAGCGCTTAGATCACAGATAGCACAGGATATACATGATGGCTATACACCCTTCTGTATCATCGGCAATGCCGGCACAGTAAACACAGGTGCCATCGATCCCTTAGATAAGCTGGCAGATATTGCTCAGGAATTTAACATGTGGTACCATGTAGACGGTGCCTATGGTGGCCTGGCAGCAGGACTTGAATCTATTTCATCAAAATTTAAGGGCATTGAAAAAGCTGATTCCGTGGCTGTAGACTTTCATAAATGGTTGTACCAACCTTTAGAAGCAGGCTGCACGCTCGTGAAAAACTGGAAAAAGCTGAACCAGACTTTCTACAAAAAAGCTGCATACCTGGACACAGACTCTAGAGACGATGGCCGATTTGACTTTAATGAACACCATTTTCAGCTGTCTCGTAACGCCAAAGCACTTAAGGTTTGGATGAGTTTTAAAGCCTACGGGGCCAATGCATTTAAACAAGCCATTCAAAATGACATAAATATGGCGCGTTATCTCGCTGATCAAATCCAATTACAGGATAATTTTCAGCTAAGCAATACACCTGAGCTATCTGTTACCTGCTTTAGGTATCTCGGCACAGATTTTTCAAAACGCTCAGATGAGGAATACATCGATCGGCTGAATAAAGCTATCATTCCAGCTTTGGAAAAGGACGCACGCATATTTATCACTGGTACGACCTTGCACGGCAGACCAGTGATAAGAGCTTGTATGATCAACCACCGCATTCAAAAAAAGCATATGGATCGGCTATTAACAGTAGTGAATGAAGTGGGTGAACAACTTGAGAAATCTTTTAAATAGGCATGGTTGAAATCAAAAAAGCCACCTTAAATGATCAAGATGCGATTTGGAGTATCATAAAACCGGTTATCTCACAAGGAGATACGTATACTTTTGCACCAACTGCCAGCAAAGAACATATGCTTGCGTATTGGTGTGGCGGTGACAAGCATTGCTTTGTTGCAGTATTAGAAAATGAAATAGTGGGCACCTTTATCATCAAGGATAACCAACCTGTATTGGGCGCACATGTGGCCAATGCTTCTTATATGGTACATCCAAAGCACCAGGGTAAGGGCATTGGCCGTAATATGGGTGAATCATCTTTAGAAATAGCCATGTCTATAGGCTATAAGGCTATGCAATTCAACCTGGTGGTAAAAACCAATGAAGCCGCGGTTAAACTTTGGATGAGTTTAGGGTTTGAGATAATTGGAGAAATTCCTGATGCATTTCAGCATTCAACAGAAGGGCTAGTTAATGCTTACATGATGTACAGAAAACTATAAACTAACCTGTATGACAGTCTTTTGAACAATAATAGCACCCATTCACCTGATCAAATTTTTCTTTGGCTACAGATAGTGCCGCATAGCAATTATTAAAATCACCAAGAGCTACCCTGTTTTCGTCATCAGGCAACCAACTGCATCCTATTTGATGAACTTCGTGATCACCATTGCTTTGCTCATTTTTATTTACATAATATTTAGCCATAATCTCCCTTTTTGGTGAGAACAGGCACTGTGCTACAAATGTTTTAGTTCATCCTTTCAACCCATTTTAGCAACCTATTTGAAAAGCCCCATTCATTATCAAACCAGACCATGAGTTTAGCATGGTTACCCATAATATGGGAAAATTCTTCATCTATGATAAATGAGTGCGTATTATGTAATACATCAGATGAAACGACAGGTTCATTAGTGATAGCGGCTATGGCTTCCATATCACCACTAATTTGCTGTTTTAAATGAGCCATTAACTCTGCGGCACTGGCCGGGGGCTTGTCTAATGTTACCGTCATATCTGTGAGTACACCACAAGGTATCGGCACACGGGAGGTTATTGATTTGATACAACCCTCTAAATGAGGAAAAAGTCTCATGAGACTTAAATCAAGATTGATATTCAACGGAATAATGTTGGAGGCAGAAGCTCTACTTCTCCTGATCTCAGGATAATAGGAATCCAGTATATTTTGTCTGGCACTGTATGCGTGAATTACGTTGAGGTAGATGGAAACGGGCTTAAATTTATCCAGCATGTTGATTAAAGGCGCGCTACCATTTACTGTGCAACTACCAATAGAAAATATGGCTTCATTGCTATATGCCTGGTCATTGACTCCTGCGATATACAAAGGAACATGCTCACCACCTGTAGTGGTCAAAATACATTTTTCGGCACCTGCCTTCAAATGCTTTTTCAAATCTTCCTGTGTGCTAAAAACACCTGTTGATTCTACTATGGTCTTTGCACCCGATACTGCCCAGGGTATCTCTTCAGGGCTTTCTTTCTGATATAATACAACTTCATGTCCATCTATCGAAAACCCATCTGCAGTGGGCTCAATTTTGGATGTTAACGTTCCCCGTACGGTGTCGTACTGCAATAAATAAATCAGGTGCTTTTTTGGCATTATGTCATTTACTGCTGCCAGTTCTTTAACCCTACCCTCTTGAAATAACACTCTGAAAAACGTACGGCCGATGCGGCCCATTCCATTAATTCCGATCATATGACTTATTTATTATGCCCTGGCAAAGATCGGTAATGTGTATGAGAATGTGGTACTAATATTTATAGCACTAACTGTCAACAGATCAAACCCTAACTCAGTACTTTTTGGAAGTATCAGCGAAACATTTTATATTGAATTCCAGTGAGTCGGAAATTCACTAGCCACCATAAATAATTAACCCAAGCATAGCTTGGGTTTTTTATTTGTAGGGTAAGTTTTTTACTTATATACTGCAATACCATCTAGTCTATAATTTTATTAAACCAGGCAACTCAATTAATTAAATGACGCCCTACTTAAAGAATATATATTTTCTATTATTCATTTTATCAAGTCATTTGGTAGCCGCTCAAAATTCTACTGCATTGACCAATGTCACACAATTAACGAGCGTTGTAGATACTGTCGCTATTAAAAATAATCATGCCAAGGTTCTGATTACATGGTTGAATGACACTATTGAATTAAGCACCTTGATTCATCCTGTAAAATATAACCTTGATGCGATGAGGAAAATGAAGAAGGATTCTTCCTTTACTCCTACTCCTGAAGAGGAAAAAAGCGCCATAGACTTTATCAAGACGGCCTCTCAAAATTGTTTTAGTTATGCACTACAAAAGTACTTCACCTATCATTGCATGGCACCAGACCTGATTTTCAATAAAAATACGGCCTTGTCAAAAGGGGCCATTGAAACAATTATCGAAAACACGTTTGTCAAAACGAACGAGTTTTCGACCAAAAAGAAAAAACATTTTAAAGACACTATAGCAGATGGGGCATTAATCATTTTTAGAAATAAGCATGACTGGATAATACATGCATTTTACTATGAAAATGGACTTTTTTATTCGAAAAATGGAGCGTGGGCTGCTCAGGAATACAAGCAGATGAAAGATATTTTTAAACGCTATTGGGATACGAAGCTTGTCCAATTCTATACGCTGGATACTCAAAAAACAGACACTTTCATCGCAAGGCATGAGTAACTTCTCTGTTCTCTTTTAGATTGAATCATTTGAAATTTAAATAAAGCCTCATTACTTCAGACTCAAACTCCACAATTCCCCAGGCAGCATTTCCTTTGACATTTCACTACCAGACTGATTTACATTTATAGTAGAATTGGTCGTACCAATGGATTGTATGATGAGTTGATCATCTTTTTCCATCAAGTGGATGTCTGATTTCTCACTAAATTCGATAATCCGATTTTCCCGTTCCAAACGAGTCACGCCAAAAAAGTATGCTTCGTTGTCATAACTGATATTGGTAGCATTTGCTCCAGTCATTTCCCATGGTGATGCATTTATTTTCCACTGGTCCAGTTGCATATCTTTGGCTGTTTCATCTAGCCTGTTACTGTAGCCTTTGTAAGGATAGATGATGGTTAGAAAGCTGAAGTTTTTTTGATCCTTTTTTGAAACTACACTCCAATGTTTGCCCCGTGTACCCTCACTGTATATTGAATCAGTTTTTATGAGCTGCAAAATGTCGTGACCAGATGCATCAGGTGCAGTGGCTCTTAATAGATTTGGGCCGTTTTCATGTGTGTAGTGTCCTTGCCACACCTGTTTGTAATTGTGCGCTTCATCGGATTTGAATTCATCTTTGACTATCCAAAAATCATCCTTCACATAGATCACCTGACGCGTATACGCTACACCTACATTCTCAAACCCATCATGTCGGCCCACAAACAAATCAAAATTATCATTTACATTCCAGGCAATCACCTCCGGATTAGGCAGCTCTCTAAATTTCCCAAAACCGCTTCCTCCCTGGTTAGAAGTATATTGTTTACCCTGTAATTCATCATCTACAAGCGCAACATTCTTCACCATAGAATTCTTGAAAAACTCAAAATCCTTTAGGGAGTATCGTACCTGATAGTTGGGAAGAATGGCATGCCCATTGGCAATGGCCTGAATTCCTAACATGTCACCATGCTGATGGTCGGGTTTTTCGTCATCAAGGCCTGCCGTGACAATCATCATTTTATCATCAGGATTCCAGCCTTCTCGCATGATATAGTATCCCGTATCATCAAATGATAAAGAACCGTAAGTAGGTCTTTGCTGATCAATGTTTTCGAGTAATTTGATCTGCTCATTGCTCAAAAACCAATACACTCTGTCATCAACCTTATCTGAGGCAAAATACCCAAATTCAGGGTCTTCAAAGAGCAAATATCCCAGTGTCATGGCACCGGATATATCATTTTTTTCACCCCAGGGGATTTCTGTATCGTCTTGGAGTACCGGAGCTGATCTATCAGGATAAGCAATTTTTACCAGTGTAGTGAATAAGCCTCTGAGCTTCTCTTCCCAGGCTTTGTCAATTTCAACATCATTCAATTTGGCCAATTGGTAGACATAATAGTAGTTGTTGATATCACTCATGTGGTAGTGCACCGATCGCTCAAACTGAAATCCGTCTTCATTAATCTCCCTGTCCAGGTGCTCACCAAGTCTGAGCATCGCACGCTCCAACCAAAGGTCGGTTCCTTGAAAATCTCGTAGTAAAATGGCAAGCATGGCGAGTGCTGAAACTCCCCTAGTCTGATGATTGCCAGCGCTGAAACTGTCATTTCGCTCATAGAGATGTTGCCCATGCTGAAGCAGTGTTGCTATTGTAGTTAATTGATCTTCATCTGAATATTCAGCCTCATTGAGAAACATATTGTGAATCCAGAGCCAATTCAATATTCGGTAGCCAGATCTAAACGCCTCGTAGACACCATTTCCATCTTCAATTTTCTCATATTCCCCGACATGCAAGGCAGCATTTAGTGAGCGCATCTGGTTTTCAAAATACCTGATCAGCTCAGGATCTTTTGTACCATTGAAGTAGTGCAAAGCAATATCGACCATCTTGTGCTGTCTGGCAAGATGCCTGAGTGCATAAGCATTGACCAGCTCACCATTCTGATAGTTGAATGGTAGCACCCATTGGGTAGAATCCTTGTATTTCCCTATATGATCTAATGCCCTTTCTTTATGACTGTCCTGGTTTTTGTAAACACTGTTATAATGTGGTAACCGATCATAAAAAGTTTGGTAATCATAGAAAAAGCGCTCAGAGAATTTTTCCCTAAAATACCTGGCTAATTCAGCATGATCAGCTCCTTTTAATTCTTTTTGGACCTGTTTATTTAAGTGTTTCTTTAAATCCGCTGTAGGCAATACCTTGTTTGAAGGAATTGATTGCGCATGAAGACCAGCACTAATTAAAAAGTATAAGATCAGTAGAGCATTAAATTTCATATTTAAATTATTTAAAAGATGAACAATAATGACAGATGCTAAATTCTTGATCAGTGATTAAGAATTACCCTTGTGGTTTTTATCTCATCACCAATTTTCAGTTTGACCAGGTACAGACCAGATTTCATATCCTCAGCAATAGTCCACTGCTCTTGATAGGTGCCGATCTGCTGGTGTGTATTGATTAACTCATTTATCTGTCTACCTGAGGCGTCATGAATGGTTATGCTTACATCAGAAGGTTTGTAAATCGAGTACTCGATAAAAACCATCGAATCGCTCGGATTTGGGAAAATTGATATATGCTCATCAGTATCAATCTCCTCATCTATAGAGACAACAACACTGAATGTAGCCGTCACTGATAAGTCGGAATTCATCGTTACAGTTGTTTGGCTTTCCGTTCCGGACGCATCCCCACTCCAACTTTCAAATTGATTACCAGCATCCGGAACCGCAGTAAGTGTAACCTCTGTCCCTTCACCATATGTCCCCCCTGTTGGATCTAATGTAATTGATCCATCTCCACTGACTGATGTTGTGAGTGTGTAGACCGGAACAAAGCTTGCAACTACATTTTTGTCAGCATCCATTGTGATACTTACCGGATTTTGTCTGCCCGATAGATCACCACTCCATCCATCAAACTGATAGCCTGTAGCTGGGGTTGCATTCAAGCTTACTACTGTATTTTCAGTATACGACCCACCTGCTGGATTGAGTGAGATGCTACCCTCGCCAGTGGTAGAGGTGGTCAAAGTGTATTGTATACCAGAGAAGATATCAACGCCTAAAGATTTTGCAGTGGCTCCTTCATTGTCAGTGGCAATCGCTGTCAGCGTGTAATCCCCTTCGGGCACGTCATTCCAAATAAGCGAATATGGTGCTGTAGCGTCTTCACCTAATTTTACATTGCCCTGAAAAAACTCAACCAAACTTACCGAGCCATCGGTGTCGAAAGCATCTGCTGTGATCGTAATGTCACTACCCGTATTAAAGCTTTCCTCGTTAGACGGTTCGGTGATACTTACAGCCGGTGAATGATTCACTTCCGACCCGTCACCTTCATATAAGTCATTAAAATAAACTGTCGCTTCTCCTTCATCCTGCAGGTAAACACCAGCTTTCCAATAGCTGGGGAAAGTCCAGAATGAAACATCCAGATTCGCTTTTTCTTCCCCATCAATGTCTATGATCATATTTCCATCTACCAGCCTAACATCGAAACTGAAGTAGTCAGTAGGGGCCAAACCTAAATCAATATGTGTCGTATTGGAGCCACCATCGTCAGTTTTTACTGCAGCCCAAAGATGGTCTGCCGGAGATTTGGTTTGATGTTTATAAATTCTCAAAAGTGGTTTATTTGGTCCACTACCTTCGTTTGCATCATCATGAATTTGAACTACAGTAACCTGATCACAGGTCTGCTCTACAAATTTTAGACTGCCGTGTAGCGAGCGGTCTCCATCAGCAACCGCCCAATTATTCAAATGACGGAGTTCAGTTCGCATGCTCGATCCGGACTGATTGAACGCAACTTTATCACCATCCACCACATGAAAATTATCTGATGTATAGCCGTTGATCAAATCAGATTGAGTGGCGATAGTCGAACTGGTAGGTGCCTGCAACTTGCTTCCACCGATGAATGCCTGAAACCTGGGAATGTCGTAAGGCGCATCGTATCCGGTAGGTTGGGAATTAACTGTAATGTTGACCTCAGCTGAAGTAGTGCTCGACCCTTTATCGTCTGTTGCAACAGCAGTAAGTACGTAGTTACCTGCTGCCACATTCTCCCAGTTAAATGCAAAAGGGGTAGTTGCATCTTCGCCAAGCTTAGTGCTTCCCTCAAAGAATTCTACTTTTGTGATGGTACCGTCATTATCTGATGCATTGGCATTAATCTCAATATCTTCACTTTCTATAAATGTGTCATTATTAGAAGGCCCTGTGATACTCACCGATGGAGCATTATTAGCTGCAGCATGCGACACATCTAAAGCAAAGAAGGATACCTGGGCATAGTCACCGGCATCACCTGAATTGTTTTGATTGTAATTACCGGCTTTGAAATACATCCAATCATTTGCAAATCCGCTATCGGTCATATCCACTTCTTGCACTACATCAGCTTTGCCATCTCGCATGATAGTGACCGTAAGTTCATTTCCGACCACATCAATTTCATAGCTGAATACTTCTCCGAGGGCAATACCATCTGTAGGATCCGAAGCACTGCTGCTCCGGCTGCCTATCATTTCATACCATTGCTCAGAAGATGTTGTAGGCTCGTGTGCAATATAGATTGAGCCTTTTGTATTGCCAGGGAGTTTTCGATAGTAGATTCGGCAAGGCTCATCATTCGAGGCATGTATTTGCCCGATAATCACTCGACCCACTTTATTGGATTCTCCTGTTGTGGATACATGATCTACTGCCACAGTCGCAGTCATGGTCCCATCCACTCCTCCGGAAGCCTCTTGGTTTTCTATGGTTGATGAGGAGAAAACCCAGTTATTTAATCCTATACCTTGTGTACTGATACTGGTATTTCCTGCCCTTATCATTTCGCGCAGTTCACTTCGTGGGTAGGTGCTTCCTCCGGTCTCGCCATCATTTGGGCATCTGAAAACCATTGCGCCTGTTGAGGGATCGGTATAAAATTCATTTGCACTTTCAAAGCCATCTGAGAGCTCGTTTTCTAAAATTTCCGTCTGATCAGGCAATGTAATTTTCCAGGCAGTTAGATCGAAGTTCCCGCTGGGTGGCAAATTGGGGTCTTGAGCCAACGCATTAGAAATAAGAACAATGACCAATAGGTATGAAAATGTGAATCTGAGCGAAAAAAGTTTCGCTGCTCTCCCTACAATACAATCCATCCGACTCTTTTCAATTTTCATTAGTACATTAATTTTAATGGTAGGTTTTGTTCTACTATAAGCTCTCCGGAATTTTCAATGGTATTATCAGCATGTGAGTTATTTTTTGCACCCCACAGTCGTGCTACAAGTTTTACCTCATTATTTCTGAAGGTATTCCCAGTGATATCCACGTTGATAATTCCGTAAGTATTAATTAAAATTCCGTTTTCCTCCTCTGCTCCACAATTAGAAAAAGTGCTACCCTTTACAATCAAGTTTCCACCTACAGTAGACTCGTCATAACCTCCTCGATAATAGTCAATCACATTCTTCTTAACACCTTCGAACCTGCTATCTATTACATAAACATTCTCTGCATTATACTCGCCCCTGTCATCATCTTCAGCAGAAAGCTCGAGTCCATTATTGCAATTTTTAATGACTGTAGTTTTGAATTTTATGTATTCTGAAAAAGAATATTTGTATGCTTTCAACACATAATCAAAAGCTGATATTTCAGTATTCTCTACCGTTAAGTTGTACAAACTGGACATGTTTTCTTTCAAGCTAGCAAAAGCGTAGTTGCTATTTGACCCCTGAAGGATCACTGATTTCAACTTTAGCTTTCCTTTAGGGTTCATTTCAAATGCAGGAGTTTCTACCGGGCCACTATACACGATGGTTGACCTGTTTGTAGAGTCTACTGACATGATGGTTAGCTCCTTATCAATTTTTAATGATGTATTCAATGCATACTGATCTGCAGTCAACTCAATGACGTCACCAGGCTTGGCGGTTGTTACTGCATTTTCTAATTCCTCAGAAGAGCTCACAGAATGTATTTGGACTTCTGTTTCTGCTGGTTTGGGATCAAACCAATCCGGGCCATATGTAGATCGATCCAGAAAGTTGGGCGCTTCCTGAAGCATTGGTAAGACTGCACCAATTGCATTATTTTCTTTGCGTGAATTGCCCACTAAATCTTTCTTGATTTGATCAAATTCAAATCCATTGTAAACTTCAACCTCACTGATTTCTTCAGCAGGCACCCAAAGGTGCTCTCCTAATTTTCTCATCGATAAATCCATTGTTTTTAATCCCTCTACTCCCTTAAATTCCGTCCCTTGATTGTTGATTGCATTGCTTTTGAAATCAATACCATCCATGGAGTCATGTTGCACTATTGGGCTGTCATCTCCTACTGCATTGTGTATCAAGTTGTTTGCAACGAGTGTACGAATTGGCGTTTCTGATCTTATCTCTGATGCAGGAAGCACGTCTTTCTGATCCACATTAGATCCCACGCCAAACTGCCAGGGTGAAGTACAATTGACCCATGAGTTATAGGCAACTACCACATCCGTTACCTGAATGTAACGGTTGAGCGGTGATTTTGGAATACCATTCATTACAGCCAAAGGGCTTCTAAACACTTGCCCTTTTAGATTGTAGAAGTAATTATTGGTGACCCAATGTCCGGTACCTATCAATCTTATACCGCCAATCTGTTCGTTATTTTCATCTCCAATAAAATAGTTACCATCGATCACACAGTAATTGCCATGACGCGTAACCAGTGAACCTTCACTTTTATAAAACACATTATTTCTGAATTCATTGAAATTGGATTTACTCGAAATAACTTCAACTTCTCCATTGCATCTTTCAAACAAGTTATTGGCTACCATGGTGTAACTAGGGGCCATAGACGTACTGCTGGTACCGATTTGTATTGTCTCCGCACTTGGTCCTCCTTTAGGCGGTCTAACTCCGAAATGGTTATTATTAATTTGGTGATAATTTTTAATGCTCTCATTCCCTTTCAAATCAACTCTTATAGTGGGTCCTCGATTCGATTTGCCGGCCAGATAGCAATGATCTAATTGATTGTTGCGTCCTTTGAAGCGAACCCAAAGATCCTGGAGATTTCGCTGTGCTTTATTGTAATCCTTGATTACACAATTGGTTACTCTACAGTTGTTGGCTACAATATCATCAATGGCAAACTCAATGACAGATTCAGACGGGGACGCTCCGTTTGTAAATAACAAACCCTCTACAACCAGGTAGTCACCTCCTATTTTCAAATCTGATTCGCCCTGAATAATAACTTCACCCGGGGTTTCGGCTTTTAGTGTAATGGGTTGATTTTCTGTTCCTTCACCTGTAAACCTGATGCGTAAATCGTTCCACTCACCATTTGTCATTTCGATAACTGTTCCCGGCTGGGCATTTGCAATTGCATTGTTTAATTCATCCGCATTGGAAACCCGAACGGTTTCAACAGATTGGCTTTGCTGGCAACCAATAAAAAATGTGAATACAGTTATTATTAAAAGGGTGCGTTTAATTCCTATGTACATATTTAGTTAATATCTTATTTGCGTATTTTTTTGATAAGGCCTAGACATTCTCTCACTTTGCTTTCAAGCCCATCATAATCATGACTCTCCAAAATATCCTTAGAGATTAACTTTGATCCCATACCTACACAAGTGACTCCGGCATCGAACCATCCCTTTAGATTTTCTTCTGTGGGTGCGACTCCACCCGTTGGCATCACAGATGTCCAGGGTTGAGGGCCCTTTATTCCGCTCACGAAGCCAGGACCATAAGTACCTCCGGGAAATAATTTTACTAACTCACAACCCATTTCTTCTGCCCTGGCAATTTCTGTTAATGATCCACACCCCGGTGACCAGAGTACTTTTCTTCGGTTGCAGGCCATGGCGATATCTTCACGCAACACAGGGGTAACTATAAAATTTGCGCCAAGTTGCATATACAGAGAGGCAGCACCTGCATCTGTTATAGAACCCACTCCTAAAATCATTTCAGGCATGGTCTCTTCCGCAAACATGTTTAACTCACGAAATATCTCGTGTGCATAGTCTCCACGGCTAGTAAACTCCAATACACGCGCTCCGCCTTTATAGCAAGCGTGTAAAACTTCTTTAGCAATTTCTAAATCATTATGATAGAAAAGTGGGACCATGCCGGTCTGCTCCATCATATTGTATACTTGTATTCTCGAAAATCTCGCCATTGTTATCTTATGATTTTTCCTAATTGAGCCGTATTCATTACTTGTTCTACATCTTCCAACTTGCCAGTGAAATAATCCCCTTTTATTGTATGCTTTAAAGCTGAAAGCGTCAGGGCAAATTCCAAACCTTTTAGCTTGTCATCATAATGATTCAGCCCATACAACAGACCTGCCATATAAGCATCACCTCCACCAATCCTGTCAATGATGTTGTGCAACTCAATGGACTTGGTGTTATACACATCTCCTTTAGTTACCATCACCGATTTTAAGTCGTGATGATTGGCGTTATGGATGGTTCTCAATAGCATAGAAACACATTCCATTTTCGGAAAGTGTCCCATGAGTGTTCTATAGTCATCAGCCAGTTGCTCGGCACTTTCAATAGTTTGCAATGCTTTCGAATCCATTGGTATGTCAGTAAGCGCCTGAATGGTTGAAGGATCACCGAGTACAATTGAAGATTTTTCCAATAATGGAGGAATAACTTCTGTAGGTGCTTTACCATAAGCCCACAGGTTTTTGCGATAGTGCAAGTCACACGAAACGATAATTCCACTTTCACTGGCTTTGTCAACAGCATGTTGGCATAGTTCAGCAGCATTTTGCGATAAAGCCGGAGTAATAGCCGACCAATGTACGTGCGTGACACCTTCAAGGGCTTTTTCCCAATCAATAGCAGCTACTTCAAGATCATTTATACTCGAGTGCGCCCGATCGTAGATTATTCTACTACTTCTTATGGCATCGCCTTCTTCCAAAAAATACAAGCCTATACGATTGCCTATACGTGCTACCTCAGCAGTATCAACCCCAAATTGTCTAAGCACATTACAAATATGATCACCTAAGTCATTATCCGGTAAAGCACTTAGCATACGTGCATCCCAACCTAGCTGAGATAGTGCTATCGCTACGTTGGCCTCCGAACCACCCACATGCATAGCAAATTGCTCCGCTTGTGTGAAGCGTTTATTATCCGGCACTGTCAAACGCATGAGGAGTTCGCCTATGCTGAGTATTTTCATTTTATGTTTTTTATGAGAACAAATGCTCTCAATAAGTTAAAATTTAAATTGCTAGGGAAGAAACCTTATTTTGAGTATTAAAGGCTACTTTTTAAATTCCTAAAGCCTGACCACCACCAATTTGCACAGTCTCTGCAGTCATAAATGAAGCATCTTTGCTTGCCAGAAATGACACTACAGAAGCAACTTCTTCTGGTTGGCCCAATCTTCCTAACATGATATTATTCTTCCACGAGGCAAATACTTCTGGTTTAGTCGACTTTATCTGCGCATGGAATGGTGTGTCTATAGTGCCTGGTGAAACTGCATTTACCCTGATGCCGTATTCCGCCAAATCTTTAGCTAATGCCCTTGTAATGGCATGTACCCCGGCTTTTGAAGTGCCATAAATACCGGCACCAGGGCCTCCTGCATTCCAACCTGCATTAGACGTATAATTGATGATAGTAGCATTTTCACCCTTTTTAAGGAATGGAATGGCTGCCCTTGAAGTAAAGAATACAGAGTCCAGGTTCAAGGCCATAACCTTTCTGTAAAATTCAGTGGTCATCTCTTCAAACCTTGACCTGCCACCAAGTCCTCCCGCATTATTCACTAAAACATCGATTTTACCATACTTTTCTCCGATAGTCTTGATGTTCGAGTTTACTTCATTTTCATTCGTTACATCAAAACCATAATATTCAGCGGTGATTCCTTCTTTAGATAGCTCTTCTATGCGTTTAGCACCCATCTCATCTTCAATACCATTTAAAACAACAGTATACCCGTCTTTGCCTAGTCTTTTGGCTACTTCGAAACCAATACCCCCCGTTGCTCCGGTTATTATAGCTACTTTATTATTTGACTTATTTTCCATGATTTATATGATTTAAAATTTTAATATCTATTGAATTGATTTTATCTCTTTTGCAAAAAAGTTGATTGACAAGTATCCGAGAGGCACAAATACTGCGATCATGACAAAAATTGGTGTGTATGAATAATTTTCTGTTATTACCGGTACCAGAAAGTTCATAATGATTACTGAGAAAATACCTACTGTACCTCCAAGCCCCGCAAGAGAACCCACCGACTTACCACTAAACAGGTCGCTTGGGATGGTTTGAATGTTTGAGATCACAAACTGAAATCCAAACAATACGAAAGCTACTATCCCTACAAATTTGATTGGTGTGTCCCCTGCCAAAATAGTAGCGATTAAGCCTAGCAACATGATTACGCAACCCACTAAAATGGTTCGTTTACGCGCTTTATCAACAGATGCACCGTTTATCATAAGTCTGCCTGAAAAATACCCTCCGGCCAAACTTCCAATAGCGGCCCCTACATAAGGCACCCAGGCAAAAAAGCCTATTTCTTTTACATTAAAGCCATACACATCGGCCAGATAGATCGGCATCCAACCAACGAATAACCACCAGATTGGCTCTACAAAAAATCTCGAAGCAAGTACCGCCCATGACTCTCTATGCGAAAGAATAGCACTCATACTAAGGCCGGGTTTTTCAGCTTCGTCTTCCTTTTGTTGCATTCCCGCCATAATATAGTTGCGTTCCTCTTCTGTAATCCAAGCATGCTTAGCTGGTAAGGCCTTATTGTAAATAACCCAAGGGATGACCCAAATTAATCCCAGGATACCCAAGAGTACAAACGTCATCTCCCAACCAATAGCTACCCAAACAATTGCTATCAGTGGAGGAGCCACTATTGAACCCATAGCTGCACCAGAATTAAATATGCCCTGGGCCAACGCTCGCTCCTTTGCAGGAAACCATTCTGCGTTGCTCTTGACAGCACCTGGCCAGTTTCCGGCTTCACCAAGTCCTAATAACACTCTAAAAAAACTAAACGATAACACACCTCTGGCAAGTCCATGAAGTGCTGTGGCTAAACCCCAAACGGTAATCGAGACCACAAAACCTGCTTTCGTACCAATTTTATCAAACATCTTCCCAGAGACTGATTGGCCAACAGCATATGCTACTAAAAAGATGTTGAGGATAAGCGCATAATCGTTCTTATCCATGTCCAAGTCACTTGATATATCTGGCCACATTATGGCCAGTGCTGATCGGTCGATGTAATTGATAATTGTTGCCAGACATACCAGCCCAATAATGTACCATCTAAGTCCTCTTACTTTCATGTGTATAAGTTTATTTTCAATTGTCACATGGAATTCGCCCCGATAGCTATCGGGGCTCATTTCATAGTTTAATATTTTCTAGTCGTCTTTGTTTCCGAAGTATGATACACCTGACCCATCGAGAAAATCTTCTCTTACGGGGCTGAAAGTATCTATCAGTTTACCTGGCTCCAGGCATACCGCACTATGCACAAGATTTGGTTCGATGTACACGCCATCTCCAGCACTCACAATTTGTTTTACGCCATCTATCTCAAATTCAAACTTACCTTCCACACAATAGGTGGCTTGCGTATGAAAATGACTGTGAGGTGTGCCCACAGCGTCCTTTTCAAACTTTACCAACACCATCATGATCTGGTTGTCGTAGCCCAACATTTTGCGAGATACGCCTCCTCCAAGCTCTTCCCATTCCATGCCGTCTGTGATGATATATTTATCGCTGTTTCGTTCCATGTTTTTAGTTTTTTGATGTTTTAGAAAAATAAAATGGACCAGTCCATGTTAGCTTTTCGTCTGCCATTTCTAAGCTATGCTTGCTATCCTCAGCTGCATCGTTTTGACTGATGGCGAATACATAGGTATCCCCACTCTTCACCTCAAAAGATACCACCGCATAGTCGGCTGATTGATGCAAAATTTTAAGCGCAGCTATTGAAGTGAATAAGTTAACAGGTATTTCATCTGAATAACTATACCTCCCATGCATTTCATAGAGGTTGGCGAACAATGTATTTCCTCCTGTCCTTCTGTGAATAAGGCCCGGATCTCTTCTCAGGTTAAAACTAGGATCATTAGCTCCAATTCTGGTGAGTAATGCCTCGTCACCCTGCTTCACGACCGAGGAAACAGTGTAAAATTTCTTATTGTTGAACCAGGTCATGCTAAACATATCGCCTGAAAGATCGGTCTGTCCCTCTAACCACAAATGCTGATAACCATCATTTGTGCCCATAGGTGTGAGGTCATTGTAAGTTTGAAATGTTTGATTTGAAGACATCAACTCACCTTTGTAATAAAGCGGCAAATCATATCGTGTTTCTTCCGGGGCCTGTACTGAAAAAAGATCTATGATCAATGGGTTTTCCAATGTTTCGATAGCTACAACTGCCATCGTTCGGTGCATCTCCACACCCTCGTATGCATTGAGTTCTTTGGCAGATACTACCTGCACTTCTTCGCTAGAAACTTCAAATAAATAAGGTGTACCTGCTACTTTATCAGCTGCTTTTACATTGCCATCAAAGTGGGAGTCTTTATTTACCACAAGTGTATTGTGTGCTAAAGTTTGCTTGGCCCAGCTTGTATTTTCTTTCAGATAGCCGCCTCCATCTTTATGCTCGATGTTCACCCATCGTGCAGAGCCATAATCCTGAATCACTTCATCCGGCCCATTGTAGAGCAAAAATCCTAACTGATCAAAATGACCATGACCCATACCATGTTTTGCGTATTTCATCATGAGCGTAAGCTCACCCTTTCTTAAAATGCCGATGGCACCCTCATCTCCTTTTGCTCCATCAGTAAGTTCAATGCTTTTGTATTCGTAAGGTTTCGTTTTACCAGTAGCAATGCCTTTGGCTGCTGCAAGTCCTGAGTCATTCAGTGGCACACGAGCCTGTTTTTCGATGATTGAAAGCAATTGCGGATCGTTACCTCCATAGTGGTAGGCCATACTTACTGCATTGACCAGCTCTCTTGAGCCTAAAGACATCCCTTTTTGTGCATCGTTTATGGGGAAAAACTCTCCGGCTGCATTGGTTTGATTTATAAGCGCATCTACAGCCTTGATTAAAAGCCCATCTCTGTAATCGAGTATGCCTAGTTCTGGTTTCTTATTCGCTAAACCTTGAGCGAAAATCAAGAAAGGGTACATAGCATATCGCTGGTAATAAGGCCCTTCTGTATAATATCCATCCGGTGAGAATGCATGATCGAGTTGTGCTAAAAAACCAGCTTCTTTTTGGCCTTCTAATTTGATATCACCACCATTATTGTCTTTCACAATATCTCCCGGTACTTTTACATCTAATCCGTATAATGCCCAATCGACCAGTTCCTCATCTCCCATTACGAGTCCAATCATGCCTACTCCGGCATTACCCCAGGTACTGTGGTTGTGAATACGATTGAAAAACTGTGGGTTTTCGACAGAAATATATTCTGCATAAGGTCGGAACAGTTCATTGTTTAATATTTTAACCGTCTTTTTATCAAGCCAATCATAAATACAATCATAGGCCTGTGCCGTGTACACCAACCAATTTGCATCATTTAGACACTGCCAAAAGAATTTGCCTCGGGCATAAGATCGCTCTGCCGGATGCTTACCCAGCGTGGGGTAGATTTCAGCATATTCCAATAGCATATCTTTAACATATTTGGCGTATTTCTCATCTTGTGTGATTTGGAACAACACACCTGCTTTTTGCATGGTGAAGAAATTGGCCTTGTGCCGCTCATGCGTATAACCACCTGCAAGGTCTTTAGGTACTGGTACATCTATACCCATTGAAATTTGCGCATCTACCTGAGCTTGAACATCCTTGACCGTTTGGTAAAACAAAGGTGTCTCACCCATATTTGATCGCATTGCTTTTACACCCTCAACCGTTAAAATCAGGTTAGGGTGTTCTTGCGCAAAAAGCCCAAGTGCTACAAATACGAACAAAATGATAGCTACTATTCTCATTTATTGTTGATCACAATGTTTTGGTTAAAAAAACTGACTGACTGATAAGAAAAACCCAGTTGACAATTTGTCAACTGGGTTTGGAGTTATTACTAAAAGCCCGGGGTTAAGATGTCTATGTTATCATAGAATACTTCGTTGCTACTATCGATAGCATTCGGAGCTCTTACGTAAATAATGATCATATCTGTTGTCGGAATGAACTTAAACGTAGTTGTCGTGAATGTATCTTCCGATATAGAAGACTTAGTTGAATTAAAATCATTATCAATTAAGTAATAGGCATCTACACTTGAGTCATTTTCTCCGTTGGCATCAAGGCCAGCTTCATCCGCAATCGCTGTATTCAATATGAACACTTCGGATGGCACTCCATCTGCTTCTGAGCGCGAATCAATTGTAAACGTATATTCAACTCCAACCTCGACTGCAATCGGTTGATATAAACGTCTGCAAGCTTCACTTATCTTATAACCCCGGTCGCCTAACTGAGCAAAAACATTACCATCGCTGGTGCTACCGGGTTGCTCGCTATCATCTCCACAATTAGTAGTCAACCAAGCATCTAAGTCACTATTTTCCCAAGTGTATGGACTAGGTTCTGTATCCGGATCATCATAAATAGTGCTAGGTGGTGTCATGTCAAATGCATCTGCATTATCTGATTCTTTTATTGTCAAATCATCACCTGTACCATTTAAAACAACTGCCTCAAAAGTAGCTGGTATGCCAGTAGAAGTAACGGTTAAGTTTTCACTGGCTACGTCATTCCCAGCGACATTTGTAGCAGTAAGCGTTACCGTGTAATCGCCCCCACTTGCATACACATGTGTTGGTGACTTTTCGGTAGAGGTATTACCATCACCAAAATCCCATTCGTATGAAACTGCACTCGTTGATGTGTTTGTAAAGGTATACTCTAAAGGATCAACACCGATTTGAGCATCAAAATTAGCAGTTGGTACCGACACGCTCGTTTGCTCTAAAACCTTCACATTATCGATGTATGCGTCAACTGCTGTATTGGCAAAAAACATCACTGATACTTCACCGCTTGCGTTAGAAGTAAATGGTATTTGAACAAATGTGCCATAGCCATTGGTTGTTTCATTGAATTTACCCTCAGCAACAAATCCCTCATGAAATCCAAGATTGTTGGAAGCTATATCATTAACCGCATCAACACCATCAACATAGTATCCATCCATGACTACTCCCACTACCTTATTTCCATCTAATGAAGCTCCATCACCTTCTCTAATAGCATATTGATATTCCAGAACATATCCAGTGTTTGGAGTTAAAGCAAGTTCCTGATAGGCATACCTGGAATCGGGAGTCCGAAGGTCTCCTATTCCACCGGATTGACTAGAACTCCATTTAGCTCCTCCTGTCTTGTCCCCTGTATCAATACCATTGATATCAAAATCTGAACCATCTGAACTTGAACCATAAGGGTTTGTGGTTGATTCATCAGAGAAAAGAGGGAATCTCCAAATATTATTATCCGCCTCAAAATCACCGTTTATAATTTCTGAACCTGTAGTCTTAAACAAATACACATTGTCAACAAAAATTGTCGCGTGATCATTTGCTGAACCACCTGTTCCTAATTCAAATCTTATTTCATCTATCGCGTCAACGGCTCCGGAGAAACCGGTTGCCAAATTCAGATCAAAGCCGGTCCATTCACCATCTGTCAGTGCCAAACCATCTACAACGTAAGTGGCAGATGTACCTTCATTTACTAAAGTCACTTTCAATAAGTCAATGCCTTTGTCAAATTCAGAATATACATCGAAATGAATATCCGTAACACCTTCAACACCTACAATAGCATTTGCCGTCTCAACTGTCGAAACTTCTAAAGTACCGGCTGATTCACCTAATCTTGAAAATTGAGTTACATCATTATCATCGACAGATATCACTACTCCACCTGTAGCATCTTGTCCATGCTCCCAACCATACATTTCACCATTGTACTCAAAACCATCACTGAAAAGGGCAAATACATTGGCATCTCTTAATGTAGGCGATGCGGGTACCGTACTGATAGATTGCACAACCGTATGAGTAACAACTACATCTTGTGTTATCGTAACAGACTCTAAACCAGCATTAGACTGAGCAGTAACTGATATTGTATAAGTAACCTCTTCCGCATCATTTGGATAATCATAAGAAATTGAACCACCGTGTTCAGCAATGGTAAGCACATCATCATTGCTATTGGGATCTCCAAAATCCACTACATATGATGTAGCTCCGATTGATATAGGTTTAACCGTAATGTAAGTACCGTCTTCCATACCATTTTCATCAGGGCCCGCTGTAGCGGAAAAGCTTGATAACGTAATTTCACTAAGACCTGTAGGGTTTGGACTATCATCCTCTTCGCAAGACACGATTATGATCGTCATCAGCAAAACCCCTATTCCTTTTTTTAATATATTCATGATATTATAATCTTTTGTTAATGGTATTAGTTAGCTGGATAAACCTTAACGTTATCCACATAAACATCCACTGGTGTTATCGCTGATAACATAACAGCGACAAGCCCACTTTCAGGAGCATCGAACTCCCCGGTGACTGTTGTAAAGTTTCCTTTTCCTTTTCTCTCTGACACTTCCATGTGCAGTAGGCTAGTCCCGCCACCGTTGTCGGTTTGGGCATATGCATCATCACCATCATCATAGTGACCCGCAATAATATCAGCAATCACTATTCTTCCTTCCGGAGGATCAGTTGCTATATCTTCCTTAATGGCATATTGGAATTCGAGTATGTAAGTAACCGTTCGCTCTTCTGAAGAAGGAGATACTACTAAAGCCTGATAGGCCACTCTACTGCCACTATTGGCCAGGGACCCTACTGATCTGGTAGCGTTCCATTTTGCACCTCTTGTACTAGAGCCATTATCCGTTCCATCATATAAGAGACTTGATCCATCAGAACTGGATTCAAAAGCTGCTGAAGACCACGTGTCCCAATTATCTATTGTCCAATGCTCTCTACTATCCTCAAAACCGCCATTTAGTACTTCCACTGGTAGTGGCACAAATTCGTCTACTACTTCGATCTCTACTTCTACGGTATTTGATGCGTCATTTTCATCAAGAGCAGTTAAACTTATTGTGTAAGTCCCTTCTCCCGCCTCAAATTTTACATATGGATTTTCAGCAGTGGTCGTGTTATCCGTACCACAAACTATCTCACCATCCACTTCTTCACAAGCTACTCCATCGGCACCAAAGTCCCAGAAGTATTTAGTTGCTTCAGAAGAAGTGTTGGTTAACCTAATTACCCTGAAATCCTGTGCAGTTTGTATACTCTCAAAACTAGCCATAGGAGGAGTTTCATCAGGGATACTACCTGTGTCTGGTAACTCAGGTCTCAATTCACAGCTAGCCATTAATGCCGCTGCAGCTATCGTTAAGAGTAACCCTAACCTTTTATTGAATTTTTTTATATTATTCATAACTCACTTATTTTAAATATTAATAACCAAGATTCTGAGTAAGACGGCCTCCGCTAAGATTAATCTCCCGCTGTGGGATGGGTAAGTACCTTGCGTTGTTTACATCCCATGCATATCCCATTTCATTGGCATGTGCAGAGAGTACACTTTCAAATTCACCGAATCTTTTTAAATCGAAATAGCGCTGATTTTCAAAGGCTAACTCTACCCTTCTTTCCATCATCAAATCTTCTTTAGTAATTGAATTGACAGTCGCTGTAAGTCCTGCTCTATTTCTCACTTCCTGAAATGACGCCAAAGCCCCTGGATCTACAGTTGCCTGAGCCCCAGCCATTGTGGCTTCAACATGAAGAAGCAATATATCTGCATAACGTAGCGCGATGTAATCATTACCCGCATTTCGGCCAACACCATAATCAATATTCCCTGATTCTATGACGGTGCCTTCAGGAAAAAACTTTGCAACTTCGTTTTCAAAGACATCAAGGTTGCCATCAAGATCAGTTATGGAAACTGGAGTTCTATCACCTCCGATCGCTGCAAAATCATTATATAAGTTTTCATTCACGATGTTTTGGCCGTCATCCCTACCAGCCCGAACAAATGATGTAAATTCAGCTGAAAATCCCTGGCTTTCTTCTGAATTGCTCGCTTGATATTGAACGGCAAAGATGATTTCATCATTTAATTCTGAGTAGAAAACATCACTGTAATCTGACATTAAACTATATTCTCCAGAGGCAATAATGTCTTCACATAAGGCTTCTGCACCAGTATAGTTAGGTGCTGCCTGTGTTAAATAAACTTTTGCTAACACCCCCTGAGCTGCTGCCTTAGAAGCTCTCGATCTATGCGAATTATCTAAGACATCAACGGCTTCTTGTAAATCAGTTATGATTTGTTGGTAAACTTCTGCTTCAGGAATTCTGGTAAAAAGAGCAGCTTCATTTGTAGGGTCGATTGGCTCAGTGACTAAAGGCACATCGCCAAACAATCTTACCAATTTGAAATAAGCGTATGCTCTTAAAAACTTTGCCTCAGCAGCATACTTTGCCTGATTACTTGCATCGGCAACATCGATAAAATTCAAGATATTGTTGGCCCTGAAAATCACCTGGTACATCGACTGATAGTAATCGTCAGATTCAACATTAACCGCTTCCACGACATATCTGTGAAAGTCTGACTTAGAGCCTTCTAAGGTTGCATTTCTTGTGTTATCTGTACGATGTTCTGTCAATAGGTGCTCAAACTGAACGCCTCTGTTGGCTCTACCAATATTGGTTTCTGTACTTTCATTGGTTCCCTGAAGTGCATCGTAAATCCCATAAATACCGGCTAAAATGTCATCATCAGATGCAAAGAATGATTCTACTGCAACTGCTGTATCCGGAAGTGGGTTTAAAAATTCGTCATCACAAGAGGTAGCAAATGCTGCTACAATGGCTAATACTATATATTTTAACTTTTTCATGATTTAATTCTTTTTAAATTAAAAGTCTAGGTTTACACCTAATGTGAATGTCCTAAACAGCGGAGTTCCGGCTCTCTGAGCGCCATAGGCTCTTGGGTTATCATCATCTATGTGTTCCGGGTTGAAACCATGATAATCAGAGGCTGTTTTGTAAATCAAATTTTGGCCAGAAGCGTATATTCTTAGACCACGTACCCCAATTCTTGAAGTCAGACTAGCAGGCATATTATAGCCTATTGTTACATTTCTTAGTGAAACATAATCTGCACTGGCAATAACTTCACTTGTTAGTACTTTTTCCTGTATGAAAGATTCATGTGGAATAAGACCATCTTCAACTGCCTCTTCAGCAGCTCCAGACCTTGAACTGTTACCAAACCAATTATAGAAGTACTGGTCACCGATATTATTTACCTGTGCACCAAAGCTTCCCTGAATCATAAAGGATAAATCAAAGTCCTTATAACTAAATTCATTAGTTATGCTGGCGAGTAAGTCGGGATAAGGATCTCCCAGGATGGTCCTGTCATCACCAGTAATTCTACCATCACCATTTAGATCTTTAACAATAACATCTTCTGCTTGTCCGTTGATTCGATTCCAGGGACTATCAACATAAGCAACTCTAAATTCAGCATCATTATACTTTTCAGTATCTACTACGTAACCATAAAAAGCAGATATTGGGTTGCCGATTTTGTTAATCCACAATGAATTTCTACCATAAGTATCTTGAATCAATGCTCCATCTGAATCACCAAAAGCCAATAGCTCATTTTGATTAGTAGAAGTAATTATTGAAGTATTCCACGTAAATGGCCCTTTAACAACATTTCTTGATCTTAACTCGAACTCCCATCCTTGATTACGAACCTCCCCGAGGTTTATAATTCCAGATGTAAATCCTGTGACATACGACACTGGATTCTCTAAAAGCAAACTCTCACTTGTTCTAGTGTAATAATCTAATGACCCGGTAACTCTGTTGTTAATAAAACCAAAATCTATGGCAGGGTTAAATTCTTGTGACGCTTCCCATTGCAATACAGAATTGGCAATGTTTAGTGGCGCAACTCCATTCACTACTTCACCATTGATAACAGCGTTGGTGTTATCCAATAAGGCCAGATATGGCCACCTATTAACCACATCGTTACCTACGCTAAATCGCTCAGAACCCGTTTCTCCGTAACTCACACGAAGCTTTAAATTACTTACGATGGTACTTCCTGCTAAGAAATTCTCATCAGAAACATTCCATCCCACTGATACTGCAGGGAAATTACCATATTTAGAGTTTGGTCCAAAAACAGAACTACCGTCACGTCTGAATGAGGCATTGAATAAATACTTTCCATCATATACATAATTTATTCTGGCGAAATACCCAACCTTATTATACTCGGTATTAATCTCTGCCGGTTCTGTGATGAGAGTAGCGCCTTCCAGATTTTTAAGTAGATCATTGGTGTAACCTACACCTGTAACCTCACTGATGTTATTGGTTCTTCGCTGTATAGTAACACCAGCAAGTACACCGAAAAGGTGGTCGCCTATGCTTTTGTCATAATTCAAGGTGTTATCCGAAATGACTCTTGTACGAAATCTGTTCTGCAAATAATACTGAGATCGACTTGCTCCAGCCGCATGATAATTTGTACCATCCCAACGTTCTCGCTTTCTGTGCTCGATAGTTGTCGCTAAAGACGTTTTGGCTGTAAGTCCTTCAATGATGTCGACACTTAAATAAGTAGAGCCATATAAATTAGTTTCATACTCCCAGTGTTCTCTCTCAATGTATTGCTGATACGGATTTGAGTCACCCGAAGTACGAGGACGAGTGTCACTTCCATCACCGTTAAAATCCAATTCTACTAAATGGTCTTCCCAGAAATAGTCTCCTACACCAACATCTGGATACCTGGCTCTGTCAATGAGCTGCAGGCTTTCTTCAGTGTGATATATTGGCAACCAAGGAGATTGCCTTGTAGGGTTGTGTATAGAAGTAGGAAGTCCTCTTTTTTTCGAGTAAGAAGGGTTAACATTTAGGCCAAACTTTAACCGATCGCCTATTTTTTGATCTAGCTTTAATCTTCCGCTGTATAATGCATATTCATCCGTGATGACAACTCCTTCATCATCCAGATATCTTAAAGAAGCACTGAATTTCGATTGATCATTTCCTCCTCTTGCTGACAAAGAATGACTTTGAATCATTCCTCGTTCAAAAAACACATCCTGCCAGTCTCTATCAACGCCAGTAATTGCAACGAGTTGCTGCATGTATTGTGTTTCTTCACTCAACTCTCCAGTTTGAGCCTGTTCAAAGGCCACCCAATCTGAAACACTCTTTCTGTAATCGTCACTTCCGTGTGCCTCTTTCCAGCCAACATAGGTTTGATAGCTGAATTTTGTTGGACCAGCCTTACCACTTTTGGTTGTAATCAATATTACTCCATTCGAACCTTCACTACCATAAATAGCGGCAGAAGCGGCATCTTTCAACACTTCAAAAGAAGCGATATCATTCATATCCAAATTTGAAAGAAAATCAGAGTTTACTACAATCCCATCAACTACTACTGCCGGACCTGAGTCGGCCGTCACAGAGCCAACACCCCTAATGGTTATAGTGGGGGCACCACCAGCTTCTGCATTTGTTGATTGAATATTAACACCGGAAACTTGTCCTATAAGTGCTTCGTCTACTCTGGAAACTGGTATTTGATCCAGTTTTTCATTTTCAACTTTAGAAATTGCCCCGGTTAAGTGCGACTTTTTCTGAGTTCCATACCCAATCACTACTACCTCGCTCAACTCACTTATACTGGGTTTCATTACTACATCTATTGTAGTTCTGTTTGCTACGGGTTCTTCTATTACCTCATATCCTATAAAGGAAAATAATAAGGTAGCCCCGGCTTCGACTCGTAAAGAATAATTACCATTAATATCGGTAACTGTTCCAGTGCTTGTACCCTTTACAATGATCGAAACACCCGGAAGAGGTTCATTGTCTTCCCCTTCGACATGGCCATTGATTAGTTGCCCGTCCTGTGCAACCAGCAAGCTCGATATTGACATCAGTAATGCAATAGCTAAGCCTGCAATTTTGGTAAATTTTGAATTCATAATAGTTTATTTAGATGAATGATTGTTGATAGGCAGGATCAAAGAAAACTTTGACATTACTCACTCATCGACTAACTTTGTAATGGTGAGTAGAAATACAGACTTACGATTTGGCGATTGATGGTTTGTATTCCCTGCTTCAGTTAGATGGGTTAACGTTTACGTTAATCCATCTTTTGTTTTTAGATTACTCATTTATTTAGTTTTTAAGATTTTCATTAGCAAAGTTAAATATGTCACCCAGGTGTTCACGCATAGCTTTTTCAGCCATGGCTGAGTTTTTATTTGTTATATGTTCAAGTATTTCATGATGCCCTTCTAAAGCCGACAAAGGCTTATCCCCACCACACACATCATTTTCTTTAAAGAATGTCAGTATATCAGGAATGATGATTAACATCAAGGAGTTCAAGACAGAGTTCTTACTTGCCTCGGCAATAGTTAGATGAAATAACAGATCTTCATCTACTGCAGATTTTCCATTATTCACAGCTTTTTCATAAGCATCTAATGCATTGGAGATAGAAACTATATCATCCTCAGTTCTCCGTAAAGCAGCAAATTTTGCCGAGTTGGTTTCCAGAAGTACTCTTGTCTCAACCAAAGAATGAAAATCCTGGCCTTCGAGTCTTAATACATCGGTGATTAGCCCTTCAAGTGCAGTGATCCCAAGACCTGCCACTACAGTACCGCTTTGTGGCAAAGTTTTTAGTATACCATAAAATTCAAGTTTTCTGATAGCGTCACGTACATACGTTCTACCAACACCGAGCCTGTCACTCAGCTGTCTTTCGGAAGGTAGCTTATCTCCTGGCTTCAATTGGCCGGTAGAAATCAATTCTTTTATCTGGTGAATTATCTTGTCTGAGGGCTTTTCAACGACAATTTCTTTGAGACTACTTAGCAATTCTTTCACAATAAAAATATCTAGTTTACCAGCAACTGGTCAACCAATTTATAAAAGATTATTTTTAATGCAAAGAAATATTGCAACTTTTCGCAATCGTTTGTGCAACGTGCGCCAATTCATCAAATGCTACAAGAAGGTAAAATCATTCAATAAACTACGTCAGGTATATTTTTCAGCTACTGAACTCATGTTCAATTAATTATGAGAATAATTTAAGGAGAATCTAATTTCCGGAAGGTTACTGAATTGATACTTTCTTATTTAGTAAACACCTTTATATAGGTATAGTCTTCGAAAGTACTGATGGACTCATATGATGTCAATTGTGATGTATCGATATATTCTTTAGCCATATTTATGGTGATCCAGTCAGCCATGTTATTAATAAATACTATTTCAATATTTCCATTATCAAAAATCAACTTTGGACATGGGCAATTAGTATTACCCGGACTAATCATCTCACTTTTATAAGGAGTTCCTAAAAGTTTGATAATCTCCTTTTGTGATTTCCCTGCAAACGTAGCAACGTTTATTTTTTCAGTGGATTTGGGCTCTTCTTGAATATTATTAGAAGGCCAATAGTAATATAGTAGAACTGCCACTAACAATGTAAGTAATGTATAGATCAGGGTTCTCATTACAACTCAATGTAATAATGTCTTTCTTAGAACACAAATCTTACTCCATTACAAGAAAGTAAATAAAGATTGTAATTGTTTATGCTTTCAAATTATTGCCAGCGTATCTCTAAGCATCAGTTTTAATGCTTTTTTTCCAGCTGTTGTTTTAAAATATTTTTCTCTTCTTAGCGCATCAACCTTCGAAAGGTAATATTCACAAAATATTAATTTAAATGGTCGTCTAGGTGCCGTGCTTTTGGTTTTTCCTGCATTATGATCTTCAACCCGTTTAGTAATATTTGTACTGAACCCAATATAGAACTTATTGTCTTTTTCACTCAACAATACATACACACAATAAGGAAGAGGCATAGCTTTTTAAATTTATTTAAACAAAAAATGGCTACCCTTAGTGAGGATAGCCTTCTTTAATGCTATTTCGCTGTAAAGCAGAACTCATTCTTCGTTCGCTTTACAGCGATGAAGTGAACTTTGTTCTACTTCATCGCTCCCCATCTTGGATTCCCCGATACTCACTGTCGCTCGATCGGGACAGACTTCTCGCCCAGGCCAGCGCATAAAAAAACCCATCACTTTTGTGATGGGTTTGGCTCCCCCTCTTGGACTCGAACCAAGGACCTATCCCGATAGCTATCGGGATCAGCCGCTCTAACCAAATTTATTTTTGACCTTTTCAACCAACTCTGGATACTTTTTTAAATTGCTTATGTATTTTCTGGACTTCATTTTCTTGATGTGTCTCTCAAGCATTATAGCTTGCTTCTCACTTAGACCGTCAATTCTAAAATATAGCTCCCAAGGTATGCCTCTCTTAGTCCAAATTGCATTTCTATTGACATCGTTGTGATAAGCAAGTCGGGAAACAACATTGTTAGAGTACCCAATATAATGCTTATCAAGACTTGTTGAATATAGAATATAAACACTGTACATCTCTCTTAAAACAAAAAAAGCCAGCATTTCTGCTGGCTTCATCGCTCCCCCTCTTGGACTCGAACCAAGGACCTACTGATTAACAGTCAGCCGCTCTAACCAACTGAGCTAAGGGGGAATTTTGTTAGTACAATCACTCGTTTGTGAAGGCCATTTTAAGTGTTTCTCTCAAAATGGAATGCAATATTAGAGGTTCGATTTTAATTATGCAATACTTAATTTCAAATTTTTTAAGAATAATATCTCTATCTAAATCACATTACGAAAAGTATGTAAAAATACACTAGTGTAAATGCTGATAAAAACACTAATCCGGCTAATGCAAGCCATTTTAACCATCTCTTTGGTCGCAATACCTCATCCACCTCTTTTGAAAATATTACCTTATAATTTAAGAAAGCTGCAAGTGGAGCAATCACAAAAGAAACAATGGTCGCCAGATCGACCAGACTCTTTAAATCATTTAGAAACTGAGATATTACTAAAAAGCCACCAATGCCAGTAATTACAATCCAGAAGTAATAGTTATGCTTTGGCTCACTTCCTCTTAGCAGTTTTGTGATTCGAGTCATCGTGCGACCGTAACCATCCAAAACGGTAATGGTAGTACTAAACATTGTGCTAAATGCAGCAGCAGCTATTATCAAATAACTCCATTCACCTATAGAGGCCGTGTACATGCTTATAATCTGACCCGCAAATACTGGAGAACTATTAGAAAGTTCGGTGCCAGAGCCATACATGACCAAGGCACCTAATGATAAGAATATACAGGCTAGTATGGCAGTGAATATATAGCCGATATTAAAATCTAATAAAGTTTCCTTCATAGTGGGCCTATACTTGGTTTGCTTGGTACGTGCTTCTGCCCACAGGCCCGTCCAGGTAGACATATCTACAGCGGTTGGCATCCAGCCCATAAGGGCAATTAAGAATATAATACCACTCGCATTTAATACCTCCTTAGGCACAAAGCCCTCTGCCGTTGGGGGCCTGCCATTGATGAGCGCTGCAACAAAAGCTATTATTGTAGATAACAATAAAACTGCACTAACCACTTTAAGGATGCTATCAAGCGCGTTGTATTTACCACTGGCCAAAATGCTCAGGCACACCAGCAAAATGACAATAGCCCAGACATCTGTAGTCAGATCAAAGCCCAACAAGTTTCCTAAAAGGCCAGCTGCTACAAATGTCACAGCTGCTGTAACGATAAACATGGTTACAAAACTCATAATACCATAAAGCCACAAAATCCATTTTCCGACTTTTGCATAGCCGTCTAAAATACTTACACCTGTAGCTCCTGTATACCTCGAGGAAAACTCAAAAAATGGATATTTGAACAAGTTGGCTGCGATAACTGCTCCTAATAGAACAAAACCATAGTCTGCCCCCGCTCGGGTTGATTGCACAAGGTGAGAAACACCAATACACATACCCGCAAATACAATCCCAGGACCTAGTGCTTTTAGCAAATTTTTAAATCTGTCGTTCATAGGTTTTAGTTGAGCCGTAAATATATCAATTCCCCAATTGTAGCAAAAAAATAAATACCATGTCATTTTGTCTTATTTACAGATGAATTATGACTAATATATGTCATTATGGCGCTTTTTGCTGCAGTTTAGTCAAATAATTCCTGTTGGTACAATTTTCAATGCATGTGGTATTAAATAAGTAATTGTTAAATCAAAACATATTAAAATTATGACACTAGTAAGGTATAACCCACTCGCTGATTTTGTTCCAAGTACATTTGGAGACATGTTGGAGAATGCATTAAAAAATGAGTCCGCTACTCATTTTACTCCTTCAGTAGATGTAACAAAAGACGAAAAGCAAATTGAGATGCACATGGTCGCACCGGGGATGAGTAAAGAAGATTTCTCTATTGATTTGAATGAAAATCAACTCACTATTTCTGGTGAAAGAAAGCCGAATGAAAAGGCAGAATTCATTAAAAGAGAATCTGCCTATGGTAAATTCTCCAGAACTTTCACACTTGGAGACAACATAAATACTGATGAGATCAATGCCTCATACAATGACGGTATACTGAAAATGACTTTACCGCTAAAAGAAGTGAAAGTAAATAAGGCCACAATTAAAGTGAAGTAATAAATTGCTCAAACAGAACAATTAAAAAAGGCCATCCGCTAGCTAGCGGATGGCCTTCTATTGAATATCAAAATTGCTTACTCTCCCAATCTATTTCTTAATAGAAATTCTACGTAAGCTTCTTTATAGCTTTCTACTTCAGGAGCTAATTTAATTGCCTGCTCATAGCTTGTCAAGGCATCAACCAATAGGTTGTTTTCTTCATAAAAGCCTGCCAGTATATATTTATTCAATGCAGTTTCTTCATCAACATCTGTCATCAACTCATTAAGTGTTGATTTTACCTTTTCTGCATCAGCTTCTGGTAGTCTTTTGATAGCATGAGTACTTGACTTCACTGACTCATCATCTTTAGATCTCACTGATAATAGCACAACATTTTCTTTAGAAAGTTGCTCATTTTTAAGATCTATCTCTATGTTAGGCTCATCAGTCTCTATAGTTAAGAGCTCATCGCCAAACATATTGTTAAGTGTAACTATGTACATGTTATTATTACCTTCTAATGAATCCCATCTGATGATAGCCTCATCATTAAATACACCTACAGAGCTAGGCATAAATACGGTGATGGCGTCATTTGATCCTCTATGCACAGCTCCTGTTGCACTTAACCTATTCTTTTTACCTTCTGCTGACATTTTACTCAGCACAAAATCAGCATACTTACTAGTTACGCTAGATCCACTAGTATTAATTTTTGCCGCAAGATCAGCTACTTTGTGCATCCCGCCTTCTTTAATTTCTATTGTTTTACCTGTCGCATGGATCAAACCAAGGTAAGAGTTATCAGACAATTCTAATTCATCATTCTCCTGAAGTGATGCTCCGGTTTTTAGGGGTTGCCACTCGGCACCTGACTTTACTTTATTATCCCCTTTGTTGGCCAATACTTTGAATGTGTAACTCTGACCAAAAGACACGCTAACTACAAATAACATTAGCGCTAAGATTGACAATTTACGTTTCATGATTTGGTTTATTTAATAATTTTAATATTCAATACGATTTTTTATGTATTTAACCTTATATACCGCTAGTACTACAATGGTAAACAGAAGGTTACGATTTTTTATGTATTTGCCTCTTCATCACTACCAGCTGCCTTCTTTTTAGAACCTAAATTTACAACTTTAGCCAAAGATTTCTTACTAAAAAGGTTTTTAATGACTCCATAGTACACTTCTAGCAAATCTCCGGCCAAAGCTATGGCAAATAATCCAACCGTGAGCTCAAGTTTAAAGCTCTTCCATGAAAAGACATATATGATCAGAAAAAGTATGAGCAATACCTCAATCACCTGAATAAGTTTAGTCGTACCATCATACCATGCTCCCATCTTTCTATAAATAATCGAGAATAGCAACACATTCAGAAAGCACAGAATCACACCCAATAAGTTTTCGGTAAATTCACTGAAACTATCTACGTAATCTCTATTTAAGATCATTGAAACGATATTAGCGTGAATTACCGGCCCATACATGTCAGGGTTGGCCCGGCCTGCAATTTTAGGATTTAGCGGGGTAAAAAACTTATCCTCCCATTGTGCAGCGCCAAATTCCTCACCTAGATAACCGAAAAGTACGATCTTATCTTTCAAAAGCCCTGGGACAAAATCTTCTCGCAATACCTGGTCCCAATCCAGTGCATAAAAGCGTGTCGAAAATTTATCCTCTTCGAAGAAGTTTACAAAGTCACCACGAAAGTTGATAATTTCATACTCGCTACCTCTTTTTAAAAGTGGTTCTAAAGAAGTAGAATCAAACAAATAAGCTAATTGAGCAGCGAATGCCACATGTGTTGTATCTCCAATAACCTCCCTTTGTGGTGGAAAAGCCCTACATATTTTAACATCATCTTGATATCTCGCTTCGGTATCAAGATTGACCAGTCCCTCGTAAATATCATCTCCCACTCTAAACATACTGTCAGAGCGGTAGTAGACGTCATATAACTCTTCCCCCAGGTGTATTTCCGCTAAAGAATCAGACTGCTGTACCATAGAGGCCATTACAAGTTTAGACTTAAGGTTAGCAATGGTAAATGATAAGCTCATCGAGCCCAGCGTATCATTATTGTACGACTTGAAAAAGCCATCCATACCAATAACCGCGGGCTCATATTTATCAACGATTTGCATTTGTTGCGCAATACCAGAACGATCTAATGGCCCCATATTCACCAACACAATACTGGTATCAGGTGGCAATGGATCCCGTAGTTTTGAAAATGCATAGTCAGTCATTTCCATATCTGCTAGTGCCTCCCCAATCGGGTCTAATGCATCAAAAATTCTGAAAGTTGAAATATTCTGAATGATGAACATGAATACATATATGAATATTGTAGCGAGTATACTATCGATCCATATATTGCTTTTTACCTTACGTTTAGCCATCTATAAAGCGTCTTTGAGTTAGGAGATATCTTTCAATTTAGCAATAAACATAAAAATTCACTAATTGACCACTTCTTATACCTGTACTTGTTATTTTAGCTTCCAATGCAATCAAACAGAAGAAAGCGACTTAGTGCATCTGAGTATGTAGATGGCGTACTTGCAGGAGACACGATTGTGTTAAGCAAGGCCATAACATTGGTAGAAAGCAACTTGCAAGATGATATTGACTTAGCTGAAAAAGTATTAGCTGAGTTACTTCCTCATACAGGCGGGTCTCTGCGGATTGGCATTACAGGGGTTCCTGGGGTTGGAAAAAGCACTTTTATCGAATCTATAGGCACTTATGTTGCCAAAGACTTAAATAAAAAGTTGGCCGTGTTGGCCATTGACCCAAGTAGCCAGCGCACCAGAGGGAGCATTTTAGGCGACAAAACACGTATGGAAGAGTTAGCCCATAACCCCAATGCCTACATTAGGCCGTCAGCCACTGGTTCTTCTTTAGGCGGAGTGGCTAATAAAACGCGGGAAACAATGCTTTTGTGTGAAGCAGCCGGCTTCGAAGTGATCTTTATCGAAACTGTAGGTGTTGGACAGTCGGAGGTTGCCGTAAAAGGTATGGTAGATTTTTTTCTACTGCTTATGCTCGCAGGTGCTGGAGATGAATTGCAGGGCATCAAAAAAGGCATTATGGAAATGGCAGATGCTATTGCCATTACAAAGGCAGATGGTGACAATGTAAAAGCTTCAAAACAAGCAGTTGTAGAATATAAAAATGCCCTTCATTTATTCCCTCTATCAGAAAGCGGTTGGTCGCCAAAGGTGGTTACATGCTCTGCATTAACCAAAGAGGGAATTGACAAGGTGTGGGGGCTTACTGAAGAGTATTTCAGTTTCATGAAAGAAAAAGATTTGATCGAAAGTGTCAGAAAAGCGCAAAACATCAATTGGATGCATGAAACTATTGGCTACCTACTTAAAAATCAGTTTTACAACCAAACTACGGTTGTTCAACAGCTTGAGCAAGTTGAAAAAGCTGTAGGCAATGGTACTATTACCCCGCAGGCAGCAGCAAGAAAACTTCTTGAGTTGTAGCTAGGCCTTTCCTGAAAATTATTTTTAGTGTTCTATAGCTATAGTTTTCATTTTTTGGCTTGACCCAAAAAAGGTCAAGGCTATGATAAAATAAGCTAAAATTTGATCTAATCTCCTAAAATTCAAAAAACTCATCTCTGACGTTCCTCATACAATTTGAATTTTTACGGAGTTTCTCTCAAATTTCTTAACGCAATTTTCTCAAGGCCCGAACGCTTTGAACTTTAGAATTAGGCACCAAATTTATTAGTAAGGGGACGTCTATTCAAAAGGAAGTCATCTAAGCTAGTTTAATTCCAGTCTGAATCACAAATGGTAAATTAAGTCGACTTAATTAATTGTCAATTACTAAGTCGGCAAACCAAAATTTAGAACTGAGCGACTCTATTGAGCCATCATCGTTTTTCTTGTTGTACTCATAAGACTTAGATACTACTTCTCTTACACTTAACTCAATTGGAAAGTGAAACAGCGGCCCATCATACACAAACGTATGAAACTCGCCATTTTCACCACAGACATCCACCTCACCGGCCAGGTTCTTTACAAACTCCTCATCAATGGTTTGACCTACATCTGTTTGGTTAAAATGCTTGGCATCTGCTGCACAAAGTTTTGTTTTGTAACCTAATTTTAAGAACTCTGACAAAACCTCATCTGTAGATTCATTCCAAAGTGGATAAACCCCTTCTAAACCTGATTTATGAAGCATTTTTTCTCTGTATGATTTTAAATCTTCCAGAAAGATGTCTCCATACATAACACCTTCGAAATCTTCATTTTCCAGGTTAGCAAAGTATGACTCCATTAATTGTTCGTAGTTGTTATGACCAGGACTCGCTTTCAAATAGAGCTTCTCGAGAGGCAAACCTAAACTTGCTGCTTGCGCATCAATGAGTTTTTCATGTACCCCATGTAGTCCGACTCTTCTTAAGTCAGCGTCTATAACTGTATGCAAGTGATCGACCTTATACTCACCTGACCTGATGATGCGATCTAAGGCAAGCATAGAGTCTTTACCTCCACTCCAGGCGATTGATATCTTTTTCTGGTCTCTAGTCACTGGTCATTTGGTTTCTGGTCAAATCTTACGATAGTCATACGGACAATGCCTGCATCCACTTTTGCAGCAATAGCCTCTTTTTAGATGATAAGCCTCGGTAAAGACGTACAAACCATTTTCGATGTAATACATCTTTTCTTCTCTGGAAGATTCTTTGTTATCTGACATTACAAGACCTGTATTGGGTTTTTATCGTCATCGATTGCTACAAAAGTAAACTCACCATTGATGGCACGTTCGCGATCTTCAGAGTACATCTGTTCAATGAAAATTTCTACATGCACCTTCAAACTCGTCTTTCCTACATGAGCCACTTTTCCTTGAAGTTCAACAAGGGTACCCGCAGGGATAGGGTGTTTAAAATCCACTTTATCAGATGAGACAGTCACCACTCTTTTTCTCGCGAATCGTGTAGCTGTGATGAATGCAACCTCATCCATCAGTTGAAGGGCAGTGCCCCCAAATAGCGTATCGTAATGATTCGTAGTATTTGGAAACACTGCTTTAAATATTGATGTTTTAGATTTTTCTATGCGCTCTTCTACAGTCATGCTTAAAATTTATATCCTACTTTAAGATACAAACTTCTTCCCCGAGTGTTAAAACCATTTATCTCCTGGTAGTCTTCATTTAGAAGATTTTCTAAACGTAATGTGCTATAAATCTTTGTTGAAAACTTATAATTAGCATTGAAGCCAACCAGAGTATAGCTAGGCACATCCTCTGCGTTTAAAGCGCCAAAAGGACCCAATGACGGATCGTAAAAGCTATCCGGCCTTGAGTCAACTATTCTCAAGTTGCCCGTTAAAGTAAGTTTCTCTAATGGGCTATATGATAGTTGTGTAAATATCTGGTGCGATGGTCGTCTCACTAACCCTTCAGATTCCTGATCATTATTAATGAACAGTCCGTTGTTAAACAACTGCACATGATTACCTGCTGTATGGCTTTGATCTATATCATCAGGACTAAAATCGTAAGATCCATCAATAAAGGTAAGGTTGGCATTGAAATGCAGTTTTTCTGTAATTTGTGCTTCAACACCTAGCTCTATGCCTTTCACAGTCTGTTCCGCAATGTTGATGTACGTGTCACCCAGGTAATCTAAAAATGAAAGTGAGTTAATGTCTGTATTGCCATTCCACAGATATACGTACTCTATTGCATTCTTTACTTGGGTTTGATAGATAGCTGCTGTGAGTGAAATATTGTTGCTTATCAATTGTTTATATCCCAACTCAATTGTAGTAGATGTCTCCTCCTCAAGATTAGGATTACCTCGTGTTGTGAAATTAAACTGTCCATTGGGGTCGTAAAGCTGGATTAAAGAAGGGTTATTGAACCCTTCCGCATAAGAAAAATATATAGTCGATTTATTAAATCGGTATGCCGGACTTACTTCGAAAGAAAAGTTAGAATAGTCTTCATTTACTTCACTGTATCTACCTGCCAGCGTAAGGGCAAAGCCATCCAAATCTATTAACTCTTCGAAATCAAAGTTTACAGACCCAAAAACGTAATCGGTTGTTGTAGATAAATCAACAGAGTCGTAGTTGGTTGTTTGCTCAAACAAACCAAAAGGGCCGTTAGAGTAAACATAACTCTCTAATTCCATTTCCTCATAATATCTGCCTATCCCTGCCAGTGCCGTGACACCATGCTGAGTGTAAGAAGTTAGCAGCTCATGGGTAGCTAATTTACCTTCAGTAGTGCTACGAAAATATTGTTGGTCGTAGTTCCCGGCCTCATCAACGATAGAAGAATCATTTAAAGACAATCTTTCTGATGAGGTGACACTTCCATTGAATTTGAAACTCCAATTATCTACATCGTATTGAGCTCCATAGTTAAAAAAATCACGATCAAACTCAACAAAGTAATTATCATCATCATCAAATGCTCCTTGATCGATATCTGCTCTTTGATCTGTTTTTTTGTATCCTGCAAATACTTTTAAATTTTCCTTATCATAACCGACTTGAGCGGACAGGTCGGTTTTAGAAAAGTCATCATCGTCATTGACTCTAAAATTATCTGTAGTTGTGGTATCTCTCGCAGCATTCAGTCCATTCGTGTTATTATTAAAAATAGCTCCGTTTATATAAAAACCATTATTTCCGTAATTGATAAAAGCAGATTGTGCCGTTGACAATCCTCCATTGCCAAGCACTCCTACTTGTGCCTGAACATCTCCTGACAAACCGTCTCCTCCATCTTTAGTAATGATGTTAATGACACCACCGATAGTACCCGTACCATAAATGGCACTGTGCGATCCTCTTAAAATCTCAATACGCTCTACATTGGAAAGTGAAATTTCTGAAAGATCGATGGCTCCGTTGGGGGTTGATGGATCAGTAATTCTAATCCCGTTAATCAAAATACTCGTTTGATTGCTGTTGGCCCCTCGCATAAATACAGACTGATTGGCTCCGGGAGTTTGCCCTGAGCCCACAACGTAAAGCCCAGTTTGATTTTCCAAAAGTTCTCCGACTGTATTGTATGGAGTCTCATCAATGGTTTTTGAATCAATTACATCGATGCTTCTTGCTGCTTTTAAAACTTGCTGTGGCGTTCGAGTGGCAGTTACAACCACTTCCTCCAACACTGTTTGAAGCGAGTCTTGCTGTGCCCACATCAATTGTGGCAGCAACATCATTGCACATAATAAGTAAATCTTTCTCATAGCTTTTTAAATAATTTTTTAAAAGTTTTAAACTATGAGCCTTAGGTAAGATGGAATAAAATGTATCACAGGCGTGCTGTGGTATTTTTACTCGTCACTTTTCTCCCGAAAGCTCTGAATTGTGTGATTACTAGGCAGGTCTCCTGGCTTTCCCGACTTTAGTGACCTTCCCATCCGCCAGCTGGCGGACAGTGGTGTGAGACTAAAGCATATTTCCACGCGTTGGCGTGGTCGGGACTACAGTTGCGGGGACAGCTCCGGAATTTCTATGAAGATCACCGGATTCCCTTTTCATACTGACTCCATGAATGGCATCAGTAACCCATAATCATGGCAAAGTTAGTAAAATAGTTTTATGCGAGGTTGTAAATTGTTTAATATTGCCTCAATCATTTTTAAACAATATGAAACACCTCGGCACAGCATTCATCTTTCTCGCAATCCTTTCATGCAACACAAACAGTGACAAAGAACCAGTTGAATCTGATGTTGAATCTGTAAAACTTGAACTACAATATGCTCATGGTTTTGAAGTAACATACAGTAATGGTGCTACATGGGTAGAAGTACCTAAACCCTACCAGGGAGCTGAAAAAGGCTTTACCTACCTCCTTGTTGACAAAGGATCTGAAGTTCCAGATCATGAGGCCGATGTACAGGTCATTGAGGTTCCTATTGATAGAATTGTATGTACCTCTACCACTCATATTCCATTGTTAGACTACCTCGATGAATCAGAAGCTTTGGTTGGTTTCCCTACAACAGATTACATAAGTTCTACCACGATGAGAAAGCACATTGATGCAGGAAATGTCATGGAATTAGGTGTAGATAATGAAATGAACCTGGAGCTTTTATTAAGTACTGACCCCGACATGGTGATGGCCTATACCATGAGCAGTGATTTTGGTCAATATAGGCAGATTCAGGAAGCAGATATTCCAGTAATCATTAATGCCGAATATTTGGAACCTCACCCACTCGGAAGAGCCGAATGGATAAAATTTATGTCTTTATTTTTCAAGAAAGAAGCCATGGCCGATTCTGTATTTAATGCGATTGAAACAAAGTATAATAATCTTAAAAAAAGTGTGCATGAGATATCTGATAAGCCAACTGTGCTCAGTGGCGTAGTATATGGGGATACCTGGTACATGCCAGGTGGCGATAATTATGCTTCAAAAATTATTGATGATGCTGCTGGCAACTACTTGTGGGCTGATGATTCATCATCGGGGTATTTAGAATTAAGCTTCGAAGCGGTGTATGAGAAAGCCCACCATGCCGATTATTGGATTGGTGTGGGTTCTTATCGCTCGTTGGAAGGTATGAGTAGCACTGATAATCGATATACGGATTTTGAAGCATTTAAAAATAAAACTGTTTACACCTATGACGCTCGAAAAGGTACTAAAGGTGGGAGTGAATTTTTAGAGTTGGGTTATTTAAGGCCAGATTTAATCTTAGATGATTTAATCAAAATCCTACATGTTGATAGCATAGGTAATGCAGACTTGTTTTTTCATGGACGTTTAACCACAGAGAGCTCAGAGACACACAGAGATGATACAGAATAGCATAACTGAAAAAATAATAGGGGCTGCAATCAATGTTCATCGAGAGCTTGGGCCTGGTTTGTTAGAATCTGCTTATCAGGAATGTCTCTTCTTCGAGTTAATGAATTTAGGTTTAGCTGTAGAAAAAGAGAAAACAGTGCCGTTGATATACAAAGATGTAAAGCTTGATTGTGGTTATCGCATTGATCTTTTAGTTGAAAATGAGATTATAGTTGAATTAAAGGCCGTTGATCAATTAAACGACTTACATTTAGCGCAGATACTTACTTATCTCAAAATAAAAAATAAGAAAATAGGTCTCTTAATTAACTTTAATGTAAGTCAGTTAAAAGACGGTTTAAAAAGAGTTATTAACAAATATCACTCTGTGTAACTCTGTTACTCTGTGGTTGCAATGGTCAATAAATACAAATATAAACTCCTGATTTGGCTACCCTTGGTAATACTTGGGTTGTTCTTGCTCGATATTTCTTTGGGTAGTGTATACATCCCGATTGAAGAGGTGTTTAATATTTTGATCGGTGGAGATGTTGAAAAAAGCAGTTGGCAGAATATTATCCTGAAATTTAGAATACCTCGAGCTTTAACTGCCATAACCGTGGGAGCCGCATTAGCGGTAAGCGGTCTGCAAATGCAAACGCTATTTAGAAACCCACTAGCCGGACCCTTTGTATTAGGCATAAGTTCTGGTGCTTCGTTAGGGGTAGCCTTATTAATGCTTTCTGGTAGTTTAATAACAACATCATTTTTTATGTCTGATCTTGGCAACTGGCTCATCGTTATAGCGGCCAGTTTAGGATCGGGATTGGTACTTATGCTGGTAGTGGCAGTATCTATTCGTGTGCGCGACAGCATGACATTACTAATTATCGGACTCATGTTTGGCAGCCTCACAGGTGCGGTAGTAAGCATTCTTCAGTATTTCAGTACAGGAGATGAAATACAGTTGTATTTATTTTGGACCTTCGGCAGTTTAGGTGGGCTCAACATAGATGAGCTAAAAGTGCTTAGTGTGATTGTGATTGTCGGATTGGCAGTAACTGTGGCCCTCATCAAGCCATTAAATGCCCTATTGCTCAGTGAAAATTATGCCCGAAGTATGGGCGTAAGCATCAAATCCTCAAGGCTATTAATCATTCTGAGTACGAGTTTACTGGCAGGCTCTGTGACTGCTTTTTGTGGCCCTATTGCATTTATCGGATTGGCTGTACCTCATCTTGCCAGGTTGCTTTTTGATACTTCAGATCATAAAATTTTACTGCCTGCTGTGGCGCTTACGGGCATCATCATTATGCTTGTTTGTGATATTATCTCTCAGCTCCCTGGAAGCCAAAGTCTATTACCCATCAACGCGGTAACATCACTATTAGGTGCACCCGTAGTAATTTGGATTATCCTAAAAAGGGGTAGCATGAAAAACACCTTTGCCTCCTGATGACTGAACAAATCAAACATATTAACCTGGAGACTGAACAGCTTTCAGTAGGCTATATGTCCTCAAAAGATATAAATGCCGTATTGGAAAATATTTCCATCAAGGCACATGCCGGTGAGTTAATATGTTTTATGGGGCCTAATGGCGTTGGTAAATCAACCTTGCTCCGCACATTGTGTAATCTGCAAAAACCCTTAAGTGGTAATATTATTATCGATGGTAAAATTTTACAAACAATTGGGGCCAACGAAATGGCACAGGCGATAAGTCTTGTGCTCACGGACAGTATCAATGCAGGTAATCTCACGGCTTATGAACTAGTGGCCCTAGGCCGATATCCTTACCTGGGCTGGAATCTCAATGTAAATGACAATGACCAGCAAAAAATTGATCTGGCTATCGCACAAACGGGATGCGAGAGCTATATAAACAAAAAGGTTTATGAATTAAGTGATGGTCAGTTACAAAAAGTAATGATCGCACGTGCTTTAGCACAAGATACGCCCATACTTATTTTAGACGAGCCAACCGCTCACCTGGATTTAAATAACAGAGTAGCTATTGTAAACCTCTTGAAAAAGCTCGCCCGTGATGAGAATAAAACAATAATCATGGCTACTCATGAGCTTGACCTGGCTTTGCAAACAGCTGATAAACTCTGGCTTGCCGGTCATAAAAGGCCAATCATTGAGGGTATGCCAGAAGACCTTGTACTTAACGGGTCTATAGATAGTGTGTTTAAGTTGAAAGGCTATGACTTAAAAACGGGTACACTTGAGAAAGAATCTCTGGGCCATAAAGTAAGCCTCAACGGAAGTGGTCATACTTATCTGTGGACTAAAAATGCTTTAGAAAGAAATGGCTATGAAATTGAGCCCAATGCCCTGATAAATATCACTATTGATGAAAAAAACAATACCTGGAAAATCAACAAAGGTGTGATCTCTCACACCCTTGAAGACTTAATCAATCAACTCAATCAAACAATATTTTAGCTTTCGTTTAACGACCAGTCATACTCATAATGACTGACTGTATAATTAGCAGGTATTTTTTTAGTTCGGTATTTATTGATGAATTCCAAAACTGACATACCAGTAGCCGTAAAATCCTTTTTATACCAATCGAATATTTTAGAAACCAATACTTTATTTTCTGCCGGAACTACTTTCAACCAACCGGCATCATTAATGGCCAGCATTGTTCTTGCCTCAAGCTGCTGATCGAGCTGATCAGCTGTATAGGCAAAACTGGCTAGCGGAGGGCAGCTTTTTGCGGCACAAGCTAGTACAAAGTGAATTCTTGGGTCTTGATAAGGAATAATGAGTTTTTTTATTTCCAAATGGTTTAAAGTGAGGCTTTCGCCAGCCACTTTGTGTTTTACTTTATCGAAAAAGCCACTTTGATCCAACGCAGATTTTAATGGATAAAATTTAGTGACCTGATAAATTACTATGACATTATACGCATTGATGTAAAATGCCTTTTTTTCATTTTCAGTAGCAGCAGACAAATTCATACTTTCAACTTCAGCATATAAGCCGGCAATCTCGCTCAAATTGGCTTTGATACTTTTATAACTAACCATGCCATTGTTCACATATTTATTGAAGAATTTGCCAGACTTGGCATTGAAGGATGCGACACTAGCCTGTGCCCCATAAATAAGGAAAAGTGATAGTACAAATGTTGAATAGGTCTTTTTCATAGTTGTCGAGTTTAGTATTGCATAAACGCAACCTATCGTCAGCTTGTTTGTCTTAGTTACGACAAAGCACCTTGTTTTGGATTTATTCCGCTCTATTTGCGTCTCTGACGGACGGTAGAGACAACTACGTAAGCAACGAATGTGCTAATCAGGCCCGACAATGTAGCCAGAACAACTGCCCCAACTACGTACTGAAATAAGTTGGCTTTCACAAGCTCTAAGGTAATGCCGTCACTAAAGAAAAGGTCGTTTCGAGGGTTAGTGACTATTAAGGCTCCTACCTTATAACTTCCATACAGAATAAAAGGTATAAGCGGAGGTAAACTGATATTGGCTGCAACCAGAAATAATGCCTTGTTGAGCTTCATTAAATGTGCTAATGCCACCCCTAGCAACATCTGGTAACCCCATGCGGGGAAAATACCCATAAACACACCAAAGCCAATGGAGAATGCCTTCTTACTGACCGACTCTTCCTTGTTGAAGAAGTTTTTCTCTATAAATAGCTTAACATTCTCTCTTGTGAATTTTTTGAAAAAGCGTAACGGTATGTAATATAGAAGTGCAAGGGTCACCAGCCAGGTGTTCAGCAAGCTAATTCTTGTAAAATCTTTGAACGGTCTGAAGTGAGATATCCTTTTGTCACCCGGTTCATAATGTATTTGAATGGGAATATTCTTTACGTTCAAACCACTCCAGGCAGCCTTTACAATTACTTCCACTTCAAACTCAAACTTATTGGTGAAGAACTTAGTCTCAGCTAATGCCTTTATCGGATATAATCTATAACCTGATTGGGTGTCATCCAGTTTAATACCTGTCTCAAACCAAAACCAAAAGTTTGAAAACTTGTTGCCAAAACTACTTTTACCAGGCACGTTTTCCGAAGACATATTCCTTGCCCCAATCACTAGTGTAGATGGGTTGGATTCGATCTCCTCAATGAATTTTGGTAAGTCTGAAGCAAAGTGTTGCCCATCACTATCGATGGTGATAGCATAATCATAACCTGCTACCAAGGCATGTTTAAATCCATTTCTTAAGGCACGACCCTTACCCTTGTTTTTGTCGTGGGTTATTATCTCAACGCTTTCTTTATACTGTTGTAAAAGGTCAGGGGTTTGATCTGTTGACCCATCATCTACCACGATAACATTGGTAGTAACTTCCAAAACGCTATCTACTACTTGCTGAAGCGTACCCGCATTATTGTAGGTCGGAATTAAAACACAGCACTTATATTTTTCGAACCGACTATGAGTCATTTTATAAAAATGCCTTTGAACTTAAAATTGGCCTCGCCATCGTTGAGCGTTGAAGTGGCAACTACCTTTAGGTCATTATCAACGGATGCTATTGATAAATCAAATGCTAACGTCTCAAACTGTCTCGGATCTACTACTTTCAGGAATTTGATAGTATTGCCTTTTGACAGTGAATATTGCTGACCAGTTGCAAGTTGAAGGATGTCTTTGATCATCTCAACCATTGTAACCCCAGGCAAAACAGGTTGCGATGGGAAGTGCCCTTTGAATATCTCATGTGTCTTATCCAGCACTACCTCAGCTTTAATTGAATTCTCTGCCGAATCAATAATTTTGATAGTATACAAACTGTTGAGCAACTTACTCATTTGATAACTGTGTTAATTCGATCTTTAATTTAAGGTTACGATGTGTCAGACAAATCTCATCGGGAATTGCATCTTCATCTGTGTATGCGTAAGTCACAAAAGTCTTAAATAAATTGATAACACCTCTATTTTCGGAGGCATTAACTCTTTCATTTTTAGTGGTAATCATTACTTTTTCGTGCTTTTTCGCCTTTATCTTGTGATCACCCACCCATTTAATTTTCACCGGATCATAAAGTGGTGTTAGCAACAGCGTTCTAAAATCTCGTATTAGCGCCTTGTCGAAAATTGGTTTATCAATTGCCTCTACTTTTTTATTCCATGTAACCTCACCATTATTATAAATAATAAAATCCAAGATCGAAGGACCCATCTTAGACAGCAACACCACCTGCTGAGCATTTTCAATAGATTTAATCACTAATATCCCACTGAAATAATGGTCTTTGTATTGGAATCCTGCATTGTAAACAAGCCCTTCTTCTGACTGCTCGAGAAAAGGTTTGGGTTGTGCCTGAAGATTAAATCCGATGAGGCAGAAAAAGAGTACTAAACTACTGTTCTTCAAAGATCTCATCCGAAATGTCAGTATTTAATGATTTGTCGTAAAAATCAATCAGCGTATAATCGCCCCCTTTTTCAATGAGTTTTATTTTAGAGACTGTAAAATCATTCTTATCGATATATACTTCAATGACCGCAATATATGATTTTAATTGCTCTGCTTTAGGCTCCATTTTAGCCAAATAATATTTAGAAGAGCTCAAATATTGTATATCAAATTGCTCTTCCTGTAAAATATTGCCACTTACGCTATTTACAATGATTTGATTGATCTCCATGAAAGATTTACTGGCACTTAAATCAAAATTGCTCACCTTCCCCTCATCATTTATGATAATCGTCTCAGCTTTGAAAATGATGGCATAGTCGTATGGAGAGGTATATGCCCATTTGAGCATATCAGGTTTTTTAAAATACATCTGCCCCTCCGATTTAAGTGGCTTAGTCAATATGCTTATGTGCTTTTCCTGTTTGAAAGCTGTGGTAATACTTGTTGTATTGACGGCCATAGCTTTAACACCTTCCTTCAGGGCTTGCGTATTCTTTAATAATTCAAAATCATCCTGACCAATAGCCTGACCATAAATCAACATTACCACACATGCTAAGACAAATCTCATCATTCGTTAATCTTAAAAATCTCATCAACGGTCACAAATGTAAACCCCTTTGATTTACCGTGAAGCAAAATCTCATCCAAAACTTTATTTGTGTTGTCGCGATCATCATGAAGCAATAGTACCGTTCCTGATTTTAGGCGATTTTTCACTTTTTTAAGCACTTTTTTATAATCACGACTGGTATCAAAGGATCTCAGGTTCCAGCCGATGATTTTATGATCGGTATCAATTGCCGCCTGAGCCACTTTTGGATTAATGACTCCAAACGGGGGTCGGAACAGTTGGCATACTTGCCCAGTATAGTCTTCGATAATTGCAGAAGTCTTTTGTAATTCAATTCTCAATTTTTTCTTAGAGAATAATGGGAAGTAGTTGCTATGAGAATATGAGTGATTGCCAACTGCGTGGCCTCCCTCTACAATTAACTTCATTATCTCAGGATGCCTTTCTATTTTATGACCAATACAGAAAAAAGTAGCTTTCACACCATGCTGCTTTAAAGTTTCCAATACTTTAATGGTGTTTTGGTCTGGTCCATCGTCAAAAGTAATGGCTACTTTATTATCAGAAAACTGCGGCTGGGTATAGCTTTTAGTAAATACATTGGCACTTAAAGTTGTGGTGCCAACCACTAAAAAAATGACAAATAATAAAAAAGGTAAAAGGTAAAGGTACCATGCTATATCATACCATAAGTCTGCGATAAGGAGACCTGATAAAGCTGCTGCAAGAAATAGCTTTGACTTTGTATATGTGGTCATTAAATTGACAATAACATCAGCGAGTGATTTATACCTTTGTAGTGGTTATAAATCAATACATGCTTCAATGGCTTTTCTAAGTTACCAGAAATGATGTTTTTATTGAAATAATCTTGTCGCTCAAGCATCATTGCAGCCAGATGAACAGCATAGCCTGAGGCGGTAAAGTGCTCTCCGGATACCTTTTTAAACGCAATGGTTGGCTTGTTCTTTAAAGTCCCTTCAACTGCATCGTAGAAATGAGGCTTATCAACATGATCAATTCTACCCGTGAGCAATACATCAATATCCTCCACAGCGAGACTATTCCTGCTTAAAAGTTGTTGCAGCTCTTCAATTTGCTCTGCTTCAGTCACATTATTTGACAATTGGACATCCTTTATAAAAGGTTTTATCTCTGCTGATGAATTGCTCAGCACAAAAAATGAAGCGCCTTCACCAAAAGTGGGCCCATCCGCTTTTGTAAGGTCTCCCACACAGCCCATCTTATACATAAACTCAAATGAAGTATCCGTAGCTTCTTCAGAAGCACCAAGTAACACATGGTTCTTGCCTTCATTTATTTGCATACATGCGTCCATCAAGGCATTTTCAAACGAATGACCTCTGTTAGTATATGTAAAATTATAATTCGGGCACTTTAGGGTTAATGCGATCTGTCCGGCAATCGTATTATGAGTGGATTGAATAAAAGCTGTTGGTGACAAAACACCTTCATCGCTATCAATAATATTTTTTAGAAACTTCTGTGTATCATCAATACAACCAAGACCAGTCCCAACGATTATTGCTTCTGGTATTTCGACATTTGCCTCAGTCAGCGCACTTTTTGCTGCGGCCACTCCCATTTTAATGATCTTACTCATCCTACGAGCAAGTTTTGGGTCTAGTATATCTCTATACTTAGGCTGCACCGCCTGAAGGTAAGCTCCCTCATTCAAGGCCCATTCTTTTAAATAAACTTTCTTATTAAAAGTTTCTTGTGGGGTAATTGCAGACGTACTTTTTATGAAAATCTTCATACCCCAGAGAAAATTAATGATGAGCAGTTACCACCAAAACCAAAGGAGTTGGAAAGCACATGTTTAATTTCGGCCTTTCTAGCATCAGCAACAGGAGCACCTATCAAATCCATTGGTTCTGTAATATTCAAAGATGGCCACAAGCATTGCTGCTCAAGTGCCATTACGGAAAAAACAGCTTCAATTGCTCCTGCTGCACCTAAAGTGTGGCCGGTGAATGCTTTGGTACTGCTATAAGGTGGCACCCCAGTTCCAAAAGTTTTTGATATTGCCAAGCTCTCCGATTGATCATTATTGGTAGTACCTGTACCATGTGCATTGATGTAGTCAATGGCTTCAGGCCTTATCCCAGCAACCCTAAATGCTTCTTCAATAGCTTTATAGGCACCATTTCCTTCCGGAGAAGATGCAGTTTGGTGGTATGCATCGTTGGCATTACCATAGCCTGCCAATGCTGCCAAAGGTCTTCCTCCGCGTTTTTGAAGGCTTTCTTCTGATTCTAACACTAAAAATGCGGCTCCCTCACCGAGGTTTAATCCTTTCCTGTTTTGATCAAATGGTTTGCACCATTCGGTATCCAATATTTTTAGTGCATTGAACCCATTCAATGTAAATATTGAAAGTGCATCTGTGCCTCCAGCAATTACACAATCCATGGTTCCTGATTTTATCAATCGCGCACCATGCATCAATGTATTGGCAGATGAAGAGCAAGCCGTGCTTATAGTACCCAAATAACCTTTTAGACCAATTTTTTTTGCAATGACTTGTGTGGAATGTCCACAATCGTGACCACTAAATTGTTCTGCATAATCAATGGTCTTGCCATTCATTGCATCAGCATATGCTTTTTCTGATACATCCATGCCACCCACACTTGTACCATTAAGTAATGCAGTGTTTTCGAGGTAGTCGACAGATAAGCCTGCATGCTTAATGGCCTCCGCTACAGCCATCAAACCTAGAAGAGCCGTTCGCGAAAGTATGCCTTTGCCTTGTGTCAATTCAATCAAGGCCTCATTAGTATACTTTACCTCACCCACCATCATTTCTTTATACCGAGTGGTCAGGTGATCGGGTTTAGAAATACCGCTTTGTTGTTTTTGTAGTGAAAAAACATTTTCATCAGCATTTTTACCCAATGCTGATACAATCCCATAACCACTTACAAAAACTCTTTTAGACATTTTATTTATTGCTCTCTATATATTCGGCCATTGTGTCGATAGACTGAAATACTTTTTTCCCTTCTTCAGGGTTTTCGATTTTCAATCCATAGTTCTTTTCTAGCAAGACAATAAGCTCAAGCGCGTCTATTGAATCCAGTCCAAGACCATCACCAAATAACAACTCGTCATTGCTTATATCCTCTGGCTCCATGTCTTCCAAATTGAGTAACTCAATGATTTCTACTTTGAGTTGTTCTCTTAGATTATCCATTTATTTTTAGTGTATAAGTTTTAAAATGTTTTTATCAAATAAGTGTTTAGACTCATCCTCCGATTCTGTAATTAGAAACAGGTGAGCTTCATATTTTTCCTGATGATAATTTACCCAGCCAGTAATGCAAAATTTATAAGATTCATTAACAAATAGGTCACGAACATACTCATTAAAGAACTCTACATCAAAGTCTTCCATCAAAAAGCATGAGTTTTCACCTTTTATACCATGCCGGATACATAACTCACCCAGCATTATATTTGGTAGCGTATAAACAAACACTGCCGGGCTGGGAAAATAATCATTACCATCTGCTATACTTTCCTGGTGCTTGGTATCCGAGGCTAAAGATGAATGTCGATTGCCTAAAATAATTGCTGTTTTTTCGATACTTAGGTCTTTACCTCTGAGCAGTGTTTCTCCGGCAATAAAAGCGAGTTTACACAACTCATCCATTTTGAAAAACTTAGCATAATTAATTTGCTGAGTTTTATAGATGGACTTAAGAAAATCTTTGAAAAGCAGATTGTCATTTGCCATGAGCTTTTCACCATTTCTAAAAAGTCCATTGGATGATAGTGTACAGTATGACTCAACTACTAAACTCATAATACTTCCAGGATTATTGCAGCATTGCATCCACCAAATCCAGAAACGGTTTTCAAAACATATCGAGGTTTTGACTCTAATTGCATTACTTCTTTCACCACATTTAGGGGCTTACTCACACCTGGCTCTTTAAATCCGTAGGTTGGCAAAAGTGTATTATTTTGAGCCTGAGCTATGGCAAAAATTGTCTCTATTAAACCTGCTGCTCCTAGTGTATGACCAAAATAGCCCTTAAGACTATTTAAAGGTTTGCCTCCTAATTTCATTCTATTGAATGCAATGGACTCCATTTCGTCATTAAATACCGTGGCTGTACCATGAGCATTGATGTAATCGACTTTATTTAAATCAATCTGAGCATACTCACCTGCCTGCTCAATAGACAGTTTTAACCCCTCCCCTGTTCTGGATGGACCCGAAATATGATTGGCATCATTAGACTGCGCTCCTCCCAATATTTTAGCAACGGGTCTAAACGTATTGTTTTCGTTCGTGATCACTACAGTGGCACAAGCTTCTCCCAAGGTAATACCTGCCCGAGCCTTATCATATGGTTGACAAGGTTTTTCATCAATTGCCATTAAGCATTGAAAGCCACTCACAATAAACTCGGTAAGTAAATCTGCCCCACTTACAATTGCGTGATCATATTGTCCCGACCGGATTAGCTTTTGTGCTGTAAGCATGGCTGAAACCCCAGAAATGCAAGCGTTAGAAATAACGACCGGTTTGTCCGGCATATCAAAGTAGCTATTTACAACCTCTGCCATATGAGGTAATTCCAGACGCTCACCAGGGAAACCTGACTGCTGATTATCTAATAAATCAATGTTGCCTTTGGTAGTTGATAGTATTAAGACAGTTCGGGATTTATCCAAATCTTGCAATTGATCCAGCGTTGATGCTATTGATTTAATAAATAAACTCTCTAAGCGTGTATAAGATGGAATAGGCTCAAAATTACCTATTCGTGAACCGTAAAATGGACTGGGATACAATTGCTTATCATCGATCAGTTTTATTCCGGTATGACCTTTAAGTGCCTGATCAAAGTTTTGTTGGGTACCATTACCCAGGGGACTAATAATATGTTGTGCTACAATATACACTGCCTAAAGTAACTTGTGTATCTTCTTCCACTCTACAAAAAATTCTGGTAGTGTAAGATAAAGTTGGCTTTTAGTATCAAGAAAAACCTGTTGTGAACTACCAGTGGCAAATATTTCTCCGGTTTCCTTATTATAAATTTTATACTTAAATAATATTTTGGCGGCCTTACTATCTACAAAAGTAGTTTCAACAATGACTTCATCGTTATATTTTATTGGCCTTTTGTAATTGCAATCAACCTTAACTACTGGCATCATATAGCCTTTATCATACACCTGATAATAACCCAGATCATACTGTTTGCCAAACGCTTCTCTACCATCTTCAAAAAACTTGATGTAGTGCCCATGCCACATGATACCCATGCTATCAACTTCACTAAATCTTACATTAACTTCCGTCTTGTTTACGAGCATTTTAGTCTTCTTTTATAAAAATTCTAAGCTCACAACCCGCTAACAATTGATCTTGTTCATCAAAAACAGAAGCCATGGCTATTTGCATATTCATTAGTTCATTGACAATTTCAATTTCCGTGTGTATCTCTTCACCAACTTTTGGTTTTCTATGAATGACCACATTTTTAACACTCGCAATAAACCCAACAGGAGCTTCTTTTCCCAATTCACTTGCTCTATGACCCGCAAAAAGCGCACAGGTCTGAGCCATATTCTCAATCAGGCCACTTTCCTGAAAAACTCCATTATCCGTCAATAAACTTTCTTTGACTGTTAACCCCGCACTTACAGACTTTTCAGTGGCTTTAAATAATTTATCAACCATCACAAATGGCTCCCTTTGTGGAATGAAAGCCAAAATTTCTTTTCCTTGTTTTAATGGTTGTTCCATAGATTTTTAATTTGCAGCTGCTCCTTGTACGCGCTCATCCCAGAAATCGTAATAATTAAACCATTGCGTAGGATTAGCTTCAAGTTTACCCTCCAAATGTCTCACATACTTATCTAGCAATGCTTCTGGGCTTTCTTCTACAGCAATTGGTGTAGCCGACAAGTTATAGACACGCCCTTTGCCTCGAACGGCATAGGCAAAAGAGTAAGGCGTTTTAAGCTTACTCACAATACTAAATGGCCCCAAAGGAAACCTTGCTTGATGTGCCATGAATTGTTTGGTTTCGGTACGACTTCCTTCTAAAAATCGGTCTCCATGCATACAGATGACCTCCTTTTTCTTCAGTGCGGCATTTATTTTAAAAATATGTGAGAAATCCTTCTTCATTGGAATAGCCTCCACATTTTTGTCTTTCATGATCTGATCTAAATAGGCCTTTATCTTCTCATGTTCCGCTTCAAATATGAGGATATTTGTTTTTAGCTTAATTCTATCTAATAAAAGTCCTGCAATCTCCCAATTGCCAAGGTGAGCACTGATGATAATTCCTCCACTATCTTTTAACTTTTCCAGGTGCTCGACACCATCAAAAGTATAAGTGAACTTATCTTGCATACCTGAGGCTATGGCAATTTTATCGATAAGTGTCTGACCAAACACATAAAAGCTTTTATAAACAGACAGAGCAGATTTCACTCTACCATAGTGTCTTATTTTTCTAAAATATCGATAAATATTTTTGGTGGCTAATGGAGCAAATAAGATGAAGTAGGCACAAACGAACCTAAGCAAAACATACGCTGCCGTAAGTCCGAGTTTTTTTAGAATAAAGATAAATATTTGGTACCCTAGCAGGCCTCCTCGTGTTTTACCTTTCCAGGATGGCATTATGCGCTCTGAGCTTCAGCTTTGTTTATTACGTATTCGTAGAAGTCTTGAAAAGTGTGTATCCCAGCAAAATCTTCAGGATTCACTTTAAAACCAAAGTTACTTTCGATTTCAACAACAAGGTCAACATAATCCAGACTATCGAGATCTAGCGTTTCTTTAAGGTTAGCTTCTGGCTCAATTACTTCTTCTTCAACCTCAAACTCTTCAACTAAAAATTCGTTGATTTTGTCTATTATTTCTTCTCTTTCCATTGTGCCTTTTATAAACTAGTCTTTAAATCTTTTCACTATCAGGCTTGAGTTAGTACCACCAAAGCCAAAAGAGTTTGACAAAAATAAATCAAAATCTTTTTCGATCACATTAAAAGCGAATTTTAAATCTTTCAGCTCATCATCAGGGTTTTCCAAATTAATATTTGGTGCGATAAACCCATTGTGCATCATGATGAGAGAGTATATTACTTCACTGGCACCTGCCATCCACATTTCGTGTCCGGTCATCGATTTTGTCGAACTCAAATAAGGCTGATTTTTACCAAACACATTTAAAATCGCCTTCCCCTCATTTAGGTCTCCAGCCATGGTAGATGTTGCATGCGCATTGATGTACTCAATTTCTTTGGCTTGTATTTTGGCTTGCTCAAGTACCATTTCCAATGACCTGGTTGGGCCTTCTACATTAGGATGAGAAATATGGTCTCCGTTGGAAGAAAATCCATAGCCCAAAATTTCTCCAAGGATTGTAGCCCCTCTCTTTTTGGCAGACTCAAGGCTTTCTAAGATCACCGTTGCAGCACCTCCGCTAGGCACGAGTCCATCACGACTTTTATCAAAAGGCCTAGAAGCTTCAGCCGGGTTATCAACTCTCATTGAAAACGTTCCGAGTCCATCGAAACTTCCCATGGAGTGGTAGTTTACTTCCTGGGCACCTCCACAAATAATTTTATCCTGAAGGCCGTTTTTGATCATGGTATAACCCAAACCAATGGCATGTGAACCACTTGCGCAGGCAGCACTTATGGTCATATTTATACCTTTCAGTTTAAAAATAGTCGAAAGGTTCATCGTTACAGTCGAGTTCATAGACTGGAAGATAGAACCACTACCGATCAACGTTGTATCGTTTTTTAAGCGTAGCTGGTCAGTTGCGTAAATAACAGGTTTTGCAGAACTGTCGTTACCATACAGAATACCTACATTATCATTAGCTAAAAAATCCTCATCCATATTGGCCATTTCCATAGCCTCAAGTGTAGCTAAATAAGCATACTCGCCCTGATCGGCCAAACCTACCCTTTGCCTTCTTTTTAACATTCCTTTTAAATCAGGTTGAGGCAATACCCCTGTTATTGCTGACCTAAACCCCATTTCAGTTCGCTCAGGATCAATTCCAATACCAGATTTGCCATGGTATAGCGAATCCTTCACCTCGTCAACGTTTTGTCCGATGCTGGAATAAATACCTATACCCGTTATTACTACCCTGTTCATTTAAAAGCCAAATTTAAAATAGACCTCCATTGATCGAAATCACTTCACCTGTAATATAAGAAGAAGCTGGTGAAGCTAAAAAACCAACCACATTGGCTACTTCTTCAGCACTGCCAAATCTTCTCATTGGTATCAGCGATTTATATTCTTTTTCATTAATGTCCTCTGTCATTTCGGTTTTTATAAAACCCGGAGCCACGGCATTGACTGTTATTTTTCTTCTGGCCACTTCCTGTGCCAATGCCTTTGTAGCACCAATTACCGCTGCTTTAGCCGCTGAATAGTTGGTTTGTCCTGGAAGACCTTTGAGCCCGGAAAGTGACACCATGTTAATGACTCTTCCTTCCTTACTCTTAATCATTTCAGGAATTACTTGCTTCGTCACATTATAAAACCCACCCAGGCTTATATCTAATACACTATCCCATTCTTTATCTTCCATCCACATCATCAGGTTGTCTTTCCTGATTCCCGCATTATTGACCAACACTTCAATGGTCTTATCTGCATTATCACTTTGCCATGTACCAAGTACTTCTCTGACCTGATCCCGATCTGCAACATCAAATTTTAAAAGTTCTGCTTCAACACCTAAGGATTTAACCAGTTCCTGCGTTTCTTTTGCAGCCTGATCATTAGAAGTATAATTCACTAAAATATTGAGCCCTTGTTTGGCGAGTTGCTGGCAAACTGCACGTCCAATCCCCCTTGATCCACCTGTCACTAATGCGTACTTTATCACTTTTAATAAGTCAATTTAATCTTAAAATTCAATCAATTTGCAAGATATTGATATAATAATTCACTTCCAATAGTTGGCATTAAACCTTTAATGGTGAGTGACTCATCATATAGTCTTTTACTTTTTTCAGATCCTTGTAAATTGGGTAATCCTCACTAAAAGCAGGTACTAGTTTTCTAATACTTTCATAAGTAGATTTACTCGCATTTGATAAACCTGAAGTCTTTTTAAGAAGTTCCAATGCCTGAACCAAAGAAATAATTTCAATCACAAGCACTTCAAATGTATTCTCGACTACTTTTTTGGTTATAAGCGCAGCATTGGCTCCCATACTTACAATATCCTGATTGTCGTTATTATTAGGAATGCTGTGTATATACATCGGGTTCGAAAGCATTTGGTTTTCGGCCGTTGTAGAAGTGGCCGTAAACTGTACGCCTTGCATGCCAAAATTAAACCCTAATTTACCTAGGTTGACAAAAGGTGGAAGAATCTCGTTGAGTTTCGGATTCATCAAAAAGTTTAGCTGGCGCTCAGAAAGCATTGAAAGCTTCGTCAATGCTATTTTCAGTTTATCCATTTCAAAAGAGACGTAGTCACCATGAAAGTTACCACCATGATATACGTTTTTACTTTTTACATCTACTATAGGGTTATCATTGGCAGAATTAACCTCTTCCATTAGCAGTTGCTGGCACTGATCTATGGTTTCTAAAATAATACCCGAGATTTGAGGTACACACCTGATCGAATAGTATTCCTGAACTTTATTGCTAAAAACAGTCTCCTCAACTTCACTTTCATAAAGTTGTTGTTCTCGTTTTTGAATGTATTGGCTTTCGTCTAAATGTTGTTTGATCGCTTTCGCAATCTTTTGCTGGCCTTTATGCTTTTTAGAATTGTTAAGCTCTGACGAAAAATAGTCGTCATAAGCATCTACTAACTCACACAGCATAATGGTGGCCATAGTTGACCATTCGATGGCACGTTTGGCGTATATACTATTTATTATACCAATCCCAGTCATGACACTGGTACCATTCATTACTGCCAGCCCTTCCCTCAATGCAATTTGCATAGGTTTTATATCGAGCTCGGTAAACACTTCTGAGGTTGGTCTAATTTTACCTTGATACTCAACTTCACCCTCTCCGATCATCACCAGCCCCAAGTGCGCCAATTGTACCAGGTCTCCACTGGCCCCTACTCCACCATGCTCGAATATTACGGGCGTTACATCTTTGTTGATCAGGTCTTTAAGGACATTAATTGCGCTTTCATGCACTCCTGAATACCCAAGAGACAACGTATTCAATCTGGCAATCATAGAGGCTTTTACGCAATCGGCAGAAAGTCTATTTCCAGAGCCAGAAGCATGACTTCTAATTAAATTATATTGAAGTTGTTGTTGCTCGGTATCTTCGATTTTATACTGAGCCATTGGCCCAAAACCAGTATTGATACCATAGATGATTTTACCTTTTGAAAAATCCTTTAAGAACGCATAACTCTCGTTGACCCTCTGAGAAACTTTAGTATCGATTTGGAGTGGCTCTTTATCGAACACTAGCTTCTTAAAGTCAGAAAGTTGTAAATCAGAAAGGCTAAGGTTAATCATACTGGTTTGTTCCAAAAAATTCTCAAAGGAGGGCAAATTAGCCATTTAATACCAATTTCTGCACCTGTAAACTGTGCAAATCAAAATATAAAGCAGTATTAAACAAAATATCTATGAACATTTATAGTAATGATTTAACTGATTGTGTGTTATCATGCTATTTTTACAAAATATGAACGCTGAATACAAACAACAAACTGACATACTGGTCATTGGAGCCGGACCATCAGGCACGGTAGCTGCATCAATTCTCAATAAGAAGGGTTACAAGGTTAAGATTGTGGAAAAGCAAAAGTTTCCAAGGTTTGTAATTGGCGAAAGTTTGTTACCCCGGTGCATGGAGAATTTAGAAAAAGCCGGGTTTATAGAAGCCATCGATCAGGCCGGTTTTCAAAAAAAGTTTGGTGCCATATTTCAACACGACTACAACGTCTGTAGTTTTGATTTTTCAATACAATTTACGAAAGGCTGGTCCTGGACCTGGCAAGTGCAAAGGGCCAAATTTGATCATTTATTGGCCCAGGAGGTTGAAAAGAATGGTGTAGAAGTTGAGTACGAATCAGCCATCACAGACATTACATTTGATGAAAATGGAAGTTCTACAGCTACCATTAAAAGAAATGACGGCTCAGACTATGAGATTGAGGCTCGCTATGTAGTGGACGGTAGCGGTTGGGGACGAGTGCTTCCACGCTTACTTGATTTAGATAAACCTTCTGAATTTCCTCCACGGTCCTCAATATTTTGTCATGTAAAACCGAAACAAGTGGCGGGTAGTGATGAAAGAAAGCAAATTATCATTATAGTATATACTGACGATGTATGGGGTTGGGTTATACCTTTTGCTGACGGTACTTCCTCCATTGGTATTGTTGGTGATATTGAAGGTGTAAATCAGTTTAAAGGCACACCAGAAGAGCAAATGCAACAATGGATTGCCGAAATACCCGCACTAAGAGATCGGTTCACGGATTGTGAACTGATATTCGAGCCTAAGAATATTACCGGATATGCATCGGCAGTAAAAAAACACTACGGTAAAAATTTTGTACTTACTGGTAACAGCGCAGAGTTTGTTGATCCCATATTTTCATCCGGTGTTACCTTCGCCACTGAGTCGGCAGCACTGGCAGCCGAGCTAATTGATAAAGAACTAAGAGGTGAAGATGTAAACTGGGATGAAGAATATTCAGCTTATATACAACGAGGTGTAGATGTATTCAAGTCATTTATCAAGCACTGGTATGATGGCACCCTTCAGAAGATATTTTTTAATGAACAACCAGATTCAATAATTAAAAATCAGATCTGCTCCATTTTGGCCGGTTATGTATGGGATCAAAAAAACCCTTTCGTGAGGAAACACAAAAGGGCTATACCTGCTTTGGCTGCTGTATTGAAATAATTACATTAGAGTTTCTTAAGTTTTGGAAAGTATATCCCAAATGAAACTTCTATTCTTATTCCGCTTTCCAAAATAGCAATCTTATCGTCAGCAAAGAAGGGATCTATGTTTTGCCTTTCTTCTTTATCAAAATCTGATGAATCTCCTACACCATAACCGCCTAATACTTCAAAAGCAACTCTTTCGAAGGTAAACTTATAGCCACTTATTAGAGTATAATTGTGGACTTTTCCTTCAACCCTGATATTGTTTGGTGTGTAAGATTCTACAACGTTCATGTTTCTATAAGACGTGCCAATAAAAAAACCAAAAGGTGCCAATTTCCTATTATTCAATGGGTAATACCTTGCCTCTAATAAAAATCCTTTTCCAACCAGTTCATATATATTTTGGCCATTTTGTTCTCCAGTACTGAAAACCTGATTATCATAGGTTATTGCACCCGAAAATTTATCAAAAAAACTTCTCTCATACGTAAAATTCTTTCTACCTCTCAAAAAACCAAAAAGATCTGTTTTGAGAACATTTATTTGAGCAAAAGTGCTAGTGGTTAAGAACAACAAGAATAGTGTAACTATTGGCCTAAATCTATTAACAATCATTTTTGTTTCTTTACTGCTCTCTTATATTTCTTTTTTGCATACTTATACTCATACCTACTGGTATTTAAAACTTTATAAATAGGGTTTGCCCAATAATTTCTAAAGCCTAAACCAGATGATTCAGCTTTGAATCTTAATGCCCAAATGATTTCTTTAGTATTTAAATCAAAGAAAACGGTATGTAAAATTGCATAGCGATGATTCTTATTAAGCTCTTCAAAGATATATACCAATCCTAAGCCATTTTGGTGATCAGTTAAATCATAATCAGCAACAATATCCTCTAATTCTGATTTTGTTAGCTTTTTACCACTTGTTACCTGCAGCTGATTTACATTGATATTACTATTTCTATGACTTGAGATACTTAAATCATTTACTTGAAAATCCTTATCATAAGCTTTTTTGAAATCGTACTTTGATGATTCTTCAAACATCAAATCATTCCACTGTTTAAAGTAATTAGTGCTATCAGCATAAAATTCTAAAAACTCACCTTCCCCAACACACTTGACCTTCGAATAGTCTAAACCGCACCATACAAACTCTCTATTTTCAAAAAGCAAGCTTTTGTCCTGTCCGTATAAAGAAGTGTTGATTGAAAATAAGGCTAATAATAGAAGTATTCTCATTTTTGTTATGTAAAAAAAGAGACAATATTAAAGTAATTAATTTATTAATTCAATAATTTCCTCTTAAATCAACCAGCTTGATTGGCTTTCGACTAGAAGGCTGATGGATGAGTGGTACTAAATCCTGCGATGACGTAAGCTCCAATTGGGGAGTTAATCGTATACCTGATTTGAAATGTTCGATGAGTGTCTTTTTACTCACGTCTTCAGACACTGCATAGCGCACCAATAACTGGTCATTACCAAACTCATCATTGGATATTTCTATTTGATAGTGACTGATTTGAGGAATGTTGTCTAACACATTAAATATAGCAGGAGGATAGCATGTAGTGCCCTTAACTTTAATCATTTGGTATTTTCTGCCTACTACTGGCCCCAGGCGTGGAGTTGTGCGACCACAAGAGCATGAGGCACTGTGCTTAGTACAAATATCTCCTGTCCTGAAACGCACCAATGGAAAGCCTTCAACACCTAATGTGGTTATCGTGAGTTCTCCTGGTTGCCCATCAGGTACTTCATTGCCTTCTTCGTCCAGAATTTCTGCAATAATAAGGTCTGTTAGTAGGTGTCCACCTTTTCCTTCTTCACACTCTGTAAATGCCGTGGCCATTTCAGAAGAGGCATAAGTTGAGTAAAGCTCGATATCCCAGGCATCCTTGATTCTTCTGCCTAATGCATTAAGCGAAAAATCACTATCACGAATGGGTTCGCCAATACAGATCGCTTTTTTAACAGAAGTATTCTTATAATCAATACCCTGCTCTTCAGCATAAGAAATAAGCTTTACTAAAAATGACGGTACGATTATTAATGCAGTCGTTTGTAACTCATCAATGGTACGCCATTGCAGCTCTGGCAGTCCCGGCCCCATTCTCACCAGGCCAGCGCCCAGTTTATGAGCTCCTAATGTATATGCCAGACCTGCCATAAATCGCCTGTCTGTCGTTGTGGTTAATTGATATATCTCATGACTATCGCCACCAGCGAGTTGTAAAGAGCATTGTTCATTATAAGCCAACCTTTTCAGGTCAGCTTGGGTCATTGGGATCGTAATTGGTTTGCCTTCGGTACCTGAGGTGTTGGTATAATCTACAATTTGCTCAGCACCTACACACCAAAAGGCCTTATAATCATTTTGAATATCACGCTTATCGATTGTTGGCAGCCTTTTTAGATCTGCTGGACTTTTGACTTCAGAAGGGTTAAAATTATGACGTTTGAAATGTTCCTTATAAAACTGAGAATGAGTATTAACGTATTCAAGTTGTTTTATTAACAGCTCCCTTTGATGTGAATCAATATTTATCTCAGTTGACTTAGTCATTTTTACCGCTTGATTTCAATTTTTCACGCGCCTCAGCCAATCCTTCCAGCATATGTTTATGCTCACTCACTTTTGCTATATCTTTAGTTAAGCCGATTTTAAAATATTCCTGTGCTTTTTCATAATTTTCTAACATAAGCATATAGTCCCCCAAATAATAATAGGTGAGAAACCCATCAGGATTGGACTGAATAAACTCATGAATTTCTTCATTAGTGAGTTGCTCGCCTCCGCCTTTGAATAGATAGGTCTGTATTTTTGCTTTTATATCCACAAACCGCTGATAAGCTTTAAATGCTGTTGAAGTTGCAAACGAATCCTGTGGGATTGAAAGGCTATCTATTTTTGCAATTTGATCGGTTGTGGCAAAAATTTCATTTAAATCATAAGCAACATACTCACCTAAAACATAGGGAGGAGCAGATACCCAGGCGATCATCTCATGAGGCGAGAAAATCACAGAATGATGTGCTACCAACTGATTGATAGCCTTTTCATTTGATAAGCCAATATTTTGACCATTCAAGCCTTTTTTATCTCTCAATATTGAGGCCACATCTTTAGCACTTAAAGGTGCCAGAGAATCAATTAATTGCTTTACCCTTTTGTAGCGATAACCAGACACACCTTCTGCTTCATATTCAAGATTTAATGGATCATTTTTAAGTTCATCGCTCTGAAAATGGTTGGTAATCACCATTTCATTTTTTTGAGAGGTAAACAAGGCAGTTTTTCCCGGAGATTTTTCTATAAGTCCTACTTCATTATCAGCTTTGGAACCAATCAAAAATGTTTCTGCAACAAAAGACTCGTACTTATTGGCGATAGCCAAAGCCTCTTCGATATTGCCAGCTTGTTGCAAAATGTCTCTTGCTATAATTGAAACAGGGGTTTTTCCTTTTGTAGGAATGGCTGACTTCGCAGCGTTGAGCGTAATGGTAAGTCCTTTTTCGTTCATTCCTGACACTACTCCACTAAAGCAGGCCCAGGTAACAGACATAAACTGATAGCCATTTTCAGGCCTATAAAAAGCAATGATTTTATCTTTTGAAAACTCTTCACCAAAGTAGAAATCGAAATTTCTCCCGATCAGCAACTGATTATTATCTGATTGCTCACCCCAGGTAGCAAATGAAGTGCAACCCACAAGATTCATATTTTGTAAAGCATGACCAATGTCATGGGCGGCATGGTAGCTCAGCGCCCGGTGAAATTTAGGAGCTATGTAGTCATATGCATCAGGCATATAATGTGATGAGCCATATATCTCATTTAAATAAGCCGTTGGAATATATTCCTCCAGGTCTCTATTAAACCAGCCTACCATGTATTTAAGGAAATTGAGATAGCTGGCTGATGGTATTCTATTTTCAATTTCGCTTACAAAAGCAGCTTCCTTTTCCTGAATGAGTCCAGCTTCATGAGCAAGCGCGCCAAAAGCAACACCTAGTTCATACGGCTTACCTTTCAAATACATCTCCCATAGACCATTGGAGTTCTCTTTTAAGAAACTACCATTGTCTGTTTGAAAGAATCCTTCAGAGGCGTTTACAGTTTTGGCATGCTCTGCCTGATATGCAATTTCTGGCTCATCAACTCTCACTTTGAAATAATACACACCAACGGCAATTAGTAGTAGTCCCAGAACAATCAGCAAACCTATTTTCAACTTCTTCATTGCTCCTCAATGTGTTTACCCAAGGTACCTCTAAATCTCTCAAAAAATCCTTGTCTATCCGGTAGTGAAACAAAATTTTCGACATAGGCACCTGAAGGATCAATAGCAGGGTCTGTCATTTCCTGAGTCTCCAACAGGTCGAATTGTATTGGCAAGTAAGCGATATCATAGCCACGGCCACTGGCAAACCGGGTAAGGAAAAATAGTTGAAATGGGTCTGTAGCCAATGCTACTTTCTCAAAACCTTGTTCTTCTGCAATTTTTAACGAGTAAAATAGGTTTTCTGTACTGTGCTCGGCTTTCGATTCTGTAAAAAGATGCTCTCTGGGCAAGCCTAAAACTTCACCGTAAGCCTTCATAATCTTACTTTCTACATATGGCGAGTACACTGCGCTACCTGAATAAATGATGTTTTTGGTCACACCCTGATCATACAGGTATTTAGACCAATAAACCCGTGCTTTCATAATCGTGCTCCAGTTACCATCTTTGAAAGGTACTCCGGGTACAATAATCGCATCATATGGTGCTGAAGACATACCAGCTTCATATTTGCTTGTAGTAGAAAAGTGCAAATAAATTCCAAAGACCAGTACTGCAAGTAAAAGTACTCCATGGAATATAAGCAGGAATCTCACCCACTTTTTCTTCAACCACCGCTTAAGCATATTCAGATGTTTTGGCTATAATTTTATCCATCAATTCCTGGTGTCCAAGTATTTCAGAACAGGTGGTGACTGCCCCGATAGTAACGCCCAATACCCCATGCATATTTAAATTTTGTCCTGTAAGTAGTAAATTAGGCACCTTAGTACGCGGTGAGATGAAAGACTTCATAGGGTTTTTGTAGTCTTTAATAATACCATATAAAGAACCATCTTTAGTGCCTATATAATCTCTATAAGTCAGTGGTGTAGATGTATAATAAGATTGTATATGTTCTCTTATATCCGGGAATTTCTTTTCTAATTCATCAATAAGAATTTCAGCCTTTTCCTTTTTAAAGGCCTCATACGCCCTCCCTCGTTCAGACTCTTTTGACACGGTATTGAAAGTGTCTTCCCATTGCTGAGTCTCATCGTATCTCATATATGACATCACTGTCATGGCATCGGCATATTCCTGATTTTTTGAGTTGGCTCCCGTAAATACTGCATACCCCGTAGGCCAGGTGCTCTCATCGTATATCGCACCTTCCCACACATCAGTATTGATGTAATGGTAATAATTACAGTTGAAGTATTTAACGGATTCAGGCTTAAGCACCAGATAGACAATAAATATAGATACAGAATTTTCAAGGCTTTCTATCCTTTTTCTATAGGCTTTTCTAATCTTTCCTTCATCTACCATATCAAGCGTCACTGCTGGGTGAAGGTTTGATATAAACTGATCACCTGCTATTTTTCTTCCATCTGCCAGTACAACATTACTTACTTCCTTTCCTTCAAATTCAAAATTTACAACTTCAGCATGCTTTACTACTTTACCTCCATTGTTCCTGATTTTTCTTGACAGCAAAATGGCTATTTGCGAACCTCCATCTACGCACCTCCAACTACTTTCTATGTAGGAGTTTACCACCAAGGCATGTACATAAAGTGGCGTTTTTTCTCCTTCTCCAGCATACAGTACGTTGGTGCCAGCCAATACCTGTTGCAGCTTTTTGTTGTCTGTACACGTGGCGATAAATTCTTTGGCATTGATATCCAGGTATGGCAAATGCGACATTTCTGCTCGCATCGGTTGCAATTTGTACATGGGAAAGCTATCACATACCTGCTTTATTTTATCACAGTAGTTGACAATACCCTCTCTCTCTTCTGGAAAGTAACCAGACATCACTTCAATGAAATTGTCATACCCCTGAGCATATTTATACTCAGTGTCATCGCCTTCGAAGGTTACGATATCAAAGCCATCCTCGTCCAACTTTTTAATCTTCAGGTCATCCATAATACCTAAAAATTGAAAGTAGCGATGCAAGTTTTCACCTTTCCCTAGTCCTCCGATATAATGTATACCTGTGTCGAATATTCTTTTCTCTCTGGAGAAAATCTGTAAGTTGCCGCCCAGCTGCTTATTCTTTTCAAGCACAATCACTTTATAACCTGCGTCACTCAATATAGCTCCACACTCCAGGCCACCTAGTCCGCTTCCGATAATGACAATATCGTACTTCTCCTTATCTATCATTTCTTTGTTAATACAAAAACCGTGTTTGAAGTTCGTTTTGTGTTATCAATAATTTCGACTTGATAATTATTTGTTTCAGCAAATTTATGAATAAACTCAGCCGAGATATAGTTCATCTCATTCCTGGCCTTATTAAAACCAAAGTTAGTCGAAAAAATTTCCGTTAGCTGTGTGCCTTTATGACGTCTCGCTTTCTCACTATCTCCGTCACGGATTATAATTTTACCGTTTACATTTAAATGATCTGACATCTTTTTTAACAAGGCATCCTGTTCATCATCTTCCAGGTAGTGTAAAACGTCACTTAATATGAACACATCACTGTGATCAAATGTAGTTGTCATAACGTCACCTTGCTCAAAATGTAGGTTTGAAGGCACCACAGCACAATTTTTTGCCATTTTTACTTTATCTCCGTCATAATCTACACCTCTTATCACTCTTTTCTCTCCACTGAGCGCCAAAGCCATTGACATTGTACCATAACCACAGCCAAGATCCATTACAGAAGCATTTTTCGGAATCATTTCATGAAAAAGTTCGTAATTCTTCTCCATGCCTACTTTTATCTTGGTGTACCATTCCAATATCGGTCCTTTAAACAGATAGTTTTTAATGATAATTTCTTTAAAGAAAGTAGGCGTTTCTACCTCAGCTCTCACTTTGTTATACTCAGCCTTAAAGTACTTGCTAATCTTTTTTGTTCTTTCAGCATAACCTTCACCAAAGGAACTATCCTCATGTTTTATTCGAGGCAAAAATTTTATAGTAGTGACATTATTCTTCAAATAGAAGTCATCTCCTTTGGGCATTACAAGGTTGGTACCATGCAGGACTACAGGTTGAATATCAAGTTTTAATTGCTCAGCTAGGAAGAAAGCTCCTTTATGAAATCGCCTTAGTTTAAATGATCCTGTTCTGGTACCCTCCGGAAACACTATTATTGAGTAGCCTTCTTCGACCAACTTTTGAATGTTTTCTAACTGATTATCCACGCCTTTTCTGGCCCAAATAAAATCAGCATATTGTACCGGTTTGCCGAAAAAAGGTGAATTATACACCCAATCGTTGGTGACCATTACAACTTTTGGACTAAACATGAGCATGATCAAGATATCAATAAATGAGTGGTGGTTAGCGATGAGCACCGAAGGCTTGTCAAAATCTGCATGTTGCTTGTCTACTATTTTTTTAGGGAAGTTGGCCATCATATACACCAGCGTTCTGCAGAAAAACATCATAAGCCAGTGATAGGCTCGTTTTCTTGATTTGTTAACCCCCGGAATAATAAGAAAAAATAGTCTGACGATTTGTAAAATCAAACACCCAAGCAAGAAATATGAAAAGGCGATTACAGTAACTACCAATGAAAATATAGTAAATGGAATCACCCCTTTCTTTTTGCGATTAGCCAGGAATATATTGAAAAGGATATGCTCAACAGTAAATGTTATTAGCACTACCGAGACAATACCAATTACCGCTAGAAAAGCTATGGACTTTAATGCAGGATGCTGTGCAAAAGCTAAAACCCCAATACCTACCAGTGTGGTGACCACTGATAGTAAAATCGACTTTTTATATGATTCAATATTATCAACCCCGTATTTATATTTTTGAATAAGGCCTCGCATAATAAAAATGCTGTAATCAACGCCCAACCCAAAAATGAAGGTGCATATAATGATGTTTACAATGTTGAATTTAAGACCGATGAGACCCATAATGCCCAATACCCACAGCCAGCTCAGAACTATCGGCAAGAATGTCATCAAAGCCAACTCTATACGGCCATAGCTCAACAGGATAATCAGAAAGACGATACCTAGTGAAAGGTTTACCAGGTCGTTAAAATCTTCATTTAATAATGTAACAAGTTTATTGGTCAGGTATCCTCTATCGAGAATCACAACATCGGGCAAGGATGAAACCAAATCAAACACCTTTGATTTATTTTCCAGTGGTAGCTTAATAGTAGTCAAAATAGCTACCGTGCCGTCTTCATTTTCTATGATAAGATCCTCACCAAATACCGACATTAAGTTGTTCAAGCTTTCGGTGGTTATTTCTTTAGGTTCTAACTGCAAAAGATTATTAAACTCGCTAAATGTATCTGACGAAAATCCCATGCTCTGGGCTTTGGCATTGAGGTCTTCCAGAACTCTTTCCTGATTATTTCTATTCCAAAATTTACTCCATTGCTGTAGCCTCTCTTGCTGCTTTTCCTTTGTAGGTACCAGTTTATTTAAAGCAAGATAATCAAAGACTTCGCCTCTTTTTTTCAGGCTATCTATCATATGCACTACCTTTTTATTCTTACTCAACGCATCCCATATATCCACACCATTGGTTGACAGATAAATGTTGTTGGCAGAATAGTTCGATACCTGATTTATGTTTTGTTCATAACTTGCCAAGTTATCAGGCATATAATTGAGCTTTTGCATGTCGCTCTCAAAGGCAATATTTCTCCAGGTAAAAAGGCTGCCTATTGTAAGTAAAAAAATTACGATCAGTACAGATTTATTTTTATACCATTTAGCCGTAGCTAAAATACCTATCACTCGCTCTACCCAGTTAGCTTTCTTTGGCTCTTTTCTACCTTTTGATACAAAATGAGGCAACACCAGTAATGTATAAAGTGCAGCAGCAATAACACTCGTTCCGGCAAACAAGCCCAGATCTTGCAATGCTGTACTGCGTAAAAAAAGTAATGAAAAGAAGGCAGATGCTGTAGTAAGACTACTCATTAGCATGGTTACCGTGATGTCTTCAAAAAGTTGTTTTACATCATGCTCTTTTTTTGCATGTGTGAATAAATGCAAGGCATAATCTATGGTGATACCAAGCAGCACTGAACCTACAGCCAACGAAATGACCGATACTTGTTCCCTGACCAAGCTTAACAGTGCAATTGAAAGAATTCCTCCGAAAGCTCCCGGAGTAACTACTATGAAAAATGTGTATAGGTTTCTATAGAATAGAGAAATGAAAATGAATAGACCCACTAATGCCAGTGTCACGGTTAAGCGAACATCTTTTTTTATTTGTGTGGCATTTGCCACAGCTACGGCCGCAGCTCCGAAATACTCGACCTGCAATGTCTCATCACTGTACTGTTGAGTAACTTGCTCAAGCTTTTTGATGAGTCTCCCATTTTCTGATGTTTCATTTGGTGGGTTGGCCAGCTCAATAAAGAAAACCAGGTGATTCTGATCTTCTGTAATCAGGTGGTTTTGATACAAAGTAAAATTCTGATCCAGTTGTAGCGTTCGAGCCCTTTCAAGAGGAAAGCTGGTAAGGCCAAATGGATCTTTAACCATCAAATTGCCGGTCACCATACCCATAGGAGACATTAATGACTTATGAAATTGCTCAAGTGTTTGACTTATACCACTTTCTGTAACTCTCCTTGCAACACTATCATAATCGCTTTCTACCAAATAAAAAGGTATGTTTTGGTAATAGTAATTATATAAAACTTCAATTTGACTATCCGGTATGGTGCGTTTGATTTCACTAATGCTTTCACCTAATTCACCTTGCAATTCAACATCTATTGCCTGCGCAGTCTCAATTAATTTTTGTGGACTTTCAGTTGGTTGGTTATTGTATAAATGCACTACCAGTCTTCTATTCATTTTAAAGCCTTCGAAAACTTCCGCAACCTGGCCAACATTCTCATCTTGAGGCATTATAGCCACTATATTTTCCTCAAACTTTAATTGGAACGCCTGTCGTGCAGCAAGCCCAATAATAGCAAGTAATATAATGATGGATATCAGCTTATATTTTCTTGTAACTCTAAAAAACCAATAGAAAAGCTTAGCCATAGCAAGGAGTGATGCGCCTGTCGCTGCAATTAGTAGAATTTGTAAGAAACAAAGGTAATGGCTAGTAGGAAATATATAAAATCAAATAATTATACTATTTGAAAAACTGCCAAATAAGGGTACCTTAAGTATATTCAGAAGTCGCAGAAACGACAGATAAAGAGATTTGTCAAACGATTGACAACTTATTACCGTTGAAAAAAGCATCTTAACAAAAAGTAGCAGGCCTATGCAAAATATTGTGATTGTGGGAAATGGCATTGCTGGCATCACTGCAGCTCGTCATATTCGCAAAAACAGTGATTTTGAAATCACTGTCATCTCTGCCGAGTCGGAACATTTCTGGTCTCGTACCGCTCTCATGTATATCTATATGGGCCACATGAAGTATGAGCATACCAAACCTTATGAAGATTGGTTTTGGGAGAAAAACAACATCAACCTGGTCTATGATTTTGTGGAAAAAGTCGATACAACCAATAAAAAGCTTTTGCTCAAATCAGACAAGTCCATTGCTTATGACAAACTCATATTAGCCACAGGAGCACAACCCAACAAGTTTGGCTGGCCGGGGCAAGATCTTAAAGGAGTCTCCGGTATGGTCTCATTGCAGGACCTGGAATATATAGAACAGTATACTGAGGGTATTTCAAGTGCAGCCATTGTGGGCGGTGGTTTGATAGGTGTTGAACTAGCTGAAATGCTTCATTCCAGGAATATTAAAACTACATTTTTAGTGAGAGAGGAGCTTTTTTGGGACAACGTTTTACCCAGGCAAGAGGCGAAAATGATAAGCGACCACATCAAAACGCATGGTATTGATTTAAGACTTCAAACAGACTTAAAAGAAATACTAGGTGATGAAAATGGTCGTGTCAGAGCAGTGGTAACAGGTGAAGGTGAAGAAATACCTTGTCAGTTTTTAGGGCTTACCCCAGGTGTACACCCTAATATCGATTTGGCTAAAGCTTCTGGTATAAATGTAGATAGAGGCATACTTGTTAATGAATATATGGAAACCGATACTCCAGATGTGTTTGCCATTGGAGACTGCGCCCAGCGCAAAGCACCTGTACCTGGCCGTGGGCCCATTGAGCAGGTGTGGTATACGGGCCGGATGATGGGTGAAACTGTTGCACAAACCATTTGTGGTAACAAAACAGCTTATTCACCTGGTATTTGGTTTAACTCAGCGAAGTTTTTTGATATTGAATACCAAACATATGGGCGGGTATGGAACCAACTAAAAGATGATGAGGCCGAGTTTTACTGGCAACATCCTCAAGAAGACATTGCCATTCATTGCGTGATGGACAAAAGTAACAAGCAGTTTAAAGGCATCAACACCTTTGGTATCAGAATGCGACATGAGATCTTTGATCAATGGTTAAAGAATGGAGTGGGGCTTGATTATGTAATTTCAAACCTTGAGGCAGCCAATTTTGACCCTGAGTTCTTTTCCAAATATGAAGATCAGATTGTTGATGCATATTTAAGTCAGTATCCTGATGCAAAAGTTGAGAGAAAGAAAAGAAAGAAAGTTTTAGGCATTTTTTAAGTCATCAAAATGAGTATAATTCAAAAGATAGGTATCGGATTTCTTTTAGTAGGAGGTGGTCTGCTCATAGCGTTACTTTTTATAAGCAGATATGAAATTTCTGAAGAAACACTAAAGCAAGCGATTAATAATCAAGCTGAGCAAGCTGAAGTAAAGGCAGCACTTAATGACATTATTAACAAAACCTACGGTAGCAGCCTTGCTATAAATAGTGCCATTGAATCAAACCTGAAAAATGCCAACGATGAAATAAAATCTAAGTATTCAATTACAGAAAGCGATCTGGAAAAAGTTCTAGCTCAGTTTTCTGCATTAAAAATTACTTATGATAATGCAAAACTTGATGAGTTGTTTGATGATAGTGCTATTGGACAGTTTAAACGTGAGCAACTCAAATCCTACACATCATGGATGAATGACCGAGAGTACGCTCAAGAAGCATTACGCGATCAACTGGAGAGCACTCGTAACAATATCAACGGAAGTATTATCGGCAGCAAAGGGTATAATGAGTATAAAATAAAGTCATTACAGCTAGCCATCACGCGTCATGCCACTTTGGGCCCTGCAAAGTCTAATACACTGTTAATGTTGTTTCTAACTATCGGCCTGGGGATTATAGGAGGTTTGCTGTACATCTTACCCAAGGTAAAACTATTACCAGGCATTAAGAACAATCACATCTTCCACAGCAAAAACACTAACCGTGGCTGGATTGGCTATACTATAGGATTTCTTTTTATTGCATTTTATATCATCCTTTATTGGTACCCAGAATACATGACCAGCTGGATGCTTTTGGTCGACCCGGTGAGCGTAGCACTCAGTGGCAATTTAGCCAGCCAATGGTTCTTTTATGGCTTTTTGTACACCTTAGCCATTGTTGTAATGGGCATTAGGATGATTATCAAATATCGTCATAGTAAATACCACATCATACGTACTGGATCCGTAATGTTTTTTCAAACGGCCTTTGCTTTCCTCATACCAGAAATCCTGGTAAGGCTAAATCAACCAAGCATGGACTTGAAAAATATTTGGCCATTGAATTACACGTTTTTCTACGATTATAATTTAGAAACGCTTACAACTTCGGGCTCTGTAGGTCTGAGCATGTTGGTTTGGGGTACGGGCTTGGCTCTAATCGGTGTTCCTGTGATAACTTATTTCTATGGCAAAAGGTGGTACTGCTCCTGGGTATGTGGTTGTGGAGGGTTAGCAGAAACTTTAGGTGACCCATACCGACAATTGTCTGATAAATCCTTGAAAGCGTGGCAGGTAGAAAGATGGATGGTACATGGTGTTCTCGTATTTTCTGTAGTAATGACATTTGCAGTGCTTTACACTTACTTTACTGGCAATAGCACTTTAGCTGGCATTAATTCATATGACTTAAGATCAGTTTATGGCTTCGCCATTGGGGCTGCATTCGCAGGAGTTGTAGGTGTAGGTTTTTACCCTTTGATGGGTAATAGAGTTTGGTGCAGGTTTGGTTGTCCGCTTGCTGCTTATTTAGGAATCATTCAACGATTTAAAAGCCGTTTTAGAATCACAACTAATGGTGGTCAATGTATCAGTTGTGGCAACTGCTCTACTTATTGTGAAATGGGTATTGATGTGAGAGCTTACGCTCAAAAAGGCCAAAATATCATTAGAGCAAGCTGCGTGGGCTGTGGCGTTTGCTCATCGGTTTGCCCACGAGGCGTACTAAAACTTGAAAACAAAGATCCTAAAGGTCGTTTTAATGAACCCATTCTTATAGGCAACGATGGAGTGAAGGTGCAGGGGTAAATCAATTTTTATGAAAAACATTATTATCACTTTCCTACTATTCAGTTTTGCGCCCTCCAGCATGGCGATGAGTAATTCATTGGTACGTCAGACAAGCATCGGTTTAGGTATGGCAAAGCCAGATTTTTATAATAAATCTACGCTCTATTTCTTTAGCCCAAACCTTGACAAATCACCTGACGATCATGTACCCGTTGACAGCCTTGTATTCAAACCAACAGAAATTGGCCATAGCATATCATATGCACCTCCATGGTTTTTTCCAGTACATCTTAAAATGGACTATGAGATTTTATATATGAAAGTAATTTCTATACGCCATGACTGGATGCTAGTTGAAGTCAACAGACAGACCCATTTAACTTATTGGATAGCAAAAAGCTCAGTAAAATTCCTCGATTGGCCTTCATTTTTAATGCAAGTCAATTCAGTTGAGCCAATAAGCAATCAGAATACATTAAAGCAAAAACCCCTGGCGAATGCTTCTGCATTTACTTCATCGCAAATATCAATCTTAAGACCTGTTGCCATTAGAGATCAATGGCTTCAAGTTGAGGTGCTCGATGATAATTACAACATAATAGCCAAAGGCATGTGGCTCCGATGGAGGAACGTTGACCAATTGCTGATTACATACAGTTTGTTGAGTTAATCACCTTTATTTGACGTCCACCAAATTAGTTGAGCGATAGCCATTCCCTTCTACTTTTAAGAGGTACACCCCCGTTTGTATGGATTCAAGGTCAATTGAATTATGTCGTTCAGATGTGATTATCTCCTTATGTCTTGCTCCCTTTAAATCATATATTTCAATTATATAAGTTCCTACCTGGGGAATAATGACTTGAAGTTGATCTCTAGCATCTACAGGATTAGGAAATATTTTAAGCTGGTGATCTTGCTTGTCTTCTAAGGATGTAATAGCACCGGTAAAATATAATTCTGCATGATTGAATGCATCAACTCCGATTTCCAGACCCACCAATCTGCCAGGAATATCATCTGCCGGGGGATGAATACCACCCCAGATGCGAGATAAACTGGTCTGGTCTGATGCATCTCGATAGGTAGCCCATTGTAATTTAACATCAACACTAGGTCCATCTTCAAATACAAGGAACTCATTTTGCTTAGCAACAAACTCACCCATACCTCCTGGGAAATACTCATCACCTGTCAATAAAGTGAGCACCTCTGCAGCTGCCCTGGAAAATGTTGAATGTCCTGAAACATATCCAGCAAATGGTGGCGTTACGAAGGTCGGCCTTTGATATGGCCACCAATTTTCAGCTAAAATCCACCCAACACCTGCTTCGTCTGTAGCTTCATCGGCTATAAAATCAGGTCCTCTCCAGGCGTATAGTTTTATTTTCCCAACATTTTCGTCATCAACACCAGCCAATGGATCCCCCGCCTCAACTAGCTCAACAAGACCTGGCTCTAATAGAATTCCGTTTGGCGAAAAGTTGGGTAAAGCTTCATCTGAGCTTTGCCCTTGATCGGCCATATATCGAATAGCCGAAATTGGGCGTATGTAATCGTAATATCCTTTAACCCCCCATACTGTAACTGCACAATCGTGCATGGCACCCGCTAATGTCAGATAGGATTTTACATCCCACTCCAAATCATCTAAAATTGGTCCTTCACCCTTGAATCTTTTTTCAAGCTCAGGATGATCATTTACATAATTCAGAATGGTAAACCAATGACCAGGGGGAGTTTCAGAATCAGGTCCGTCCGCCCAAAACTCTGCCAATACGCGTGCGTAATCTCCTCGAGGAACCATTTGCTGTACGTAGGGTTGGTTAGTATGTGGATTTAAATCATGACCAATACCTGGGTCGCCACCGTCCAGCGCGTCATAGAAATCTCGGTAAGCCACAAAGTCTGATGGAAGATTTTCAATATTACCAATGGTACCGGGAGAAATATCCCACATTACATCGTCTGTAGGGTCCAGGTGTGCCGACCATAGCGATACCAATTGAAATCCCCACTTATATTCTTCTGTAAGCTCACCCCCTACATCTTCTACCAAATAGGGTGGATTCCCAGGGTCATGATACACCCAATGTTCATTACCGTCTTTTTCGTAAATATTTAAGTCTTCGGATTTCAACGCAAATGGAACCACTTGACCCCACTCGGGACTTAGAAATTCAGGGGTTTCACCAGGAATAATATTACCTGCCTGATCAACAAAAACATCAAATGTCAGGGGTTGCCACCTATTTGGGTCCGCAATATCCTGACTTCCTGGGTAGTCTGGAGCTAAAGCATTGTTGACTGGAGTGTAGAATTGATTGGCATAATCATTAGTCTCGTTCGAGCCATCTTGTAAACCAAAGGCTATCAATTGCTCGGCCAAATAATTACCTAATGCAGCGGGATCTCCATTAGAATAATCCGTAGTAGTCACATCAGCAGCATAACCAAATGCTGTCATCAATGAATCAAACCTTGAGAGGCTTGCTCCAGCACCTGGTGAGTTTTGAAACCGATGAGAAAGCAATCGATAAGCCGCATAACTCATGGTTTCATTTCGAGCACTAGCAATATTTTCTTGAGTTTCAATCCCATCAAATGGGCAATGGAATCCTTCATGAGTCTTACCAAGAAAATAGGTAGATGTACTCTGATTATAAACAGCCCAGCTATCGTAAAGTGCTATCGAGGTATGAAATAAATTTCTTGCATGTACTGTAGGCCTGGCAAAGTCATCCCGAATTGCTTCCAGCAGCACCTCGTTCCATTTTCTGGCGGTTGAATGCTGTCCATTGACTAAAGTTAATGACCCAAATACAACTAAAATCGTGATAAAAAGCCTAATCTTTCTCATTGATCCATTATACAGATTGAAATAATCTTTAAATCTATAAATTATTTTTCAATAAAAAAGGCCAGCCTCTTTGGCTAGCCTTAGTATGCATTACTTATTTATTGGGATTATTTATCCTTTTTTCTACTTGATGATGAGCTACCTGGTTTTGCGATAGACTCTCTCATATCTGTATCAGCCTGGATGTTTTCCATTTTGTAATAATCCATGATACCGAGATTTCCACTTCTAAAAGCTTCTGCCATCGCCTTAGGAACTTCAGCCTCGGCTTCGATTACTTTCGCTTTCGCTTCTTGTGCTTTCGCTTTCATCTCTTGCTCTTCAGCTACAGCCATGGCTCTTCTTTCTTCAGCTTTTGCCTCAGCCACTTTTAAGTCAGCACTGGCCTGATCGGTTTGAAGTTTTGCACCAATGTTGGTTCCTACATCTACATCAGCAATGTCAATTGATAAGATTTCGAATGCGGTACCTGCATCAAGACCTCGTTGTAGCACGAGTTTCGAAATTTTATCTGGATTTTCTAATACTTCTTTATGTGTTTGCGCAGAACCAATTGATGTTACAATACCTTCACCCACACGAGCCAAAATGGTATCTTCTCCGGCACCACCAACTAATTGCTGAATGTTGGCTCTCACTGTAACTCTGGCAACTGCAATCAGCTGAATACCATCCGCTGCAACTGCAGCAACTTTAGGTGTGGTAATTACCTTTGGGTTTACAGAAATCTGTACAGCTTCAAATACATCACGACCTGCCAGGTCAATGGCAGTGGCTTGCTTAAACTCAAGGTTGATATTGGCTTTATCAGCAGAAATCAATGCTTTAATCACTGATGGCACGTGGCCACCTGCCAAATAATGCGTTTCTAATTCTTTAGTATTCACTGTGAGTCCAGCTTTTGTAGCTGTAATCATGGAATTGACCACGACACTCGGTGGCACCTTTCTGATACGCATAAACACTAACTCGAGTAGGCCAACTCTTACGTTTGAAAACCTAGCAGTGATCCAAAGACCAACAGGCACAAAATATAGGAATATAAAAAAACCTATTATACCTGCGAAAATGAGAACTATAAGACCTATTCCTTCCATTTGATTATTTTAAGGGTTCTACGAATATTTTATTTCCATCAATTTTTACGATTTCAACCTCTGTGGAACTATCGATGTAATTTCCGTAAGAGCGAACTTCGTATTCATTATTATTAAATTCTGCTTTGCCAATAGGCCTTAATGCAGATAATGTTTTACCTCGCTCTGCCACTTGCAACTTACTTGAGTAGCCATCATTGAACCTGCCCAAACTGGTATCCTTCAATGAAAAACGATCCCAGGTGTTTCCTTTAAATCCTAAATAAAGTGCGACTGCAAAAGCTACTAAAGTACCTCCAAATGTCCACCACCCTACTACAGGGCCATAATACTCAAAGCTCAAATAAACGCCAATGACACCCGAGACAAATCCCAAAATACCTACCACGGTTGTACCGGGCACAAATAGCACTTCTACTATAATGAGGGCAATACCTAAAAATATTAAGGAACCAACTGTAAACCAATCTGCCATAGCATCAAATAATAAGACCTAAAGCTAACAAAATTATCGTAGCTCTACTTTTTCGGTCGCTGATTTTTTTAAGCCCAGATAACGATCATTGTTATGGTCATAAATGATTTCATCGTATATCATGGGTATTGTGTTCACACCAAAGGTATCGACCAACCCAAACTTTTCTGATTTGCCTACTATGAAATATCCATTTCGGAGGTCCTCAATATAATCATAGCGAGCGTTGATGAGTAGTTTTCCTTCTGATGTTAGTAATCCCTTTTTACCATCCTTGTAAGCTATAAAACGATTGTTGGATTGCCTATCAAGACTGTCATAATTAAATGAGGTGATCTGATTTCCTATCTGGTCAATAAGACCAGCACCATTTTGGGTATAGGCTATAGCTACGTTTCCATAAAACTGAGATACCTTTTCATACAAGGGTTGAATAACTATTTCTTCTTTTTTATTTAAAAACCCCCATTTACCAATGAGTTTAAACCCTGCCAGTCCCTGACTAAAATCACCAACCTCATCATATCTGTTGGCTATTCTTAATCTATTTTGAGCATCAATAAAGCCATATTTTCCATCTTTTTTTATAGCATAAAAGCCTTCTGACGGTGGCCTCACCTCTTCATAACTCTCATCGCGAGCCTGTTCTACAATCTGACCGGAAAAATCAATCTTCCATATTCCTCCATCCGAAGTATATTCCAACAGGTATCCATCAAAAATATCGATCTGGTTTTCTGTAAAGTAAATAATGCCATCTGTGACATGATTAAGCCTTTTTAATTTACCGACTTCTTCAATAAAATATTCTTCATTTATTAATTGAATACTATTGGCTTTTCTTGGCAAAACCACCCATTCTCCGGAAGTATTGATCACGCCTTTTTCTTTGTGGAAAGAAACTACAATTTGATCATCCTGAATAGCATAAATATCATCAAAAACACAATCCACAATCTCTTCTCCATATCTATTGATTAACCCCCAATGGTTATTCTTCTTCACTTTAAAAAGTCTTGCTGTAGCGGGTAATATTTCCTGATATAGTTCATCTGTTTTCTTTACATTGAAAGAATCGTAAACCGCCCACGTACCGCCTCTATTACCAATAATAATGTTGCCTTCAATAAATAGTGAATCAAATTTTGGTGGAAGCTTTATCTCGCCATTGCCATTAACTACACCCGATTGATTGCCTTTTGAGAATATTGCTAAATTATTGGTTAGGCCTTTTAACTTATTGAACAGCATAGCAACAAAAGCCCCTTCAACATTGTGATTAATAAGTTGAGATAGATTATTAGTTTCTGCCTGATAATAGTTTCCTGAAAACAACCTTAAATTTTGTGTGGCTATTTCATCTAAAACTAAATTATTTGCACTGAGCACGCTCCACTGGTGCAAAGGTTGCACCTTTGCGTAATCATTTTTTAATGTTATGCTTTGGTGTTGTGGTTCCAGCACCACTTCCCCACTTTGAGATATTATACCACGTAAATGATCATCGTAAATGATAGCATGATTACCTTGAAAGGACGACAGACTATCAAAACTAATATTAGTAATGGCCTCACCGTCTTTATTAACAAGTCTCAGCTCATCTTGTAAATTCTTTGCTAAAAATTTACTATCACCTAAATAGTCTATGTCTTTATAAATCGAACCCAGTATTTCATCGCCAGAAGCCGTCAACAAACTATAAACAAAGCCTTTACTATTTTTCTTGCCAACAACAAATCGGTCATCAGCCACTTTAATGTCGACATATTTAAATGGTAGAATAAGAGCCCCTTTCTTATTTATGCATCCTAAGAATTCGCCTGTAGATAGGTTTTTACCTACCACAAATAACTGTGAACCTGTTGGGTTTATTTGGGTATAAATAGCTTGGGTAAGCTGCTCATTGTCGAGATTTATCAGTCCCCACAAGCCATTTTCTTTGTAACCTACGAGCTCATTGCTAATTTGAAAAGGACTGTGACTCCACCCTATTTCCTGGTATTCGGCAGGGATGATTATTTTTCCTTCATCATTTTTTAGGCCTTTCTTTCCAGCCTGTTCGTAAAGCTCATAATTCTGACCAAATACCTGATCGGGGTTTGTAGCATAGATAAACCCAAAAATAAAGAGTGATATAAAAAGAAAAATGAATCGCATTACTACCTGTTTACAATTTGCGAAAATAGCCATTTTTAGTCTTATTATGGCCTATTGTTTTAATTAGCTCTAATAGATTGTATTTTTGTGCTCGGAAAATTTTTTACCTATGATCATTGAACAACTTTATACTAATTGTCTGGCTGAAGCCGCTTACTATATAGAATCTGAAGGTGAGGTAGCCATCATCGACCCACTGAGAGAAACCGAGCCTTACTTAGCAAAAGCCAACGCCAACAATGCAAAGATCAAATTTGTATTTGAAACGCACTTCCATGCCGATTTTGTATCTGGACATATCGATTTAGCTAAAGAAACAGGCGCCCAAATCATTTATGGCCCCAAAGCCGACACCTCATATGAAGTTTATAATGCCAAAGACGGTGAAAAATTTACTCTTGGTAAACTCACAATAGAAGCCCTTCACACACCAGGGCATACACCTGAATCGACCTGTTACTTATTATATGACGAAAATGGAAAACCTCATGCTATATTCACAGGCGACACATTGTTTGTTGGTGATGTAGGTCGTCCGGATTTGCTGGATGGAGTGATGACGAAAGAAGAGTTAGCAGGTATGCTGTATGACTCACTCAACAATAAAATAAAGCCTTTAGCTGATGATATCATCATGTACCCGGCTCACGGGCCCGGCTCTTCCTGTGGCAAAAACATAGGCAAAGAGACTCATTCGACAATTGGTGAACAAAAGAAAACCAATTATGCCCTTCAGGAAATGTCTAAACAGGAGTTTATCGAAAAGGTAACGGACGGCATGTTGCCTCCTCCAAAATATTTCTTTGAAGATGCCAGGATCAACAAGCTTGGTTACGAAAGTATTGATGAGATCATGAAGCAAAATAACAAAGCACTAGCTTTAGAAGATTTTAAAAAGGCAATCGAAAATGGTGCTTTGGTTTTGGATACTCGAATTCCAGATGATTTTGAAAAAGGCTTTATTAAGAATAGTATCAGTATTGGCCTCAACGGACAATATGCTGTTTGGGTAGGTACTTTGATTGATATTAAGAAGCCCTTGGTATTAGTTTGTGATGAAGGGAAAGAAGAGGAAGCCATTTTGCGTTTAGCACGTGTAGGTTATGAAAATGTAAAAGGATTTCTAGCGGGAGGCATCAACACATGGGATGAGCCTCTTGATACTATAAACTCGATCTACCCGGAGCAAATATCGGAATACAACGATGCCGGAATTGTAGATGTGAGAAAACCAGGTGAGTTTGCAAATGGCCATGTAAAAGGAGCTCATTTTTTAACGCTTTCTGGCATGCCAGAGAACCTCAATGATTTAGATAAAAATCAGCCCTACTTAGTACACTGCGCTGGAGGCTATCGCTCCATGATTGCTGCATCTATTATGAAGTCAAAAGGGTTTACATCTCCGATCAATGTCTATGGCGGATATGGAAAAATACAGGAAACTGACGTTGAGATTGAAAGTGAAGCCGTAATTGGTTAATGTTATTTAGTTATTAGGTAATTGGTTATTAGGTTATTAGTTGCTGGTTGCTGGTTGCTGGTCATCGCACATAACTTCCAGCATTGATATCAATAGTTGTGCCTGTGGCATGTTTGGCCAATCCGCTGGCAAGAAATACTACCGTTGGAGCGATGTCTTCAGGTTTTGTCAGTTCATTTAATGACAAATCTTTGGTAGCAAAGTCTTCTCCATAGGCATCAATAAAGTCCTGAGCCATATCGGTTTTAGTAAATCCCGGAGCAACTGAGTAAGCCACTATGTTTTGTTTACCGAAAGCCCGAGCAATTGATTTCGTAAGGGCTACAACTCCACCCTTTGAGGCTGCATAAGCAAAATAATCTTGTGTATCTCCTCTAAAAGCTGCCCTACTACTGATGTTGATGATGATTCCCCCATCATTTTCTAAAAAGTGATGAATACTGTTTTTACAAAGTAATGCAGTGGCAGATAAATTTACAGCCATTGTTTGATTCCAGTCTGCCAACCAATTTTCAGTATCATTTTCCAAGTTGGAACTAATAGCAATCCCGGCATTATTCACCAATACATCGATTTTACCAAACGCTTCGATCACGTCACTAATCAAGCCATCCACTTCAGAAGAATTAGCAAGATTAGCCTGAAACACCTTGGCGTTATTCCCAATTTTCGCTGCAACTTTTGCGGCATCTTCCGTATTTGTATTACAATGTACTGCCACCAATGCATTTGACTCTCCTAAAAGTCTAGCAATGGCCTTACCAATTCCACGGCTGGCACCGGTTACAAGTACAACCTTATCTTGTAAGTTCATATCCATATCAACATGTTTTAATTCAAATATAATCATTGAGTAATGGGAATTTTGAACCCTTTTGGGTAAATCCCGTAAATTAAGTCATGATGAGATTTCTACTTACCGTTATTTTATGGTGCATATTGCTTGTCCTCTGCTGGCCCATTGCGCTTTTAGTGGGTTTTCTATGGCTAATACTACTTCCTTTTCAACTCCTTGGCCTTAGCATTTCAGTAATATTTAAACTTCTCACCGCGATTATCAGACTACCTTTTGAAGTAGCCAGGTCTATCGCACGATAAACAATTACATATAAAAACACCTTATTAAAGTAATAAGTATCTTTACTTTAGATGAGGGTTCTATTCATATGCATGGGTTTACTACTATCAACAATCGTTGATGGGCATCCTTCCTGGGGGCTGGTGGTAAATGATAAAGGTGAAATCTACTTTGTAGATGTGCTACACAATAATGGCACTTTATGGAAGATCAACAACGAAAGTGAGCTTATCGCTATCTTATCTGACTTTCATGCCCATGATATGCAAATGGATGCTGATGGAAATTTATGGATTGCTGAAAACCTCTGGATACAGGGTGAAATTGAGGGAGATGGAAGACACACCTTACTAAAAATACGCTCTGATCTGTCTATAGACACATTAATAGTAACGGAAGACATTGATTTATTTCACGGTACCAATATCGCTATCTGGAAAGATCGCATCTTTTTTACAAACAACAAGCAGCTTTATGAATATCGGGAGGGTAAATCTCAATTGGTATTAAAGCATAAGTTTAAAAATGTAAAAAATATGCTGATGGACGATGAAGGCATACTATGGATCGCAGATAGCAAGTTTAAAAATGGGTCTCTTTATAAATTAGATCAGAATGGCAAGCTCACACTCTTTGTTACTGATATCATGCCCGAAGACCCACAATATCCTTTATTTAAAGAGTCACACTTACAGTTTATGACTGGCATTGCCAAAGATGGTGAAGGCAATATTTATGTAAGCGAAAACGCGAGTTGTCGCATCATTAAAATCAATCGTATTGGCGAAAAATCAATCTTCCATCAGTCGCCAACCCTATGGAGCCCAATGAATGTAGCTTTTTATAAAGGCAATGCATACATCATGGAAGTGGGTTTTAACAAGGGGCATAAAGGCCCCCGTATTTTGAAGAAAGATAAGAATGGCGCCATCAGTAGAATTGCGAATGTTGACACTGCAAAGGTCTCTACAGTCACAGAAATGGAGGAAGATGAAGGTTTAAATATTCCAACCTGGGTTTATTTTGGGTTAGGGCTACTCGTATTTGCCCTTGTAATCATTCTTTCTGTTCGTAAAGAATACAAATCTCAATAGCATCTGATCGAGCCATTTATTAATTTACATTATGGCTTATAATGAACATCTCGCTGACCGCATAAGACAATCTCTCAAGAACCAGCATACTGCATTTGAAGAAAAGAAAATGATGGGTGGCCTTACTTTTATGGTCAACACGAAAATGTGCATAGGGATAGTTAAAAACGATTTGATGGCTCGTATCGGACCAGATGCGTATGATTCTGCATTGGAAAAACCAGGCGTTAGGCCGATGGACTTTACCAAAAAGCCTATGAAAGGGTATGTTTTTATAGCACTTGAAGCTATTGACCTCGACTCGCAATTAGATGAATGGATTGCAGCAGCGCTAAACTTTAATCGAACGTTGGTTTAAACCCAAAGGCCAACCCATAGGATAGCAATCGCGATGACGGCTAAAATTGACATCAGTGGCCACATAAATTTCAGCCAGGTGTTGTAATTGACATTCACCATGGCTAGTGAAGGTAAAATCATACCAGTAGGCGTGATAAAATTCATCAATCCAAAGCCGAATAAATAGGCATTTACAATTTCTTCCTGAGGCACCCCTATAACCTGAGCAAGAGAACTCATAATGGGCATGGTAACAACGGCCATCCCTGAAGAAGAGGAAATAAATAAAGCCATGATGAAAAAAACGGCCATCAAAGAAGGCAAAAACACTATGCCCGACATACCATCAACTGCATTGGCGGCATAGAAAAGAATGGTATCTGAAACCTGCCCCTCGTTAAGAATAACAGTGACTCCTCGGGCAATGCCTATGATCAACGAGACACCTAATAAATCCTCTGCTCCTGATATGAAATCTTTAACAAAATCTCGCTCACCAACACGCTGAAGCACTCCCATAAGTATAGCTGCAACTAAAAAAAGTGCGGTCATCTCTTCAAACCACCAGCCCAGCATTGATACGCCATAGATCATCACTAGAAATGTACTGCCAAATAGCGTAAGTAAAGCTTTGGTAGCCAAACTGAGCTTTTCAACTTTCTTACCCTCTTCAACTTTTGAAAACGGGCTTTTTATACCTAAACCGTATAAAAACGATTTGGTTGGGTCTTTCTTTACACGATTTGCATACCTCACGATGTAAGTGATACTTGCCGCAGCTCCAATAAGAAGCATTGCCAAACGGCTATAGAAACCGATCGTCCAGTTGACTCCGGCTGCATCTGAAGCTATAATGGTACCAAACGGATTGATAGTACCACCCATTATGCCTATACATGACCCAATATAAATCACAGCTACCGGAACGATTAAGTCATAGCCTGCAGCTAGAAAAACCGGTACTAAAATGGGATAAAAGGCCAAAGTCTCTTCTTGCATGCCAAAAGTAGTACCTCCAACGGCAATCAGAGATGTAACCAGTATAATAAGCAAACTTTCTCGTCCCTGAAGCTTATTGGCCAGATAGCCAATACCTTGATCAAATGCCCCGGAACTATTAAAAACACCTATAAATCCGCCAATGATCAAAACAAAAAGTACGATATCAACCACTTCATACATACCCTTGATAGGTGCAAAAATTACCTCTGCCAGCCCTTGGGGTTCGGATGGTACCTCTGTGTAGGTGTCTGGCACCGAAATGGGCTTATTTATTTTTCCTTCTTTAAATTTTTCAATATCAATCAAAATTCCCATTTCATCCAATGCAGCTTGTGATGCAGGAATTGTAGTTTCACCATCCACAGATGTAATTTCAAAAACATCATCTGCAGCGTTATAAACTAATGCATCGTAATTGCCAGAAGGTAAGAGCCAGGTAGCGACAGCCGCTATGGCAATGACGATCATTAAAACAGTATAAGGCGTGGGAAAACGAAATTTAAGACTCATAACTCAAGGTTTTGATTGAACCAAGATAAAATAATTCGAAGTTTTACCATACCTATCGGGGGTAAGAATAATTTTTTATATTACACACAAAACGGATCATTCTATGAAATATACCATTACAACAACGATCGATTTACCTCGCAATAAAGTAATAGAGCTCTTCGATAATCCTGACAATTTACCCAAGTGGCAACCCGAACTTCAGAGTTTTGACCATATCAGTGGTGAGCCTGGCAAACCTGGCGCGAAATCTAAATTGAAGTATAAAATGGGTAAGCGTGAAGTGGAAATGATAGAAACTATTACAGTTCGCAATTTACCTGAAGAATTCTCTGGCACCTATGAAGCCAAAGGCGTTTTAAACATTCAGAAGAATTACTTTAAAGAAGTGGGTGAAAACCAAACTGAATGGATCTCTGAGACTGAATTTAAGCTTTCGGGATTTATGAAAGTAATGGGGTGGTTTATGCCAGGAGCTTTTAAAAAGCAGTCTCAAAAATATTTAGACCAATTCAAAGCCTTTGCAGAATCAGAAGCAGCTTAAAAAACTATGGTTCAATTGCTATCAACTGTAGCGGGCTGATTGTCCACGAACAGCGCGGCCCATTTGAGGGTTGTGGGGAGCAGCCTGGGATGGGGCGGGTTGAGCGTTTGGGGGAAAATGGGCTTTGTTCGTGGCGTATTTTCTTTTGTTTCTGTTTTCTTTTGTGCGAGCAAAAGAAAATGAAAATCAAAGTTAATACTCCACAGTAGCCGAATCATAAGATTTCGAGGTTTTACCTATACTTTGTTAAAAGTAGTTTTTGGAATCCCTAAAAACCTGACTTAAAATTTTCCCATTCTCTATCCGTATCGATATCTATGGCTCCTTCAGGGAAGTTTACTCGCTTAGCACCATGCTGGCTGATAAGATATTTGGCCCCTTTGTGATCATCTATTTTCAATAGTTCTTTAAAATACTTTCTTCCGAAAATTACGGGCGGCCCACTGGTGTTGTTATAATAAGACGCCACAATAGCCTCTTCCGAATCGAATGCTTTGATAAGATCTATCAGGATATGGGTGGTTAAATGAGGTTGATCACAAACCGTAATTAATACTCCCTTGAGGGCCGGATTGCTATGATGTAAATGATTTAACCCGTATTTAATTGAGTTACCCATACCCTTCTGCCAATCCAGATTGAAAGTTATTTCAACATCAATATCTATGATTTCAGCCTTATGTGTCTCAAAATCATGGCCAAGCACTACCACCGCTGGGCAACGTAAGTTCTGTACTACACGTGTACATTTCCTCAATAAAGATTCCCCATTTACGTGAAGCATTTGCTTAGACCCTGACATTCTTGAAGAGTCACCGGCTGCCAGTATGATTACACCTATTTCATTCACACTGTCAAGATAGTAAAATTGGTCGATGGATAATTACCCCAAACTACGGTAATCTAAGCGTTAGATTGGTTTTTACCAGAATGAGCATTAATAAAAACCTGTTTAAAAACCTGGTCTTCCTTCCCATCACGTTTGTGTATAGGTGCCTTTCTGTATTTTAGAAACCCACCACTTCGGTTGGTAAATTTAGCCTGTATCTCGCTCACGATGGACAATGCTATTTCTTCTGGTGTTTCTGCCCCAATATCAATTCCAATAGGGCTGTGAATCCGATCTCTGTCATTTTTTGTTACTGCAATACCTGCATCATCTAAAGCAGCAAACATTTTATCCATACGCTTCTTTGGGCCAAGTATACCGATATAGTTTACATCTGTTTTTAACAGCATTTTAAGTGCGGCCAGGTCGTAATCAAAAGTATGAGACATCAGCACAGCTGCAGAATAAGGTTTTATGGTGATATCACTATTGAAATCTTCACGTTTGCAAAATGAGACATTGGCTGCAGGAAACGCTGCCGGTGCCACATGTGCGATACATTCGTCTGTGACAGTTACGTCCCACCCTAAAGCTGAGGCCATTTCAGTTACCGGTTTGGCATCGAAACCGCCTCCAAATATGATCAGGTCAATTGAAGGCTCAATCAGCTCATAAAAAACCTCTAGTTTTTCTACATTATACTGCTGCACTGCTGGTTTCCTATTTTGCAGCACATCGCTTAAACCTATAGCCAATAGCATTTCAAGACTCTCATCAGTAAGTGTCGACTCAATGTCACCAGATTGGTTAAACCATAGCTGTTGTCCAACTATTGCTTTGTCATTTTGAGAAGCATATATCGTAGCCATGCCTGTGATATCATCGAAATGGGTGAAGGTTCTAAGCCGATCAATCGGGTTGTTTTCTTCAGTTATTGTTTCGATCAGTACATCAATAATGCCATTGCAACCCAATCCTACACCAAGGCTATTGTTGTGATCGTCCATGGTATCATAAGTAACCAAGGTAGGCTGTTCACTTTGCATGACTTTTCTGGCCTTTCTTAATGCATCTCCCTCTAAACAACCTCCACTAATTGAGCCTGTCCATCTCCCATCTTTTCTTATCAGCATTCTCGCTCCGGGGCTGCGATAAGAGGAGCCTCTTACTTTCACAACAGTAGCAAGCGCCATCTGCTGCTCTCCTTTCACACGGTCAAACTCGGCTACAATATTTTTGAATTCTTTCATTACTCTCTGACTTTTGCCACTTCCTCTGGCTTTACAATTTCACCTTTATTGCCCCAGGTATTTCTAATATAATTGAGTATATCAGCAATTTCCTGATCTGAAAGCATATCATAGGCCATCATTTGGCCATTATAAGTCTTACCATTTACTACCATCTCGCCTTGCGCCCCATATAAAATCTGCTTTATTGACCTCACCTTATCCTTCATCAGGTAGTCTGATTTAGCCAATGGAGGAAAAACACTGGCTACACCTTGTCCATTGGCCATATGGCAACTCTGACAATTGGTTGCATAGAGTTTTTCACCTCTAACCATACTCTCTTTCAATTCTAACTGACTATATGCAGCCTCACTGAATAAAATAAAACCAAAGGCAATGGCTATATATATCATCTGTTTACCCAAGAGTAATATCCTGCTTCGTGAACGGCTGTTTATACAATCGCTTGCCTGTTGCCGCATATATAGCATTTGCTACCGCACCACCTGCAGGAGGTAAAGTTGGCTCACCCAACCCTGTAGGGCTATTGATACTTTCTACAAAGTGAATATCTACCTTAGGAGCCTCGCTGCTTCTGATCAGTCTATAACGGTCGAAATTATTGGCTTGTGGCTGGCCATCTACAAAAGAAAAATCGCCATACATGGCATGACCAATACCATCGATCACACCGCCCATCGCCTGATTAATAGCCCCTGTAGGGTTGACAACAATACCACAATCGATAGCGACAATCATCTTTCTTACCACAGGCTTTCCTTTCTGTTTCACAACTTCAGCTACTTCGGCAACATAACTGTTATGAGAATAGTAGGCACTAAAACCTTTAAATACGCCCTCCTCTTTTTTGGCCCAATTAGATTTTTCTGCTGCCAGTTTGATCACCCCTATAAATTTTGCTGGGTCATAATCCAATTCACCTACAGGGTTATCAATCGCTCTTTGCAAGAGATCTATTCTAAACTGAACGGGGTCTTTACCCAGTTTTTCTGCTACTTCATCAGCAAAACTTTGCTCGGCATAAGCTAGAAAATTGGTAATTGGAGCGCGCCAGGCACCAGTAGTAATATTACTTTCCAGGTTATGAGACTCGACTAAATAATTATCAAGTGTAGCCGCTGGCCAATTATGCTCTCTGGTAGCATTCCTCATATTCACTCCCGCACCTACAAGATGATAGCCCGTGAGCTCACCATCTTTGATGCTCGCCCTGAATTTATATTTTGAAGCAGGTCGATAGATACCGGCAGTCATATCATCTTCTCTGGTATAGACTAATTGTACCGGCTTCCCAGACTTGTCAGATATTTCAGCAGCCTCCAAGGCAAAATCTCCATACAATCTTCTCCCAAATCCTCCACCCATTCTACTCAGACCAATTTCAACTTCTTTTTCTTCTCTACCCAGTAACTCTGCTACACGCGACCTTGTCCACTCTGGTGTTTGAATAGGCCCAAAGAGTTCGGCCTTTTCAGCTGTAACATGTGCAAAGAAGTTCATTGGTTCCAGGCAGTTGTGAGGTAAGAAAGGCGCTTCATATACTTTTTCTATTACCTCATCTGCCGCTGCAAATGCCGTGTTTACATCCCCATCATTTCTTCTCGGCTCGTCTGCTTTTTTATCGAGCATAGCTCGCATTTCCTGATCATGATAGTCCGTGCTTTCTAATCTTTCAGCCTTTTCCCATTGTGCGTTCAGTGCCTTTTTGCCTTGCATTGCTGCCCAGGTACTATTGGCCAGCACAGCTATTTTATCGCCAAACTGCAATACTTGATTAACCCCGGAAACATTCTTGGCAGCAGTATCGTCAAATGATTTTAGTTTCATACCGAAGGCTGGAGGCCTGAGTACATTGGCATAAACCATACCTTCTCTCTTGGTATCAATTCCGAATAAAGGCTTACCTGTAATAATTTCTTCAATGTCTACATTGCCTTTACCAGACCCAATGATTTTGAAATCCTTGGGATATTTCAATTCCACCTCTCCCGGTACTTCCATAGTACCAGCCATGGAGGCAACATCGGCATATTTTAAAGTTTCTCCATTGGCATTTGTAATAACACCATCAGCAACAGAAAGTGTGCTTGCATCAACCTGCCATTTTTCTGCAGCAGCATTTACCAGCATTTTACGAGCGGTGGCTCCAGCCATGCGTAAAGACTCCCATCCTTGCCTGATCGACTGGCTCCCTCCTGCGACCTGGCGGGTGAAGGCATCAGTATTTAAACCGGCTTGCTTTACAATCACATCATCCCACGAAACATCCAGCTCTTCCGCTACAATCATTGGCATCGAGGTTTTTACATTTTGCCCTATTTCAGGATTTGGCGACATGATCGTCACCTGCCCATTATCAGCAACAGACAAATAGGCATTAACATCAAACCACTCTGATGGTGGTTGGCGCTTGGCAGCTGTTTCGGGTGATGGAGAGCAGCTCCAGTTAAATCCGAGCACTAATCCTCCGGAAGCCGCTGCGGATACTTTTAAAAATGATCTTCTATCAAATTTGGTTTTTATAACAGTCATAGCTTAGGAGGTTTAAGATTTTTGGGCCGCTGACTTTACAGCGTCTTTAATTTTGTTGTAAGTGGCACAACGGCAAAGGTTGCCATTCATCGTATTCTCAATATCGTTATCCGTGGGGTTCGGATTTTGAGCAAGCAATGATGCGGCCGTCATGATCTGACCTGCCTGACAGTAGCCACACTGAGGTACATCGTGCTCACGCCAGGCTTCCTGTACGGGATGATCGGCATTTTCGGCCAACCCTTCAATTGTTGTAATTTCAGAACTACCAATACTACTTACAGGTAAGGAGCATGATCTCACAGCCGTGCCATTGAGGTGGACAGTGCAGGCTCCACACTGCGCAATGCCACAACCGAATTTGGTACCTACCAAGCCCACGTGGTCTCTAATCACCCAAAGCAGGGGTGTTTGTGGGTCTACATCGACCTCATAATTTTTTTTGTTGATTTTTAAAGTGATTGCCGCCATATGATTCAGATTTAGGATGGATAATAAATATACCAAATGCTGAATAAATAATCAGTATAAATTAGATGGGCGGTGGGTTAGAGAAGACTTACTACATACATAAATCAACAGGTTACAATAAGTTTGATTCAAGAATTCACTTAATGGTGTATAATCCTTTTGTATAAGTCTTTAGAGGATTTGTCATATAGCAATTAAGGTAAATTGATTTTTTAAATTACCTTGCAAGTTCAATTAGGCAATGACATGAAGAATAAGCTTCTCATACTCTTTCTATGTATTTTACCTCTACAGTTGCTTGCTCAGGAGTGGGTCTCGCAATACCAAAATGCGCAAAACGCCTATCTCAATGGTGATTTAGAGACTGCACTTGCTACAGGTGAAAAAAGTCTTGAAGGATACCTGGCAGCTGATGGGTCACTAAGTAAAAATTACGCCAGTATACTTAGGCTACTTACTACTATTTGTTACGCCTCTGATCATATTGAAAAGGGACTTACCTATGGCACCAAAGAAATACAAGTCAGAGAAAACATTGGCGAAGACAATAACCTTGAATTTGCTACTTCTCTCTATAATTTAGGTTCACTTTACGAAGTTGACCAACAAAACGAGACTGCTCTTTCTACTTTTCAACAAGCGCTTGAAATTTACAAACAATACTACCAGCCCGGTGATGAGAATATCATCAACTGTAAATGGAAAATAGCCTCTAATCTGGTGAGCTTAGACAATGATGAAGAGGCCTTCATCATATACCAGGAAACCCTAAGACTTACGGAAGAACAGGAAACAATCACCATGGAATACATCAATGCATGTAGTGATTATGCCAATCTGTTGTTAGATAAAAAAGATTACAACAAGGCGCTGAACTATTTTCTAGATCTGGAGAATATTTATCTCCAACTTGGTACTGACTTCAGCTTTTCACTCGCCCAGGTATATACTAATTTGGGTTTATGTCAGCATCACCAAAATAACTTCACCAAAGCAGAGGATTATTACTCAAAAGCTGACCAACTTTTTGCGGAAGTAAGCACAGAAAGTAAAGAGCACCTTCAATTAAAAAATCTAAGGGCTGTTAATTATCAAAGTCTTGGCCAGGGTGAAAAAGCCAGTGAATTATTATCATCCATTGGTGAGTCTCAAGATGTGGAAACCCTCGCAACAGCCTTAAACAACGAGGCAATTTTGAAACAGCAAAAAGGAGAAGTGTTAGCTGCTAAAAAACTATTCGAAGAAGCCATAGCGCTACTTAAAACCACTGAAAACAAAATAGCACAAGCCGAAACGCTGGAAAATTTCAGTGCACTCTATTTATTGATGGGTAAAGCCGACTCCGCCAAATATGTTGCTGAGGAAGCACTAAAATTAATCACTGAAGAAGATGCAAAAAAAGCATCAGCACTTAACCGACTAGGCGAAGCACAACATGCACTTGGTGAAATGAGCACTGCAGAACAAAGCTATAATGAGGGTATTGAAATACTTCAGGTAGCCAACGCTCAAAATACTACTTATGCATCTATTATTGGAAATCTTGCCATTCTAAAGCAGGACATAGGTAACTATATAGCGGCTGAAAAACTATTTGAGCAGCAAATTGAAATTCTCAAAAACACCAATGAAAATTCTATTGCCTACGCTACAGCATTGAATAATGCAGCAACACTCAAGCAGATACAGGCTCAGCACCTTCAGGCACAACACTTACTTAATGAGGCTCTTCAAGTCACAGAATCCGTAACTGGTAACAATACGCTAAACTATGCCGGGGTCGCAGAAAACCTGGCCTTAGTCAAAGCCGAAATTGGTAACTACCGCGAGGCCGAGGAGCTACTCAACCAAACACTTAGCATTAGAAAATCCATATTAGGCGAAGAACATATACTCTACGCCAGTACACTTCAAAATCAGGGCCGATTGAAGCAGTTGAAAGGTAAATACCAGGAAGCAGAGCCTCTTTTTGTAAAAGCCCTGGCCATCAAAGAAGCTGCCTTGGGTAAAAATCATCCCTCATATGCCTTTGCCTTGAACAACATGGCGCTACTGTACCAAACCATGGGTAATTTTAATCAGGCAGAACCACTGTTTGAACAAACAGCAGCCATCTACAATGCCGCATTTGGGAAAATGCATCCTGAGTATGCTACAGCACTAGAGAATTTAGCCACTATTAAAAAGTTAAAAGGCAACAATGAAGAAGCTGCGGAATTACTGCAGACCGCTGTGGAAATTGATAAGCAGGTTTTGGGCACTAGTCACCCTCGTTACGCAACCGCTTTACACAACCTGGCCTCCATCTATAAAGACATGAAGCGCTATGAGGAAGCCTCAACACTTTTTTCACAAGCGCTAACTATTGACAAGTCTATTTATGGCGAAGAGCATCCGGCTTATGCCTCCACGCTTTATAACCTTGCAGTGCTTCAGCAGGAGCTGAAAAAAATAGATTCTGCTGAGATCAATTTCAAAAAAGCATTGACCATCAGAGAAAATGCCTTTGGTAAAAATCACCCAGACTATGCTTACAGTTTATATGGTCTGGCTGGCTTGTACCACCTCACTGGTGAGTTTACCAAGGCTAAAATATATTACGATCAGGTAATTGGTAACTACCTGCAGCAAATTGATGACTTCTTCCCCTCACTTAGTGAGAAAGAAAAATCCGCTTTTTATGGTAAAATAAAGCCTGTTATAGAGTCCTATCAGGATTTCGCCATTGAATATGCCACTTCTAATATTGAAAACTCAGAGGAAATTATTGGCGATCTGTACAACCTTCAATTATCAACCAAGGCTTTACTGCTTCATGCCTCCAACAAAGTAAGAAATCGAATATTAAACAGTGGCAATCAGGAGTTGGTCGACAACTACCAGCAGTGGACTGAAATGAAGGAAACCCTATCCAAATATTTGAGTTTTAGCACAGATGAACTAGCTGCTCAGGAAATTAATATTGATCAAATTAGCAATGACATCAACCAATTGGAAAAATTTCTTTCTCAACAATCAGAAACATTTGCTGATGAAATTGAATCAGAAGCAATTACTTGGAATGCAATTGCCGGCCAGCTAAAAGAAAATGAGGCTGCGGTAGAGATCCTAAGAATAAAGAAAAGGTATGTGCCTGACTCGATCATGTATGTAGCCTTGATTCTAAAGCCTAAGAAAACCATTCCTGAGTTTGTAGTGCTAAACGAAGGCACCCACCTCGAACTGCGTTATTTCAATTATTATAGAAATGCTATCAAGTTTACTGTAGGTGACGAAATTTCATATCGACAGTTTTGGGAACCCATTGACGCCAAACTAGCTGCAATTGAAACGGTATTTGCCTCTTTTGATGGCGTATACAACAAAATAAATATTAATACACTGTTTGACCCTAAAGAGAATAAATATGTGATTGATGAGTACAACGTCAGGTCGGTCAGTAATACCAAAGAAATCGTAAGTAGCACTGCTCCCAAGGCCGAGCAAAGTGCAAATATTGCATCAGTTTTTGGCTTCCCAGACTTCAACATCGGCTTGGAAGATGACTTTACAAATATTAGCAAAACCCGAGCCAGTAGATTTGGCTTTACAGACAACATACCAGAGCTACCGGGCACTGATACCGAGGTAAATCGGCTTAATGAGTTACTGACTAATAATGGATGGCAAACAAATTTGTATACAAGAGAAAAGGCTAGCGAAGCACAACTTAAACAAATAAGCAGTCCAACACTCATTCATGTGGCAACACATGGTTTTTTCATGCCTGACATCGATTACGAAGAAGAAACTGACTATGGCTTGTACTTTAATGATCAGAATTACAACCCACTTTTCAGGTCGGGTCTATTGTTGGCAGGCGCAGCCAATTCCATTTACAAAGAAAAACAACTAGACGAACAGGACGGTATTCTTACTGCCTATGAAGCTATGAATTTAGATCTTGACCAGACCTCACTTGTGGTGCTTTCTGCCTGTGAAACGGGTGTTGGCGAAGTGAAGAATGGTGAGGGGGTTTACGGACTTCAACGTGCATTTATTGTAGCTGGTGCCGAGTCTGTCATCATGAGTTTGTGGCAAGTTGATGATTACACCACCCAGCGTCTCATGATTCTTTTTTATGAAAACTGGCTTTCTGGACAAAATAAGTTCGATGCTTTTAAAAACGCATCTAAAAAATTAAAAGAAGAGTTTAAAGATCCTTACCATTGGGGAGCGTTTGTTATCTTAGGAGTAGAATGAATCAGAACCTTAAACAGCTACTGTTAATTCTTCTTGTATGTCCTGTTGCCTTTGTTCACGCTCAGGAAAACATCGATTCAATCGCAGTCGATGATTCTAAACAAATTATTGATGCTTTAAGTGATGACAATGCCATTGAGTATGCCCCATCGATAAGTGCTGATGGCAAAACAATCATATTCGAGACCAATAAAAGTGGCAGTTACAAATTGTACGAGTCTCGGAAAGATGACAATGGCCAATGGGCTGCACCTTTTCCTATCGACAACATCAACAATTTTGGTGATTCTACTGACCTCATCGGTGGCCCCAGTATCAGCTTTGATGGAAACATCCTTTATTTCTTTGCTTCCATAGGTTTTGGCAATCGAGAAGATATTTACTTCTCAACCCGGGAGAAAGATGGCTGGAGCGTTCCCGAAAGTTTAGGAGCACCAATCAATACCGATGGATACGAAGGGTTCCCTTCCATATCGGCTGATGGTAAAGTTTTATATTTTGTTAGAGAGAATAGCGAAGGACCTCAATCAAGAGAGCTAAGAAGAGAACAAACTTTTTGCTATTCCATATTTAAGTCAGAAAAACAACCCAATGGCTCATGGGGTCAGCCCACTAAATTGCCATACCCTATCAATTATGACTGTGAAAAGGCTCCAAAAATAATGGCCGATAGCCGCACACTAATATTCTCCTCCAACAGACCCGGAGGTATGGGTGATTACGATATGTATCAATCTACCCTCACGCCACTTGGGGATTGGTCTAACCCTGTGCCCTTGACATTTGCAAACTCAGCACAAAGTGACCAATTACCTACCATTGCTGCAGAAGGTGATCTCATGTACTTCATTTACAATAACCAGGATATTTACTCAGTCGAAATACCACTAGAACTCAGGCAGTTTGTAAACAACATCGTGCAAGGAAATATTATTGACGCAGACTCAAAAGAAGGAATTGCAGCCAAAGTAATTGTTCGGAATGCCCTCACATCTGATGTAATTACTGAACTTGACAACAACCCGGAAGATGGGCGCTATACAGTTATTCTTCCTGTTGGTAAATATTACAATATTGAAGTGCAAAAAGAGGGTTATTCAGATTTCATTAGATCAATCGATCTTAGGTCGGTTGCAGACTATAATGAAACGCAAATGGATATCGAGCTTTTTAAAAACGTGTATCTCAATGTTGATGTGAGTGATCAGGATCTTTTCGAGGGAATTGTAGCTGATGTGGGTGTAAAAATTCAGGGAGATCCAGATTTTGTGCAAAAACTTAAGACTTCGTCAAATGGTTCGGTGACGGCCACATTACCAATCGGCAGTAATTATGAATTTTATGTATCAGCAGAGAACTATAAAAGTGCATTCTTCTCACTGGATTTATCAAACCTGGTGCTTTATAGAAACTTTGAAAAAGAGTTGGTGCTCGAGCCTGAGAAAAAGCAAGTGATGATAAACGTGGCTGATCTCTCAAACAACTCCCGGGTTAATTCAAAAATAATTTTAAGAAACAAAGACCGCGATGAGCGAATTGAGGTCGAAGGAAACTCCATGGTGTCGTTAAGAGTTGGTGACAGATACGAAATTGAAGCGACCAGCAATGAAGGTTATGCATTTAACTCAACCACCATAGATGTGAGTAAAGGAATGGGCGGATCTGTCGAAATGAAACTTCAAAAACTCGAGACTAATGCAAAACTTACTTTGAAAGACATAAACTTCGAAACTAACTCAGCGGTGCTTTCAGACGTTTCTTTTATTGAGCTTAATCGAGTAATCAAACTCATGAATGAAAACCCGGGTTTAAGAGTTGAAATATCCGCTCATACCGATGATGTAGGTTCTGATGCTTATAATCTCAAACTATCAGACCAACGTGCTCAAAGTGTCGTAGATTATTTAATTGAGAATGAAATAGATAGCGAAAGATTTGTTGCCAAAGGATATGGTGAATCCACACCCAAGGTGACCAATGACAGTGAAGAAAATCGAGCACTAAACAGACGTGTAGAACTCAAAATTTTAGGAATATGAGAAAGTCAGCCATTATACTTGCTCTCTCATTAGTGTCTTTGGCAACATACGCCCAACGATACAGAGATATCTACCCACAAATCGCCAACGCCACCAGTGATGAAACCGCACTGTCGCTGATAAAAACCTACATGGTCGAGGATCTTGATCACCCTAATGCCAACCTACGTCTCGCACTTATTTATGAAAAGAGGTATAAAAATGCTGATCCACTTACACAGTATGAGCGGGCCATTGCCAACGCACAGGAAGCTGCCCTTAGGTTTATCAAAGCCAAAACCCTGATTGATGATAAAGAAGTAAAAAAGAACACTGGTTGGTATGCCGAATTTTCAAGCGGTGTTGATAGCCGTGGCAGGCCAGTAGTAGAGTTTGCTACAGTAGATAATAAAATCAAACATGGTTATGATTCTGCAAAACTACTTACCCAAAAACTCCCTCCTATCTATAATGCGTTTACTGAAAGTGTAGATTTTTATGATCAGGCTATAAAAATATTTGCCGAAATCAATGGCGCTTATACCAGCTACGATAAATTGTTGTTACTCTTTAACGAGGATCTCAACCAAAAATTAGAAACCTTAAAAACTAAATACGACTCCAGTTTATTTTATCTGGATAAGTACATTTCACTGATCAACGATTATCCGATCAAAGGTTATAATCAATCATATACCATTGATTCAATAAAAACATACCGATTAGAAGGTCTACTGACAAGTCCCAATTTTCTGGTTAACAATATCAAGATATGGAACTACAAGGCCTGGGCCAGCAAAGTGCAACATGATGTAAATTCTGACATTATCGATTTAAGAAAAAAGCTCAATCAGGCCGAAATCGCTTTAAATAATAGCCTTAAAATCATTGAGGATAAATCATACAACGAAAACTTCAATCCGCATGTAATTGACAAAAAACTGGAGTTTGATCTAAGAAAGTTCGATAATGAGTCTCTTCCCGTTGCTTTATTGAAATACAAGGAATTTAAGCAAGACCTTTTGCTGAAAAACAACACTACCCTCGATTTCGATTCGGCCTTAAGCACAGCTATCAAAAACGTATACTTTGGAGAACTTATCTATTTGACCAATGATGCGGATAGTTTATTGAACATTGCCAGCAGCCGGGTAGAGGACGAAACTTTCAAAAAGTACCCCGACTATTTTAACAGCCTCTACGGGAGCAAGCAAACACTGACAACCTACCTGGGTGGCGAAAAAGATCTATCCAAAAGACTTCTAACTAAAAGTGTAGAGAAACTTCGCGAGAATATTTTGGGTGAATTGAGTAACACTAGTGGGCCAAATGAATTTTATACATACCGCAGATTAAAAATTCCAGCGACAATTGAAACTGTCAATGTAGATTCCATTGACAATAATTTTTATAGTACAAACGAAGTGCAAAGTGCTGATGGTAGTAAGTATGTTGGAGGTGTTGTTAAATCTTCAAGAGCACCCAACCCGGTAAAGACATTCATAATTAAAGTCGATGAGAATGAAAAAGTTGCCTGGTACAAAGAATTTGAGCTCTTAGAATCTTCAGGGGCTCAAACCAATCTACTAGGTAACCTTACCATCACTCCAGAAGGTTGTGCGCTGGCTATTCATACATATGATAGCGACTCAGTAGCCAACCATGTAATTTATCTTGATGAAAATGGAGAGGAAATTTTTAATATTAAGTTGGAAACCAAAAGTATACCACGTTTAAGTCAATATACAGAAAACAATAGCTCATTACTTTTAAGCTTTAAAGGTGATGTACTCGGACAAAATCTAAAAAATCAGGAGGCCTTAGATTTAGTATCTATAAACCTGATTGGAGATGTACTTTGGCAGAAAAAGTTTGAATATAGTGGCAATATAGAATCACTCATAACTACAAGTGATGGTTTTATGGTATTAGGCAATTTTTCATCAATTACAAATACCAATGGTCAGCGTGTGGTTACCAAAATTAATGAAGGTCAGACCAACGCATTTTCGGCAAGGTTCGACCAACAAGGAAACGGCCTGTCAATAGCTACTTTTGAAAGTGGTGAAAATTACAAGATTAACAAAGTAGTTAAAATTAATGACAGCGTAATCAATCTAATGGGCTATAAAGACCCTTCCGGAAGATCTATTCACCTGATCATCAATAAGTACAATCGGGTGATTTACTCTGATTTATAACTTTGGAGCAGTCATGAAACTTATCTCGCTAGTCTTATGGTTTATTGCCGCTACTCCTGTCTCTATAGGAATAGGAAATACACATGCGCTTCAAATTGAAATTGATAATATTAAAAGCAACAAGGGGCACCTTATAATTGCCATATTTGATTCAAAGGAAAACTTCTTGGAAGAAGATATCTTTAACAAATCAATAGCAGTAACTGGCGCAACTTCAATGAGAATAGATGTCGCCCTACCAGAAGGTGAGTATTCTGTTGCCGTATTCCACGACACAAATAAAAATGGAGAGCTGGATAAGAATATGTTCGGCTGGCCTCAGGAAGCTTTTGGCTTTTCTAAAAAATCAATGGGATTAATTGGCCCGCCATCGTTTCGTGATACAAAATTTACTATACCCGCAACGAGCAGAGTCAAAGTAGCTTTAAAACACCTCTAGTTTTTACAATTTTTCAGTACCTCTTGCGCTTTCTTCACATCGATAAGCCCTCTTTCATTGCCCCATGAGTTGTAAATATAAGTGCTGATTTCAGCTACTTCCAAAGCTGTAAGGGTAGGAATACCGGGCATTTTTTGATTGTAGGTAACTCCGTTAACGGTAATCTCACCTTCTTGACCATACTTCATTGAACACAAAGCCTTTTCAAAATTTTCAAACATGTAATCAGAACCTTTAAGTGGAGGAAACAATTGAGCCAAACCTGCTCCATCCGCTTGATGGCAATTGCTGCAATGTTGCATATACAGCTGCTGCCCTTCCACCATATACTGCTCTAGTTTTACATTTTCTTTATGACTTCCTTCGTTGTTATCTACCTTGCCGGAGCAAGCTTGAAATAATATAGCAGCCAATAATATTGCTAAAACTCTCATGAATTAATCTCTTTCAGTAAAATATCTAAATCTCTTATCAATCGGTCTACCTGGTCTTGCTTAGTACCATCATAAATACCACGGACTCTTCTTTGATCATCTACCAAAATAAAAGCGCCACTATGTATAAAACCACCTGGCTCCGTAGGATCTTCTACTGCGCTCACCATATAGCTCGTTTGACCAATTTTATAAATATCTTCCTTTTCGCCAGTTACAAAGTGCCACTTCTCACTACTCACACCTAACCTATCTGCAAACTCCTTAAGCACAGCAACTGTATCATGTTTAGGATCTATCGTATGAGAAAGAATTAACACATCATCATTATCCTGAATTTGCTCATATACGCGCAACATCTGCGTTTTCATGATCGGGCAAATGGTTGGACATGACGTAAAGAAAAAGTCTGCTACATACACCTTTCCTTCAACTGTTTGTTGTGATACCCTGTTGCTATCCTGATTTATAAACTTGAAGTCATCGATGGTGTGATATACCGTATCGTTTTCATTATAATCATGACGACCTAAAATCGGAAGTGCTTTCTCTTTTGGTTTTTCACAGGCAAAAGCTACTGCAACCAACAACCCAACATAAATTATCTTTTTCATGACTCTCCTTTTTCTCTAATTCTCTTGTAAATTCTAATAGCTAACATCAGTATGATGGTAAAAAGTATTAAACCAACCAGTCCCCAAATCATGCTTAAGGCACTCTTCAAAACAATAATAAACACTATTGCTACTAAGAAAATCGTAGCTATTTCATTCCAGATTCTTAGCTTTTGTGAAGTATACCTGTACTCATCTTTTTGCAATTGCCTGAATATCATGTGACATGAGAAATGATATAGATATAATAAGAAAACAAGTAGCAATTTGATGTGCATAAAGCCCATCTGTAGATAATGAGGCTGATTAACCAACAGCAACGTACCCATTATCAACGTGATTATTGCTGATGGCCATGTAATGCCAAACCAAAGTCTTTTGCTGTTGCGCTTGTACTCTTTAAGCAAAATACTACGTTCAGGTTCTGACTTTTCATTGGCCTCCACCTGATAGATAAATAATCTGACAATGTAGAATAACCCGGCAAACCAGGTTACAACAAATATGATGTGTAAGGCCTTGAGATAAAGAAAAGTCATAATTTTCAGCCGCTAAGATAGCTGATAAGCCTAAGTTTTTACAGTGGTTCGAAAGGAGATTTTTTCTCGTTTACAATCACAATTTTATCACCCACTTTTATTTGCCCTTCCGACAAGGCCAGTGAGTGCTGACCAAAAACAACTTTGTTATCTATTTTCTGAGCAGCAAGTGTTTTTAGTGGCTCGAGGCCGGCTTCACCAGTTTTAACATCTATAGTAGTAACCACACATCTCTCACATGGTTTTAGACCTTTGAAATGAATATCACCAACCCTAAAGTCTTTCCAATAAAACTCCTCATATGCCTCACCATTCTTAAATACCAAATTGGGTCTAAAACGATGTATCCCTATCGGAGCATCCAACTTCTGATTTAATCGATCCAGTGAGGCTTGCCCAGCAACCAGGTATGGGTAACCATCTGCAAAACTTACTGTCTCCTTATTCACCTGCCATTTTTCTTTGATGTGCCTTTCAGTTTCCTCAGGCATATATACTAAAGTCACCGATTTTTTTAATGCTTCACTGAACCAATCGTTCCATCCCTGTTTTCCTTCAAGGGCCACAACCTCATCACCCCAAATATTCACCTTTAATTCTTCGCCCTCCTCTAACTCAAATGGGATTTGTATCGATGATTTATGAAAATCGGTTTGCACATCATAACCTAAAGAGGCTTTTTCAATATAAAATTGAGTGAGCAACCGCTCCTTCCTGATTGTGATAAAATTTCTTTCACTATCAACAAGCATCCACCTGCGGTCATTTTGCAAACCTTTTTTCGTAACCGTGGCTGCATCTAACCTAATACCAGGCAATGATTTTATTGGGTATATGTATATTTCACTTAAATATCTTTCGTCTGCCATGAACGTAATAGGTGTTGATTGATGTTTACTAACTTAGTATTAAATTTATAGAGTAAAGTTATTAAAACCCTGTAAAAATATGAGCGGTACAAATGGCAACAATAGCCTTTGGTATTTTGAAAATGTAGATCTCTTCAGCATTCTATGCCCTCGAAAAGTTGGTAATATGGAGGAAAAACATCCCATAAACTCCTTCAAAAAGAATGAATTTATCTACTTCCCAAACGATAAGGCCAACTACATCTATATGATTGCCGATGGCAGGGTAAAAATAGGTCACTACACAGAAGAGGGCAAAGAGGTAGTAAAGGCCATATTGGGCAAAGGTGAAATTTTTGGAGAATTAGCGCTAACAGGTGAAGAGCAACGCGAAGACTTTGCACAATCTTTAGACGAAAACACTTCTGTATGCCCTATGAGCATTGAGGAAATGCAAAATCTCATGCTTGAAGACAAAGAGTTGAGCTTTAAAATCTATAAACTCATTGGCTTGCGTATCCGAAAATTGGAACGAAAGATTGAATCGCTGGTTTTTAAAGATGCACGAACAAGAATCATTGAATTTCTCAAAGATGCAGCTGAATGGAAAGGCAAAAAGGTGGGTTTTGAAACTATGATACCCACACGGCTTACCCACAAAGACATCGCCAACCTTACGGGTACCTCAAGGCAGACGGTGACTACAATTCTAAATGAGCTAAAAGAGCAGAATCTGATCAACTTCGATCGTAGAAAAATTCTCATCAGAGATCTTGAAAAGCTGAAGTAGTGGTAAAAAGGCTGACTTTAATCACTCTATTCATTGGGATTAGCCTGACAGGTTTTGCCCAGCGAGGGCTTCAAAACTATACTCCATCTGTATTGCTTCATCAAGGGCAGTGGGAGTTTAAAAATTTTCACAACTACTATACACAAACTAAGCAGTTTGGGCCCAATGGAGGCAAGGTACTTACCACCCAAGGGCGCGAGTCGTATTACACGATGATCAACCAGTTTCTATACGGTGTCTCCGACAGAGTAAATATTGGTTTCGATATATGGCTCAAATCTGTCAACCGCGAGGTTGCTCCCTCCACCAACTGGACAGCTGTGACTGGTGTTGGTCCCAAAATCAAGCTATCACCTACCGGTATACCGGGTTTCTCCATACAGTCAACTTTGTTGTTTCCTTTAGCTGATGATTTAGAAGGCGATAATGAACGCGCCTTCCTTGAGCACGACCGCACCCTTTGGATCAATCAGCTGTTTTATGATAAAATCATTGCTCCTGATTTTCAGATTTTTGCGCAATTAAGTATCTGGTATGCCTTTGTAAGAGACTCTAACAGGGAAAACAACTACGCACAGACACCTATGAGTTTTTTCTTTAGCTATCTGCCTACCGATAGGTTCACAGCTTACTTTACCACTGAGTTTTGGCCCGTGCATTACAACACTCAGGAGCAAAGTGCAGCGGCCTTTCATAGCCATTTTGTCCAAGCTGGAGTGGGTACCAAATACCAGGTCATTCCGGGAAGGTTTGAGATTGAAATGCTCTATACGAACTTTGTTTACGGAAGTCTTGCCGAGGGGGCAGGCGAAACTTTCAACTTGGGGTTGAGGGTTATTCGATAAACCGATAAAGCTTTGTACGTTTTAAATCATCTAAATTATCAATATCATTCAACACCTCTGTAGTCGTGTAAGTCAGGCCAGCTTGTTGTATCAATGCAACTGTTTCATTATAAACCTCAGTCGTACTCCACTCCTTCAAGTTAAAAATATCCTTATTTGGCCGCTTCATGCCGACTAAGTAATAACCTCCGTCTTCTGCCGGTCCTAGTACAACGTCAGCTGTATCGAGCTTTTTAAAGGAATCATTAATAATATCAGCATTAAGGTCATAGATATCAGAACCTACCAGGCTTACTTTTACATAGCCCAACGCTAGGCTATCAGCAATGGCATTATGCATTTTGTCGCCCAGGGTTTCGCCTTGCTGTATATACTTTTTATATTTCTTATTATCCCAATAGTCTTCCGAGTCTATGTATTTGCTGTAGTAGATGGCCACATCACAACTTAACGACTCCGTCATTTCATGAGCATTAGAAAGCAACTTGAAATAGATAGCTAGCGCTTTTTCATCACCTATTGATTTAGCCAATCTGGTTTTGACCTTACCCAACTCCGGATTTTTCACAAAAAGGATCAGTCGTTCTTTAGTCATTAGTATACTTTCTGCCCTTTTTTGAGCCACTTCGACCACGACTTATTGTATGTATGTACCGAATCGGTAACCCCTGAACTGTTTACCACATCATTTCCATTGTTTTTCCAGTCAAAAACACCTCCCCACAAGTTATAGACCTCTTTAAATCCCATTTCCTGCAATTTCTCACCTATCTTCTCACTTCTATAGCCCACAGAACAATAAACCACTACTGGTTTGTCTCTATCAAGGTGCTCAACCTGTTTTTTATCAAAGTCGTCATAACCAACATACTTTGCACCAGCTATGTGTGATGTAGTAAACTCCTCCTCAGATCGAGAATCAAGAATAGTGACACTATCTAACTTGTTCTTCAGTTCATCTTGATACATAAACGGTACCGACTCACTCAATAGCGACTTAAGCTTTTTGTCAAAATCAGTTTGAGACATACAATTGGTGTATAAGAGTATGGAAAAAATGAATGTATTAAACGCCAGCAACAACCGGCTTTTCTTTTTTGTACGTTTCATAAAGTATATATACGATTACTAACACATATTCGATTGTAGTTACCCACAGGTTTTCCTGAAAACCTCCAATGTCATAACCCACATATGTAAAAAATATTAAAAAAGACCATAAAATGACATACCTGTATCCTGTAAATATGGCAAATGCTATAATGGTCGTAATATACCAGGGGTGCACTGTTGTGGCCAATAAAAAATAACCAGTCAGCACTATCATTATTAGCTTAGGTAGATCTAGTTTATTCTTAAACCAGGCAACTACCATAATGAAGAGAAATGTAACGAGCGCTAAATAAGGCCCAACAGTTCCTATCACATTGTAACCTTTTATCGCAAATCCGACTTCTCTTATGAGGTAATAAATACTTGCATTGAACTCAAATTTTTGAAAATAAAGACCGATACTACTCGTCATACCTTCGAACAAAGCGCTTGATAGCATTGGTAAAAATGCAATGAGTGTAAACAACACAATCCAACCGTAATACTTTAAAAGAGGCTTTAAAGGTATTCTCCTAAGAAACAGTGGCAACAACATCAATGGTATTAACTTAGCACTAATGGCTAATGCGATAAACACAGCTGAAGTAATAAGCTTTTTCTTGATGTACAAATAAATTCCCACTACCAAGAAGCAAATCATAAAGGCTTCATAATGCAGATTCCCGGTAAGTTCTAATATCACTAGCGGATTTAGTGCGTACAACATCACGTACTTCCTATTTACACCATAGTGATCAACTAATTTAATCAGTGTGTAAATTGTAACGGTCTCAGCCAGAATAATAAGTAATCGCATGACAACCGCACTTCCAAGCACTGAGTCAGGCGAAAGGTAAACAGAAATCAGAAAAATCAGCTGTGCAAATGGAGGGTAAATCGTAAAGTAGTCTGAAGAGTTAAGCGCGTGGTATAACTCAATTGTTAACCATTTGGGTAAACCATTTTCAGCATAGAAAGAAGGTAATTGATCAAATGGATTAATGCCATTCAAAATAAGCTTGCCATCCCATACAAACCGATAGATATCATCAGATAAGTTTGGTAAAGCAAAAAGCAATAGCAATCGAAATGTAATCGCTACAAATATAAAATGCGGCACACTACATGGCTTGGTTTTATGCGTTAGCCATAGATACAAACCGAATAAAATAGAGTAAGCAGTGAGCAACATAGTACTTTCATGTCGCTCGGTAAAGTAAGTGATAAATATATAAAGAGCAGCGCTAACACCTACCGGTAAATAAAGTGACAGCCTCTCCTTGTTATCCATATTTCAATGGTCTGACCGAATGATAGAAAACAATGGAAAATCCCAAAGCCAACATCACATGAAATATCATTAGCCCCCAATCGTGCAGATAAATTCCAGCTCCAATACCAAAAATAAAATACAAGCTAAGCAGCCCCTCAAGAATCGTCAAAAAGCTAATACTCGGTTTGATATACTGGTTACCCTGCCATTTGTCTGACTTCGTAGTGATGTTAAATTTAGGTGTTCTAATAAATGGACTTTTAAACCCTAAAAGCCCTTCTAAGACGGCTAATGCATTATGTAGGCTCAATCCCATTGAAACTGTCAGAAATGTCGGGAAAATTTTAAAGTAATATTTCCGCGTTTTAACCGGTTGAATCTGTTTGGCGGCCGTCCAGTAGAAAAATGCTATAGAGAAAAAACCAATTAGAAAGATACTGCCTAAATCAAACAAAATTTTCAATTCGGGGTTGGCATCCTTGATAAAAAGCATTGGGATACTCAATATCGAGGCGATTAATAAGCAAACGAATACTGAGCTATTAAACAGATGGAATACTGCGTGCACTTTGCTAGACCACTTTAATTTAGACCGCAATACATTTCCTAAATTCTTTCTGGCAGTTTCTGCTGCGCCTTTGTTCCACCTGTATTGCTGAGATTTTATGGCCTGCATTATGACAGGTAGTTCGGCCGGAGCTTCACAGTCTTCTAAATATTTAAATTTCCAACCTTTCATTTGTGCACGGTAGCTCAAATCCAGGTCTTCAGTAAGTGTATCGGCTGACCAACCACCGGCATCTTCAATACAAGTTTTTCTCCAAACACCGCCCGTTCCATTAAAATTGATAAAGCTTCCTGCATGACTTCTACCACCCTGTTCTACTGAGAAATGTGCATCCAAACCAAAGGCTTGCAACTTCGTGAGCATAGAATAGTCTTTATTGATGTGACCCCACCTGGTCTGTATGAGACCTATTTCTTTAGTAAAGTGAACCACTGTCTTGTGTAGAAATTCTGGTTTGGGCAAAAAGTCTGCATCAAAAATGGCTATATACTCACCCTTTGCCATTTGTAATCCGTACTCCAACGCTCCTGCCTTAAAGCCTTCTCTTCCTTCTCTTCTTACATGTTTGATGTCGACACCTTTTTCGACCCATTGCTTTACCTTATCAGCAACAATGTCAACAGTTTCATCTGTAGAGTCATCCAACACCTGTATTTCTAATTTGTCTTTTGGGTAACTAAAATTACAAACCGCATCTATGAGCCTTGTTACCACGTATTTTTCATTATACACTGGTAACTGAACTGTTACCATGGGTGTATCAATCAATTGAGGATCTGTTGTTTTAGCCTTTTTTTTACTTTTTAAGTAATGCCACGCCAGGTGTAATTGCCCAAGGCTGAATAAAAAAATCAGCAGCAATGAAATACAGTACAATAATATTATCGCGATCTCCACTTCTTACAAATACTTAAAAATTGTCCATATTATTTTATAACCAGCCATCAGGGTGCCTTTTACCGTCCCTGATATTTTTGAAAACCCAATTCTCTTTCTGTAGTTCACAGGTACTTCAGTGCACGCAAAACCTTTCTTAGCAGCTTTAAGTTGCATCTCAACCGTCCATCCATAAGTTTTATCCTGCATATCCAATGCCATAAGCTTTTCATACTTAATAGCTCTAAATGGCCCCAGGTCAGTAAACTTCACTCCATAAAAGAGTTTTAATAATGTTGTCGCCAACCAATTACCAAACACCTGCTGGGGTGTCATCGATCCCTTTTCTCTTCCTCCCATTGCCCTGGAGCCAATAACAAGATCAGCGTTTTCTTCGATGATCGGCTTTATAAGCACAATTAGTTCTTCAGGGTAATCTGAATAATCAGCATCTATAAAAACTATGATATCGGGCTTTGGTTCAAGATTACTTATGTATTCTATTCCTCTTAAGCAAGCTCGTCCATAACCTTTCACAGGCTCTTTTAACACTGTAGCTCCTGCCTTTTTGGCCACTATTTCAGTTTCATCTGTAGAAGCATTGTTAACCACCACAACCTCCTCAACAATGTCTTTGGGAATGTCTCTAATTACATTTCCAACACCGTTTTGTTCATTAAAGGCAGGAATTATTACCTTAACCAGCTTCTTCATTGATTCTATTTAAGCATGCAAAGTAAAGGAATAATCATGGCCTACAAAGTCTTACTTGTGACATAGGTGCAATCTCATTAAAATTAAAAAAGTGACCTGTAACAGGTCACTCTATTTCTTTATAGGTTATGATTAATAATTAATAAGCTCTGGCAAAAACAACACGCTTAGATGAAGGTTTACCCGAATATATACATTTACCTGCTTCTTCTTTTGCATCAACCGGGATGCATCTAATCGTAGCCTTGGTTTCGTCTTTAATTTTCTCTTCGGTTTCACCTGTACCATCCCAATGCGCCATCACGAAGCCACCTTTTTCGTCCAGCACATTTTTGAAATCGTCATAAGTGTCAACTTCAGTTGTAAGTGCAGTACGTAAATCAAATGCTTTTTTGTAAATATTGTCTTGAATTTCTTCCATCAACGACTCGATGCGCTCAACTACACCTTCAGCTTCTATAACCTGCTTCTCTTTGGTATCTCTTCTGGCCAATTCTACCGTTCCATTCTCTACATCTCTCGGGCCAATAGCTATTCTCACCGGCACACCTTTCATCTCATATTCAGCAAACTTCCAGCCTGGTGAGTTTGTATCTCTGTCATCATATTTCACACTTATGCCTTTAGTCTCCAGGCCTGACTTTATTTTCTTGGCTTGTTCGTTGATGCCATCAGTAGGCTGTCCTTTTCTGAAAATAGGCACAATCACTACTTGTATTGGAGCCAATTTTGGAGGTAACACCAAGCCTTCATCATCCGAATGAGCCATAATCAATGCCCCCATCAATCTTGTGCTCACACCCCATGAAGTTCCCCAGACGTGCTCAAGCTTACCATCCTTATCAGCAAATTTCACATCAAATGCCTTCGCAAAATTTTGTCCTAAGAAGTGGGAAGTACCTGACTGCAATGCCTTTCCATCTTGCATTAAGGCTTCAATACAATAGGTATCAACGGCCCCTGGAAATCTCTCACTTTCTGTTTTCACACCTTTAATTACGGGCATTGCCATAAATTCCTCTGCAAACGTTCCGTAAACATTGAGCATTTGAATGGTTTCATCAATGGCCTCTTGTTTCGTAGCATGTGCTGTATGGCCTTCTTGCCATAAGAATTCGGCCGTTCTTAAAAATAGCCTGGTACGCATTTCCCACCTTACAACATTAGCCCATTGGTTAACAAGTATAGGCAAGTCTCTATAAGACTGAACCCACGATTTATATGTATTCCAAATTACTGTTTCTGAAGTAGGCCTTACTATGAGTTCCTCTTCTAGTTTAGCATCGGGGTCTACTATAACACCGCTTCCATCCTCTGCATTTTTAAGCCGATAATGCGTTACCACCGCACATTCCTTCGCAAAACCTTCCACGTGGGCTGCCTCTTTGCTTAAGTACGATTTGGGTACAAAAAGAGGGAAATAAGCGTTTTGGTGACCGGTGTCCTTAAACATTTTATCGATGGCAGCCTGCATTTTCTCCCATATACTGAAACCATAAGGTTTAATCACCATACAGCCCCTCACAGCAGAATGCTCAGCCAGATCAGCTTTCTTCACTAATTCATTGTACCATTGCGAATAATCTTCACTTCTTTTTGGTAAACCCTTACTCATACTAAAACTTGGTATAAAATTTGTTTGTTTATTACATAAATAACTATGCGGCAAATATAATTATAATAATATATCCCTTCTTGGGAATTGTCGTTTAATAAATTATGTTTATCACACAAACCACAAATACCATGAAAACGCTTAAAGCAAAACTATCGGTAATTGTACTTTTAACCATCGGAGCAGGCTCTGCAGTGGCTCAAGAGTATGATGACATGTATTTTTCAGCAAAAGATCGTAAACAAGTAAAATATGTGAGCGATGACAAAGCTGTTACACAGGATTTAAACCAGGTGAGCCAGGTTTCTCAAAATCCGGCTGAAAGCTTTTCGTCTAAAACCGTAAATCCGGAATATATCGCAAAATATCAGGCGGCCTCTCAGCAAGAAGCTACTGCTGAGTTTGCTGATGATGAGTATTTCGTGGAAGATTATAATGACAACAACCTTAATCAGGTCACTAACGACTTTCAAAATTCAAGTCAGGTCGCTGTGAGAGATAGGTATGGTAATATTTCTTATTTCCGTGACTATTCTGATGTGTATTGGAGCGACCCATTCCTGTATGAAGGAACGGTATTCGACCCTTTCTATAGACCTTACTATTCACGTTTTGGATATGGAAATAGGTGGAACAGACCATGGAGGTCTGGTTGGTCAGTATCAGTTGGCTGGGGTTGGAACTCTTGGGGATACAACCCTTGGAACACAGGGTGGAGTTTTAATACTGGATGGGGATGGAATTCACCCTGGGGATTTAACTACGGCTATGGTTATAACTCATGGAACAATGGATGGTGCCCTCCTGGATATGGTTGGGGAAACAATGTTGTGGTAATAAACAACTATGAAAACAGAAGCAACCGAGTATATAGAAGTGGACGTGCCTCTTCAAGAAGTGGTATTGTAAACAGCAATAACAGAAGGAGATCAATTGCAAGCGGCAACAGTCGAGTGGATAATGATCGTTCTTCCACTAATGGCAGAAGTGCGGTTTCAAGTACTTCAAGGTCAAGATACATCTCAGAAAGCAATAGCAGAAGAGATTATGATGATGCGCAAAGCAAATATTATAGAAGATCGAGAAGTAGTGTGAGTAGTTCATCAGGCGATGACAATAGAAGCTACACTAGCAGAAGTAGAAGCACTTCTAATTATACACCTAATTCAAGAAGCTATAGTAATAGTAGATCTTCAACTTTAAATAGAAGTTCGAGAAGTTCTTCTAACAATAGATCTTATAACAACCGCTCTTACAATAGCAGAAGTAGTGGAAGCTTTAGCAGACCAAGCAACTCCAGGTCTAATGGATATACACCAAACAGATCCTCTGGTAATAACAGAAGCAGTAGTTTCAATAGGTCAAGCGGAAACTCTTCAAGATCTTCTGGGGTGAGTAGATCCTCATCTTCATCCAGATCAAGTGGATCTAGAAGCTCTGGAAGTAGCAGAAGTAGCAACCGTAGAGGTGGTAATTAATTCTTAGACGCTAAAATCAAAGAAAATGTCTATAATAAGAAAGCTTATTGTAATAAGCCTGGGAGTTTTGTGCCTAAGTTATACAACTCAGGCACAAAACAATCCACCAGCAGATATACTAGATTTTGAGAGATTGGTGCTCCAGCTGAGTCAAACCTCACCAGGTGGTTCTGCCAGGATTAGAGGCCTCGGAAGTGCACAAACCGCATTAGGTGGAGACATAAGCAATGCCTCTTCCAACCCTGCCGGTCTAGGTTTCTTTAATCGCTCAGAGTTTTCTTTTACTCCAAACTTCAATTACTCCAATAGTAAATCAGATTATCTGAGTCGCACGACTACTGATGGCAAATTAAATTTCAATTTTGCTAACCTTGGAGTAGTTTTTAACAACACCAAAAGCGATATAGTAGATAGCAAATGGAGAGGTGGTAATTTTGCCATAAGCCTGAATCGGGTAGCTGACTTTAGCAATAGCATTACTTATGAAGGCTTCAATGAAGTTAGTGACTTTATAGATTTTGCTGTGGATGCAGAAAATTTTACAGGCAGAACAGACTTATCCGATTTGGCATTTAATACTTTCATGACGGATGAGTTTTTTGTGGTTTACAATGGTGACGATGGTACAACCAATGCCCAGGATTCCTTATTTATAAACGGCATTCAATACTTCATTCCTGATTTATATGGAAGTAACTTAGAAAATGGTGACTCTCTATTTTTTGTAGACAGAAACATTTATCGCCCTGATGGAAGCCTGGCGTTTCCAACGCAGGCAAACCCAACTTTCCAGCAAGAGTCCATTAACTCCAGAGGATCTTCTTATCAGGCTTCATTTGCCTATGGCGGGAACTACAACGACAGGTTATATTTTGGTGCCTCGCTAGGTATATTAGCTTATGATCATGAAGTAGAAAGAACTTATACTGAACAACCATCTGGAGCTGACTTAAGCAGGTTTACGCTTGAAGATATTTTCGAGCAAAGTGGTGTGGGAGTAAATGCCACAATAGGAATTATAGGCCGACCTACCACCCCATTACTTTTAGGAATTAGCTATACAACGCCAACATTCTACGGTATTGAGCAACTAAGAACGCTGCGAGCTACTGCAGAATATCCGGGTTTCGACTCAGAATTTGATGAAATCATATACGAACCTTTTGAATATAGCATAAGAACTCCTTCTAAGCTAAATGTGGGTGCGACTTACTTTTTTGGGAAAAGTGGTTTTATTACAGGAGATATCGAAAAAGTGAATTATGCTGGGGCCAAATTAAGCAATGCCAGCGATGGTCAAGGCTTTAGTGAAAGCAACCAGTCTGTTGATGATTATGAGTCAGTATATAATTACCGAACAGGTGTCGAGTTTAGGTTCGGCAAGTTTAGAGCCAGAGGAGGCGCAGCTTTTATGGAAGATCCAACAGATGATGAATTTGATCAAAGGCAACTTACTGTTTCACTGGGCGGTGGCATGCGTACGAAAAATTACTATGCTGATGTCAGTATTATGAACAGCATTATTGCACCTGAAACAACTATCAGCCCCTACCCTGGTGCTGAAGTAGCTACTTCAACAACCGATAGAACAAGAGTTTCTATATCCATAGGTTGGTTCTTTTAAAGAAATGTAGACCATCGGGCGGGTTAAGGTTCGTCCGATGGATCTAAAAATTGAGAGTCCTTGAAAATTACTTTTTATAAATTATCAGCACTAGAAGCTTTTAAAGAATCATTTATTTGTATTTGCAGGTAAGTCAAAACCTCAAAATATAGTGATTTGGCCACTTTTTGAGGAGTTAACTCTGGTTTTCATTTTCTTTTGCTCGCACAAAAGAAAACAGAAACAAAAGAAAAGTGCGCCACGAACAAAGCTCATTTTCCGCGCTAAACGCACAACCAGCCCTATCCTGGGCCGCTTCCCGCAACCCTCAAATGAGCCGCGCTGTTCGTGGAAAAACAGCCCACTACTTGCTATTAGCAATTATCAAGGATGGCCTAAACATCCGTTTACATTAAATGGGAATGTAATTTCAAAATTAGAATACTTTTAATAGTAACAAGTTGGTATAAAACGGGACTTTTAAGGATCGGCCTTGATGAAATGGTGTTAAGAAATTTAAGAAAAAGCCCGATAAAATTTAAATGTCTGATCCCGATGAAATCGGGAGAGTTTTTTGAATTTTAGGGGTTTTGAGTAAATTTTAGCTGATTTCATCAGAGCCTTGACTTTTTTTGTTTCGTTTTTTGTGTTAAGACAAAAAATGAAAAATAAAGTAATAGCAACTCAAACTCAAACTCAAACAAATATACCTCCTAAAATAAACTGATGCTTTGACTTAATTAGCCTTTCGAGCAACCACCTCTTTTATCTTTCCAACTACTTCTAAACAATCAAGCTCGTTTTCTTGAATTACGATGTCGGCCTTTTGATATATTGTTTCTCGCTCATTGAGTAGATGTGTTAATTGCTGATGAACATCACGGCTCTTTTCAAATTTTGGCCTAACTGAAAGGTCAGTTTTCTCAAGCCTTTGGATCAGACTTTCTATAGTCACCTCCAAATAAACGACAACGCCCTGCTCTTTCATCACACTCATTCCGTTATGATAACATGGCGTACCACCACCGGTTGACATGACAAAGGAATCTTTTGTTTCAGATATTTTTAATAGATGTTGGCTTTCTACTTTCCTAAAGTAGTCCTCACCCTTATTTTGAAAAATCTTAGATATTGTACAGTCTTCTGATGACTCAATTTCCTGGTCCAAATCTATAAATGGCAGCCCCATGACTTTGGCAAGCTCAACACCAAATGTTGACTTACCTGAACCAGGCATTCCGACCAAATAGATTTTATCTGATAAGGCCATTGATCAATTCAGCACTTGGAACATCATTGTTGTGCCACTTACCATAAACGATGCCGTTGTTAAATAACATCACTCCGGGGTTAGACCTGATCATTGCCTTGAGCACTGTGGCATCCGCCAAATAATAAGGAACAGCCAATTGATACTCATGTCGGAAAGTCTCAAACTCGGCCTCACCTGCAGAAGTAAGTACAATCGGCTCAATGCCATCCTTTAATCCATCAATCAAGCCTTTGATCTCATCCATTTCAGATACGTCCGTCTTTTTTGTATCATAAAATATAAGTACCAACTTCGCCCCTTCGAAGGTTTCCTGCGTGTAGTCATTACCGTCAATCCCTACCACCTGATAATCGATAATGGCCGGAGTGGAGGCTTTTTCATTAACTATGCGCGAGGACACATATTCATACCCTTCATCAGGCATCAAGTACTTTTGTGAAGTCACTTCTTCTCCATCTTTAGTGAAAATATACTCAAGAATGGGAGCTTCATCGGCCACCATTTCTGCTGGAATACTATTCCCAACCTTGTAAGGTCTAAAGTCTATAAAGGGCAAATGCATAATAGCATAAATACCTACGATAAAACTTAATACCGTAACCCCACCAATAATAAAGTGCCCAGGTCTTGTGCGCAACATCGGCTCAAATCTCCTTCTGTGCCAGAATAGGTGAAGAACAAATACTATTAGAATTAAGTCTTTATAAAAAGATTGCCACGGTGTCAGCGGTATGGCATCGCCAAAACAACCACAATCAGTCACCTTATTAAAATATGCTGAGTAAAAGGTGAGAAAGGTAAAAAACACCATCAATACGAGAAGAATCCAGGTGGCTTTCTCCATTTTATAATTAATCAATACTGCCACGCCCAATACAACTTCCAGTACGATAAGGATCATACCTATTGGTAATGCAAATGGTATGAAAATCTCAAAAAAGGATCCGAAATCAGAAGAAAATACATCGAAGTACTCCTGCAGCTTGATCTTTGTTCCTATTGGGTCATTTAATTTTATGAGGCCAGAAAAAATAAACAGGCCACCTACAAATACTCTTGAAAAAATGTCAATAATTCTATTCAGCATGTTGTAAGAAATTTAATTTAATGAGTGAAAACACAGCATAGTTGATCATATCCTGATAGTTGGCATCAATACCTTCAGAAACGATCGTTTTTCCACTATTATCTTCGATCTGCTTTACCCTTAGCAGTTTCATTAAGATAATATCAGTTATGGAGCTCACGCGCATTTCTCTCCAGGCCTCTCCATAATCATGGTTTTTATTTTTCAATAAAGCCAAAGTCTCCTCCGCTGCCTGATCATATAATGGCTCCAATTCATCGTAAGGTAATTCCAGCCGATCATTATCTCCTAGTTTAAGTTGAATTAACGCCATGAGGCAGTAATTGATGATTCCAACAAACTCAGAAGAAATATCCTCCTCAACCTTCTGGGATTCCTTTTCCTGAATCGACCTAATGCGCTGGGCTTTTATATAGATTTGATCGGTAATAGAGGGCAATCGTAATATTCTCCAGGCAGTGCCATAATCTTTCGTTTTCTTTTCGAAAAGCGCTTTACACTGCTTGATTACCTCCGTATATTCGCTTACTGTTTTATCTCTCAATTTTTATAAGTATTTTCTATATAAACATATAAAGGAAAGTGGCCAAAAATACTGTTTTTTCGAAGAAAAATACGATTAACATAAAGGGAAATCTCATCTCTTTAGAATCTCCTAAAGTAATGGGGATTCTAAATACTACACCAGATTCTTTTTATGCCGACAGCCGTGTAAATCATATAGATGATACTTTGAAGAAAGCCGGACAAATGCTTTCTGAAGGAGCAGACTTTCTTGATATCGGAGGGTATTCATCAAGACCTGGAGCAGATGATATAAGTGCTGAAGAAGAAATTAAACGGACAGCTCCGGTAATTAAAGCGCTCAGGGCCAACTACCCAGAGGCGATAATCTCAATAGATACCTTTAGAGCTAAGGTTGCTGAAAAAGCTTTGGAGGCTGGTGCCGATATGATCAATGATATTTCTGGTGGTGAATTAGATATTCAAATGTTTGAGCTGGTGGCAGAAGCCAAATCCCCCTACATCATGATGCACATGCGGGGAACCCCTCAAAATATGGTTACAAAAACTGATTATCAGGATATACTTAAAGAGGTTTTGGACTATTTTCAAAAAAAACTGGATGTATTGCAAAAAAAAGGTGTAACTGATCTAATTTTAGATCCTGGCTTTGGTTTTGCTAAAAATCGTGAACAAAATTTCTATTTGTTACGTCATTTAAATGATTTTGAAGTTTTAGAAAGACCAATTCTAGTTGGCGTTTCAAGAAAATCCATGATTTATAAGACGCTGGCGATCGACTCTGAAGAAGCACTTAACGGAACAACAATACTCAACACGTTAGCGCTACAAAATGGAGCGAATATTTTGAGAGTACATGACGTAAAAGAAGCAGTAGAAGTAGTCAAATTGAGTGAATTAACGTATAATTAGTAAGGTAGTAATAGCAACAAATTGATTTATTTATTTAGCATAGGTTTTTTAGACATCAGTTGGGTTGATATCATCGATATCATGCTGGTGAGTATCCTGTTGTATCAGGTTTACAAACTTATGCGAGGTAGTGTGGCTGTTACCATTTTCTTAGGTGTACTCTCACTATACCTTATGTACCTCATCGTAAGGGCCGCACAAATGGAGTTATTAGGACTCATTTTAGGTCAGTTTATGGGCGTTGGTGTATTAGCAGCTATAATTCTTTTTCAGCCAGAAATAAGAAAATTTCTACTCTTAGTAGGCAAGAGCACCGACTTTAATAAAGGAAATTTCTTTAAGAATTTTCTCATTTGGAAAAGAAGAGAAGCGGGTGAAACTTTCAATATTACTCCCGTAATAGAAGCCGCCAAAACATTAGGTGGTACCAATACAGGTGCACTTATCGTCTTCTCAAAAGATTCTGAATTGAAATTTTATGCTGAGTCCGGAGACCTGATAGACGCATTTCTTTCTAAAAGATTATTGTTATCAATTTTTAATAAGAACAGTCCACTACACGATGGTGCTGTAATCATACATAAAGGTAAAATTAAATCCGCTCGCTGCGTATTACCTGTAAGTGAGAGTGATAACCTCTCTGCACAGTTTGGACTGAGACACCGTGCAGCATTAGGTATGTCAGAAGTCACCGATACCATTACACTTATTGTATCGGAAGAGACTGGCCAGTTTTCTCTTACGAGAAATGGTAAAATAATGCACAACCTTTCTCCTCAAGAGTTAAGAAAAAAGATTAATGAATACCTCACCACCGAGGAAGAGACTAAGAATGAAGAAGCCACCAGCAACGAAGCTGAAAAGGAAACTTCAGCCAATAAACTTAGCAGTGAAGCAAAAACTTCTGGAGCTTAATAAATAGAAAAGCCATTCTAAACTTACCCTTTGAGAGCATTTAGTTCAGAATGGCTTGCATTAATTAATTTGGGCTATTATTTGATAACCCCTAGCTCCTTACCTACTTCGGTAAATGCTTCTATAGCTTTATCCAAATGGGCTTTATCATGAGCCGCTGATAGCTGCACACGGATTCTGGCCTGTCCTTTAGGTACTACAGGGAAAAAGAATCCTATCACATAAATCCCACGCTCAAGTAATGCATCTGCCATCTTCTGAGCCAACGGTGCTTCGTATAACATAATAGGCACTATGGCATGCTCACCAGGTTTAATGTCAAATCCTGCAGCGGTCATTTTCTCTCTGAAGTATTTCGTATTCTCTTCCAGTTTATCTCTAAGCTCGGTGGTCTCACTTAACATATCTATTACCGCAATCGATGCCCCGGTAATGGAAGGAGCCAAAGTGTTGGAGAAAAGATACGGCCTTGACCTTTGTCTCAAAATTTCTATAATCTCTTTTCGGCCTGAAGTAAATCCACCAGAAGCACCACCTAATGCTTTACCCAAAGTACCGGTGATAATGTCGATCCTGCCCATCACATCACAATGCTCATGCACACCACGGCCAGTTTTTCCGATAAAGCCAGTAGAATGACACTCATCGGTCATCACAAGGGCTTTATATTTTTCTGCCAAATCACAGATTTTATCAAGTTGTGCGATAGTCCCATCCATAGAAAACACACCGTCTGTTACTATAATTTTGTTTTTAGCACCAGCTGCATCAGCATCTTTCAACTGCTGCTCTAAATCTGACATATCGTTATGCTTATAGCGGTAACGCATCGCTTTACACAACCTCACACCGTCAATAATAGAAGCATGGTTTAATGTGTCTGAAATGATTGCATCTTCAGGACCTAAAATAGGTTCAAAAACACCACCATTGGCATCGAAAGCAGCTGCGTATAAAATCGTATCCTCGGTGCCTAAAAACTCTGATATCTTTCTTTCCAGTTCCTTATGTATATCTTGTGTCCCACAAATAAATCGTACCGAAGACATACCATAACCATGTGTGTCAATAGCCTTTTTGGCGGCTTCCACCACTTTCGGGTGAGATGAAAGTCCCAGATAATTGTTAGCACAAAAATTAATTACTTCCTTACCATCAGCGGTAGTAATATCAGCACCCTGCGGTGAAGCAATTACTCTTTCTCTTTTGTACAATCCAGCCTCTTTAATTGAAGCTATTTCTTCCTCTAACTTTGGTTTTAGCGTATCAAACATATTATCTATTTTAATTTTGGTCTTTTCATTACTGGCTTCGCCCCGGTTTTAGGCTTAGCTGGCTTCACCTTTGGTTTACTAACCTTTTTTACAGCACTTTGTTGGTCTTTCTCATTCGAGTCGGATTTCAATGCAAACTTTCTTCTAATATCATTAATAAGATAAAGTTTTTGTGCTGTAAAACTTTTAGGATGCATTTCTTTAAATAGTCGCTCCCACTCAATCCAGACTTTAGGATTTGCCTTTTTAAAGGCCCCGGCATCAATCTTCTTAGATATGAGATATTCTTTGAAATCCATGTTCAGCAAATATAAAATATTATTTATGGCTCAAAGTTATAGCATCGGTAAATTCCGTTTTTGAAAAGTTTTGATAACCCTGTACGAAATCTGTAATTTCGCACTCCAAACATAATATATCATGACAAAAATACTCATCACAGGAGCTTGCGGCCAATTAGGCTCAGAACTCACCCTTAAGCTTAGAGAAAAGCATGGAATCGACAATGTTGTAGCTTCTGATGTGAGAAATCCTGAAGGAGATTTAGCAATTGGGCCATTTGAGCAACTTGATGTGATGAACAGAGAGGCAATGCTAGCCATAGTGAAAAATCATGGTATCACCCAAATATATCACCTGGCTGCGATACTTTCCGCAAAAGGAGAAAGCAACCCCCACTTTGCTTGGCAACTTAATATGGAAAGCCTTTTAAGTGTACTTGAAATCGCAAAGGATCACAAACTAGATAAAATCTATTGGCCGAGCTCTATCGCAGTATTTGGTCCAAACACTCCTATGCAAAATACACCTCAAAACACCGTCATGGATCCTAACACGGTATATGGTATTAGTAAATTGGCAGGAGAAAGATGGTGTGAATATTATTATGACAAATATGGCGTAGATGTACGCAGCCTACGTTATCCTGGCTTAATTGGATATAAAGCCAAGCCCGGGGGAGGAACTACAGATTACGCTGTGGATATATTTTACCAGGCACTAGAGCAGCAGCAATACGAGTGTTTCTTATCTGAAAACACTTATTTGCCAATGATGTATATTGATGATGCCATTGAAGCAACTATACAATTGATGGAAGCTGATGCAACTGATATAAAAGTAAGGTCAAGTTATAACATTGCAGCTATAAGCTTTACTCCAAAGCAAATTGCCGAGGAGATTAAAAAACAAGTCGAATCTTTTGAGATAACCTACAACCCTGATTTCAGACAAAAAATTGCAGACTCCTGGCCAGACTCTGTCGATGACTCTGCCGCCAGAAAAGACTGGGGATGGCAGCATACATTTTATCTTGAGAAAATGACTTCAGAGATATTGACAGGTCTTTCACAATTATTGAAAAACTAATTAGTTTGAGTCAAATTAAAAAAGCCTCGTGAATTTAAATTCACGAGGCTTTTTTAATATCTGCAGATGCTTATTTTATCAGAAGGCGTTTCACATGTTGGTTGGCACCAGACTGTACCTTTACGATATATAAGCCAGGCTCTAAACCCGCACCGATTTCAACTTCACTTATACTTTCAACAGTACGATTGATCAGCTTTGTACCTGAAGCGGAGAATATTGATAACTCAACAACTTCGCCTTCTTCAGCCCCAGTATATACAGTAAGCTTACCACCACGCTGAACAGGGTTTGGCTGTACAACCAGTTCCTTTACATTTGATCTATAGATTGATTTTGCGTTAAACGTTTCGCTTGTACCATCAAGATCAGTTTGTACAAGTCGATAATAGCTTGTGCCAAATAGTGGGTTTTCATCAACAAACTCATATGTCAAAACATCAGTACTATTGCCTGCTCCTTTAATTTTAGCAATTGCTTCATAATTCAAACCATCCTTAGAACGTTGAAGGCTAAAGAAGTCGTTATTTTCCTCTGTAGTTGTTACCCAATTAATTTCAACTCTATCATCACTCGATTTTAGTTCGAACAAAGCTAATTCGATCGGTAAAGGACCATTTGTTCCTCTATTATTTACAAAATCTACTAATGCTGGATCTTCATTATTATTAAAAGCTGTTTCATCCTGATCAACTGCATCAGCGTCAGCATTTCCGGTAGTTGTACCAAATACATATAAGTCACCTGAGCCAGAATAATCGTCCTGTGGACTATTGCTAAATGATAAATCACCTGTTACAATGAACTTTCCACCACTTGCAATTTGAATTTTGTTATCCGCTGTGAAGTCCCCAAAAACTATGAATATCGCATTACTTTCAATAACTATGTTGTGGCCTTTATTCGCATGGTTTACATTACCGAAAACAACTAAAGTATCAGAAATTGTAAAGTCTTCATTTTGACCTGTATTTGTAAATGATAGATCCTGACCTACAGTTGTAGTACCAATTGTAATATAGCCGTTGATTATATAATCTACATTCTCATTGATAGTGAAATCTGGAGCAGTATTATCAACCCATGAAGCATTACTATCCCACTGTCCTGTTCCAGTTGAAACTTCTTGCCCTAAAGACAAATTGATTGAAATTATAAGTAAAAATGAACTCAACAAGTATTTAAAAAATATATTTGTTTTCATATCTGGTATTAATAACTATTGTTTAGTGTAATCTTCTCTAGATTATAATATATAATGGTTTGATACTTACGAAAGTAAGTGAACATTAAGTTTTATTACTTTCATGTTTACATTTTGCAAAACACCTGCCATATTTTACTGTTTACATAAGTTAGTGTTTATCAAGTACTTATGTATTATTATGCTCTTTATGAATCCCTATTTGGGAATAATTATCATTATGACACTCAAAAATAGACACTTTTTAAGGAATTATTACATCACTTACTATTAAATACGTCTTTTGAGGTTGTACTTGTTGTTTGGACAATGACATTGTATCTTTGATCGCTTAAACAAGTAAATAACCTATGGGCTTATATCAAAATATTACGGTAGCCATCAATGAAGGGGTTTTAACCATCAAAATCTCCAGACCTGACAGTTTGAATGCACTAAATGTTGCAACTATTGAAGAACTGCGTACGGCTATCCAGGATGCTTATGATAATAAAGAAGTAAAAGGAATCATTATATCTGGTGAAGGTGACAAATCATTCGTAGCCGGAGCTGACATTAAGGAAATTGCTGAACTCAATGAGCTAAATGCAAGGAAGTTTGCCGAAAATGGGCAAGAAGTTTTCTCATTGATTGAGCAATCTGAAAAGCCTGTAATTGCCGCAGTTAATGGCTTTGCTTTAGGCGGTGGTTGCGAGCTTGCCATGGCCTGTCACATCAGAATAGCTTCTGAAAAAGCAAAGTTTGGCCAACCAGAAGTAAATCTCGGCATCATACCGGGTTATGGAGGTACACAAAGACTTACTCAACTAGTCGGCAAAGGAAAAGCGCTCGAATTAATGATGACCGGTGATATGATTTCTGCACAGGATGCAAAATCAGTGGGCTTGGTAAATCATGTTGTAGAGACGAATGAGGAACTCATGGAGTTGAGCAATAAGATTATGTCTAAAATTACCTCCAAAGCTCCTCTCGCAGTTGGTATGGTAATTAATTGTGTGAATGCCTATTATACGTCTGAAGAAAACGGTTACCAAACGGAAGCCAATTGCTTTTCTAACTGTACCAAAACGGAAGATTTTCAGGAAGGTACCAAAGCATTTATAGATAAAAGAAAACCAGAATTTACAGGAGTATAGTCCCAGTCGAATGAGTCAGCTCAAACGCTTAGCTGGCGATACAGCCATATATGGTATAAGTAGCATCCTCGGTAAGTCAATCAATTACTTACTCGTGATGCTGCATACGTCAGTGTTTTTGAGAGAAGAACTAGGTGTAGTTACTTATTTATACGCCTATGTGGCTTTTCTTAACGTTGTCTATACATTTGGGATGGAAACAGCCTTTTTTCGGTTTATCAATAAGTCGAAAAATAACCAGGCCTACAATACAGCTACTTCTCTGGTTGTAACAATAAGCACCTTAATATCGGGATTGATATATTTTCAAGCCGAAAGCATAGCTGCTTTTATAAATTTTCCTGGCACCGGACACTTGATCGAGTGGCTTGCCATTATTTTGTGGATAGACGGTATTATGGCAATACCATTTGCACTTATTCGTCAGCAAAATAAAGCCAAACTATTTGCAGCTGTAAAGGTTGGAAATATATTATTAAATGTAGGCTTACAGCTTTTCTTCTTGTTGTTACTACCATTCATGTCTCAAGCTGATGGCTTTGGTAGTTCCTGGTACAACCCGGAGTTGGGTATTGGATACATTGTATTTGCCAATCTTATTGCCAATGCCATGTATTTCCCCATGTTGTGGAAGTACATTCTTAAAATCAGAATCCGGTTCGATTGGATGCAGTTGAAGCCTATGCTGATTTATGCCATCCCTATTGTGATAATGGGTTTGGCGGGAATGGTAAATGAAATGCTGGATAAAATACTCATAGCACACTTGTTGCCAGATACATTTTATTCTGATATGGATAGTACTGCCGCTATTGGTGTTTATGGTCAAATATTTAAACTAAGCATTTTTATGATGCTTGCTATTCAGGCTTTTCGGTATGCAGGTGAGCCATTCTTTTTTAGTAATGCAGAAGATAAAAATGCTCCTGAGTTATTTGCACGGGTCATGCACTATTTTGTGCTCGCATGTTTGGTGATTTTATTTGTTGTTAGCATAAATATTGACCTTCTGGCGCTGATGCTTTTAAGAGACCCTGACTATCGGGTTGCATTATATTTGGTGCCAATACTTCTTTTTGGTAAACTCTTCTACGGAATTTATGTAAACCTCAACGTGTGGTTCAAGCTCATAGATAAAACCATTTACGGCACATATTTCAGCTTAATTGGAGCTTCAGTTACTATTTTGGGTAATGTGCTTCTACTTCCTGTAATTGGATTAGTAGGTTGTGTGGTTTCATCTGTTCTATGTTATGTCACCATGTGTATTTTATGTTACATAAAGGGTCAGAAGTATTACCCAATTCCTTACAACTTTGTAAAACTCTTACCACATTTTACTTTTACCATTGCAGTTGTTGTCTTGTCTTTCTTCGTTAAACACGAGAATTTTATTATTGATAGCGCCATTCGCATACTACTTACAATTATTTTTGTCTTTACCCTCGTTTATATTGAAAACCCTAAGCGGGTAAAAAAACAAACTGATATTTCTTAGTTTTGCCAGCGCATAAACAGATTAGAAGAAAATGAATATTATAATTCCTATGGCTGGTCGTGGCACACGACTTAGACCACATACACTCACAACACCTAAGCCGCTAATTCCCATTGCTGGCAAACCCATAGTACATAGATTAGTTGAGGACATCGCCAAGGTGTGTGACCAGGAAATAGAGAATATTGGTTTTATTATTGGTCGGGATTTTGGCACAGAGGTGGAAGAAAACCTCAAAAAAATTGCCAAGTCAGTCGGTGGTAAAGGCCATATCTTCTATCAAGATCAAAAACTCGGTACGGCTCACGCCATATTATGTGCAGAGGAAGTATTAGAGGGTAACACGATTATAGCATTTGCCGATACACTCTTCAAAGCGGATTTTAAACTAAACCCTGACAAAGACGGAATCATTTGGGTGCAGCAAGTGGACGACCCCTCTGCTTTTGGTGTTGTAAAATATGATGAAGATAATCACATCACTGACTTTGTAGAAAAGCCACAGGAATTCGTTTCTGACCTGGCAATAATCGGTATTTATTATTTCAAAGATGGTGAATACCTTAAAAAAGAACTCCAATATCTAATTGACAACAATATATTAGATAAAGGAGAGTATCAGATTACTGATGCCCTTGAAAACATGAAGAAACAAGGGGCTAAATTTGTTCCCGGGCAAGTTGAAGAATGGCTGGATTGTGGCAATAAAGATGTTACCGTGTCTACCAACCAAAGATACCTTGACTTCATTAAAGACCAGGAACTCATTGCTAAAACATCAAAAAACATCAATAGCGTTATCATTCCACCCGTTTTTATTGGTGAAAATGTGGTCGTAGAAAATAGTGTGGTCGGGCCGCATGTATCTATCGGGGATAACTCAAAAATTACTAACTCGATAATAAAAACTTCCATCATTCAGGAGAGCTCAACTATAAATAATGCAAATTTCAAAAACTCGATGTTGGGTAATTTCGTTACTTTGGAAGGCAAACAGGAAGACCTCTCTATTGGCGACTATAATGTACTGAAGCGAGGTGATTAAAGTATTTGATTAAGCTAAAGCACCATATAACATTAATTTTTTCAATTCTCATTTGTGTTGGCTCATTCTCAACAGCCTTTTCACAAAAGAATAGAAAAAAGAATAATCAGGAAGCTAAAATTCGGGAAGCTGAATTTTACTTTACCGAGGGCGAGAAGTATTACATACTGGAAGATTACGCCAAAGCGCTTTTACTTTTCCAAAAATCCTTAGACACAAACCCTGATAATGCAACGGTCTATTACAAAATAGCACAGATTCACAGTCAGGGTGACAATGTGAGCAAGGCCTTGCAAAATATTAATTTGGCCCTATCACTGGAGAAGGACAACAAGTATTTTTATGTGCTTGCAGCGGATATTAATACTCAGTTGGGCGACTTTGAGAAAGCATCTGAATTGTTAGAGGAGATGACCTCACGATTAGATAATACCGACCAATATTTATTCGAACTAGCCGCCCTGTACTTATACCAAAAAAGGTATGACGATGCTCTCTCCACCTACGATAAAATAGAAAAGGTGTACGGAATTTCTGAAGAGGTTGTAAGTCAAAAACAAAAAATTCACCTCCAAAATAACAATGTTGAACTGGCACTTGCTGAGGGAAAAAAATTAATGGCCAATTTCCCTGAAAATGAAGGGTTTGTCCTTAAGCAGGCTGAGATATTATTTGCCAACAACAGGTCAAGTGAGGCTCTTGTGTTTTTGAAAGAGTACCTGGTAAATAACGAAAGTGCTAGTATAAGATTATTGCTTGCCGATCTGCAGCGTCAACAAGGCAATATTGACGATGCGCTTAACAACCTTAAAATTGCTTTTGATGACCCTACGCTTGATGTAAATAATAAAATTCAACTCCTGGCAGAGCTGAGAAACGAATTTAGTCCAGAAGAGTTGAAAGATGTGAGCATCAAACTAAGTGAGAAATTGATACGTACTCACCCAGATGTGGCTGATACCTACGCTGTCTATGGAGACATTTTGTATGCTTTGGGCAGAAAATCAGAGGCTCAACAGGCCTATCAACAAGCGCTGGCAATAGACGAGTCTAATTTTGCGCTATGGCAAAATACGCTTCAAATATTCTCAGAGCTAAATAAACCAGATAGTGTAATTGCCATCTCAGAGCAAGCATTAGAAATTTTCCCTAATCAGGGAGCAATATATTATTTCAATGGAAGTGCCAATCTTCAAAAAAGAAACTACGAAGAAGCTGTTTTCGCGCTCGAACGTGGCAAAAGACTGTCTACTGCCAACTTAGGACTTGTTGGAGCATTTAATAGCATGCTTGGTGAGGCATACAATGGCACAAAACAATATGACAAATCCGACAAAGCATTTGAAGCCGCTCTTGAGTATGACCCTAACAATTATGGCCTATTAAATAACTATAGCTACTACCTTGCACTGCGACAGGACCATCTTGAGAAGGCCGAACAGATGGCCGAGAAAGCAGTGAAAAATAACCCTGATAACAACACCTTTATTGACACCTATGCCTGGGTGCTTTTTATGAGAGAAAAATATAAAGAGGCTAAAAAAGTGATGGAAAAAGCCATTAACTCAGGAAATGTAAGTGCTATTCACTATGAGCACTATGGAGATATACTTTACAAATTAGGCAATGTCGACCTGGCAGTAGAACAATGGCAAAAAGCCAAAGGGCTCAATCCAAACAGAGAACTAATCGATAAAAAAATCGCTGATCGCAAGTTATATGAACAATAAACTCACGCTAGTTGCAATTATACTTATTTCTTTACTTGCAGGATCATGCAGTAAAAACCTATCAGGAGTTAGTTGGAACTTTCTCGATAAAAATAAACTCGATGTACAGGAAATTGATTTTGAGTATTTCTCAGGGAAGGCTAAAATAAACTACAAGGACCATGAGTTAGACATCAAAGCTAAAGCCAATGTGAGAATAAGAAAAGATAGTGCTATATGGATTTCTTTTTCTGCAATAGGTATACAGGGTGCACGTTGTATGATCACACAAGACTCTATCACTATCATGAATCTTGTAAAAAAGGAGTATTACGTCTTTTATTATGACTCTTTGAGCAACCAATTCAATTTTGAAGTCAACTACGATGCTATTCAATCCGTAGCCATGGGCAACCTCATTGTAGATCGATCAAAAGAAAATGAAGTAGAGAAGGAAGAAGACTTCTACTTGTTAAAACAAAGGTCTGGATCAGTAGCAGTACATAACTTTGTCAACCCAAGAACAATGAAAATAGATCGGGTTGAAATGTTGGAAACCGCATCAAAGAACTCAGCTGTGGTAAGATATTATGATTATGGCATGATTGAGAAACATGCCTTTCCATTTTCAGCAATTATTTCACTATTTTACAAAGCCGATGGCAAAACACTCAACACAGTGATTGAGTTTGAGTACAGTAAGGCAGAAATAGAAGATAAAGAACTTAAGTTCCCTTTCAATATCCCTAAGAAATATGAGCGTAAATAAGAGATACATTCTTATCATTTTCACGCTAGCCTCTTTATGTTTTTCTACTTTATCTCAAGCGCAAAAATCTAAGGCACAATTACAACAAGAGAAACAGGAAAATCTTAGAAAGATTGAGGAAGCTAAAAAGATTCTTTCTCAGACAACCAACAAGAAACAAAATACCTTAGGCCAGTTAGCCGCATTAAACCAGAGAATCAAAGCCCAGGAAGGACTCATCACATCCATCAGAGGCGAATTGTCTTTGTTGACTGAAGAAATTGAAGAGACCAACCTCATAATTGCTGCACTTGAAGATGATTTAACAAATCTAAAAAAGGAATATGCCTCTATGGTATATGCAGCATATAAGGCTAATCAAGGTTTCAATCGACTTACTTTTATATTTTCAGCCAAATCATTTAATCAGTTTTTTATGCGCCTCAAATACATGGAACAGTACGGGAAAGCGCGCAGAACACAGGCACAGCAAATCAACAGGGTACAACGAACACTTACTGATCAGATCACAATAATAGAAAGTAAGCGGTCTGAAAAGAATATTTTATTGGCTGAGCAGATTAAAGAAAATCGAAGCTTAGCCAACTTAAGAGAAAACCAAAGCAGCCTCGTAAGCAATCTCCAAAAGCAAGAGAAGCAGTTAAAAAGTGATTTAAAGGACAGGGAAAATGCGGTAGCCAAACTTGATAAACTCATCAATGACATCATTAAGGAAGAGATCGCCAAAGCAAAAGCCGCTGAAAAAAGCACCTCAGAAGCAGCTAATAAATTAGCCACCGGGTTTGTAGAAAACAAGACTAAACTACCATGGCCAGTATCAGGGTTTGTAAGTAAGAAATTTGGGCGTCAGCCACACCCTGTACTAAAAGGGATAACTGAAAACAACACGGGCATAAATATACAAACCAAGGAAAATGAAAAGGTGAAAGCCATCTTTAATGGACAGGTTACCATGGTAGCCTTTGTGCCTTTATTAGGAAACACGGTAGTGGTGAGCCATGGCGACTATTTCACAGTATATGCTGGTCTAAAAGAAGTTTTAGTTAAAAAAGGACAGCCTGTGACTACAGGACAGGAACTTGGAGATATTTTAACAAATAAAGATGGCGTTTCAGAGCTGAAATTTGAAGTGCGAAAAAGTGTGACTGCCCTGGACCCACAACAATGGTTAAACCGCAATTAACAAGCTCTCAGCGCCAGTTAAATCATTTTTATATCAAAAACCATTTCTTTTTCGTTGATTAATTAATGCCTATCTTTACACTTCAATTTTTTAACAATAACAGTATGAAAAGCTTACTTGCTCTTGGTATGCCCGGTGGTTGGGAATGGATCATTATAATTCTAGTGGTTTTGATATTTTTCGGAGCCAAAAAAATACCAGAGTTAGCCCGTGGGTTAGGTCGTGGTATTAGAGAATTTAAGGACGCTACAAAAGAAATAAAAAAAGATATTGATGAATCATCTTCTGTTGCAGACGATGATAAAAAAAGTAGCTGAACTTGAAAACATACTCTTCTTTAAGTCTCATACAAAAAGATTTAAAAGACGGCTCTGTTTCTTGTACCCAACTTGTTGATATTTACCTGAATAATATTGAGGCAAATAAGCACCTCAATGCTTTTATTGAGGTTTACGATAAAGAAGCGAAAAAAAACGCTACACTAATTGATCAGAAATTAGCCGAAGGCACTGCAGGTAAACTTGCCGGAATGGTCGTTTCCTTAAAAGATGTTCTGGCGCATGAAAATCATGGCCTTCAGGCTGCATCCAAAATCTTATCTGGTTTTCAATCACAATTTACCGGCACTGCGGTGCAGCGGTTAATTGATGAAGACGCCATAATAATTGGTAGAACCAACTGTGATGAGTTTGGTATGGGTTCATCAAATGAAAACTCAGCCTTTGGAAACACCCTCAATGCGATAGATCAATCCAAAGTACCTGGTGGATCATCAGGTGGATCTGCGGTAGCAGTTCAGGCAGATATGTGCCTTGTTTCATTAGGGTCAGATACTGGAGGCTCCGTGAGGCAACCAGCTGCATTTTGTGGTATACTTGGCTTGAAGCCCACTTATTCACGCATTTCAAGGCATGGGCTTATTGCCTATGCCTCTTCTTTTGATACTATTGGTGTATTTGCTAAAAATATTATTGATTTGGCCTTAACCCTTGAGGTAATGGCAGGTGCAGATGAGTTTGACAGCACAGTATCACAAAGAGAAGTTCCTGCATACAGTCAAAAATTAAGTGCTGAAAAAAGCTATAAAGTAGCATACATACGAGAAACACTAGAGGATGAAAGTCTTTCTGAAAGCATAAAATCAAAAACATTAGAGAAGATTAATCATTTAAAGGAAAATGGGCATACTGTCTCGGCAGTTGACTTTCCAATGCTTGAGTACATTCTCCCAACATACTATATCCTCACCACTGCAGAGGCGAGTTCAAATTTATCTCGTTTTGATGGTGTAAGGTATGGATATAGAACAACTGGCCCTGTTAACCTTGAAGACATGTACAAAAAAACACGTACAGAGGGGTTTGGAACTGAAGTTAAAAGAAGAATCATGTTGGGTACCTTTGTATTAAGCGCAAGCTACTATGATGCATATTATACAAAGGCGCAAAAAGTACGAAGGTTGATCAGAGAAAAAACCAGAGAGATTTTAAAAGATTATGATTTTATAATCGTTCCAACAACACCAACTACAGCCTTCAACATAGGAGAGCACAGCAGCAACCCATTAGAAATGTACCTGGCAGATCTATTCACTGTGCAGGCTTCTGTTGCCGGTTTACCTGCTATTTCTGTACCCAATGGAACTGATAAGGACCACTTACCTGTTGGCCTACAAGTAGTTGCAGATGATTTTCAAGAAGATAAATTGCTTGCTTTTTCAAAATATCTAATGGATCTTAACTAAGTGAATAAACACATTTACATATTATCATTGGTGATGTTTGCCTCTTGTTTCACCTGTTTCGGAACAATTAAGGATACATTGGTAACCGATAGCTCATACTTCTTTTCAGAATCTGACTATGAGTACATACCTGCAGACGCTAGTTTCGATCTCATAGAGGACCGACTCAAGTGTTTGGAAAAGACAATACCTCTAAATTATAACACCAGAGTTCATGCCTTTGTAAATTACTTCGCGGTAAAAGACAGGGAGTACACCAAAATGATCATCAAAAGGAAGAATGTGTACTTTCCTTTATTTGAGAAATATTTAAAAAAATATGGCCTCCCTGACGAGCTAAAATACCTTTCTATCATAGAGTCAGGCCTCAATCCCATAGCTATTTCCAGGGCACGAGCTGTTGGCCTGTGGCAATTTATGCCTTCAACAGGCAGGTATTTCGATTTACACCAAGACTGGTACATCGATGAGCGTATGGATCCTGAAAAATCAACCGAAGCGGCCTGTAGGTATTTAAAGCAACTGTACAACATGTTTGGAGATTGGGAGTTGGCAATTTCGGCATATAATACAGGGCCCGGAAATATACGCAAGGCTATAAGAAGATCAGGCTACAAAAAATCATTCTGGGATATCTACCCTTATCTTTATCGGGAAACACGTTCTTATCTACCTCAGTTTGTGGCAATGATTTATGTGCTTAACCACACGCAAGAACATAACTTTGCAGAAGAAAACATGGAGTACGCTATGGAAGTTGATACAGTTTATATTGATCAATACATCCATTTAGAAACATTTGCCAATCAAATGAATCTATGTCTTGAAGACTTAAACAAAATTAATCCTGGACTGAAAAGAGATGTTGTTCCGGAGTCTGCCAAAGGATATGCTATAAAAATACCATCAGATGTAAAGGAAATGTTTTTGGCCAACAGGTCCGAGATTCTAGATAGTGCATCGAAAGTGGGTAAAAAAGAAACTCAATACCTTGCCCAAAATACTGTAGGAAGCACATACGGCAGGGAAAAATTTTATCATATTGTTAGAAGTGGAGATGTGTTAGGCACCATTGCGGAAAAGTATAAGGTGAGAATTTCTGATATCAGACATTGGAATGGGCTAAGGAGTAATACGATAAGAATTGGACAAAGACTTTCCATCTGGCAAAAGCCCGGATTTCAACCTGCCCACATACAGGAAACTTCCAAAATTGTATCCTTACCTGACGGAAGTAAATCTTATACAGTACAACCTGGGGATACGCTCTGGGATATCTCTAGAAAATTTGAGGGTTTAAGTATCGAAAAACTTAAAACACTTAATCAACTCGAATCAAATAAAATCAAGCCGGGACAAAAATTAATTGTTAGCCGCTGAGCAGTGACTTACTCCCTCAAGTAGACTTATGAAAATAAAACGCACTATGAAGTATATAATTTATTGTTCAATTTTCTTTTCCCTATTTCTGATTGCCTGTGATGGAGGGAATGGTTCAGGCAAAAAAAGTAACGGCCTATTGCCTAAGGCGAGCGGAAGTGCGGGCGAAATGCTTGTGGTCATGGATTCTGCCCAATGGAAAGGTGAGTTAGGCCAAACAATAAGAGATATTTTTATGGAAGAGGTTAAGGGCTTACCTCGTGAAGAATACCTTTTTAAGTTAAACAGAGTTGACCCAACCAGGTTCAACAGTGTTCTAAAAACTGCCAAAAACTTAATATTCGCTGTCACACTAGACAATCGTTCTAGTGAATCAAGTGTCGTGAAAAACTATTTCACAAAATCGTCCCTTCAGCAGATTCGTGATGACGCTAACTTATTTTTATACACAAGCAGCGATGTTTATGCACGCGGTCAGGAAGTAATGTATCTGTTTGGCCAAACAGAAGATGCGCTGATCAAAAACATGCAGGCCAACAAGAACCGACTTCAGCACTACTTTAATAAAGCAGAAGACGAACGATTAAAATTAGGGCTTTATAAAGCAAAAGAGGTTGAGGGCATAAGCAAAATGCTGATGAATAAGCATGAATGCTATATGAGAATACCATTTGGCTATAAACTTGTTTTGGAAGAGGAAGGGTTTATTTGGGCCCGGCAAATTAATGCTGAAAGTGACAAAAACGTGTTTATCGCCTACAAACCGTACACATCAGAATCTTCTTTTGAGACAGAAAATATTATTGCGCTAAGGGACTCCATTGCGTTAAGTCAGTTATTTGAAGATCCCGATGATCCATCAACCAATATCGTTACAGAGACTAATGTGCCCTACATACCAGTACGTACAGATCAAATTACATTTAATGGTCATTATGCTGTAGAAGCGCGGGGTTTATGGAAAACAAATAATTTATCAATGGGTGGCCCTTTCGTTAGTTATACACTTGTAGACGAAGAACTTGGCAGGTTGTATTATATTGAGGGCTTTCTATATAGTCCCGGTAAAAATCAGCGGGAATTTATGCGTGAGCTGGATATTATCCTTTCAACATTCAGGACCAAAGCTAACCTGCCTAAAAGATAGCATCTCAGTAGATATTTTGTAACTTTAAAAACATTCTAGGGTGCTTATGGCACCCTAAATCATTGTAAGTTTAATTGCTTTCCTATGCCTATAAAAATCAGAAAACAAGACGCCCTTAATTACCACCAGTTTGATCAACCTGGTAAAATTGAAGTCGTACCTACAAAAGCCCTAAGCTCACAATTAGATCTGGCACTTGCTTACTCACCTGGGGTGGCAGAACCCTGTAAAGAAATTGCAGCAAATAAAGAAGACGTATATAAATACACTGCCAAAGGAAATTTAGTAGGAGTAATTAGCAATGGTACAGCGGTCTTAGGCTTAGGTGATATTGGTCCAGAAGCTTCGAAGCCTGTGATGGAAGGCAAAGGCGTGCTATTTAAGAAATTCGCGGGTATTGATGTTTTTGATATAGAAATAGATGAGAAAGACCCAGATAAATTTATAGAAATTGTAAAGTCTCTTGAACCGACTTTTGGCGGTATAAACCTTGAAGACATCAAAGCACCGGAAAGCTTTAAAATTGAGCAATCGCTTAAAAAGCAAATGAATATCCCCATCATGCATGATGATCAGCATGGGACGGCAATTATCTCAGCGGCTGCGTTAATCAATGCTTTGGAATTGGTGGGTAAAAAGATAGAAGATTTAAAAATTGTCGTAAATGGTGCGGGAGCAGCTGCAATTGCATGTACGAAAATATATACTTCTCTTGGCGCCAAGTGGGAAAACATTGTAATGTGTGATAGCAAAGGTGTTATCAGAAAAGATCGTGATAATCTGGATGAAATTAAATCTGAGTTTGCCACTGACAGAGATTTACATGATCTCTCAGAGGCAATGCACGGAGCTGATTTCTTTCTTGGACTCTCAGTGGCAGATATTCTAAGTCCTAAAGACTTAAAGGCTATGGCCGATAACCCGATAGTTTTTGCATTGGCTAATCCGCAGCCAGAAATCGACTACAATTTAGCCATGAAGACCAGGAAAGATATCATCATGGCGACCGGAAGGTCTGATCACCCTAACCAGGTTAACAATGTGCTTGGCTTTCCATATATATTCAGAGGTGCTTTAGATGTTCGATCAACGGCCATCAATGAAGAAATGAAACTTGCTGCTGTTAAAGCAATTGCAGAATTGGCCAAGGAACCTGTTCCGGAAATGGTAAATAAGGCCTACGGTGATAGTAAAATTCAGTTTGGTAAAGAATATCTCATTCCAAAGCCTTTAGATACCCGGTTAATAACAACCATCTCTCCTGCTGTTGCAAAAGCAGCCATTGATTCTGGTGTAGCTCGTACTGAAATAACCGATTGGGGAGCCTATCACTTGGAGCTTCAAAGAAGAATCGGCATTGACGATAAATTAATGTCTAGGGTGATTAACCGTGCTAAGAAAAATCCCAAACGAATTGTATTTGCAGAAGCACACAACCCAAAGATTCTTAAGGCAGCACAGATTATTCAAGACGAAAAAATAGGTTTGCCTATTTTACTTGGTAAAAAAGATATTATCAATGAATTGATTAAAGAGCATCAATTAGATCTCGATGAGTGTAGGATAATTGATACATATGAGGAAGATAAACTCGTAGAGAAATATGCCAAATTCTATTACGACAAGAGAAAAAGAAAGGGTGTAACCCTGTATGAGTCCGCTAAACTTATGCGGGAACGTAATATGTTTGGCTCCATGCTCGTGGAGCACAATGAAGCTGACGCACTCATTTCGGGTCTTACAAAAGATTATCCCAAAACTATACTTCCAGCACTACAAGTTATTGGCATGGAAAAAAATGTCAACCGTGTAGCGGGTATGTATATTATCGTTAACAAAAAAGGCACCTTCTTTTTTGCTGATACTACTGTCAATGTAGACCCATCGGCCACTGAGTTGGTCAATATTATTGGAATGACAGCGCGTGCCGCCCGGTTTTTTGATATTGAACCAAGAGTAGCAGTACTCTCCTACTCAAACTTTGGCTCCAGCAAAGGTGAACTCCCTTCAAAAACACAACAGGCAGTGGCTTTGGCCAAGGAAAGATTTCCTGATTTAATCATTGACGGAGAAATTCAAGCCAATGTCGCACTAAATACTCAGATTCAAAAAGAGAATTATGAATTTAGTGACCTTGCAGAAAAGGGAGCCAATACACTTATTTTCCCAAATTTAGCTTCAGGTAATATTGCCTATAAACTATTGATGGAAATGGGAGGTGCAGAAGCTGTTGGCCCTATTCTACTTGGTATGAACAAACCTGTTCATATATTACAGTTGGGTAGCTCAATCAGAGAAATTGTTAATATGGCATCCATTGCCGTAGTAGACGCTCAAAATCATGGGAAAAACAAAGGTTTATGATAGCATACCTCAAAGGTAGATTAGTTGTAAAAGACCCCACGCACATTGTTGTAGATGTTAATGGAGTAGGTTATTACGTCAATATTTCCCTTACGACCTACGGAGCAATTAAAGACAAAGAAGACGTTCTAATACTTACATACTTACATGTAAAAGAAGATTCTCACACGCTATTTGGATTTAATACTGAGTCTGAAAAGCAGATGTTCCTTAATCTTATCTCCATTTCTGGAGTGGGCCCAAGTACAGGACTTATGGTTCAGTCATCATTATCAGCTCAAGAAATACAGGAAGCTATAGTAAATGAAGACGTGAAAACAATACAGAGTGTAAAGGGTATTGGAGGAAAAACCGCTCAACGTATTATTCTTGAACTTAAAGATAAAATTAAGAAAGAATCTCTATTAGCTGGTGCTGATGAGATATCAAAGCCTTCACACAATACGGTTAAACAAGAAGCGTTATCAGCGCTAATAACCCTGGGGATAAAAAAACCTGCGGCAGAAAAAAGTATAGATGCCATCCTGAAAAATTCAGGAAATACGATTACTTTGGAGGAATTAATCAAGCTCGCATTAAAAAACGCCTAGTTGATTTAAGTTTTGATTGGAGAGAGTTTCAAAAAATTACTTTTAGCAATACTTTTTATTTTCATCGGATCTCAAGGTTTGTTACACGCAAAACCTTATGATCGAGTTGAGAATAAGCTGAAGTTTTTTCTATTTCAACAATCTGATACCACCAAAAAAGACACTACTCAAAACCTACAATATACACCTTCGAGAAGACCTACTTATCAACCCAAAGATCGTTTTGGCGATCCGTTTAGTAACAACACCAGCACCTCCCCTCTTTTACTCAAAGATCCTTCCAGTCTAAATCTCGATGTTGAGATCGACACAGGAATGAACTACACGATTTATGAGAAAATTGGCGATTTAAATTACCGCCCTACATCTTCCATGACTTTTGAGGAGTTTAAGCAATACCAGGAGCGGCAACAACTCAAAGAGTACTGGCAAAACAGATCCGCTGGGCTGGATGGCGAAAGTGCGGTAAGTGGAAGAAATTTAATTCCTCCGATCTATGTAAGCCCTATTTTTGATCGAATTTTTGGTGGCAGCTATGTAGAAATAGTACCGAGAGGTTTTGTTACCCTCGATTTTGGGGGCAGATGGCAGTTTGTTGATGATCCTCAGCTTCAACAGCGGCAAAGAAGAAACGGTAGTTTTGAGTTCGACCAGCAGATAAGTATGAACGTTGTGGGTAAAGTGGGTGAAAAACTTCAGGTGACCGCCAATTTTGATAACAATAATTCCTTTGATTTTGAAAATAACCTAAAGGTAGAATACACTGGCTTTGAAGAAGACATCTTGCAAAAGCTCGAAATAGGTAATGTAAGCTTGCCGCTAAACAATAGCCTCATATCAGGTGCCCAAAACCTTTTTGGTGTTAAAGCACAACTACAGTTTGGTCATTTGTATGTCACCACTGTGGCTTCAACACAGCGCGGAAAAACAGAATCTATCGAAATTGAAGGAGGCGGGATTCAAGGCAGGGAATTTGAATTGCAAGCCTCTAACTACGATGAAAACAGACACTTCTTCCTGGGTCACTTTTTTAGGGACAATTATGAGAAATGGTTGGCAACCATTCCTAATGTAAACTCTGGAGTAAATATCCAAAGAGTTGAGGTGTATGTGGTAAATAGAAACAACGACACACAAACACTGCGTGATGTGGTAGGACTCATGGATTTGGCCGAAGGAAAAGATGCTAATATTTATAGAGACTTTATTACTGCTACCCCAAACGCCTCCAATGCAAATGCCAATAATGCCAATGACCTTTTTAGCCGACTGTTAAATATCAATCGATCATCTGGCACTGTAAATGAATCTTTAAAGACGCTTTATGGTGGAATGGATGAACTTGAGAACGGGACAGACTTTGAAAAAATTACAAGTGCGAGAAAGCTTAACGACAATGAATTTACCTACAACAAACGGTTAGGTTATATCACGCTATCCAGAAAACTGCAAAACGATGAGGCCCTTGCCGTAGCTTATGAGTATTCCTTCAATGGTCAGACTTTTCAGGTAGGTGAGTTGTCAGAAGACTATTCCAACCTCAATGAAGATCAGGTGGTTTTCCTGAAGCTACTTCGCCCTAGAAAAATCAACATCAACGACAACCAGGATAATCGCATCCCTACCTGGGATTTGATGATGAAAAACATTTATGCACTCAATGCCACAAATGTAAATCCTGAAGGCTTTCAACTACGAGTAATTTATCGCGATGACATTACGGGTATAGATAACCCACAGTTACAGGAAGGTACCACTGCCAGTACAAAGCCATTGATTGAAATTCTAGGTCTGGACAAGCTAAATCCGAACAATGACCCACAACGAGACGGTAATTTCGACTTTGTCGAAGACCTAACCATTGATACAGAAACTGGGTTAATTATTTTTCCATTTCTACAGCCATTTGAAAAACCACTCAGGCAAGAATTTCAGGGCGATAATAGAGAACAGGCACTAATAAACAAATATGTTTATGAGGAGCTATATAATAGAACGAGAGCGGATGCAGAACTGGTTTCTAATAAAAATAAGTATTTTATCAGAGGGTTCGTACAAGCAGGCTCATCGAGTGAAATACGTATTCCTGGTTTCAATATTGCCGAAGGTTCGGTTAGAGTTTTTGCGGGTGGTTCACCATTGGTAGAGGGTACAGATTATCAGGTCGATTACAATTTTAGTCGTGTCACGATCATCAATCAGGGAGTACTCAATTCAGGTAAGAAGATTACAATATCTTATGAGAAGGCCGATCTTTTTAACTTTCAATCCAGAACGTTGTTGGGTACACGCTTCGACTATCGACTCAATGAGGATGTAAACTTCGGAGCTACTTTATTACACTTAAATGAACGGCCGCTTATTTCTCGTATTAGTGTGGGTAACGAACCTACAAGAAATACTAAATATGGTTTCGATGTAAACATTAGAAAGGAGTCACGTTTTTTAACAAAAATGCTGGATAAACTGCCTTTGATTCAAACCAAAGAACCATCAAGCGTTACATTTAATGCAGAGTTTGCTCAACTTATCCCAGGCACCTCCAACGTAGTAGATGGAGAAGGTACTTCATACATTGATGACTTTGAAAATACAGCCACTCCGTTTGCGTTAGGAAATCCACTCAACTGGAGGTTAGCAGCTACACCACAAACATCTAATGATAGATTTTTTGGCAACCAAACACTTCGCCCTTCCAGTGCCAAAAGAGCAAAACTTGCCTGGTATCAGGTAGACAATTTATTTTACCGTGATGACAGGAGAAAACCGGATAATATCTCTGACGAAGAGCTGGATAACCATTATGTAAGGCGCGTAGCTCCACAAGAAATATTCCCTAATCTGGATGCCAATGTCATCAACTTTCAGCCGGTATTTGATCTGGCTTATTTTCCAGGTGAAAGAGGGATGTATAACTATAGTGAAAATCTGAATGCTGATGGCTCATTACCTAATCCAAGAGAAAACTGGGGAGGGATCACACAGGCTATTACTTCCGATGTTGATTTTGATAAATCAAACGTAGAGTATATCGAGTTTTGGTTAATGGATCCTTTTTTAGATGGGCCAAATGCGCAAATTAGAGTTGGTGACCAATCAACTACAAACGATACAGGGGGCGACTTATATTTTAACTTAGGAAGCATATCTGAAGATATTTTACCTGACAGCAAGCATGCTTTTGAAAATGGCTTACCTCCTAATGGCAACCAGTCAACCTCTTCTGCTGTAGAATTAAACGATTGGGGGTATGTAACCACCCAGCAATACATTACCAATGCTTTTGATAATGATCCAAACTCACGGCCAAATCAGGATGTCGGTTTGGACGGATCAGGAGATGAGACAGAGCGAAGCGTATTTGCCGATTATGTTGCAGCAAACCCAAGTGTACAAGAAGACCCTTCAGGCGACAACTTTAGATATTTCCTCAGTTCAACTTACGACCAAACAGCAGCCGGTATTATCGAACGTTATAGAGATTTCAATGGTATGGAAGGCAATTCCCCGGTTTCAACTGGTGATATTTCCCAATCATCAACAAACAGGCCTGACAACGAAGATCTAAACCGAGATAATACATTGAGCGAGCTGGAAGAGTACTATGAATACCGCGTAAGACTCCAACCAGACCAATTGGAAAACAATGAATATGTTGTAGATCAAATAACCAGAGAAAGGAATGGGGACAATGTAACCTGGTATCAATTCAGAATACCCATTCGTCAGTTTGATAATAGGTTTGGCAATATAAACGGCTTTAAGTCTATGCGATATATTCGTATGTATCTCACAGGCTTTTCAGAGCCTGTTGTTTTAAGGATGACAAACTTCAAACTAGTAGCCAGCCGCTGGAGAAGAAACCTGGGATCATTAGATGACCCACGATTTGGTGAAACGCCCGAGGCTGATAACTTCGATGATTTCACCGTTTCTGTAGTAAATATTGAGGAAAATGGCGCTGCAAGTGCAACCGCCCCTCCATATGTACTGCCTCCAGGGTTTGACCGTGATCGTGACAACACCTCATCGGTTGAAAGAAGGCTCAATGAGCAATCTGTGCAATTGTGTGTAGATGAGTTGGCAGATGGCAAGGCAAGAGCAATTGTTAAGCAGGTTGGTTTAGATTTAATCAATTATGGCAGAATAAAGATGTTCTTACATGCCCATGGTGATGTTCAGGATGATGAAACTACTGCATTCCTAAGGTTAGGTACAGATGTCGACTCTAACTACTATGAAATTGAAATCCCATTGAAAATCACAGATGTCAACGCCACTACAGAGCGTGATATATGGCCTTTGGCTAATGAAATTGATCTTGATGTAGACCAGCTCTATTCTCTAAAATCGGATCGAGACCGGATGAATATTCCTAAAAGCTCATTATTCCCGATCGACTCAGCCAGAACTGTTGGGAATCACCGCATAAGGGTAAAAGGTAATCCTGATTTTAGTTCGGTACAGTGGCTTACTATTGGTGTGAGAAACCCAAGGGATAATGGGCTGTCTAAATCACTTTGTTTATGGGCCAATGAATTAAGAGTTACCGATTTTGATAGAACTAAAGGTTGGGCGGCAAATGCTACTCTTAATACCAAATTAGCTGATTTTGCCAACATTACAGCCACGGCCAGACATACCAGCTTCGGGTTTGGAGGCATACAATCTAAAATAGCCGAGCGTACCAGAGAAGAAACAACATCATATGATGTGTCGGCCAATGTGGCGGTAGATAAATTAATACCCGAAGAACTAGGGTTAAAAGTACCGATGTTTGTGAGTTATGAGAAAACAACCATCAAACCACGGTTCGATCCTGGTAATCCGGATATTACCCTCGAAGCTTCCTTACTAAACAGACCACAAAATGAAAGAGAAGAATATGAAGATCGGGTCACAGATGAAACAACCAGAAAGAGTTTAAATTTCACCAACGTAAGAAAAGTAAAGACTAATCCTGAGTCAAAGAAACATATTTATGATATTGAAAATTTCTCCTTTACTTACGCATATAGCGAAGTTTTAAGAACAAACTTCAATTTGCAACGCTACTTTAAGCAAAATTATAACGCAGCTATTGCTTACAACTACAGTCCAACTGTTGAACCATGGGAGCCTTTTGCAAACTCTAAGCTCAACTCTCCATGGTTAAAATTGATAAAAGACTTTAATATCAACCCTGTGCCTACTAACCTTTCGGTAAGGGCAGATCTCAGAAGACAATTAGTGACAACCATTTATAGAAACGATGTTTCCTCAGGGATAAATGACCAATCTAATTTCGAGAAGTTTTTCACATTCGATCGTACCTACAATCTAAGCTGGAGCCTTACCAACAATTTAAACCTTGACTATAATGCGAGGGCCAATGCCATTATAGACGAACCAAATGCCAACCCAAATGGTGGGTTAAATCAAAACGGAGATTTTGTTAGTAAAGACCAATACAACGATTCGATATGGACCAATATTAAAAACTTAGGTCGACTGAAAAATTTTGATCAAAGCATCAGCGCAAATTATAAATTACCACTGGACAAGCTTCCGTTAACCGATTGGTTAAACTCAGACTATAGATACCAGGCTAGTTACGCGTGGAAAGCAGGCCCTCTTTACAATGGTGAGCCTGACTCAGTACAAGCTCAACTCGATTTTGGTAATACTATACAAAATAGCCGCGATAACACGATCAATGGTAAAATTGACTTAGTCAAGCTTTATAATAAAGTGGGTTTTCTTAAAGAAGTTAATACCCCTTCAACCAATAGTCGAATTAGTTCACTACGAAGAACCACACAGCAAGATACGGTAAGTCAAAAATCAGAAAATAAAGGTGGTAAAGGCATTTTACGCTTCTTGATGTCGGTAAGATCCATAAATGCAACATACACGCTACGCGAAGGAACATTCTTACCGGGCTTTATGCCTCGCCCTTTCTTATTTGGATTAGACAGCAGTTTTAATGCTCCAGGTGCATCGTTTATTCTTGGTTCACAAGACCCTAACATAAGACATGAGCTGGCAGCTAAAGGTTTACTTACATCAAACCCTAACCTAACTGCGCCATTTACTCAAACCAGAACTGTCGATTATAACTTAAGAGCTGACCTTGAGCCTTTCAGAGATTTCAAAGTCCAGCTAAATGTAAAGAAGACCAAGAGTGCCTCCTATGAGGAAATTTTCAGACAAGACAGTGTTACTAATGAATTTGTTTCTCTGAGCCCTACACGCTCTGGAGGCTATTCTATTTCATTCCTGACAATAGGTACATCCTTTATGAAAGATGATGACGATAACAACTCGCCAGTATTTGATGACTTTGAAAGTAATCGCCTTGAAGTATTGGCTAAGTTTAGGGAGGAAACGGGTGTGGAATATGATACCAACTCTCAGGATATAGTAATACCAGCATTTATTGCAGCATATACAGGTAAATCTGTCAATGATGTAAGCCTCAGTCCTTTTCCTCGCACGCCTCTTCCCAATTGGAGAGTAGATTATACTGGCCTTACTAAAATACCTGCTTTAAAAGAGGTTTTTCAGTCAATAAGCGTTACACATGGTTACAATTCTAACTACAATGTTTTAAACTACACCAATGCAAACGAATACCAGGATGGTATAGGCTTAGAAAATGACATTGAAAGTTACAATGATTCATTTTATGGTGTTCAAAATGGACAAAATGTACCCACCTATGTAATTAGCCAGGTAATGATCAGTGAACAATTTGCTCCGCTAATTGGAGTGAGTGTAAGAACAAATGATCGGGTAACGGCCAAAGTTGAGTACAAAAAACAAAGAGACTTAGCGCTTAACATTTCAAATGCACAAGTTACAGAAGTAAGGAGTAATGACTTCGTGTTTGAGCTTGGTTTTACCAAGGCAAATTTCAAACTTCCTTTTAAATCTCAAGGGCGAGTAATTACATTGAAAAATGATCTTACTTTCCGCATGAACTTTACCATTAGAGATACTGAAACCATTCAAAGAAGAATCAATGAATTAAGTACAGTAACTAATGGTAGTTTGAATATTCAAATCAGACCAAATGTAAGTTATGTCTTAAATGAGAAACTAAACTTACAGTTCTATTTCGAAAGAAATATCAACGAACCTAGCATCTCAACCTCCCCAAGAAGAGCGACTACAAGGGCAGGTTTTCAGGTAAGATTTAGTTTAGCCCAATAAAATTTCCGCATTGCAAAAAAGAATGTATTTTTGGCAGCAAAAAGCATATCATAATGAATATACCACAAGCACTCAAGTACACAGAAGATCACGAATGGATTAAAATTGATGGTGACATTGCTACAGTAGGCATAACCGACTTCGCACAAAACGAATTAGGTGATATTGTTTATGTAGAAATTGAAACTGAAGGCGAGGAAATCGATAAGGGAGAAGTGTTTGGCACTGTAGAAGCTGTCAAAACGGTCTCAGACCTTTTTATGCCTCTTTCTGGAGAAGTAGTTGAAGTAAATGAAGAGTTGGAAGCTTCACCTGAAATTGTAAATGAAGATCCCTATGAAAAAGGATGGATGATTAAAATTAAATTCAGTAATTCTGATGAAGTAGACGAATTACTCTCGTCTGAGAAATATACCGAAGTTGTTGGAGGTTAATTTTGACAAATAAATATACAATTGGAGCACTTCTCTGGGCTACACTAAATTTAATCTTAACACTCACTCCAGGCAAATCTGTTCCAGATATAACACTGTTTAGCTACGACAAACTAGGGCATGCATTTGTCTTTTTTGTATTTTCCTTACTTCTCAGTAAAGGACTTTTTGTTGCTAACTATAAGTTATATGCTGCAATTAGTGCTACGGTACTCATTTCAGCCGTTTATGGGCTAGGTATTGAAATTGCCCAAGACTTTATACCCGATCGAGGAATGGAGTGGTTTGATGCACTAGCTAATGTACTTGGGTCTTTTTTAGGCGTAGGAACGTTTTATTTGAGCAATAGATTAAAAGCCTAAAATTTTCTGTGACTTTTTGTATATTTGGGATTACACTATTAGAAATAATAATATTTAAACACTGGATAAATGGAAGCTAAAAAAACTGACAAGGCTAACCTGCAAAAGAAATCCGGCCTCTTTTTTAACATCGGATTGTTTGTTTCGATGGTAATTGTTGTAACAGCCTTCGAATCTGGCCGTTCTGACGATGGAGGTATGGTTGATTTGGGTCAGGTGAATGACGATTTTGAGGATTTGATGGAGATTCCTCCAACAGAGCAACCGCCTCCACCTCCACCGAAAATTCAACAACCTGAAATTATTGAGGTTCCTGATGAAGAGGAGATTGAAGAAGAAATCGAAGTTGACCTTGATGTGGAAATTACCGAAGATGAGGTAATTGAAGATATCATAGTGGATGAAGCACCTGAGGAAGAAGTTGCCGAAGAAATCTTTACAATTGTTGAAGAATCTGCAATGCCTCCGGGAGGTTATTCAGCTTTCTATGAGTTCGTTCAAAAGAAAATGAAATACCCTGCCCAAGCACGGAGAATGGGTATTGAAGGTAAAGTTTATGTGCAGTTCGTAGTGGATAAAGACGGGTCACTCACCAATGTACAAGCCGTGAAAGGTATTGGAGCTGGTTGTGATGAAGAAGCCGTTAGAGTAATTCAATCTGCACCTAAGTGGAGTCCACCAAAACAGCGTGGTAAACCTGTTAAACAAAGAATTATACTTCCTATTACTTTCAAACTAGGATAAAATATAAAAACCCCGACAAATGTCGGGGTTTATTTTTTTAGTCACTTTCTAACAATCTATTGTTCTTAGTGATTCCATAATCACTTTCACCTCTCACTCCTTTTAGCTTTCCTTGTTTAGATTACAAAGCCTGCCCCTAAGCCAATCACTATAATTAATGGAGCGGGTATCTTCGTAAATTGCAGTACTGCAAATGTACCCAGCGTGATGCAAATATTAATCAGGTTAGGCTCTAGTGGTAAAAACATTAATACCGCTGCGGCCGCAACCATACCGGCACTTGCAGCATTAATTCCCTCTAAAGAAGCCTTTACTATGCGATATTTTTTTAACCCCTCCCAAAACCTAACCACAAAGAATATTAAAAAGGTACCTGGAAGAAATATACCCAAGCTTGCCACCAAGGCTCCAGTAATTTGGCCTTCAGGACCGAATCCTCTCATGGATAAGGCACCAATATAGGCACAAAAAGAAAAGACCGGGCCAGGAAGCGATTGCATCAAGGCATACCCTGAAAGAAACTCTTCAGAGGTTAGATAATCCTTAAATTCCACGAACTCTGTATATAAGAAAGGTATTAGCACCTGACCTCCTCCAAAAATTAAACTGCCACTTCGATAGAAATTTTCAAATAGCCTTACAGGCAAACTTTGTGTAATACCACCCAAAGCGGCAGCACCAATAAAAACTCCGCCCCACAATATGAAGTTAGCCCACTGTATTTTAATCTTGTCCTTTTCCTCGATCTCCTGTCTTTTATATTTCAATGCTGTAATTGCACCACAGATTATTAGAATAGTGGGAAATGCGTATGGCGAATTAAAAATAAACGAGGATATCGCTGAAATTATCAAGATGACAACAGCTGTTTTGGTCTTTACCACTTTCAAGGCAATCTTTAACGAGGCGTAGGCTACAAATCCAACGGCCATGGGCTGAATATACTTAGTAAATTCAATGCTCATGTTGTTGGCGTGTAGCGTAGCCATGACCATTCCTGCCGCTGTCATAAGACAAACAGCTGGCGTCATCCACACCAGCAATGTAAGATATGCCAAATTAGGCCCTCCTATCTTAAAACCAATGGCAGTAATTGTTTGTGTACTTGTAGGCCCAGGTAAAATCTGACAAAGCGCATTAAGCTCAATTAAATCCTCTTCAGACAAATATCTTCTTTTATCGACCATCAGGTCGAACAACATAGCAATATGAGCCTGAGGGCCACCAAAAGCTGTCACAGCCAGTACTAGTACATCTCTAAGGAAAATGTAATATCGGACGCGCTTGAACAATGTCTATTTCTTTAGTCCAATTTCTGCCAGGCGTTGATTTAAAAACTCTCCTGCAGTAATATCATCAAACTGTTTAGGATTTTCACTGTCTATGCATTTATCCAGGCATGTTAAGTCCATTTCAGATCTAGGATGCATAAAGAAAGGTATTGAATAGCGCGAAGACTTCATTTTATCCTTTGGAGGATTTACAACGCGGTGAATGGTTGATTTTAATTTTTTATTTGTTAATCGCTCAAGCATATCACCAACATTCACTACCAACTGCTCTGGCAGCGCTGTAATAGGTATCCACTCACCATCTCTTCTTAATACCTGGAGACCGTCTGCACTGGCACCCATGAGTAATGTGATTAAATTAATATCACCATGCTCTGCAGCACGTACAGCATCTTCCGGCACCTCATCAGGATTTTCTATTGGGAAATAATGGATAGGTCTTAGAATACTATTGCCATTTTTAACACGCGCATCGAAGTAATTTTCATCCAGCCCAAGATATAAGGCAATAGCTCGAAGCATTTCAACTCCAGTTTTCTCAAGCCTTTTATACACCTCCAGACCTATTTCTTTAAGCTCAGGCACTTCATCTACCCATACGTTATCTGGGTATTCTTTTTTTATTGGATCATTATCCGTTACCTCTTGCCCGACATGATAAAATTCTTTGAGGTCTCCAGTAGACCTGCCCTTGGCATGCTCTTTCCCCTTGCCTATATAACCTCTTTGTCCGGCTAATCCTTCTATTTCATATTTTGTTTTAACATCATCTGGCAATGAGAAAAACTTTTTGATGGCTGCATACAGTTGAGCTGAGAGCTCATCGGTTAAGTAATGATTCTTAATCGCTACGAATCCAATATTATTGTAAGCCTCTCCTAAAGCCTTAACAAATTTTTTTCTTTTAACTTTGTCTCCACTTGTGAAGTCACTCAGATCTAACGATGGAACTTCATCATATAAAATATCAGCCATAATTCTAGTCGTTAATACTCATGCAAACTAGTGAATTTTTGCAAAAGATGTTAAATAATTAATATGTTGATTCTTAATTAAAAGTCATAAAAAAACCCTGACTACAATGTAATCAGGGTTTATTAAAAAGTCTGTATTACTTAGACTTTGATTTCTACGTCTACTCCGCTTGGAAGTTCTAGTTTCATTAGCGCATCAACAGTTTTAGTACTGTTAGAATAGATATCAACTAATCTTTTGTAAGTACAAAGTTGAAACTGCTCTCTAGACTTCTTATTTACGTGAGGAGATCTCAAAACAGTAAACTTTTCTTTCACTGTAGGTAAAGGAATTGGCCCACTCACTACAGCACCGGTAGTTTTTACCGCTCTCACGATCTTTTCTGACGATTTGTCAACAAGATTGTGGTCGTAAGACTTAAGTTTTATTCTTATTTTTTGGTTCATAATCTTATTTTTTAAGCAGGTTCACCTTTAACCTTTGAAATAACTTGTTCTGCTAAGTTTTGTGGTACAGTATCATAGTGTGAGAACGTAAGGGTAGCAGTTGCTCTACCTGATGTAATTGTTCTCAAATCAGTTACGTAGCCAAATAGCTCAGAAAGAGGAACACTCGCCTTGATAACGTTAGCCACTCCTTTAGGAGCCATGTTCTTCATAATACCTCTTCTCTTATTTAAGTCACCAGTTACAGAACCAGTGTACTCATCAGGAGTTACCACCTCAACAGCCATTACTGGCTCGAGTAATTTAGGTGCAGCCTTTCTGGCAGCTTCCTTATAACCTAATCTTGCAGCCATTTCAAATGATAATGCATCTGAATCGACATCATGGAATGAACCGTGATATAGACGTACCTTCAAATTATCTACTGGGTATCCAGCAAGAGGTCCGTTTATCATAGCTTCTTTGAAGCCTTTTTCAACAGGTCCTATAAATTCTTTAGGAATGGCACCACCAGTAATTTGATTTACAAATTGTAGGCCTGTTCCTTCAAAATCTTCATCCGTTGGTCCAAGTTCAAACACGATATCGGCAAATTTACCTTTACCACCCGTCTGCTTCTTGTATACCTCTTTATGCTCAATGCTCTTTGTGATAGCCTCTTTGTAAGCCACCTGAGGAGCACCCTGATTAATCTCTACTTTAAATTCTCTCTTAAGACGGTCGATAATAATATCCAGGTGAAGCTCACCCATACCTCTTAAGATAGTCTGTCCTGTTTCTTCGTTAGTCTCTACTTGAAGTGTTGGATCTTCTTCAATCAGCTTGGCAATACCCATACCCAACTTATCAACATCTGCTTGAGTTTTAGGCTCAATAGCATAACCAATAACTGGTTCAGGGAAGATCATTGATTCAAGAACAATGTTAGTCTTCTCGTCAGTTAACGTATCACCAGTTTTGATGTCTTTGAAACCAACTACTGCTGCAATATCACCGCAATGTAGTCTATCAATCTGATTTTGTTTGTTAGCATGCATTTGGAAGATACGTGATATACGCTCTTTCTTTCCAGTTCTTGAATTTCTGATGTAAGAACCAGACTCTAACATACCTGAGTATGATCTTACAAAGCAAAGTCTACCAACAAACGGATCCGTTGCAATTTTAAAAGCTAAGGCAGCAAAACCCTTATCTGGATCAGGCTCAACAGTAACTTTTTCTTCAGTATCAGGATTAGTACCTGTAATCTCACCTCTATCGAGAGGAGAAGGTAATAACTCCATTACGTAGTTAAGCATTGTTTGAACACCTTTGTTCTTAAATGCAGAACCACAAAGCATAGGTACAAATGCTGAATCAATAGTTGCAGCTCTTAACGCAGCAATGATCTCTTCAGTAGTAATAGTGTCAGGATCCTCGAAGTATTTCTCCATCAACTTTTCATCGTACTCAGCAACAGCCTCTACCAACTTCTCTCTGTACTCAGCAACTTCTTCCTTCATATCTTCAGGAATGTCGATTTGCTCATAGGTCATACCCATGTCATCTTCATTCCAAACCATAGCGATGTTCTCCACTAAGTCAACAACACCTCTGAATTTATCTTCAGCGCCAATTGGTAATTGAAGAGGAACTGCTTTTGTACCAAGCATTTCTTTAACTTCCTTACATACGTTAAGGAAATCAGCACCCTGACGGTCCATTTTATTAACAAAACCTAGTCTTGAAACACCGTAATTATCAGCTAATCTCCAGTTAGTTTCAGACTGAGGCTCTACACCATCAACAGCACTAAATAAAAATACAAGACCATCTAATACTCTTAATGATCTGTTCACCTCAACAGTAAAGTCAACGTGACCAGGAGTATCAATGATGTTGATATGATAATCGTTGTCTTTGTATGGCCAGAATACAGTAGTTGCAGCAGAAGTAATGGTAATACCTCTTTCCTGCTCTTGCTCCATCCAGTCCATAGTAGCAGCACCATCATGCACCTCACCGATCTTGTGACTTACACCTGCGTAGTAAAGAATACGCTCAGTAGTTGTAGTCTTACCAGCATCGATGTGGGCAGCGATACCTATATTTCTAGTAAAATTTAAATCTCTTTTTGCCATTAGGAATAAGTATTTTTAAAATCTAAAGTGAGAAAATGCTTTGTTTGCCTCTGCCATTCTGTGCGTATCATCTTTCTTCTTGATCGCAGCGCCTTCTCCTTTTGCAGCTGACATAATCTCTCCCGCTAATCTATCTCTCATGGTTTTCTCGCCTCTTAGACGTGCATATTTGATCATCCACTTGATACCAAGTGTGATCTTTCTTTCAGGACGAACTTCTAAAGGAACCTGAAAGGTTGCACCACCAACTCTTCTACTTTTCACCTCAACGGCAGGCATAATGTTATTAAGAGCTTTCTTCCATGATTCTAATCCATCTTCACCTGTCTTATCTTCTACAAGCTCCAACGCTTCATAAAAGATTTTATAGGCAAGACTTTTCTTACCATCGATCATAAGATAGTTTACAAACTTCGTTACCAAAGTATCTCCAAACTTTGGATCAGGAAGTATATATCTCTTTTTAGGTTTCGCTTTTCTCATTATTCCTTATTATTTATTTCTTAGGCCTCTTAGCGCCATATTTAGATCTTCTTTGCAACCTACCATTCACACCTGCAGTATCTAATGCACCTCTGATGATATGATATCTTACACCTGGTAAATCTTTCACTCTACCACCTCTGATTAACACAATAGAGTGCTCCTGAAGGTTGTGACCTTCACCCGGAATGTATGCGTTAACTTCTTTTCCATTTGTTAATCGTACCCTAGCTACTTTCCTCATTGCTGAGTTTGGCTTCTTTGGTGTAGTAGTATACACCCTGGTACAAACACCTCGCCTCTGAGGGCATGAATCAAGAGCAGGAGATTTTGATTTTGAAACCAATTTCTTTCTACCCTTTCTTACCAATTGTTGAATAGTAGGCATTTATATAATCTCTTTAGTTTCTGTTCGTTTTAAAAATTCGGACTGCAAAGGTAAAAAATCAGTCACATTAAACAAATAAATTGCTTTAATTAATTATAAGAAAAAGAAGACTTCTGCACTCAAAGTGAGAAGTCTTCTTCGTTCTATATCCTTTTATTTATGCTTCACCTACTGTTCCTCCAAAATTGAGAGGAAATTTAGGTGCTTCTTCTGTCTTCTTTATCGGGCCAAAACTTTCTTCATACCTTTCAATATTTTCTTTCAAGGCACCAAGTAAACGTTTGGCATGCTCAGGGGTCACCACAATTCTAGACTTTACTTTTGCCTTTGGTACTCCTGGCATCAGACGAATAAAGTCAATTACAAACTCACTATTGGAGTGGGCAATCATGGCCAGGTTAGCATAAACACCTTCTGCAGTTTCTTCAGAAAGCTCTATGTTGATCTGATTTTGATTAGCCTTTTTGTCTTTGTTTTCTTTATCGTCAGCCATAATTACTTATTATCTTCTTGTAACTCTTTTTCTTTAGAGCCTTCCTTAGAAGCAATCAGTCTATCATACTCCTCCTGAGAGCCAACAAAGATATCTTTGAATTTTCTCTGGCCTGTACCTGCAGGAATCAAGTGACCTACAATTACATTTTCCTTAAGACCATTCAGTAAATCTGCTTTACCTCTGATAGAAGCTTCACTCAATACTTTCGTAGTCTCCTGGAAAGAAGCAGCACTTAAGAAACTCTCCGTTTTCAACGAAGCCTGAGTAATACCCTGAAGTACTGGTTTCGATACAGCTGATAGTGCATCTCTAACCTCTACTTGCTTAAGGTCTTTACGTTTCAATGTTGAATTCTCGTCTCTAAGTTCTCTAGGAGTTACAATCTGACCTGGTTTCATATTTTCAGAATCTCCAGCATCAACAACTACCTTCTTATCTAAAACTCTATCATTCTCTTCTCTGAAAGCAAACTTATCTACGCTCTCATTGATTAGGAATGTAGTATCTCCAGAATCGATGATCTGAACTTTCTGCATCATTTGACTTACGATTGCTTCGATGTGCTTATCATTGATTTTCACACCTTGCAGTCTGTAAACCTCCTGAATCTCATTTACTAAGTATTCTTGTACTGCAGTAGGACCTTTGATTGCTAATATATCAGCTGGAGTAATTGCTCCATCAGATAGCGGATAACCCGCCTTCACAAAGTCATTGTCCTGTACTAGTATGTGCTTAGAAAGTGATACCAGATATCTTTTCTTGATTCCATCCTTAGATTCGATAAAGATTTCTCTGTTACCTCTCTTGATACCCCCATAAGTTACTACACCATCAATCTCTGAAACTACAGCCGGGTTAGACGGGTTACGAGCTTCAAATAACTCAGTAACTCGAGGCAGACCCCCTGTAATATCTCTTGATTTACCCATTGTTCGAGGAATCTTAGCAAGGATTTGACCCGCCTTAATCTTCTCTCCATTTTCTACAGCCAAGTGAGCGCCAACCGGAATGTTGTATCCTTTTTGGTCATCTTTAGCCTTAACAATAACAACAGGGTTCTTAGTCTTATCTTTAGTATCGGTAATTACTTTTTCTCTGTGACCAGTTTGCTCATCAGATTCTTCTTTATAAGTAATACCTTCTATGATAGATTCGAATTCTATAGAACCATCAAACTCAGAAAGAATAACTGCGTTGTATGGATCCCAGTTTACAAGTAAATCACCTTTGCTTATTTTCTGACCATCCTTCACGTGTAAGAATGAACCATAAGGCACGTGATTTGAAATAAGTACTTGCTTTTTCTTCGGATCAACAACTTTAACCTCTCCTGTACGACCCATGATAACTTCTACTTTATCACCGTCTTTATTTGTGGTCTTAATTGTTCTGATTCCTTCAAACTCTATTACACCATCAAATTTAGCTTTGATGTTTGCGTCAACCGCAATGTTAGATGCCGTACCACCAACGTGGAATGTACGAAGTGTAAGCTGAGTTCCTGGTTCACCGATTGACTGCGCAGCAATTACACCTACAGCCTCACCAGCGTGTACCATTTTACCTGTAGCCAGGTTACGTCCGTAACATTTGCCACAACCACCCTGCTTAGTTTCACAAGTCAATAAAGACCTGATCTCTACTTCTTCTATGCTTGTTTCATCTATTCTTTTGGCAACAGCCTCAGTAATCTCTTCTCCTGACTCACAAATTACTTCGTCAGTCACTGGATCGTAAATATCATGAACTGACACTCTACCAAGAATACGCTCAGATAATGGCTCAACGATGTCTTCGTTGTCCTTAAGTGCTGACACAGTCAGACCTCTTAAAGTACCACAATCTACTTCTGTAATTACAACATCTTGTGCAACGTCAACCAGACGTCTTGTCAAATAACCAGCATCTGCTGTTTTCAAGGCTGTATCTGCAAGACCCTTTCTAGCACCGTGAGTTGAGATAAAGTACTCAATTACATCTAACCCTTCCTTAAAGTTTGAAAGAATAGGGTTTTCAATAATAGCTCCCACTGATCCTGCAAGGTTTTTCTGTGGCTTAGCCATCAGACCTCTCATACCACCTAACTGACGAATCTGCTCTCTTGAACCTCTGGCTCCAGAGTGCATCATCATATAAATAGAGTTAAATCCTTGGTCATCTTCTTCCAACTGCGTCATCAACGTGTTGGTAAGTTGCGTATTGATTCTTGTCCAGATATCAATTACCTGATTATATCTCTCATTATCTGTAATAAGACCCATCAGGTAGTTATTCCAAACTGCGTCAACTTCTTGTTTAGCCTGCTCAACTAGTTTCTCCTTTTCTTCAGGAATAGCTACATCATTCAGACCCATTGAAAGTCCGCCTTTGTATGCCATCTGGAAACCAAGATCTTTGATATCATCAAGGAACTGAGCCGTTCTGGCTACACCAGCAATTTTATATACATCAGAAATAATCTTCTGAAGTTTCTTTTTAGTCAATAGCTCATCTACGAAACCAACTTCTTCAGGAACGAACTGGTTGAATACAACTCTACCAGCCACCGTTTCAATCACTTTGGTTTCTAACTCGCTATTTTCATTTCTCACTTTCGTTCTCACTTTGATAAATGCGTGTTTAGAAACTTTACGCTCATTTATCGCCATGATTACTTCTTCCGCACTGTAGAAAGTCATGCCTTCACCGGCCACTTTTTCTTTCTTAGTGCTCTTTTTACCCTTAGTTACATAGTACAATCCAAGTACCATGTCCTGAGAAGGTACCGTAATAGGGGCACCGTTAGCAGGGTTAAGAATGTTATGTGAAGAAAGCATCAACATTGAAGCTTCCAATACTGCCTCCTGACCTAATGGTACGTGTACCGCCATTTGGTCACCGTCAAAGTCAGCGTTGAATGCTGTACATACTAACGGGTGAAGCTGAATTGCTTTTCCTTCTATCAATTTAGGCTGGAATGCCTGAATACCTAATCTGTGAAGTGTTGGAGCCCTGTTAAGTAATACAGGATGCCCTTTCAATACATTTTCCAGGATGTCCCAAACAACAGGATCTTTTCTATCAACAATCTTCTTGGCCGACTTCACTGTTTTTACAATACCTCTTTCTATCAGTTTTCTGATAATAAAAGGTTTGAAAAGCTCAGCAGCCATATCCTTAGGTAAACCACACTCATGTAGTTTCAACTCAGGACCAACGACAATTACTGAACGACCAGAGTAGTCTACCCTTTTACCCAATAAGTTTTGACGGAATCGACCTTGCTTACCTTTAAGCATATCACTTAAAGATTTCAATGCTCTGTTTCCATCAGATCTTACAGCATTTACTTTTCTTGAGTTGTCGAATAATGAATCGACAGCCTCTTGAAGCATTCTTTTTTCGTTTCTAAGAATTACTTCAGGAGCTTTAATATCAATAAGTCTTTTCAGACGGTTATTTCTAATAATAACTCTTCTGTAAAGGTCATTAAGGTCAGACGTAGCAAATCTACCACCATCAAGAGGCACTAATGGTCTCAATTCTGGTGGAATAACTGGAACCATCTTAATGATCATCCATTCCGGACGGTTCTCAATTCTTGTTTTAGCTTCTCTGAATGCCTCAACAACTTTAAGTCTCTTAAGTGCTTCAGCTTTTCTTTGCTGAGAAGTATCGGTTGCTGCCTGGTGTCTAAGGTCATAAGAAAGTTGATCTAACTCTGTACGAGCAAGAAGCATCTCTAATGACTCAGCACCCATTTTTGCGATGAATTTGTTTGGATCATCGTCATCAAGCAACTGATTTTCTCTTGGCATCTTGTCAAGAATATCGAGGTATTCATCCTCTGTAAGGAAATCCATCTTTGCGATGCCATCCTCTTCTTTGATACCCGGCTGAATTACTACATATCTTTCGTAGTATATAATTTGGTCAAGCTTCTTGGTAGGTAAACCAAGTAAGTAACCTATTTTATTAGGCAATGATTTGAAATACCAGATATGTGCCACAGGAACAACAAGTTCAATGTGACCCATTCTTTCTCTACGAACTTTCTTCTCAGTTACTTCAACTCCACAACGGTCGCAGATGATACCCTTATAACGTATTCTCTTATATTTTCCACAATGACATTCCCAGTCTTTTACAGGACCGAAAATTCTCTCACAAAACAACCCACCCATTTCAGGTTTGTATGTTCTGTAGTTAATGGTTTCTGGCTGCGTAACTTCACCATGCGAGCTTTCTAAAATAGACTCTGGTGACGCTAAGCTTATAGTAACCTTAGAGAAATCATTGTTTAGTTTTTTATTTTTTCTGAACGACATAAGAATGATTTATTTGATGTCAATGAGCAGAGGTTTACGCCTCTGCTCAAATAAAATTTTAGTCTAAAGTAATTTCTAATGCAAGGCCACGAAGTTCGTGAACCAATACATTGAACGATTCAGGAATATTTGGCTTACGCATATTTTCACCTTTAACAATGGCTTCATATGCTTTCGCTCTACCTATCACATCATCAGATTTGATAGTTAAGATTTCCTGAAGTACGTGTGATGCTCCAAAGGCCTCTAGTGCCCAAACCTCCATCTCACCAAAACGCTGACCACCAAACTGAGCTTTACCACCCAATGGTTGCTGTGTGATCAATGAATAAGGTCCGATAGATCTTGCGTGCATCTTATCATCTACTAAGTGACCTAGTTTCAGCATGTAAGCAATACCTACAGTAACCGGCTGGTCAAAACGCTCTCCGGTAAGACCATCGTAAAGGTATGCTCTACCAAATTCTGGTAAGCCAGCTTCTTTAAGCTCAGCCGCTACTTCTTCCATAGAAGCACCATCGAAAATTGGTGTTGCATATTTTTTACCAAGTTTTACACCGGCCCATGCCAACACAGTTTCATAAATCTGACCAAGGTTCATCCTTGAAGGTACACCAAGTGGGTTAAGGCAAATATCAACAGGAGTTCCATCCTCAAGGAATGGCATATCTTCCTCTCTTACGATTTTTGCAACAACACCTTTGTTACCGTGACGACCCGCCATCTTATCACCTACTTTAAGCTTTCTCTTTTTGGCGATATAAACTTTAGCTAATTGTACAATACCTGCAGGTAACTCATCTCCAACTTCAAGCGTAAATCTTTCTCGTTTGAAGTCACCAGCAATTTCATTTCTCTTGATATTGTAGCTCTTAACTAGTCGCTGAACGATGGTATTAGTCTTATCATCTGTAGTCCAGTTGTCGAGGTTAACATCAGAAATAAGGTTAACCTCTTCTGGTACATTGTAAGTACTCTCGTCTTTGTAGATATTCTTTTCAGGGAAAAGGTTTTGCTCGATGTTCTTAGCTGAGAATTTAACCCCTTTGCTAATAATTTCATCACCAAACTTATGTTTGATTCCCTGACAAGCTTTTCCAGAAAGAAGTTTAGCTAATTTGCTAATCATTTCTCCTCTAAGGTCTAGCAACTGCTTGCTGTACTTAGACTTCAAAATTTCTACTTCTTTCTTAGCTTTTACTCTAAGCTCTTTATCCTTTTTAGGGCGTGAGAATAGTTTTGTATCAATTACAACTCCTCTCAATGATGGAGGTGCTTTCATCGATGCATCTTTCACATCACCAGCTTTGTCACCAAAGATTGCTCTAAGAAGTTTTTCTTCAGGAGTTGGATCAGACTCACCTTTAGGTGTAATCTTACCAATAAGTATATCTCCTTCTTTAACTTCAGCACCAGTTCTGATGATACCATTTTCGTCAAGATGTTTTACTGCATCTTCACTTACGTTTGGTATCTCCGATGTAAGCTCTTCTTCTCCTCTTTTTGTGTCTCTAACCTCAAGCTCATACTCATCGATATGTATAGAGGTATAAACATCATTTCTCACAACTTTTTCAGAAATTACAATCGCATCCTCAAAGTTGTACCCTTGCCATGGCATGTAAGCCACTTTAAGGTTTCTACCAAGTGCCAACTCACCCTTTTCAGTCGCATAACCTTCAACTAATGGCTGACCTTTCTTGATTCTTTCTCCTTTTTTAACAATTGGAGTAAGGTTTATACAAGTATCCTGGTTAGTTCTTCTAAATTTAATAAGGTCATAGATTTTTTGGTCTTCATCAAAGCTTACCAATAAATCATCCTCATCCATATCGTATTTAACAACGATTTTCTTAGCATCAACAAATTCAACTACTCCGTCTCCTTCAGCTAAGATTAATCCTCTAGAATCAAGCGCAACTCTTCCTTCAAGACCTGTACCTACGATTGGAGCCTCAGGCTTCATCAATGGCACTGCTTGACGCTGCATGTTTGATCCCATCAATGCACGGTTGGCATCATCATGCTCTAAGAAAGGAATAAGTGATGCTGCAACAGATACAATCTGGTTAGGAGCAACATCCATGTATTTCAATTCTTTAGGCTCAACAACTGGGAAGTCACCTTCAAATCTCGCTTTAACACGTTCGTTGATGAAGTTTCCGTTGTCTTTTAACGGTGCATTTGCCTGTGCAATGTTGTGTGTATCTTCTTCTTCTGCAGTAAGGTATTTAACATTACCTGTCATATCTACCTTACCTTTTTCTACTTCTCTATAAGGAGTTTCGATAAAGCCCATGTGGTTCACTTTGGCGTGAACACATAGTGAAGAAATCAGACCAATATTTGGACCCTCTGGTGTTTCAATCGTACAAAGACGACCGTAGTGCGTGTAGTGAACGTCACGAACCTCGAAACCAGCTCTTTCTCTAGATAAACCTCCAGGACCTAAGGCAGACATCCTTCTCTTGTGAGTAACCTCAGCAAGTGGATTAGTTTGGTCCATGAATTGAGAAAGTTGGTTGGTACCAAAGAATGAGTTGATTACTGAAGACAATGTTCTAGCGTTGATCAAATCAACAGGCTTAAAGTCTTCGTTATCTCTAACGTTCATTCTTTCTTTGATGGTTCTGGCCATTCTAGCTAAACCAACACCAAATTGAGTATACAGCTGCTCACCAACTGTTCTTACTCTTCTATTACTTAAGTGGTCAATATCATCTACAACTGCTTTTGAGTTGATAAGTCCGATTAAGTACTTCACAATAAGAATAATATCTTCTGTTGTAAGTACTCTCTGGTCAGATGAAATATCAAGACCTAATTTTTTATTAATTCTATATCTACCTACTTCACCAAGATCGTATCTCTTTTCACTGAAGAACAAGCTTTGGATAATATCCCTAGCCGTTTGCTCATCAGGAGCCTCGGTATTTCTTAGTTGACGATAGATTTGCTCAACAGCCTCTTTCTCAGAGTTAGAGTTATCTTTAGATAAGGTGTTGAATATAATTGTAAAGTCGGTAACGTTTACATCTTCTCTATGTAAGATGATAGACTTAGAACCTGAATCAACAATTGTTTCGATATCCTCATCTGTTAAGATGTGATCTCTCTCTAAAAGTACTTCGTTTCTATCTATTGATACAACCTCACCAGTATCTTCATCTACGAAGTCTTCAGTCCAGGTCTTAAGTACTCTTGCTGCAAGTTTTCTACCAGCAGCTTTCTTAAGATCTTTTTTAGTAGCCTTAACTTCTTCAGATAAACCGAAAAGGTCAAGTATATCTTTATCCGTACCATAGCCTATTGATCTCAATAAGGTGGTAACCGGGAATTTTTTCTTTCTATCGATGTAAGCATACATTACATTGTTTACATCAGTAGCAAATTCAATCCATGATCCTTTAAAAGGAATAATTCTGGCTGAATATAGCTTTGTACCGTTGGTATGCTTGCTTTGTGCAAAGAAAACCCCTGGTGATCTGTGTAACTGAGATACAATTACTCTTTCAGCACCATTAATCACAAAGGAGCCTTTCTTAGTCATATAAGGAATATTGCCTAAGAATACTTCTTGCTCAATTGTTTCGAAGTCTTCATTGTCCTCATCGTTACAGGTAAGCTTTAACTTAGCCTTGAGAGGTACAGAATAGGTCAACCCTCTGTCGATACATTCATCAACATTATATTTTGGAGGATCAACTATATAGTCGATAAACTCTAAAACAAAGTTTTCTCTAGAATCTGATATTGGAAAGTTTTCCGAAAAAACTTTGAATAATCCTTCTTGTTCTCTTCTCTCAGCAGGTGTTTCCAACTGAAAAAAGTCTCTGAAAGATTGTAACTGTATGTCAAGAAAATCTGGATAATCTATTACTTTCTTAATAGATGAGAAATTGATTCTTGAGTTTTCTTTTTTACTAGCCAAAGCTTTAAAAATTTTAATTACAAGATATTGTAAAAGGCTTTTTACCGAAATAAAATGCCTGTAATAGGGGTGTTTGTAAAGTATCTACAAACAGGAAAAGACCCCGATCCCGTCCCGATTTTTCATCGGGCTCGGAAAGGGGTCGCTAAATCTGTTAGACGAGCGATTTGTATGTCGCCAATGCTTACTTCAACTCAACTTCGGCCCCAGCTTCTTCAAGCTGCTTCTTAAGACCTTCAGCTTCGTCTTTTGCCACGCCTTCTTTTACTGCGCTAGGCGCTCCGTCTACTAATTCTTTTGCTTCTTTAAGTCCAAGACCTGTAAGCTCTTTTACTAGTTTTACGATAGCTAATTTTGCACCACCTGGTGACTTAAGAATTACGTCAAATTCTGACTTTTCTTCTCCAGCGTCTCCGCCTTCGCCACCAGCAGCAGGACCAGCAACAACAGCTGCAGCAGCTGCAGGCTCGATACCGTGCTCTTCTTTAAGGTATTCTGCTAATTCGTTTACTTCTTTTACTGTAAGTTCAACAAGTTGATCTCCAAGTGCTTTAACGTCTGCCATTTTTACTTCTTATTTAATTGTTTTTTTGTTTCTAATTTTAGTTTTCTCTTTCGGATAAAGTCTTCACTAAACCACCAAGTGTGTTCTTTCCGCTCTGAAGAGCAGATACAACATTTTTAGCTGGTGATTGAAGCAAGCCAATAACCTCGCCAATAAGCTCAGGTTTAGATTTGAGCTCAGTAAGCATTTTAAGATGTTCTTCACCTAAGAAGACATCACTATCAATGGAAGCAGCTTTTAATAGGGGCTTATCAGCTCCTAGCTTTTTTCTGTAATCCTTAATTACCTTTGCAGGAAGATTACCGATTTCTTCAGAGAAGATCACTCCTGAAAATCCTTTTAAGGCACTCTCAAGTTCAGTGTAGTCAACTCCTTTTTTCTCTAATGCTTTCTTGATCAATGTGTTTTTATAAACGCCATATTCAACGCCTTTTTCATAACACATTTTTCTGAAAGTGTTTATCTGTCCTACAGAAAGACCTGACGCATCAGCTAAGTAAAAAGTTGAATTTTTATCAAACTTCTCCGCCAGACTATCTATTATATTTGCTTTTTCTTGCCTTGTCATGGTTGTAATATCGATGTTACTCCAGAAATTGAATTCTTATCTATTGAAATCGAAGGACTCATAGTAGTTGAGAGGTTCACACTCTTAATATATGTTCCCTTCGCGGAAGCAGGCTTCAATTTTGCTACAGTCTGCATCATTTCACGTACATTCTCTCTGATCTTTTCTGGCTCGAATGAAGCTCTCCCTACACTCACGTGAATGATTCCAAACTTGTCTACTTTAAAATCGATTTTACCCGATTTAATATCTGTAACAGCCTTTGCTACATCAAGTGTAACTGTACCAGACTTTGGATTTGGCATTAGACCTCTTGGACCTAATACTTTACCTAGTCTACCTACTTTAGCCATTACGGTTGGCATAGTGATGATCACATCAATATCTGTCCAACCTTTTTCTATTTTTGTTATATATTCGTCTAGACCAACGTAGTCTGCACCAGCATCTTTGGCTTCCTGCTCTTTGTCAGGTGTACAAAGTACCAATACTTTTAAGTCTTTACCTGTACCGTGTGGTAGGGTTACAACACCTCTCACCATTTGGTCAGCTTTTTTAGGGTCTACACCAAGACGGATATCCAAATCAACAGAAGCATCGAACTTTGTGAAAGTAATTTCTTTTATGAGTGAAGAAGCCTCTTCAATAGCATACTCTTTGTTACTTTCTACTTTTTCGAATGCCGCTTTACGGTTCTTTGTTAATTTTCCCATTGCTTTAATATTAATTGCCCCAAGGAGCCTTTCCTGAAACTCTTATTCCCATGCTTCTAGCCGTACCCGCCACCATTTTCATAGCAGAGTGTATTTTATAAGCATTTAAGTCAGGCATTTTCGTTTCAGCAATATGCTGAACCTGATCCCAGGTAATACTTCCAACTTTATTTCTGTTTGATTCTGCAGAACCTTTCTTCTTTTTAGCAGCTTCAAGAATCATAACAGCAGCTGGAGGAGTTTTAATAACAAAGTCGAATGACTTGTCTGAGTAGATTGTAACTACTACTGGTAAAACTTGTCCCTGCTTGTCTTGAGTTCTTGCATTAAACTGCTTGCAGAAATCCATAATATTAAGTCCCTTACTACCTAAAGCGGGTCCTACTGGAGGAGATGGGTTTGCTGCTCCACCTCTTACCTGCAATTTCAAGTATCCACTAATTTCCTTAGCCATTATCTTAATCTAATTTTTCTACTTGCATATAGTTCAGTTCAACAGGAGTATTCCTGCCGAATATCTTTACCATCACGTTCAGCTTCTTTCTTTCTTCAAATACTTCTTCTACTGTACCTGTGAAACCACTAAAAGGACCATCCATCACTTTCACTGATTCGCCAACGATATATGGTGTTTCTAACTTTTCTTCGAACTCGTCTAGTTCGTCTACTTTACCTAAAATTCGGTTGACTTCGTTTTGTCTTAAAGGCACTGGCTCTTTGCTAGATCCTGTACCATTATTACCCAAGAACCCAATCACTCCAGGTATACTTGTCACCAAGTGATTTGCCTCTCCATTGCTGAGATCGGCAGAAACCAATACATAGCCAGGAAAGAAGTTTCTTTCTCTTACTCTCTTTTTACCTCCTCTCATCTCATATACCTTTTCAGAAGGTATAAGCACCTGAGGAACAAACTCTGTAAGTCCTTCTCTCTCTACTTCAGTTTCCAGGTAAGTTTTTACTTTCTTTTCCTGTCCACTAACAACCCTAACTACGTACCATTTTAATTCGCTCATCACTTAGTTAGCTATGTTTTTAAAACTCACCGTAAAACCAATCCATACCAGACTGGAATACGTAATCAATCAAGCCGATGAACAAAGCAAAAATCAAAGAAGCTACCAATACCAGTATAGAACTGTTTTGAAGCTCACCATACTTAGGCCAAGAGACCTTATTTTTCAGTTCATCGAATGACTCAAGAACGAATGTCTTTAACTTGTTCATAGACTATTTAATTTCTAGCACGGGTGGAGAGACTCGAACTCCCAGCCAATGGTTTTGGAGACCACTACTCTACCAATTGAGCTACACCCGTTTAAATGTTTTATTATAACACGGGTCACTTCTCCAAATCCCCTCAATATTTTTACCCAAATCGAACTATTCCCGTGCACCATAGCTCAAAATGGTCTGCAAAGATACCACAAACTTTTTTAGAAAACAAAAGCGTTCCGAATAATTTCGGAACGCTTTATTTGAATTTGTTTATCTTACTCTATGATCTCAGTTACCTGACCAGATCCTACTGTTCTACCACCTTCACGGATAGCGAATCTAAGACCTTTCTCCATAGCTACTGTGTTGATCAATTCAACTTCAATAGATACGTTGTCACCAGGCATAACCATTTCTACTCCAGAAGGAAGCATGATTTCGCCAGTTACGTCAGTTGTTCTAAGATAGAACTGAGGTCTGTATTTGTTGAAGAATGGAGTGTGACGTCCACCTTCTTCTTTTGAAAGTACGTAAACCTCAGCTTTAAACTTTTGGTGAGGAGTTACAGAACCTGGCTTACAAATAACCATTCCTCTTTTGATTTGATGTTTTTCAATACCTCTTAAAAGAAGACCTACGTTATCACCAGCTTCACCTCTGTCTAATATTTTTCTAAACATCTCAACACCAGTGATAGTCGACTTTAGGTTTTCAGCACCCATACCTAAGATGTCTACTGAATCTCCTGAGTTGATTACACCTCTTTCGATTCTACCAGTAGCCACAGTACCACGACCAGTGATCGAGAATACGTCCTCAACAGGCATCAAGAAGTCTTTGTCTACAAGACGCTCAGGAAGAGGAATGTGCTCATCCACAGCGTTCATTAATTCTTCTACTTTAGCAACCCATTCAGCTTCACCGTTAAGTGCACCAAGAGCAGAACCCTGGATAACTGGAATGTTGTCGCCATCGAAATCATAGTCAGAAAGCAATTCTCTAACTTCCATTTCTACAAGCTCTAAAAGCTCAGCATCATCTACTAAGTCCACTTTGTTCATGAATACAACCAAAGCAGGTACACCTACCTGACGTGCAAGAAGGATGTGCTCTCTAGTTTGAGGCATTGGTCCGTCAGTTGCAGCAACAACAAGGATAGCACCGTCCATTTGGGCAGCACCAGTTACCATGTTCTTTACGTAGTCAGCGTGACCTGGACAGTCAACGTGAGCATAGTGTCTAGTTTCTGTTTGGTACTCGATGTGAGAAGTATTAATTGTAATACCTCTTTCTTTTTCTTCAGGAGCGTTGTCGATAGATGCGAAATCTCTTACGTCACCAAATCCTTTATCAGAAAGTACTTTAGAAATAGCTGCTGTTAACGTTGTCTTACCGTGGTCAACGTGACCGATTGTTCCAATATTCAAGTGGGGTTTTGAACGGTCAAAAGTTTCTTTAGCCATATTTGAAAATCCCTAGTTTAGTTAAAATTATATTTCGTTGTTAATTAATTACTTTCTGATACAGATTTAGAGGCAACAATTCCATATTGCAACCTCCGACAATCTCTGTGAGCCAAGAAGGGGAATTGAACCCCCGACCTCTTCCTTACCAAGGAAGCGCTCTACCCCTGAGCTATCTCGGCTAGTATATTCTCAGCTCAATGTCATCGGCTGTCGTACAACCCGAGCAGAGAACTTTGAACCAAGAACTCAAGACTTTAGAGCGGGAGACGAGGCTCGAACCCGCGACCTACAGCTTGGAAGGCTGTCGCTCTACCAACTGAGCTACTCCCGCTTATCAATTCAAGATTTTAAATTCACAATTTTGAAATTTAGAATTATCAATCTCGAATTAAAGTGGTGGGGGGAGCAGGATTCGAACCTGCGAAGTCATAAGACAACGGATTTACAGTCCGTCCCAGTTGGCCGCTTTGGTATCCCCCCAACTAATCAATAATACATTGAACTTTCCCTCTCAAAATACGCTCACAAGTGGCGCTGTTTTTTCAAAGGAAGTGCAAAATTATACGCTTTTTTCTTTTATTCAAACTTTTGAAAAAAAAAGACATGTTTTTTTTGAGATAATCTGTTTTTACCCCAAAAACCTCAAATTATTATGATCTCCTTAACGATTGACTTGCCCAGATGTTCAGTGAAGTTATTAAGGATTTTTTGCTTAGACATATTTAGCTCGTGTTTTAAAGCAGCAGAAGTGACCCTTACAAACAATACATCTTTGTTTATGTAGATCTTTTCTGTCCTGTTGGCAATGGTTTTACCCATTACATCTTCCCAGGCATTTATAAGTTTAGCCTCATCAAACTTGCCTTCTATGTGATAGGTTTGAAGTAATTTATTAATAGCATCTCCTACTGAAGTGAGCTCAGAGGTTCTTTTTTCAAATTTTCGATTCTTCATTTTCTACTTCACCCTTATTTACAAGAATGAACTTACATGATAATTTGGCATCTCCAAATAATTCTTTGGTTCTTTCTTCTCTGGCATCCGTAATAAACACCTGACCAAACTGCTCTGAGTTTACGATATTAATCATTTGTAATATTCTATCTGAATCAAGCTTATCAAAAATATCATCCAACAATAAAATGGGTTTGAATGATTTTAGATCTTTCAACACTTCGTATTGAGCAAGTTTTAAAGCAATAACAAATGACTTTTGTTGTCCTTGTGAGCCAAACCTTTTTAATGGTTGCGAATTAATCACAAATCGAAAATCATCTTTATGTATTCCTACATTGCTTCTTTGTAGCATCAGGTCTCTATTGAGGCTGGCCCTGAAACGATCGGCATAGTCTTGTCCTTTTGAATTTGCTTCATATTCGATTGACACTTCTTCCTTTTTCTCAGCCAGTTGGTGATAGACCTTAAGAAAATACTCGTTAAAAGGCTTCATGAATTGCTTTCTAACACTTTCTATGTTTTTACTTAATTGAATAAGCTTCACATCGTATGGTTCTAGCTGTGCTTTGTCCAACGTGTTAGTTTCACCAAACTTTTTTAATAATGAGTTTCTTTGTTTTAAGTAATGATTATAAGCCAGCAGGTCATCCAGGTATTTTCTGTCCATCTGACATATCACCTGATCAAAAAATTTTCTTCTAATCTCACTCCCTTCCCTAACTATGTCGGTATCGTTTGGGGTAATAAATACGGTTGGAAACCTGCCAATGTGCTCTCTTAACTTCTCATACTCGACTCCATTTACTCTAAATCTTTTTTTGGTTCCTTCCTTCAGCGCACAATCTACTTTATAAGAATCCTCGTTATCACGAAATGAACCAACGATAGAAAAAAATGGCTCACCAAATCGAATATTTTGATTATCAATTTTGTTCAATGCACTTTTTGAGGTGGAGAGGTAGTATATGGCATCAAGCAAATTGGTCTTCCCACTACCGTTTTTACCAACTATACAATTGATCTTTTCTGAAAAATTCAGCATGACTTCTTCGTAGTTCTTAAAATTAATCAGACTCAATTTTTCAATGTGCATTAACTTTTTTTACTTAATTTCGCAGTCCTTATAGAGGTTCAAAATTAACATTATGGCAACTACGACAAAAGGAAAGTCAAAAACTAAGTCATCTTCCAAATCAAAGTTTTCTAAGGAAACCTACTTAGAATGGTTTGAGAGTATGCATTTGATGAGAAAATTTGAAGAAAAAGCCGGGCAACTTTATGGGCAGCAAAAAATCAAAGGTTTCTGCCACTTATATATAGGACAGGAAGCGTGTGTGGCAGGTGCTGTTTCCGCTTTGCAAAAAGGAGATAAATACATCACGGCTTATAGAGATCACGCGCACCCACTTGCTTTAGGATCAGACCCAAAAGCTGTAATGGCGGAGCTCTTTGCAAAAGAAACAGGAATCTCAAAAGGTAAAGGTGGCTCCATGCATATGTTTGACAAGGAGAATCATTTTTTTGGTGGACATGGAATTGTGGGTGGCCAGGTACCTTTAGGAGCTGGAATCGCATTTGCTGAAAAATATAATAAAACTGATAACCTGTGTATTTGCTATATGGGTGATGGTGCTGTGAGACAAGGTGCATTCCACGAGGCACTGAACCTTGCCATGACATGGAAGTTGCCAGTGATATTTGTTATAGAAAATAATGGCTATGCCATGGGTACCTCTGTGAGCAGAACATCTAACGTAACTGACTTGCATACACTTGGTGAAGCATATGATATGCCATCTGAAGGTATAGATGCTATGAATGTTGAAGATGTGCATATTGCTGTTGAAAAAGCAGCTAAAAGAGCACGTAAAGGAGACGGACCTACATTACTTGAGTTTAAAACTTACAGATATAAGGGCCACTCAATGTCTGACCCTGCCAAGTATCGTACAAAAGATGAGTTGGAAGAATACAAGCAGAAAGATCCTGTGGAACAAGTAAGGCAAACCATCCTCAAGAACAAATATGCTTCTGAAAAAGATATTGAAGCAATCGAGAAAAAAATTAAAGAGATAGTAGCTGAGTCTGTTAAATTTGCAGAAGAATCAGACTTTCCAGATCCTAGCGAAGCATTTAAAGATGTTTACGCTCAAGAAGATTACCCATACATAAGAGACTAAAAAACAAACATATAAGGTGGCTATTAAGATTTTTACAAGGGTTATTTCTACTTGTTGTTTAAATCATTAGTTTTGCAGCCTTAAAAATTTTTTAAAATGGCAAAAAATAAAAAGCAAACAGACGAGCACGGTAACGAATATTTGGAGAATCCAGAGGCGTTGGCAGAACAAATTTCAAGAACTGAAGAGTTTATTGAAAAAAATAAGGCTTTAGTTTTTGGCGTTGTAGCAATACTCGTACTACTAGTTGCTGGCGTATTTGGCTATAGATATTATGTAAATACTCAAGAACAACTTGCGCAAAGTGAGATGTTCCAGGCTATTTATTATTTTGAATCAGACAGTCTTGACCTCGCCTTGAATGGCGATGGTAATAACTTAGGCTTTATAGACATTACAGAGGAATATAGTATTACTGATGCCGGTAACCTGGCTAACTACTATGCTGGTACGGCTTATTTGAAACAAGGGAAATTTAAGCAAGCTATATTATTTTTAGAAGATTATAGCTCTGATGATCTGTTGGTTCAACCTCGTGCTTATAGCCTGATTGGTGACGCCAATTTGGAACTGAATGAGTATGATAAGGCTGCCAGCGCATATGAAAAAGCTGCCAGCTACAAGCCTAATAAGCAGTTTACTCCTACGTATTTATTAAAGGCTGCCCTGGCATATGAAAAAGCTGGTAAGATAGCTGAGGCAAAAGAGGCATATCAAACGATAGTTGAAGACTTTTGGGATAGCAGCGAATTTCAAAAAGCAAAAAAACTTAAAGCACAACTTGGCAACTAAGCCATAGAATTATAATAAATTTGAAAGGGATAGGATTTAATCTTATCCCTTTTTTATTTTCACATCAAACTAAATCATAATATATGGCTTCTTCTGAAAAGAACTTGAGTAGTTATTCCGGAAAAAATATAGAGGATATGAGCAAAGTGAAATTTGCCATTGTTGTTTCTGAATGGAATGAGAGTGTTACTGAAGCTTTATATCAAGGCGCATTTGATACTCTTAGAACTCATGGTGTAGCAAAAGAAAATATTGTAAGAAAAGATGTGCCTGGAAGTTTTGAACTCACGCTTGCTGCTCAATGGATGGCTGAAAAGGATGATATTGATGCAATAATTTGTCTAGGTTGTGTTATTCAAGGCGAGACTCGTCATTTCGATTTCATTTGTGATGCTGTAGCGCAGGGCATTAAAGATGTAAATCTAAAATTTAATAAGCCAGTGATATTTGGTGTGCTAACCACTGATAATCAAAAACAAGCGTTAGACCGAGCGGGGGGACAACATGGCAACAAAGGTGATGAGGCTGCTATTACAGCCATTAAAATGCTTAGTATAAGACCATAAAAATAAAAAAAGCTGCTCGTTGAGCAGCTTTTTACATTCAAGTAATTTTCAATACTAACTTTTAAAAATCCCGTCTACAATTGTATTTAAAGTTTTGCTTGGTCTCATTGCATTAGAAACCTTGGCCTCATTAGGATTAAAATAACCTCCTATATCTACTGGTGCCCCTTGAGCAGACAATAATTCTTCATTGATAGCAGATTCTTTTGATTTCAATGATTCAGCTACTTCGCTAAATAGTTTAGCCATTTCAGCGTCTCCTGTTTGTTCGGCTAACGCCTCTGCCCAGTACGTAGCTAAATAATAATGACTACCTCGGTTATCCAGTTCGTTTACTTTTCGTGAAGGTGATTTCTTCTCTTCAAGGAATTTACCTGTGGCTTTGTCCAAAGTCTCTCCAAGCAATCGAGCTCTTTGGTTATTAAACGTTTCTCCTAAATGGTCAAGTGAAACCGACAACGCTAAAAATTCACCTAATGAATCCCAGCGTAAGTGACCCTCTTCAACAAATTGTTGTACATGTTTAGGCGCAGAACCACCAGCACCTGTTTCAAAAAGCCCTCCTCCATTCATTAATGGTACGATTGAGAGCATTTTTGCACTTGTACCCAATTCAAGTATCGGAAATAAATCGGTTAAGTAATCTCTCAATACATTACCTGTTACAGAGATCGTATCCTTACCTTCTTTTATTCTTTCTAAAGAGAATTTGGTAGCCTCTACAGGAGACATGATATGAATATCTAAGCCTGCTGTATCGTGATCAGATAAGTACTTGTTTACCTTATTTATAAGTTCAGCATCATGCGCTCGGTTTTTATCAAGCCAAAATACAGCAGGTGTCCCAGTAGACTTGGCTCTATTGACAGCTAATTTCACCCAATCCTGGATTGGTGCATCTTTTACCTGACACATTCTCCAGATGTCGCCTTCTTCCACATTATGCTCGAGCAATGTATTACCTGAGGCATCTATCACGCTAACCTTACCTTTTTTAGGTATTTCAAATGTTTTATCGTGAGATCCATACTCTTCAGCTTTCTGAGCCATCAAACCAACATTTGATACACTTCCCATGGTCGTAGGATCGAAGGCTCCATGTTGCTTACAAAAATCGATTGTCTCCTGATATACCCCTGCATAACTCCTGTCCGGAATAATTGCTTTAGCATCCTGTGGTTTGCCTTCTGCATTCCACATTTGCCCTGATGTGCGTATCATAGCTGGCATCGATGCATCAATGATAATATCACTAGGCACATGGAGATTAGTAATGCCTTTATCCGAATTTACCATCGCCAAATCTGGCCCTTGATTATAAATAGACTCGATATCGGCTTCAATTTCTTTTCTTTCGTTTGCTGGCAGCTCTTGCAACTGATCTAAAAGAACTCCCATCCCATTATTAGGGTCAACACCTACTTTTTCTAACTTATCAGCATGCTTCTCAAATATATCCTTATAAAACACACTTACTGCATGACCAAAAATAATTGGATCTGAAACCTTCATCATGGTTGCCTTCAGATGTATAGAAAATAAAATGCCTTTTGCTTTAGCATCTTTCTTTTGCTCTTCAAGAAAAGTTCTTAATGCATTTTTACTCATTACGGCTGCATCAATTACTTCACCTGCAAGCAAATCAACCTTGTCTTTCAATATGGTCTGGTTGCCAGCATCATCAGTATGTTGTATTTTAACTGCTGTATTGGAAGCTACTGTTGTAGACTGCTCACTTCCATAAAAATCACCATCTGACATGCTTGCCACGTGAGATTTAGAATCTGCACTCCAGGCACCCATGCTATGAGGGTTATTTTTTGCATATTCTTTTACCGCTCTAGGAGCACGCCTATCAGAGTTACCTTCTCGTAAAACTGGATTTACAGCTGACCCTTTGATTTTATCATAACGGCCTTTAATGTCTTTTTCCTCATCATTTGCCGGCTCATCCGGGTAGTCAGGTAATTTATAACCCTGCGACTGTAGCTCTGAGATTGCCGCCTTGAGCTGCGGTATTGATGCACTGATATTTGGCAACTTTACAATGTTAGCTTCAGGAGTTTTTGCCAATTCACCTAGTTCGGCAAGCGCATCGGACATTTTTTGATCATCGGTGAGGTATTCTGGAAAAACCGCAATGATTCTACCTGCCAAAGATATATCTCTGGTTTCTACAACAACTCCTGCTGAGTCTGTAAAAGCTTTAATAATTGGTAAAAAAGAATATGTCGCCAAGGCTGGCGCTTCATCAGTTTTGGTATAGATGATTTTTGCCGTTTGATTTGTCATGTTTTTATTTAGATTTATAGCCTAATGAGAGCTTGCGAATTTAATAAAAATAGACCTCGTAATAAAGCTTAAAGCAACATAATTAGATACTTACAAAACAGTGGCAGAAATTTTGCGTTGATGAATATATAACATTTGATTTCCTATGATTCTTACCTATTTGACCTCCTTAATTGTTTTTTTTAGTATGCAACTATCACCCCAGCAACCTTCTACAACTGAAGTAGATATTTGTGTAAGTGTAGATGAGGCTAAACTTTACGAGATAATTAATGACTATCGGAAAAAGAAAAAATTAGATCCGATTCCCTTTTCTACTAAACTCACTATGGTGGCTCAAACACATGCAAAAGATTTAGCCAATAATTATGACTTTGATCCAGACAATCGATGCAACCCTCATAGTTGGTCTAGAAAAGGTAAGTGGAGCTCATGCTGCTATACAAACGACCATAAAGAGGCTCAGTGCATGTGGGACAAACCAAAGGAAATTGCTGGTTATGACAGCCCGGGATATGAAATAGCATATTATAGTTCGGCAGGAGCTAACGCACAGGAAGGATTATCGGGTTGGCAAAAAAGCCCTAGCCATAATCCATTGTTGATTAATAGTGGTATGTGGAAAAAAGTGGAATGGAAAGGTATTGGGGTCGGTATCTATAAAGAATACGCCATCGTGTGGTTTGGGCAACTCAATGACGAGCAAAATGAGCTTATACTTTGTAACTAACTTTTTGCAAAAGGATTGAACTCACGTTTTCTCACATTTCTATTGTGATTAAACCAATAAATGATACTACCTATAATTGGGAATAACAATACAATTAAAATCCATGTAGCTTTTGAGTGCTCATTGTTTCGAACTACGATATGAAAGATTGTGTAGGCAGCAAATAATACTGTTCCAAGCGATAACGCGAGAATGACAACTTGCCAAAAAATTAATCCGACTCCTGGTGTTAGTAGGTCCATAACTGATTATTTATATTGCTCATTTTCGTTAGGGAAATCAACCGCTTTCACATCCTCAACATAGTGGCTTACTGCATCTGTAATGATTGTATCCAGATCTGCATAGCGCCTTAAGAAACGAGGTTTAAACTCTTTTGTAATACCCAGCATATCCTGCATCACTAATACCTGACCATCCACTTCAGCTCCTGCTCCAATACCAATCACCGGAATTGAAACTGCCTCTGAAACTTTTTTAGCCAAATGGGCAGGAATCTTTTCCAACACGATAGAAAAGCAACCACATTCTTCCAACAGTTTAGCATCTTCCATGAGTTTTTCAGCCTCCTCATCTTCTTTGGCACGTACGGTATAAGTTCCAAACTTAAAAATAGATTGTGGCGTAAGACCGAGATGCCCCATCACAGGCACACCGGCACTTAAAATTCTGATTACAGATTCCTTAATCTCACTACCGCCTTCCATTTTCACAGCATGGGCACCAGATTCTTTCATTATTCTAATTGCTGAACGTAAAGCCTCAGAAGAATTACCCTGGTACGAGCCAAATGGAATATCTACAACTACGAGTGCTCTGCTTACAGCCTTTACCACTGAAGTGGCATGGTAAATCATTTGATCGAGAGTGATTGGGAGGGTTGTTTCATGACCTGCCATCACGTTGGAGGCAGAGTCTCCTACCAACAATACATCAATTCCTGCACCGTCAAGAATTTTAGCCATAGAAAAATCATAAGCCGTGAGCATAGCAATTTTCTCACCTCGATTTTTCATTTCCTGAAGTTGGTGTGTTGTTATCTTTTTTATATCGGCCTTGTGTACAGACATATCTAATTTGGTTATGGTGTATTTGGTATAGTCACAGTGAAAGTGGTGCCTTCTAGCTCCATACTATCTACATCAATCGAAGCTTCCAATTTATCTGCCACTTTTTTTACAATGTAGAGTCCTAAGCCAGAACCTTCACTCTTCTCTGTAGCTCTATAGAACATATCAAAGATATGAGGAACTTTTGACTCTTCAATACCTTCACCGTTGTCCTGTACTTTGAGTTGAAGTTTATCATTATCAACCAAAGCTTCTATGTATACAAAGGCTCTATCTTTATGAAAACTCCTATATTTTATCGCGTTGGAAATGAGGTTATTAAGTATAATTCTTACACGTGTAAGGTCTGACTTGAAGGGTATTTTTTGAATAACTTTAGTTATAATCTCCAGACCTGAGGTGTCGGTAGCATTGTAATAGCTACTTATACTATTATTAATTTCAACCATTAGGTTGACGTTCACGTGAGGGTCATTGACTCTATCATTTCTCGATATGCTTAATAACTCCATAACCAGATCATCAAGCCTTTTAACACTGCCCTCAATTTTCTCGATACACTCCTCTCTTACTTTTTGGTCTGGTTCCATGCGATAGAGATCGATTAACCCAAGAACTGACCTTAAAGGTGACCTTAAATCATGCGAGGCATGGTAAACAAAACTGTCAAGTTCGAAATTTACCTTTTGCAGCTCTAACAGATTTTCTTTTGTTTGAGAAATATCTTTGAGTATGCACTCAACCGTATCTTCTTCAGGATACATCACAGCACTGAAAGAAACCCAAATGGGGTTGTTATTTACTGAATCTATTTGAAGTTCAACATTGTCAATGGAACCCATCTGATGTAATTGCTCAAATATATATTTCCTCTCCCTATCGCTTGAGAAAATATCAAACCCAGATGCTACTGGATTTTTGCCTTTATGACCTAAAAGCTCCCAAAACTTATCATTTGCTTCTATTACATCCCCAGAATCGACTTTACATCGAAACATGGCAACCAATGAATTCTGAAATAGATTTCTATATTTTTCTTCGCTTTTACGGAGGGCATCATTAACAAGTTTTCTTTCTGTAATATCAGTATGAGAACCTGACACTCTAAGTGCGGTACCATCACTATCTCTAACCGCCTGAGCCTTTGAAAGTATCCATTTATAAGTACCATCTGCATGGCGCATACGAAATTCCTGATTGTAATCCCTTGATCTACCGTTTATGAAATCATTAAAATCACTTAGTGCCTTTTCCTTGTCATCTGGGTGCAACAACCTTTCCCAAAGACTATGCATATCAACTACCTCTTCTTCACCAATCCCAAGCATGGTTTTCCATGGTTGAGAAACAAAGGGCTCGTTTTTTCTGAAGTCCCAATCCCATAAGCCATCGTTTGCACCTTTGGCCGCAGATTGATACTTTTCTAACTCAGCTTTTAACTGTTGCAGCTCGTACTCTTTATGTAAGAGTTCTTTTTCAGTATCCTTTGTCCCGGCTCCCAATTTCTCAGTTTTATCCATTTTTAACATGGGTAATATAATTTCGGAAATATAATCGGGTAAGCTCTCTAAAACAAATCAATTTCATCATCTAAGGTACACGGCTTTTTTGCCTTTTTTTAGCTGAACATCGACATGCTCATTAATTGTAGTCGACAACTTATAGCCTGTGTATTCACATGAAATAGGGAACTGTGTATGACTTCTATTAACTAACACAGCCGTTTCAATTTTTTTTACTTTTATATTGAGAAACGGCTTTAGACTATACGCAATTGTTCGCCCTGTGTTGAGGACATCGTCTATTAATACAATACATTTATTTGCCAGGTCTTTCTCCTCACAGTCCAAAGTTATATTACTCTGAGTGGGTGCAAATTTATCGAGTTTTACAGCTATCAATCTTACTTTAAAGCTGGCAATCTTTTCCAACGCTTTGGCTAGCAAATCGGCCAACTCATAACCTTTATCGTAAATACCGGCTAAAATAATTTCTTTCTCTTTGAAATTGTTTTCAAAAATCTCAAAAGCGATTCTTTTGATCTTCTGATCAATCTGATCTTCGGTAAGAATTAAGGTTTCTGTCTCCATACAGATTAAGGGATTGGCATTACTTTTCTGTCTTTAAATGTAGACAATATTACCATTGATTGCATGTTATCAACTACTTCTATGTTGGATACTCTATCCAACATCAACTTTTGATAAGAAGGAATATCCTGGGCGATTATCTTTAGAATAAAATCTCCGGAGCCAGTTATATGATGGCACTCTATCACTTCGTCAATCTTATTAATACTATTTAAAAAAGCCTCAATATTTTCTGTATTGTGCCCTTTCAAAGATACCATCACGAAGGTAGATACACCAAGGCCTACTTTCTCATTGCTGACAGTGGCATGGTAGCTCTTAATAATTCCTGAGTTTTCTAACTTTTTTACCCTTTCTAAGGTAGGGGCTGGTGACAATCCAATCTTTTGAGCCAATTGTGCATTGGTTATTTTTGCGTTGGCTTGAAGTATGTCAAGTATATTTCTATCTATCTTATCTAATTTAATCTTGGCTTTCATAGTAATCAAAATAATATTCGGTGCAAATATATTTATAAAAAACACATTTGTCTTACCGAGCATGTAAAGACTATGTGATCTCTTAATTGTCAATAGCCACTCTGGCGTTGGATTTAACACCCGCCATTTCTACCTCAACAAGATAGACTCCTCCTTTTATTGACGATACATCTAACTGAATATCATTTTTACCTCTTACACCGTTAAAATTTTCTGTAAGTACTATTTCACCAATACTGCTGATAAGTCTAATATTACCGTCTCCTTCTGTTTCTGACATGATTGTGATATTAAGGTCATCATTTGCAGGGTTAGGATATGGTTTTATAAAAATGATATTAGCTTCGAAATTTTTACACTTGGTATTATTAATGTTATTAGAATCATCAGCGCCATTTAAAATAGGAGTTAATGTTACACATACATAATCAACATTTCTAGACGCCAAATTAAGATCGAGAGTATAATTTATTGCTTTTGGGTTGTTGGAAGACGGCAATGTATGAACTATTTCTTCTTCCACTACCACTCTATCGCCCAGGTTTACTAATGCGGTCATGCTGTCAATTGACAAAGTGCCATTATTAATCATTGTAAGTACAATGTTCTGTTCTATTATTGTTACCTGTTGTAGTTCTAACTCAAGCTCTGGCACTAATGCATTAATTATTAAACTGGTAGTATCGCGACATCCATTGGCATCTTCTATAGCCAAAGAAACAGTGTAGCTCCCTTCTTCATTGAATATGTTTGTTGGGTTGGCTTGGTTTGAGGTATTGCCATCACCAAAATCCCAGGAATGTGATATTACCTGGTTTGTGTTATCTGTAAAACCAACTTCCAAAGGTGGTGCCCCAAAAACATTTGAAGCTTCAAAAGAGGCTTCTGGCGCTTCATTTATGGTTACTGCTTGCGTGCCTTCATATTCGCAGCCTCGCTCAGTGGTCACACCCAACGTAACATCATAGTCACCAGCGGTAAACTCATTAAATACTGATGAATCCATTGCTGAACCTTGATCTGCGAATTGCCAAACACGACTTTCAATTCGATCTCCTGTTTGTTGGGTCGTGTCATATAAATGCACTAAGACATTCTCGCATGCATCTTCCACTTTGAATCCAACTTCTTGAGCAGGATAGACAGTAATATTCTCCTGAACAGTGTTTGAGCATAAATTTTGTGATGTAACCGTTAAGCTCACATTATAGTCAATGGCGAAGTCGAATGTAGCTGATGGGTTTTGTTCAGCACTAAATTGTCCACCTAAATTCCATGCCCAATTTGTGATCTGCTCACCTGGAACAGCTTCTGACTCGTCCTGAAATTGTATCTCTTCTCCCAGGCATAATTTGTCGAAGCTAAAATTAGCATTAGGAGCCTCATTTACACTTACAACCTGAGTCAGAGAATCTATACATCCAAAGGTGGTGGTGGTTATTAGCCTTACGGTGAAGTCACCTGATTGTGAAAAAATATGCTGAGGATTTTGATCTGTGGATGAATTAGACCCTGAAGCCGGATCACCAAAATTCCACTGCCAGGATTCTATATTGGCATTGTTTACTGTTGACAAATCGGTGAATTGTGTGGGATCCAGCTCACATGACAGCTCATTGCTGAAATCGACTTCTGGCGGATCGTAGACGGTTAATGATTTTTCTATGCTGGTAATACATCCGGCAGCATTCTCTGTTGAGAGTGTAACGTTATAAGTTCCAGGACTATCATATTCAAACGGATCTGGATTTTCTTCGGAAGACATAAAACCATTGTCAAAGTCCCATTGGTATGAGACTATATTATCGCCTGTTGTGGTGTTGGTAAAATCAAATAATGTACTCACGCATGCATCAGAAACAGTGAAATTCGGTGAGGGGCCTTCCGTTACATCAAAATTCTGAACTGCTTCATCTGAACAGCCCGGGATACTGGTTATTAATTTTACTTCAAATATTCCTCCTGCTGTAAATTCATAGTCAAGGTCTCTTGATGTTGAAACGGTAGCCCCATCCACTTGCCACTCAAACGTTTCATTACCCTCAAAGCTATCTGGTGTTGTATTTGTAAAAGTTATTGGTTGGTTATTACAGACAACACCGGCAGGAGCCTCGAAAGAACTTACAGGATCTTCATAGATAGTTATTGAACCGACTGTAAAGTTTTCACAGGGGTCGGCATCCGTTACTGCGAGTTGCACCTCATATGTGCCAGGAGATGCATAGGTATGTGTTGGGTTCTCGTCAGTTGAAGTATTTCCATCTCCAAAATCCCAATCATAAAATTGAATATCATCTGCAGATGATATGGGCGTAAAATCTATTGGATTACTCGCACAACTTATGGGGAATGATGTAAAGAAGTCTATGTCTGGGGCAACATCAGATGTTACAGTAACAGGCTCCGTATGATACGAAGTATTACCATCTATATCCTCAACCTTCAATCCTATGCTATAATTTCCTGAACTTGCATAATTGGAGTAGTTGGGTGTCTCTGCATTAGAGAAGGGGTTACTATTTGAACAATCATTTACAAAATCTATTCGATAGAGGTCTCTAAACGCAGTATTTACTGTAAATAATCTCCACTCTGAATTATTCTTTACCAAATTAAACCCAAACAGTGATTCAGAGTTTCCTCCAACATCTAATAGACTAGTTGCAGTAAGGCCTGAGGAAAGCAAAGAAGGATCACTTCCTAATGGAACTCTGTAAACTGAGCCAACAGTAGTAGAAACTAAAGCAAAGAAATTACTCTCATCTACTCCTATTTCTACTCTATAGGGAGATTCACCATTGAAAATATTATTTTCGTTAATTGAGAGAGTTGGTTTAGAAAATAAATCAGAGCCATAGTCTAAGACATAAAACCTCTTCCCATTAAATGATACAGCAACGCCAAACCATTGGTCACAATAATTGAATAGGTAAAAATCTCTAATACTAACACCAGCAGAGTTTATCCCAGTAATAGAACCATCATCGACCACATCAGTATTATCTACACTATTTGTAATACTTGATCCAAAATTTACTCTTAAATGCACTGGATCAGTAGTATTAAAGATCAATATGGTGTTTCCATTATCTACTGCTACTTCCATAGCAGTATTTGAGCCCCCTACACCAGAAAGAATATTACTTCCAACAGGTGAATTATTAGCAAGCGAAGTGCCAAACTCTAGTAATGTCACCACTCCACCATTTCCATTATGTATAACGCCAAACCAATTGTTACCTTCTTTTAGAATGTGGATTGGTTCAGGACCATTCAATAATGCATCTAAACCTTCTAAAGTTGTAACGGTAGGTGCTGGATTATCTAATGAACCGCCAAAATCTAATCGAAATATAAGATTATTCCCCTTATTTGTGATAAAGCCATACCAGAGGCCATTATCTTCAACAACTTCCATACCACGCATATTATTGGCACCAGGTACTCTGAAAAGTAAGTTTGCTGTGGGTAAAGTACTTAAATCACCTTCACAAAAATCCCATTCATAAGAGTCTCCTCCAGTTGTGGTATTTTCGAGAACAAAGTTTTGATCAATACATAGTGTAGACGGAACCGTAAACTGAGCTGTTGGACATTGGGCGGAAATTTTAAAGGTGCCAAATATTGTGATTATTATAATTAAAAACCTCAGGTTCATATATGCAAATTAAAAAGAAAACAAGAATGTTTTAATATCCATTTATTACTTTTAGGCTTAAATAGTAACATGCACTTAAAAGACTTTCTATTTACACCCATAGTTCTGGTTTTAATTTATTTGCTAGCCTATTTTTTGAGGCCAACTTTAACTTCGAACCTAACAAAAAAATACTTTGTACCTGCACTTACCTTCAAAATTATAGGTGCTATTTCAGTTGGGCTAATTTATCACTACTTTTATAAATACGGAGACACTTTAAGATACCATTTTTTTAGTGAGATATTTCATACTACATTTTGGGATGATGCTTACACTGGTATAAAGCTATTTTTCACTCCTTATGACTCCACCAATTACTCTGTGAGTTATGTTTTAACAGATAATTATTTCTATAAACGAGACGTTGGGGGGTTTTTCATGCTAAAAGTGTCAGCACTCTTGGGACTTTTCAATATGCATTCCTATTACGCAATATCGTGTCTCTTCGCATTCATTAGTTTTTTTGGATTGTGGAAATTTTATCAAGTGGTAATAGAAATATACCCTCGTCTTTATAAACAGGCCTTTATTGCTATATTCTGTTTCCCTTCCGTTATTTTCTGGGGGTCAGGAATATTAAAGGATACAATTACACTATCGGCATTATGCTGGGCAACATACTGTTGTTATGAACTATTCATTCAAAAAAGGTTAAGCATACTTAATGTAATCATACTTCTCGTAAGTGCCTGGATATTGATTATACTCAAAATTTACATTTTGATCTGTTTTATTCCTGCAATTATCTATTGGATAGTATATACTCATCTAAATAAAGTGAAAAATCCTGTACTGAGAGCTTTAATTGCACCATTTGTATTGTCGGTATTTGTACTTAGTGCTTATGTACTTGTTACAAACATCTCTAAGTACAATGAAAAATACTCTCTTGAAAATATAGAGGACACCATGAGAATAACAGCAAATTGGATTACCTATACATCCGGTGATTCAGGATCAGCGTATTCTTTAGGTGATAACTTTGAATTAACGCTATCTAATATAATTACGAAACTGCCAGCGGGCATCAATGTAACTCTATTTAGACCATATATATGGGAAATAAAAAACTCAGTGATGTTATTTGCCTCTTTAGAAAGTATGCTGCTATTATTTTTTACTATTTATGTGCTTTATAAAACTAGAGTTATAAATTTTTTCAGAATAGTGTATAAAAATCCATTTCCAAAATTTTTACTCATCTACTCTCTAACATTTTCATTTGCCGTAGGGATTACAACATACAATTTTGGCACTTTGGTGAGGTATAAAATCCCTGCAATGCCTTTTTATTTGTTACTATTATTTTTGGTGTTGCATGTTCACAATGAAAGGAAATCAGAAAGGGCTAATGAACTACTTTCTGATAAAATTCAATAGTACGACTCATCATCAGATTAAAATTATAATCGTTTGAAAGTTTCTCCGTTCCATTTTTAGCCAATTTATTAGATTTCTCCTTGTTGGTGAGTAATTCTTCTATTGCTGAAGCATAAGCGTTTATGTCGAAAGGCTTAACTAAAATACCTGAATGATTATGTACAATATGTTCGTTGAGTGATGGCACATTAAATGCTACAATTGGCTTACCCGACCGAAATGCCTCTAGAACAACTACTCCAAATCCTTCTGCAATGGATGGAATTAATACGACATCTGAGTCGGCCATTATTTCTCTCACATCACTATTGTAGCCCATAAATTTAACTTGCGGTGTTAGGCCTTTTGAACTTACAAGTTTTTTAAGTTCTTCCTCTAAAGTACCTGACCCCACAACTACCAACTGTAGGTCACTAAATTTATTTTTAATGATCTCCAAAGCCTCAATTGCATATCTATGTCCTTTAAATGCCGTTAATCTACCTACAATTGCTAGTTGGTATTCAGAAAACCTGTATTTACCTGTATTGAAAATGTCGGGAAAGTTAAACCCATAATGGATTAATTCTAGTTTTTCATTTTTGCAAATACCCAAGCCTACATAAAGATTTTGTAAGCCTTTGGAAATAGCAAATGATCTATCCATTTGCTTTTCTGCCCATCTAGCCAGACGCCAGTAGCTGTTTTTTATTTTAAATTTGGGGTCAAAACCAAATTTATTATTATACCATTCCTGATACCCATGCTTTGAAGAAACAAGCTTGAATTTGGTGAAGTATTTTTTTGCTATTGCCAGTAGCAAATCTGCATGTATTAAATGGCTATGAACTAAATCATACTCTTTTGTTTTAATCAGTCTGGCTATAGCTTGAAGTGTATTAAAAAAAGGGAATGAATAGTAAATGGTATGTACTTTTACATCTAATTCACTGATCTTGTCGTTGAACACTTCTTCGCTCCCCTTAAGACCTTTGGGAACTAATGAAAGAAACTCTACATCCACATCCCTTTCAGCAAGCCCTTTAACCAATTGCAATAAGTAGTTTTCTGAACCTGCAATACCTATTATTTTTTGTGTTATTAATACCTTCATTTTCTATTAAATTCCGTAGGTATTATTAAGTAGTATTCTTTTCCCTTCCAGTAGCGTAGTTCCTTTATGTATTCCTCGAAAATCAGCAAGAATTAATGTTCCGGCTTTTCCGATACAAACAAGTTTTTTGTAATTTCTGTCATTTTCAATCTTGTTCATCTCTTGAATGAAAAAATGACCATAACGCCCAGTTTCACCATATTTTTCAAATTCCAGGTGATACTTATACTTCCATGGATGTTGCTCATGGCTGCCTTTGTAATAGACAAAAGGGGCATTTTTTTCATTTACATCAGTTAAATAAAGAAAAGCTTTAAACCGATGACGCCAATCATCAAAATGAGGTAAATCAGCTTGTAACAAATGACCGGCTTCTAATTTATAGTCTGCCTCTTTTCTATAGGAAAATGCTTTTTTTGATACATAAGATTTTGCAATAGAATTAATAACATTATCATTAAAAAAGTGACGATCTGCTGTAGAAGAATACTCATTGACCTTTCCGATTCTAAATGCCTTTTGATCAAGTTGATTTTTTGAATAAATCCCCTCAAATGTTCCATCAAGTACTTTGGTAACACACGGCTCTAATTCTGATACAATTTGATCGCAAATACTCTTAGATAAGTAATCAGGAATTATAACAATACCATCCTTAACGAGATCATCAATAATATCAAGCCTTGTGGTCAAAGATTTATCTACCTTACAAGGGCTATATTGTCGATAGCGCTGAATGTGATAATACAACCTGTTCTTTTTTAAGAAAGGAACCCTATTAATTAATTTTCTTAATGACTCTTTGATCATTTTCTACCTTTAAAAACATTCTCTGTTAGCTCCTGATAGTTTGATGCCATTTTATTAGAAGAGTAATTCTTAACTATAAATTCTCTGCCTCTTTTAGCTATTTGATCATCAGTTCTTGTACATATTCTACTTAATTTATCGGCCAAATCTTTATCATCCTTGGCTTTAAAAGTATAGCCGGTAACACCATCTTTGACCAATAGTGTATTTTCCTCAATATCTGAAACCAGACATAATAATTCTGAAGACAAAGCCTGCATTATAGCTGTACTCATTGTTTCAGCAACACTTGAATTGACGTAAATATTCGCCCTTTGAAGTAAATCCACTAACCTATCTTCATCCAGTCTACCCGCAAAGGTAACATAGGAATCCATGTTCTGTTTCTTCACCAAATTTTTTAATTCATCTTCCAATTCCCCATCACCTGCGATAACAACTTTAAAGTCAAATCCTTTCTTAGAAAGTCTATTCATTCCTTTAAACATGGTATCAAAGTCCTTTTGTGGCACAAGTCTACCATGACTCACTATCAATGGAAAAGAAGTTTCTATTTTCTTTTCTACGGATGAGAATTTGATTGTATCAATACCATTTGATATGATAGAAACTTTTGAGTCAGTTAAGAATAATTTAACAATCCATGGAGCATTTTTGAGCGCATAAGGTGTTAAAAAAACTACTTTTCTTGCAAATATCGGTGAAATGGAACTCAATACCAGATCAATAATTCGCCTCATTTTCCATGCAGTGTGCTCTACCAGTATAAATTTAATCCTCAATGCCATTAAGACAACAACCGCAGGCAGACTATGATTGATAATTAATTTTGGATTTAATGAACGAATATGTGCACTTAATGCTATTATAGATTTTATAAAGCCTTTTTTTCTAATGAACGAATAACTAATATTTCTTCTTTTACATTCTTCTTCATATTCTGGCAGTAGGTCTTCGATACCAAAAAACAAAAGATGATGATCATAGTTTTCTAAATACTCCCCATTCAAGTAACTAAAAACAACACTTCCATGCCCTCCCAAACCAGAATACATTATATGAACTACCCTCTTCACTCAACGTTAGCTTTTTAGAATATTCAATATTTCTGATTTATTGGTATATGGCAAATATTTATGTGCAGGTTTCACTTTACTAAATAGGTAGTTTCGGCCTCCATCAGGCGTAGATTTAAGATCCTGAACATGTAGAAGACCTTTAGATCCTATTAGAAAGATGTTATAGCCATATTCTTTCATCAATTTCTCAATATTATCTGCCTGGTCTTTAGAAATACTATTTACCAATGGGCTATCGGGCTTATCACCAGCCAATACCTCATAAAGAAATATCTCGCACATAATCACCGGTGAATGCTCAGCAAGTAGTTTTTTAGCACCTTTTAAAACAAATTCTTCATAATATTCAACGTCAATTTTAATTAAATCAACATGGTCTATATCAGTCTCCGTTATAAAAGTATCAAGGGATGTTTGCTCTACAGCTATCTTTTTGTATTCTATATCAAAAAATGAGGATGAAAACTCACCAACAGCTGATGAAACCAGCGATACCTCTTCATTTTTAGGAACTGTAAATGTGATAACATCTTCACAATCACCAACAGCTTTTCTTATCAATCGATTACAATCCAAATTGTTAATAGACAGGTTATAGCTAAGCCTCTTAAAATTAACCGGGTTTGGTTCAAATGAATAAACAGTTGTTTCAGGATTAATTTTATTAGAAACTATTGTAAACACACCGGTATTCGCTCCTATATCTAGTATAGTATTTGCTTTTTCTGACAGTATACTCCAAACCTTAAGCTCTGAATCCTCCCAGGCTAACCCATAATAAAGTCTATGTACAATTTGATCATCACACTTGGAGAACATATAAAATGACTTTCCATGAAGGTTTAGTTTAACCTTACCAGATATATCCCATCGTGAAACAGCTTGATTTATTGATTGGCTCAGTTTGTTTAACACTTTGAAAATGTTTCTTCCTATCATATTGATAAGAAGATTCAATTTTATTTTCCTCAACATTACGGCAACAATAAATTTTTAAAAATCACAATCGTTCTCTTTCTAAACATTACATATGGATTAATTTTAAATGCCATTACTAAATAGTTCATCGCCTTGATTTTTTTATCAATTAATGAAAAATAAAGTGATACTAATGAATAGTGGCTTGCAAGTACCTTATTTATAAGATCAGGGTGTTTAGAAAACTCATAATCTTCTTTAAGCAGGTTTATTAATTTATGAGTACAATAAATCAACCTATTAGGGTCTAGGTTTGCCATAGACCTAGAGTCATGATTAATTAGACAAGATGTGTATTTATCATTCAATTCAATTCCGTGTCTAATTCCAATAATTAACCAAAGATAAAGATCTTCCGCAATAGTGAACTTTGGATCAGTATTAAACGGATGTTTCATTAATACTTCTCGCTTAATAAAAGCACCTATCGGACATAGAACATTATTATCAGCGATTTGCCGTACTGATAAACCCGAAAACCCGGCCTGTTTTTTTCTAACTCCCTTTTCTTCTACTTCAAAAGGTTGATAAAAAAATATTGCTCCTTCATTATCTTCAATAAAATCCGCTGCAGACCGAAGATGATTTGGATAGTAAATGTCGTCAGAATCTAAAAAACAAATATAGTCACCTGAGCTCTGGCGTATACCATAGTTTCTGGCGGCTCCTCTTTCCTCATTTCTCTTTTTAAAATATTTAATTCTTGCATCGGTATATTTCAATACTACATCAGCAGTGTTATCGGTACTTCCATCATCTACAATGATTAATTCAAAATTGGAATAGCTCTGAGCTAATACACTATCAATGGCCACACTAATGAGGTGTTCTCTATTATATGATGGTGTGATTATCGAAAATAATGGATTAGACATTTTACGAAGATATAGTTTCTCTTTTTTTATCTCCCCTATATTTGCCCTATTTTAATCTTAATTATGACGAATTTTCTGATAAAATATTTGAACATTTTTGTACGCAAAGCCTATAGGGGTAATTGTACGTTTATATTTGGGATGCCACGAGGAGGAACTACATGGCTGGCAGAATATTTATCAACTAACTTAAGAAGCGTCTATATACATGAACCTCTTGGGCTATATAATTCTAAAGTTAAAAAATCTGGGTATAACAGATTCGAATATTTTTCCAGTGAAGGACAGCGAAAAAGAATACTCAATTATGTTAAAGAATTAACCGAAGGAATTTTTAATAGTAATATTATTAAAAATCACCAATTGTGGGGCTTAGCATATAAAAAGAACCTGGTATTAAAGTTCATAAAGGGATCATCACTTATAAATGACTTGGCAAAAGATTTTTCTAGCGAAAAATTTATACTGTTAACCCGTAATCCTGTAGATGTAATTTCTTCCCAAATGAAATATGGGGATTTAAGTCAGTTTTATGCACAGGAGTTTTTCAATAATCCTAATAAAAAATCTGTTAGCCATAACAAGCAAGAAATAGCCATAAACAATACTGTTGAAATACTGGCATATACTTATGGGCTTAATTATTCATATCTAAGAAATAGCAAACTTCATTCAAATATTATGGTAATATCTTATGAAGAATTAGTGGATACTCCAAAGAGGACCATTTCAAAAATTTCTACATTCTTAAATAAATCATTGCCCTACAATGAGACGCTTTTAAAAAAAGAAAGTGCCTCTACTTATAGTGGAATGACAACAAAAGCCAAAAATTTGAAACTAACAGATGATGAAGTTGAATCGATCTGGGGTATATTAAAGCAAATGGAGGTAGACTTGTACTTACCTACTGGAGAATTTAACTCAGCATACTTTGGATAGTGAAATAATTGAAGGCAAAAAAGGGTTACTTAAGAAATTAAGTATTTATGTAATCATAGGCTTCATCCCAATGGGGTTTAATTTCTTTTTAGCTCCATTATATTCATTTTATCTTAACCCAGAAGAATACGCTTTACTAGGCTTAACAGACATAAGTGCTGGTCTTTTGGTTATTTTTATTTCCTTAGGTCTGCGACAAGCTTTCTCACGATACTATTTTGACTACTATAAAAACGAATCTCGATTAAAGCGTCTATTTGGAACCACATATCTCACAATTCTTACAATTGGCCTGATCACAATTATACTCGGCTATTTTCTTTGGGATGTTATTGCTCCAACTGTCTTTGATTCCAAAGCTTTTTCCTTTCTCCATTTTGGATTACCTATCATCATTACTTCTACAGCTTTAATTTTGAATGAAATGGTACTTATTCTTTTGCGAAATGAAGAGAAAGAAAATCAGTATAGTATCATATCACTTGGGTATTTTTTATTTTCCTTATCAGGTATAATTACCGGAGTTGTTCTATTGAAAATGGGCGCAATAGGTAGCGTGTGGGGAAGAGCAATAGGTGGCGGAATATTTATTGTTTTGAGTATGATTTTGATCTTTAACAGGATTCATTTTAACATCAACTACAGCATTGTTAAAAAACTGTTGAGTTATGGTTATCCACTTATCGGTTATACTCTTTTATTATACCTGCTTCACAAAGTGGACATCTATTTTGTTGGTCATTTTTATAGTGATGATCAATTTGGTGTATACTCATTTGTAAGACAGGTAACTGCTATCTTTCCCGTAATTATATTTTCAATATTTAACGCCATTTCACCTAAGATTTACAAGTCGTTAAAAGGTTCGTCAACAACTGAAAAGGCCTTCATTATTAAACTAAATGACCTCTTCTTTATTGTAATCTTATTAGTGGTCATTTTAGGTGTGGTATGTGTACATCCATTTTTCGATATTATGATAAACAACAGGTACATGGATGGTAAGCACTATCTGGGGTTAATATTTTTAATGTTTATACCTCAGGCTCTTTATTCACTTGCCAGCGTTCCATTGTTGTTCTTTAAAAAGACTAAATCCCTCCCCATTATTGTTCTACTTAGTGAGTTAATCTATCTACCTGCGTTATTTGTATTGAACAATTCTTTAGGTTTTAAAGGTATTGCCCTGGCATTGATTATTTCCCGAATAGTTCAAGTAATTATTACTACAGTCATCAGCAGAAGGCTTACTAAAAGTAATGCTACAACTTTTAGTATAAGAAATGCTTACAGTTCATTATTCTTAATAATAGCTATTGGTATTACAAATGCATTTATAACTTTTGATAATTACTTACTACAGAATGGCATTTTTCTATTGATTTCAGTAAGTGCTATTATCCTAATCTATAAATCAGAAGTAAGGTGGGCGGTTAAGAATATTAGCATTTTAAAAAGTCAATTTTTGAAAAATTAACTTGCCAGTACTTTTCCAAGCCTCTTAATAGAATTTCCATCAACTCTAAACAAATACTTGGCCACAAAAGCTTTAAGACCTTTGACATCAGGTGCTTTAAAATTTATATCTGCTAGTTCAAAATTATGGTAATCTAACACCGTGGCCACATCTAGTTTATCAACTTCATTTTGAAAGTCTGATTGATCCCAAATTCTAAATAAACAGCTCTTATTAAAGTATATTGAGGGAATCATTAGCGTTGAATTAAATCCAAAGATACCATCGGCCTCCATTATATAAGGAACTACGTTTGTATCCTTTAGGTATTCGATATTGTCGTCTTTAGGAAAAAAGTCACTGTTGTAGGAATATGGATGAAGTTTTATTTTCAACGAACATCCTATCGTTTTTGCATATTCAGATAGTTTTAAATGAAAATCAACTGTCTGTTGTTTTGAAATACCAAAGCCCGGAGAGTTAAATTCTTTTACCTCCGACCATGACTGATCAATGAGAAGTAAATAATTTTTTTCACTCTTTTTTGAAGGTATATAATTAACGAAATCATCCATTTCAGGATTTCCGACTTCTATCATTCTATCAGGATCAACTCCGTCTCTTTCTACAAATATTGATGCATTTTGCTTTGTAAAAACGACATATTTAGAAGCTATACGGTAATTGGATTTCAATTTTCTTAGGGCTTCGATCTCCAATAATGTTCTCTTGAGGTACTGTAGCCTCAACATGTAAAGGATTGCTCTGGGATAGTACCATACAGACCGCAAAAAGAATTTTAAAAGAAATCTTCGATTTACCGGAGCAGCTGTATTGGACTGAGCCACAGACTTACTTCTCTGTTTGTTTTCCTCAATTGCCAGTTTTAAATAATCATCATATTTATGAAACATCCCATGCTGTACAACGAGTGTTTCAATGCCTTCATGTTTTGCTACAATGTTTAATCCAGTAGAGTGGATTCCCTCTGTACTCATGAATACAATTTTAGAAGGTTTGATTTCTTCTATTATTTGCTGAGCACTATTAAAATCTGACCAGTAATGTAAGTTTTCACTTAAGGAGTGGTTTATCTCATTCTTGGGTTTGGATATATGAAAGAGGTAATGAAAATTGAATTCCTCGTTCAAAGCATTAAATGAATGTAACCATCCTTTACGATGATAACCCCAACACAATAAAATTCTTCTTTTGGGCATATCAATCTACAAACTCCCAAGACATTGGTGTTCCTTTAAAGATATCCTGATTTACACTTTTACCAAGTAGCTCATTCAAATATTTTGGATGCAAACCATATCCTGGTCTTACTGACCTTAAGTTAATTTCATTCAGTTCTTCTCCTTTCTTAATATTTTCAGCTATAAACAAAGAACGAGCAAAAATCTTGTTTGCTTTAACATTGTCTGACAACTCGTAACTGATTTTCCCAAGTGATCTTTCTGCCAATCGGACCTCAGCTACTAATTTTTTAAAATCATCAACATCTAACGAAAAAGAGGCATCAGGCCCACCAATTGACCGGTCTAAAATAAAATGCTTTTCGATCACCTTACCTCCAAGTGCAGTAGATACAACTGGAGCAGTTATACCCTCGGTATGATCCGAAAGCCCCACCAATAGATTGAATTTTTTCTGCATATCGCTTATTGTATTTAAGTTAGCCAATTCTATTGGTGCCGGATATGCAGAAGTACATTTCAATAAAATAACATCAGAATTTCCTACAGATAAGCAAGTTTCTATAGCCAGCTCAATATCTTCTAGCTCTGCAATTCCTGTTGATATAATTACCGGTTTACCTTTTGAGGCAACATATTTTATTAAATTGACATCACTTATCTCAAATGAAGCTATCTTGTATGCGGGTACATCTAATTGCTCTAAAAAATCAACAGCACTTGTATCAAATGGAGACGAAAAACAAATGATATCAAGTTCCCTGGCTAATGCAAAAATCTCTTTGTGCCATTCCCATGGTGTATAAGCTTTTTGATATAGAGAATATAATGTTTGACCATCCCAAAGTGTATCCTTGTTGATCTGAAAATATTCATTGTCACAATCTAAGGTGATTGTATCAGCTGTATAAGTCTGTAATTTAATGGCATCAGCACCTACTTCTTTAGCAGCTCTTACTGTGTCCAGAGCATTTTGTAAACTTCCATTATGATTTGCAGATAGCTCAGCAATTATAAATGTAGGATGATCATCTCCAATTATTATATCTCCAATTATTATATTATTCAAGTATGCCTCCTTTTTCCAATTTTTGCTCTTCAATATAATATTCTTCAAGTTCTATCACACCATTTGTAATTTTAACTTTAGGATTTGGATCTACGCTTAATATCATACCATTTCGACATTCGAATTTCTCCTTACTTTCTTCAAAACTTACTCTATTAATAAGCACTTTGACTCCTCTAAAAAAAGCAAATGCCATTGGGTAAGGCTTAGCTTGTGCTCTTACCCAGTTATAAATTCTATTACCATCCCAATTCCAATTGATATGACCATCTTCGGCAGTTCTTTTTCCAAAATATGATGCTTTGGATTGATCTTGATTTTCAAATCTAATTGAATCATTTTTAACTTGACTCAACAGTTCGGAAACAAAACCTGGGTAAATTTCAAAAAACTTGTTCAGAATATCTCCCCCTGTATCTGTCGGGTCAATAGGAATCTCTTTTTGAAGTGCTATCGGTCCCTCATCACATTCTTCATCAATAAGGTGTGCCGTTATTCCAGTAATGTCTTCTCCATTAATTATTGACCAAACGTGAGGGGTTCTGCCTCTGTATTTAGGCAATAAAGATCCATGAATATTTAACGCATATTTTTTAGGGAGTTCAATAAGATCCTTTTCAATTATAAACAAATAATTAATCGACAGAAGTAGATCACAAGCCAGATCTTTTGATTTGACAAATGTACTTGCCTTACCGTTTCTGGGATTGCCCCTAAAAATAGAAATGGCTGCTTTATTTGCCAGATCGATAATTTTTGAAGAATGACTATCAGTTAAAACAAAAGATATTTCTTCTGTTTCAATGAGATTTACAAAACACCTAAACCCTAACTCGCCTGATATACATAATCCAATTTTCACTGTAGAGATTTTATTGCTGACAATATTCTTTGACCAGAATTTCCATCTATGACATTTGGTATTGAATGGGCATTATTTGCTAAAACTAATGCTTCTTTAAAAGTTTCTTTATTCAATTCATTCAAATTCCCCAATCCATGGATGGCATTCATATCTAAAAAGCCACTATAAATTTTTTTTTGATTATCTACATAAAAGCCACTCAAACAAATCAATTGCATTGCCAAACATTCAAACAAAATTGTGCTGGAAGAAACTACTGCAATTTTTGATCTACTCATCAACTTGGCAAGTTCACTTTCATTGAGGTCAATATGTAATTTGCATTTTTCATAATTCTGTAATTTCTCATTTAAAGAATTTAAAGCACCTGTAACTACGTGTATTTCTCCCTTGTGTGTACCAAGTATACAGTTTAAGAATATAGGAATTAGCTGATTTGGGTCTGATGATCCCATACAAATTATTATGCCTGATCTATAACCAGCAGATGATTTTGCATTTAAAAATGCAGGTCTAATCATAGCATAATCTGGCCCTAACAAAAATTTATCAACAGTCGAAAATTGATACAAGTCTTTAGTCACCCCTGGTGCATGATTTATTACAATATCAGCATAATAATCTGTATGCTGATAATCATCAATACATACTAATTTCACACCTTTTTCTTTAACGCTAAGCTGGTAAGAATAATCAAATTGGTAGCCGTCAAGAATTAAGATATCTTCCTTTTGCGCAAAGGTAATGTCAGTAAATTCGTTGATGACCTTCAGGGGTACACCTGTAGAGTTGATTAAACTTAGAACTGAAGCACTTGGGTTACAAACTACGAATAAACAATCAAAATCATCACGTACCATTTGAAGTATCGAGATGAGTCTATAAATATGACCTAACCCTATTTTATCATCGCCATCACCTCTTAAAATCAGCTTCATAATTTACTCGACATTCTCCAATAATATCGCTTCATCCTTTTCAATATCACATGACAATGTTTTTCCCAAAATGGTTTCTAATGTTTTTTCACCTTTTCCATTATCAGTCATCTTAAAAACGGTATGTTCTGAAGAAATAACAGTCCCTTTCTTTAAATCACTTTTTGCTACTGCAACTTTTTGCCTATTCCTGTAGGTAAGCTCTGGCTCTTCAATTTTTAACAAGTCTTCTTCATTATATTTCATTACTTTCTGATCCAGATACTTCAAATTATCTACTAATTTTTTTACTCCCAAATCCCCAAGTGCTGATTGAAAATCGAGTCTTTCTTTACCCGGATCAACGGTAATATGTTTTTCAAATATGGTTGTTCCTAATAAATAGGCATATTCATTACTCTTTATGGCATGTTCGTTGTCAAATGACGAATGATCTGCATAACCTATCTGAAGATTAGGGAAAATATCTCTGTAAAGTACTAGTCTTCCAATTTTAACATCTTCCAATTTTGATGGATAAGATTGAAAACCTACCATAATTACTTGAATCTGATCTCCAAAATAATTCTGTTTATCCTTAATCTCATCTATAGACCTACCTCCAACACCAAGAATGAGTGGGATTTTGCTTTTCTTTATTTTCGAAAGAATAGTTTGATCATAAAATGAAACACTATGGAGGTCCATGTACTTTATCGTGACCCCTGATTCTTCAACTAAATCAAAAGCTCCCTCATCAAGCGGCATCATGATTACATCAAGATTTTTACTAGCCGTATAATTAAATATTTCTATCCATTGCTGTTTTGTGAAAACACAACTTAAAAGTTTATCATATAAAACATGTTTTGAAGAGGTGAGATTATTCAAGTCCATTATTACTTGAAATTTTACTCCATTTGCTCCTGCAGCATGCGAAGCGTCAATAAGTCTTTTTATATAGTCAATATCACCCTCATGATGGAAAGCGGTCTCCGTATAAAAATAAAATGCCATTTTTATTTCAATTTAACTTTAGAATTAGGGTCTTCATCAGTACGTATTTGACCTTTAACTGCACAATCTTTATTAATACTTACTATCTCTGGATGTTCATCAAGAAAATCAATTACTTCAGCTGTGCTGGCTTTATAAGCATATTTACCAAGTCCGTGATATAACTTTTCGATCATCTCAAAATCTTCCGGATAATCGAGTACAATTCTCATATTTTCTCTGATTAACGACTTATCAATTGGCAGAGGCACAACCTTAAAGAGGTCAGTCTTTAAATAATAATAAAGCCAATACTCTGTATTTGCAGAGTCTTTCAACTCAAGCAACCGCTTCATACCATCTATTTTGAGCCCCGAGAGGAAAATTCCTGCAGGTAAAGCATAGCAACTGACTAAATCCGCGTTTGTATTTTTGTATGTTTCAATGAGCTGACCGATGTAGTCAAAAGGCACCATTGGACAGTCGGCAGTCATGTTTATTACATAGTCAAGTTTATATTCTTTAGCTGCAGAATATAACCTCTCAATTACATCTTCTTCACTTCCTCTAAAACATTCAACTCCCTCCTGTTTTGCAATTAATTCCAAGGGATCATCTTCCGGATTGGTCGAGGTGGCTATTACAATAGTAGAAAGCTCATTAGCCAACTTTAGCCTTTTAATCATTAATGAGATCATAGTTTCACCATTAATGGTTTTCAAAAGCTTTTTTGGCAACCTTGTGGATTTTAATCGTGCTGTTATTAGAAACCCTACTTTCATATTTTATCTAATTCGTCTATAATTCTCATCGTTTCTATGGCATCTTCATAGTTGCAGTTCTGGCTGTTTTCCGTATTAATAAACCTAATGAAATCTTTCATCTGATTTAAATACATTTCATCTATTTCATTCTTTTTAAATTCGTAAACCACAGTAGACTCTCCTTCCATTGGGATAAATTGAATTTGGTCCATATCATATTCTAGTTTCCCTTTTTGACCTATGATGGTGCCCTTATTCACATAATCCGGACTTAAGAAATCCAATTCAAAGTTTACCCGCGCGCCTCCTTTCATTTTACAGCTGAAAAAGGCAAGATCATCTGTATCAATTTCTAAATCTGAGACTTTATCTGTATAGCCTATGGTACTTATAGGGTATCCAAATAAATACAACATTAAATCAATTTCATGTGAGAGTGTGCGCAGTACGCCTCCTCCCAAGTCTTTGCGAGCAGTATATTCCTTTCTGTAATCGGCATATGGATGCCATTTTGGGAGATAGTAACTTCTGACAAAAGTGGCCTTGTATACCCTTCCTATATTGCCAGAAGCAATAAATTGTTTTATAAAATTAACAAAACCACTAAACCTAAAGCAATAGCCAACTATGATTTGCGATTGATACTTCTCTAAAGGTTTAGCCTTAGCGATAGTATCCGATATTGGTTTTTCAATAAAAACCGGAAGCCCTTTTTGAGCAGCTGTTAGGGCTGTTTCTACATGCAATGATGTGGGGTTTGAAATGATTACACCATCTAACCCGCTATAAAATTCTTTCTCATCAGTAAACTCTTGAAGCTCTATAAACTCATCGGGCTTAGCCTTAAGTACTCCTTTTTTTGTTCTTAATGCTCTTATCTCATCAACACCTAGTTGCTTCAGCATTCTGGCATGCCTTCTTCCGATAGAACCTAACCCTATAATTCCAATTTTTTTCAATGTCATCTACCCTTTTCGATAAGATCAATTACTCTCATTGTATGCTCTCTGGGTATCATTACTCTCTTTGACTTTAGGCCTTCAATAAATATTTCCAGTGTGTTTTTAAAGGCACTAAATGAATCATTAAAAACTAATGTTTGGGATCCTTTTGTGCCAACTATTTTTAATTCAATTGGTGTAGCAGCATCTCCTAACACATTAAAGACAGTAGTGACACCAGATTTCCAATGTACTGTTAATATATGCTGCATAGCATTGTTTGAGGCACTGCAGCTAGTTATCTCATCACTATCGCTAATGAATTGCATTACAGGTTCAATGATATGAACGGCATATTTATCCCATTTTTTTGGGATTGTTGAGTTAATAAATCTTAAATCACCAACTGTATTCCAATCGATATTCGATGGTGCAAACTCTTTTGCATATTTAAATGCGCTACAACTAAATATTTGCCAATTATATTGCTGACTATTCAATAGCTTATTTGCAGACTCAACCGTTGTAGCAAGAGGTTTGTCAATATATATTGGAATACCCGCTTCCAAAAAAGGCTTTGCAAATTGATAATGATTCTCAGCATCATCTCTTGCAAGTAATACCGCATCAACTTGAGAAACCATCTCATTAATATTTTCACAGACGGTATTAATTTTTGCCGCTTTGGCAATATGTTTCGAAATCTCCATGTCGTGGGTCCAAACATGAGTTACCTGACCATCAGGAATACTATCATCAGGAAATTTTCTTTGTGCCAGATACTGATTAATAACAAGAAAGCCACAATCCTTCATAAAATTCGGATCATACCCATTAAATATAGCAGACCAAGAGTAAGGGTGTCCGTTACCTTCACTCATTCCTATAATGCCAAGTTTTATCATTGCCAATTGGTAGGTAAGATCATCCTACTTTTATTACATTCTAAATTAAGCAACTTGTCTTTTATTGCTTTCACCTTTTCCAAGTTATAAAGAGAAGATATATTTTCTTCCAAATTTTTTAATGATTCTACACCTATTACAACTTGATCGATATGCTCATCGATAATAGCAAAACCCAAAGCAATAGAATTAATAGCCAAGCCTGATTCTTTCGACAATTGATGTATGTTCCTTAAGTGAGGTTTTAATTCATCAAATTTAGAATCAAGATCTTCAGGGCTTACAAAAAATATCCCCTGAAGAAAAACTGACCTTACATGAACTTCAATTTCTCGTCTGTTTAATTCAGCAAAATAGGGTTTAAATCTTTGATCAAGAATATTATATGGGACCTGCACTATATCAACGTTTACCCCTAAATAAAATAATTTCTTCAACTGATCAGGGTTGTAAAGTGAATAGCCGACCTTTTCTATTACACCTTTAGATTTAAGGTTTTCCAGATGCTCTATTCTTTTTAAATTATTAAAGGCATCGTCCGTATTATGAAAAAGTACACCATAAAGATTGTCTTGTTGCAATTTATCTAAACTACTTTCGATTTGCGTTCTAATATCCTCATTAGCTGATATTTTCGTTATTATTTTAAAGGCATCTGGTTTCTTGTTAAGTAAACTACCGAGAACAATCTCACTCTCACCATAGGCAATAGCTGTGTCTAAAGTTGCTATGCCTGACATACTGGCGAAATCTAAAATTGCTGATGCTTCATTTATATCTACCTGACCTTGCTTATTTGATATTCCATAAGGAATTCCAAATTGAACTGTCCCTAAGGCTAATTTAGAAATCATGAAGAGTAGAATTCTTCAATACAACTTATAACATAACCCTGCTCCTCAGCGGTTAAAGTAGGATACATTGGCAAACTCAAACATTGGTTGTAATATGATTGTGATTGTGGTAAATCATCCTTTTTCCACCCCAATGATTTATAATAAGGCTGAAAATGTACTGGAATATAATGAACCTGTACATAAATATTTTTTGACTTTAAGAAGCCATACAATTCCTTTCTATTGTCAACTAAAATGACGTAAAGGTGATATGCATGCCCCTCAAAAAAACCTCCATTCAATATTTTTACTTCAGATATTTTAGCAAGTGCTGCATCGTATTTCTTAGCAATATTCTTTCGCTTGTTAAGATTTTCATCTGCTTTTTTTAATTGAGAGTTGCCTAAGGCTGCTTGAAAGTCAGTTATACGATAATTATATCCTAGCTCATTCATTTCGTAGTACCACCCACCATGATTTTCAACCAACTGATCTGCATCTTTTGTAATACCATGCGTTCGCAATTTTAATAATTGCTTATATAGATCAGGATTGTTAGTTGTTATCATTCCTCCCTCGCCAGCCGCTATATGCTTTACAGGATGGAAAGAAAAAATACCCAAGTCAGCAAAATCACTACTCCCACAATAACTTTTACTTCCATCTGTTTTTATAAAGTATCCTCCAGGGGCATGACATGCATCTTCTAATAACCACATGTCATATTGTTCGGTAAGTTGATACAACTTCTCCAAATCCACAGGCAGTCCGGCAAAATCAACCGCAACAACACCGGAATAATATCCCTTAGGCTTTTGCGAAAGCAATACTTCCAACTTGTCTAAATCAATCAGTCCTGTTCGTTCATCTATGTCAACAAATTCAACCTTTCCTCCACAGTAAAGAATACAATTGGCCGATGCTACAAATGTGTTAGGGGTTATTATTACTCTGCTAGAATCATCAACGCCCAGACACATAGCTGCAAGATGTAATGCGGCAGTCCCATTGCTTACCGCTACAGCATATTTGCTTCCTACATAGCTGGCAAAATTTTTTTCAAACTCATTTATCAGAGGTCCTTGAGTTAAATAATCCGACTTTAATGCCGAGACTACAGCGGCTATATCATCGTCATCAATGAACTGTTTACCATATGGTATGTGACGCATCTTATTCAAAACTTGGATCTATGTGTGTTTTAATTTGAGTTCTAATTTCTTCTACGCTCAGCCAATGATCATTAGTTTCTGAGTTATAACTAAAGCCAACAGGAACTTCTTTACCATTGAATTTTTCCATCAAATCCTGTTTAGACCACCTGAAAGAATTCGGACAAATCACATAGTATTTTTCAAGCTCAACCGTACTTAGAGCATCCATGGATGTAATCATTTCTTCATGCAGCTTCTCCCCTGGCCTTATTCCAACCTCTTCCACGCTACAGTCAGGACCTATCGCTTTTGCAACATCCAATATTTTATATGATGGTATTTTTGGTACAAAAATTTCACCTCCCATTGCATTTTCAATTGCATATAAAACAAGGTCCACTCCATCGTCCAAAGAAATGTTAAACCTTGTCATGTTTTTATGAGTTACTGGAAGCACACCATCTTTTCTTTTTTTAATAAAAAATGGCATAACTGATCCTCTAGACCCTATCACATTGCCATATCTAACAACAGAAAAACGAATGTTGTGTTTGCCTCTCATATTATTTGCAGCCACAAATAACTTATCAGAACATAACTTAGTAGCACCATACAAATTGATAGGTGCCGCTGCCTTATCTGTTGACAAGGCTACAACATCAGTTACCCCAGTGTCTAGCGCTGCATTAATCACATTTTCAGCACCCATGACATTAGTTTTTATACATTCCATTGGATTATATTCGGCTGCAGGAACTTGTTTGAGTGCTGCCGCATGTACAATTATATCAACCCCTTCACAAGCCCTTTTTAAGCGTCCATTATCTCTAACATCACCAATAAAATAGCGCATCATTGGATACTGGCTTTGTGGAAACTCCTGAGCCATCTCAAATTGTTTTAGCTCATCTCTAGAAAATACAATGATGCGATCTAAATCAGAATAATTCTTTAGGAGGTTTTTAACAAAGGCTTTACCAAAGGATCCCGTACCTCCAGTTATAAGAATTGATTTGTTTTTTAAAGAAAGTAGCATATAAATATTTTTAACTATCTCAAATTCACTCTAACTTGGACAAAGATATCATTATGTTTGTTTTTTTAACTATTTGTAGATGACTCGAAAAATGATTCTTTTGGAGCTCAATGAAGTTCCCTTTAAAGTGATTGACTACTTTGTCAATAAACATCCGAATTCAGCTCTGGCATTTACCCTTTCGAAAAGCAAGCAGTATGTTACGTATACAGAAGACAAAGGGCACTTACACCCATGGTCAACATGGCCAACAGTTCATAGAGGAGTAGATAACCAAACCCATCAAATAAAAGATTTCGGTGAAAATCTTGATGACCTGAATAAAAAATATCCGGCCATTTGGCAAATCTTAAATCAGTCGAACATAAATACAGGGGTTTTTGGATCCCTTCATTCATATCCATTACCTAAAAATGTAAACTCATATTCGTTTTATATTCCAGATACCTTCGCTTGGGGTCCGGAAACTCACCCAAAAAACATCGAAGCATTTCAGGCTTTTAATTTATCGATGGTTAAATCATCAGCACGAAATGTCAACTCTGGACTCGATAAAAAGGCTGCATTAAGGTTTGGTGCTAAAATTTTCAGCATGGGTGTTAGAAACAAGACCTTGCTTTCGGTGGTTGATCAGTTAATAAGTGAAAAAATTTCACCGTGGAAAGTCACCCGTAGAAGAAGTTTCCAGTCGATAGTTGGATTCGACATTTTCCTTAAACAACTCAAAAAAAATAAACCAGACTTCTGTACTTTTTTTTCAAACCATGTCGCGGCAACTATGCACAGATATTGGGCAGCTACATTCCCGGAAGATTATGATGAATTTCATTTGTCTGAAGAATGGAAATTAAAATATCAGGGTGAAATTGAATATGCAATGTTAAAATTTGATGCATTTTTAAAAGACATTCTATCTTTTATTTCTAAAAACCCTTCATATAAATTGATAATTGCCAGTAGCATGGGGCAAGAATCTACCAAGGCAATTGAGCAAAAATCAGAACTTATGGCTAAAAACTCCGCATTGTTTCTCTCCAAGTTTGGCATTCAAAGTAGTGATTATCAGGAGCTACCTGCCATGCACCCACAGTATAATTTCACTTTCCATTCTGATAATACAAGACAAAAGTTAATAGATGATCTATTAGGGTTTAAAATTAAAGGAAATCCTGTAAAAACGAGGACAAAAGACAATGGCTTCTTAAGTATAGATTTTGGTCACATAAATCTTGAGGATGGCGATATCTCTTTAAATGAAAAGCCTATAAAAGATGTCGATTTTGGTTTAGAAAATGTACCGATTCAGGAAGAAGCATCTGGAACAGCTTATCATACATCAGAGGGTTCTTTAATAATTTATTCAGCACAATATCAATTAGTTAACACCCGTCAGGAAGGGGTCAACACGAAGTCAATTGCACCTAGTATTTTAAAGTATTTCAAGCTTAATCCACCCGACTACATGCGAAAAGATACCATTCCAGAAATTGTCGGTTAGTATCACAAATCCTTTAACTTTTCTCTGGCATTTTTGTGTGCACCCTGGCTACGTTTGGCTTCTTTTTTCACCAACTTGTAGTACCTTTTGGCCTCTTTTTCATCACCTTCAAGTTTGGCAATATCTCCCAGAGCAATAAGCGAATATAAAAAATATCCGGTATCTGTTGCCTCAATCTCGCGACCAAATGCTACGGCACGTTTATAATAGTACTTTGCCTCCTCATAGTTTCTACGTGTCTCATGGATCTGACCTAAGAAAAAAGCCGCATACCGGCCACTTGTTGCTTCATAGCCCAAAGCGCCACTGTCTATTTTTTGAAGGATTGTTTCAGAGACCGGTCTTGCCGAAGTATACTTACCTGTACTGTAAAGCATGCGAGCATAGTAACGATGAAAGTAAGGATTGTCAGGATAAGTCTGATGTAGATACTCAGAAAGCTGTAACGCCTTACTTCGCTCATTTTCATAGCTATTCCATATGCGCATGAGAAAGACTTGTGCCTCTGTGCGAGTATAGAAAGCATTAAAAGACACTTCTTTTAGCTGCTTTATACCCAACTCCTTATCTCCTTTAGGGAAGAAGGCAAGAATCGGCTTTAATAATGGATAGTTTTCGGGTACCCAAACTGAAAAATAGTTGTAAAGTGCATCTCCAAAAAGTAACTCAGGACTGAGGTCATGCATGCCCTCACTTTCCTGCATGTACTTCAAGGCATTTTTACCTGCAAAAGCTGCTTTGCCCCAATTCCTGCGCTCTTCACTACTGTAGAGCCTGCCTTTAAATCCATAAGCTGCCGCCAGGAAAAATGCTCCTTCTACTTCGTGTTTTTGAATTGTCTGAAGGTTTTCACTAATCGTGATAACTGTGTCCATGTAGGCGATAAACTTATCGTCATACTTTGTCTCATGGATGTTGGGCATAATCTTCCACCACTCACTCAAGCCAAGTAAAAAATAAGGCAATGGGTGCCAGCCATATTTTTGCTTTAGCCAGTTAAACTTCTTCTCAGCCTCATCAAATTTAAAATTGTAGAGATCATTCATCGCCTCGTTGATCTCAATTTGCAATTGCATATCTGCAATAAGAATGATCTGTTCACTCTTATAAGTGCTATCTTGTATTGTACTATTTGCCTGAAAAACAAAAAGTAGCATTAGTGACGATATGATGAAACTCTTTCTCACTTTGTATATTTGCTTAAAGTTAAATTTTTATTTACTCAATACATTTCAACTTCAATATTCATTCCAACACAAGGGCAAATGGTTTAGTTTACACCTGAGTGGTGCTGACAAAACGGATATACTCTTGTAATTTTCCATTATGAATAAAGAGCAAACCAATTCTATATACGAAGTAAATACCTGGCTCTATTTTTTAGCACTCTGTCTGGTGACTTTTTTACTTCTGTTCATGAAAAAAGCATTGATAGAAAACGAAACAGCTGCTTTTCAAATACTTGACCAGCGAGGTGAGCTCGGAATTATTCAGATGTTGAATGGTTTGCAATATATTGCGATACCACTCATATACCTCATTAAATTTACAGTGATTGCATTCGTCATTTGGGTAGGGTGTTTTATGTTCGGTTATAAAATAACCTTTGGTCAAACATGGCACGTGACATTGGTAAGTGAGTCCATTTTTCTTGTTGCCGAATTACTCAAAATTTGTTGGTTTCTATTCATAGAAACAGATCCTATTCTATATGAAATCCAAGCCTTCTATCCCTTATCATTGATACACTTTGCAGATATATACAGTTTGTCAAAGAACCTATTCTATCCACTAAAGGCACTTAATATTTTTGAGGTTGCTTATTGGTTTTTGTTGGTATACGGTATCCACCAAATGGCTCAAAAAAGAAAAAACATTGCTTACGCGATTATATTTACCTCCTATGTACCTCTTTTCTTACTGTGGCTCGTCTTTTATAGTGTAGTTTACAAATAATAAATTGTTTGATGTCAGACTATATATCCTCAACTAAAAGTGTATTTAATTAAGTCCGAGAAAGATTTTTTCTTTAAATCTCAATCTTCCCCACCCTAAAGGGAGTTGCGAAGAATGTCCCTTTAGGGAATAAAAAGGGTGATTTAAGGCTAATTGCACTGAGTCGAAAAATCTTTTTCGGACATTTGCGTTAAGTAATCTGGATAGCGTCTCAAATCAAATGTTTTAGCACAAAAAGTGTGTAATTGTAGTTAGTTCGTTATTTTCGCCTTTCTGAAAAAGAATAAACACTTCATGATGGATTTTAGAAAAATCAACAATATTTCAGGCTGGGCAATGTTTGCCCTTTCTACCTTAGTATACATCCTTACCGTTGAGGAAACTGCCAGTTATTGGGATTGCGGTGAGTTTATAGCAGTTTCTTATAAACTTATGGCTCCACACCCTCCAGGGGCACCTTTCTTCCTATTAGTAGGTAGAATATTCTCGTTCTTTGCTTTTGGTAATGTCGAGTCAGTTGCCTTTTGGATAAACATGGTAAGCGTTTTAAGTAGCGGATTTACCATACTTTTCCTTTTCTGGACTATTTCTATGTTCGCTAGAAAAATTTTAAAACTTGCTCCAGGAGACGAAATCAACCCTACTCAAACGATCACTATTATTGGTGCTAGTGCCATAGGTGCACTGGTTTATACTTTTTCAGATTCGTTTTGGTTTTCAGCTGTTGAAGCTGAAGTGTATGCCATGTCTTCATTTTTCACCGCTTTTGTAGTCTGGGCAATCCTTAAATGGGAACTCATGGAGGATGAAAGCAGAGCTAATCGATGGTTAATACTTATTGCCTATATGATGGGTCTTTCTATCGGGGTGCACTTGCTTAACCTTGTAACGATACCTGCATTGGGCCTTATCTACTACTTCAAAAAATATGGCTCACCTACTAAATGGGGTGTAATTGCAACTTTACTTATAAGTGGTTTTATCATTATTTTCATTAACAACCTCATCATTCCCGGGCTGCCATCACTAACCGGTATGTTCGAAATCATGTTCGTCAACAGCTGGGGACTGCCATTTGGCTCTGGTGCTATTTTCGTAGGCGCTTTGGTAATAGGATCATTAGTTTGGGGTATCCACTACTCCATTAAAAAGCAAAACCAATTATTAAATACAGCGCTTTTAAGTGTTGCTTTTATACTGATAGGCTATTCTTCTTACTCAATCATAGTTATCAGATCAAGTCAAAACCCTCCTATAGATCAGAATAACCCTGAAGATATTATGACTTTCGTTAAATACCTTAAACGTGAGCAATATGGTAGCCGGCCTTTATTTCATGGCCAATACTACACTGCCCAAATCACCGGTACTAAAGAAGGCGAAGCACGCTATAGAAAAGGAGAAGACAAATATGAAGTCATAGACAGAGACTTGTCTTATGAGTTTGATCCTGCACACACTACCATTCTACCAAGAATGTACAGTAACTCTCCTGCTCACAAGAAACGATATATGGAAGTTACTGGACTCAAAGAAGGAGAAAAACCTTCCTTCATAGACAATATTGTATTTATGGTGAAGCACCAAATGGGTACCATGTACATGCGTTACTTTATGTGGAATTTTGCTGGTAGAGAAAGTGACATACAAGATGCAGGCTGGCTGGGACCATTAGATGCTTTTGAAGAAGTACCAACAGAAATCGCAGAAAACAATGGGCGAAATCAGTATTTTATGATTCCGCTGATGTTAGGTATTGTAGGCCTGTTCTTCCACTATAGAAAAGACAAAAAGGACTTTGCTGTGGTGGCCATGTTATTTTTCTTAACAGGTCTGGCACTTATTTTATACCTAAACTCACCACCTATTGAGCCAAGAGAACGCGACTATATTTATGCGGGTTCTTACTATGCATTCGCCATTTGGATAGGAATCTCTGTAATGGCATTTGCTGATTTGCTTGGCAAATTCACCAACAAGAAAACAGGGGCTGCTATTGCTATTGCCCTTTGTTTTACGGCACCGGCAATCATGGCTCAACAAAACTGGGACGACCATGACCGATCTAATAGGTTCTTCTCTGTTGACTCTGCCAAAAACTTCCTGGCATCAACCGAAGAAAATGCCATATTATTTACCGGTGGTGATAATGACACCTTCCCACTTTGGTATGTGCAGGATGTAGAAGGATTTAGAACTGATGTACGGGTAATTGTTTTGAGTTATTACAATACCGATTGGTATATAGAACAAACCATGCGTCAGGTCTACGAATCTGAACCATTTCCATACACGCTTACTATGGATAATTACCGACAAGGAGGGCCTAACGACTACCTACCTTATCAGGATATGGGAATTAAAATACTTGATCTAAGAAGATACCTTGACTTACTCAAGCAAGGCAACAAAGGATTGAGAATTTACGAAAGTGCCAATGCTGTTCCGAGCAGAACATTTAGTCTTGATGTGGATAGACAAAAGGTTCTTAACATGGGTATTGTGCCTGAAGGTATGGATAGTCTTGTGGTAGATCGTATGGTATTTAGCCTTAAAAGAGGTAAAAATGCCTTAGAGAAAAAGGATTTAGCTATTCTGGATTTAATTGCGACTTCCAACTGGGAGCGTCCATTATATCTGAATAATACTTCTATGCAACAGATCAATGTAGATTTGAGCAAATATGCTATTCAAGAGGGTAACGCCTACCGAATACTGCCAATTGAAAATCCTACTCCGCGTAAGGAATTTGTTAATACCAAAGTTATGTACGAAAACCTCATGAATGACTTTCACTTTAGAGAGTTAGACAATGAGAATGTGTACTACAATGAAGACTATAGAAACTTTGTACAAAACCATAGAACAAGTTTCAACACGTTAGCTTCGGCACTCATCGACAGAGGTGAGAAAGAAAAAGCGCGCAAAGCGTTGCTGTTTAGTCTTGAGACTATGCCAGATGAAGCAATTCCTTATGATTTCACCACGACAAGAACCGTAGGGCTACTATTTGATGTAGATGAAAATGAAAAAGCAGTAGAAATTGCAACAATAGTAGGTGAAAGGTCTATTGAAATGGCTGATTACATGATTGAACAAGGCGTGGGCATGAACTATGAACTGCAAAAGAGCCTTGTAATACTCAATGAAATGAGCCGAACTTTACTTCAAAATGGTGAAGACGAATTGGCTAAGAAATACAGTGATGCTTATGACAAATTTGTAGGTGACCTTGGCCTCAATAGAGGAAGGATGTAATATAAAAGAAGAGCTAATATTAAATTTAGGTCCTGAACATTCAGGACCTTTTTTTATCCCAAATTACTCAAGCGTAATACTTAGGAGCTTTCTTCATGGATTTATTTCTCAACGATACAGAACAGATCTAGTGCTTCATGTGCATCGTCAGTAAGTAAATAATCTTCATGGGTGATTTTACTCACCAAATCGTCATTAGAAGTTTGTAGTTTATTACGATTTAGTCGATTAAGAATATCATAAGGAATTCTTAATAGACTAGCTGGTAGCTTGTACTGGAGATTAAAAATATCAAACCTTGTGATTTTCTCCACTGACCGCTTATTTTCATCATAGTATTGCCAGACAAGGTCATTACCGGTTATACCTTTCATGTCTACTTTAGTAAATATTTGCTCAGCAAGTGCCTTTAGCTCACTGGCCGTGTACTCTCTAATATGCCATGGATTTCTGGTTAAAGTTTTCTTGATATTAGGTGTTGTAATCAATGCCTTACCACCTGGTTTTAATACCCTGTATATTTCCTGCAGAAAAAGTTTATCATTTTTGATATGCTCAATAACCTGAAATGTAATAATAACATCAAAGGTATTGTCCTCCACTTTGTTGAGTGGTGGTATGTTATCTTGAATAAATTTTACATCCGGAAACTGCTCAGACAGACTTTCTATAACTGGTGCTATTTTATCAATAGCTGTAAAGCTTGCTACTTTGTCTTTGAGCATAGCAATGCCTCTACCCTCTCCGCAACCAATCTCAAGTAAATCTCCCCCAACAAAATCTTCAGCCAAATAATAAGCTTTCAGCAATCTTTGATGAATAGGATTGTCAGAAGCTATTTTATCAGAGGCTATTTCTGTAGTATATACACCCATAAATGAACTTTTGCGCAAAAATATGACATATTAGTACAACTAACCTTCAACTAGTTTTATTTTGTGAACGAATCATGTGATTATTGTATATGTGGTTGTCTAAAAAATTCTATTTAGTAATAATTATAGCTTTCATAAGTGGCCAAAAGCTCTATGCGCAATGGGCCATGTCAGAAATGAACCTTGCTCATCAGTACGATGCGGATGCCGAGGTGTTTCTTAAAGGGAAAACTTCTCTGAGTGGTGATAGTCTGCACCTTACATTGGAGTTAGATATCAATCAAAGTAAGCCACAGCTCTATGATTATAGCTTTGACATTTTTTTATCCAGCGACTTAAATCAAAAATTAAAAGCACCCATTGAGAAAACACAGATCGACAGCACGCTCATTTCTAGCTTTAAAAATAAACATGTCTTAAAATTTAGTACCCCTCACAAGAATGCAGGCTGGGCTATTGTGAGAGTTTCAAGTGGTTTTAGCGGCTACAACCTGTATTTTGAATTTAGAATTACAGCTATCAATAGCCCAAACTACAATATCCTAAAAGAAGGTGTGCCAGTAATTGATAACGCTATTCAATCGGGCAAATATCAAGCAAACGAAGCACTTACGGCATATTACTATACGCATGATTTTGGTATTGCCTTGCCGCCAATGAGTGCTGGAGAAATCCCACAGCGTACAATGAACATTGACTCGGTGTTTAAGTGGCCAAAATATGAATTTCAGTATCTTGATAAACAAGGGTTATATTATGTTCAGGCTGATACCTCTTCTCAAGTAGGTAGAGCATTTTTAGTAACTGAAAATTTCTTCCCAAAACCTGCCACTTTAGATCAATTGATAGAACCGCTGGTTTATATTACTACCCGAAAGGAAAAAGAGCAGCTAGATAATGTGCTCACTAAGAAAGACTTTGATCAGTTTTGGTTAGACCTTACTGACTCTCCTGAAAGAGCCAGAAATATTATTAAAGAATATTACAGCCGTGTTGAGTTTGCCAATGTGCACTTTACAAATTATAAGGAAGGCTGGAAAACTGACCCTGGAATGATCTTTATTATTTTTGGTGCTCCCGATGAAGTATTAAAACATAACAAAAAAGAAACCTGGATTTATTTACAAAACTCACGTTTACCTAAGATTAAGTTCGAATTTATAAAATCGAATAATGTTTTTTCTTCCTCACAATATACCTTACTTCGCGACAAGAACTACGATAACGTTTGGTTTAGAGCGGTAGATCTCTGGAGAAAAAGTCGCTTTTAAATTACTGTCTATGAAAAAAGTTAATACCGATATGGTTTTTGGCATTAGAGCCATTATCGAAACCATCAATTCAGAAAACGAGATTGATAAGCTGTTTATTCAAAAAGGGCTGTCCAATCCTCTGATTAAAGAACTTATTCAGACAGCAAAGAAGTTTAATGTACCAATTGCACAGGTACCTGGTGAAAAACTGAACCGATTTACTCGTAAAAATCATCAAGGGGCAGTTGCATTCGTTTCTGCAGTGAAATACGCCTCATTGGACAACATAATTGATCAATGCTACCAAAAAGGCAAAGAGCCTTTTATTCTCATTTTAGATCGTGTAACCGATGTCAGAAATTTTGGAGCCATTGCACGTACAGCTGAGTGTGCTGGAGTTGATGCGATTGTCGTACCTACAAGAGGAAGTGCTGCGGTAAACAGTGATGCAATGAAAACTTCTGCAGGTGCCTTAAACTACTTACCTATTTGTAGAACAGAAAACCTTAAAATCACCATTGATTTCTTAAAGAACAGTGGAATACAAATTATCGCTTGTACTGAAAAAACAGATCAGTCGATTTATGATGTAGACTATACCAACCCCGTTGCGATTATGCTGGGCTCCGAAGAAGATGGTATTTCTGGTGAGTACTTAAAACTTGCCGATCAAAAAGGTAAGATTCCTATGATTGGAAATATCGATTCCTTAAACGTGTCGGTGTCTGCAGCAGTAGCTATTTATGAGGCAGTGAGGCAAAAACTATAAATACTTTTTGCCTTTATTTTCCTTAATATCAGCTACGAAGTCTCTGAATTTCTGCTCATCACTTTTCTTACAGATTAACAGTACATTTTCTGTTTCTGTAACCAGATAGTCTTCAAGTCCCTGTACCACTGTAAGCTTATCATTTGATGTGAAAACCAAACTATCTGTTGTGTCATAAAGCATCACATTGCCTCGCACCACATTGTTGTCATCATCTTTATTTAACTGCTCATGTAAAGCATTCCACGAGCCAAGGTCTGACCAACCGAAATCACCTTCTACCATATAAACGTTAGAGGCCTTTTCCATGATTCCAAAGTCGATACTTATATTTTGACATTGTGAGTAGGCCTTTGAGATGGCCAATGCTTCCTGATCAGTGTTTATATCGCCTGCACATTCATTGAACAACTCTGCCATTTCTGGCAATGAGGTTTCAAACTGATCTAAAATGGCTTTCACTCCCCAAATGAATATGCCAGAATTCCATACAAAATCACCACTGTCAAGGAATTTTTGAGCTAAGTCCTTCTCTGGTTTCTCAGTAAAGGTCTTCACCTTTTTTATTTCGTCATCCGATTCAATAAACTGAATATAGCCAAAGCCAGTCTCAGGCCTACTTGGTTTCATACCAATCGTAATCAACTTGTCTTGATTTGAAGCTGCATTTGAGCCTGTTTCTATTGTTTTTAAAAATGCCTGTTCATCTACAATTAAATGATCTGATGGAGCAACCGTAATAATCGCTTCGGGATTGATTTTAGCTATTTTATGACTTGCATATGCAATACAAGGAGCTGTATTCCTTCTCAGTGGCTCGCATAAAATTTGTTTATCATCGAGTTCAGGCAAATCTTTCTTCACCAGATCCTTGTAGTCGTTATTAGTCACTACATAGATGCGGCTCGCATCAATAGACTTATTAAACCGCTCAAAAGTCATCCGCAAAAGAGATTTCCCCGTTCCCAGGATATCCAAAAATTGCTTCGGACGTGAGTTTCTACTGTATGGCCAGAAGCGACTTCCAATACCACCAGCCATTATTACTACATATTGATTATCCTTCATGTTGATTTATTATACCAGACCTTCTTTTAGTAAATCATGTAGATGGACGAATCCTACAACTTTTTTCCTGTCCAGAACAACCACCTGACTGATGCTGTTTTGCTGCATGATATTAAGTGCTTTAACGGCATAATCTCCTTTCTCCACTGACTTGGCTGTGGTCGACATAATGTCTTTTGCATTTATTTTCAGTAGATCGTCTTCCTTTTCCATGGCTCTTCTTATATCGCCATCAGTCACAATCCCCAAAAGCTCTCCTTTCGAATCTACTACTGCTGCAGCACCTAATCTTTTTGAAGATATCTCGATGATGACTTCCTTCAATGAATAATTAGTGTCAACAGTGGGTAGCTCATTATTCACATAGATATCATCTACCTTGAGGTAAAGCTGTTTGCCTAAAGAACCTCCTGGGTGATACCTTGCAAAATCTTCACTGGAAAAATTTCTTAGCTCGAGAAGGCAAACTGCTAGTGCATCTCCAATAGCCAAATGAGCAGTTGTACTTGTAGTTGGTGCTAAATTGTTAGGACATGCTTCTACACCTATAGTAGCATTTAACACATGGTCTGCCTGTACTGCAAGGTAAGAGTCCACATTGCTCACAAGTCCCACCAATTTTGCTCCGGTTCGTTTCAGCAAGGGTACCAACACTTTAATTTCTGGCGTATTGCCACTTTTAGAAATACATATAACAATATCATCTCGTTGTACCATCCCTAAATCACCATGTATAGCATCAGCCGCATGCATGAAAAGAGCAGGGGTACCTGTGGAGTTAAGTGTTGCTACAATTTTATTAGCAATAATTGCGCTTTTGCCAATGCCCGTCACCACTACTCTGCCTGTAGATTGGTAAATTTCTGTTACGCAGGCTTCAAATTTTTTGTCAATAAAATTGGTAAGATTTTTAATTGCCTCAGCTTCATTTAGAAGTACATTTTTGGCAATATTTTGAATATTTTTTGTTAACTTCAACGTCCTTTTGCGTTAGTAATTCGAATCGGCTCTAAGATAATCAAATCAAAGTGAAATGCACACTTAAGGCTACGTTACGCTCTTAAAATAATAGTAGTGCATTTCAAATAAAAACATTATATTATTAAAGGTTACAGGTTTTAATATTGTTGTTGACATGCTAGCGGAAGAGACTGACATTTTAAAGAGCAAACTCAAGGAAGTATTTGGTTATAACCAATTTAGAGGTAATCAGCAGGTAATTATTGAAAGTATACTTGCTGGTAAAAATACATTTGTGATAATGCCAACCGGTGCTGGCAAAAGTATGTGCTACCAATTGCCCGCATTGATAACTGATGGTATGGCCATTGTGATATCTCCACTCATTGCTCTGATGAAAAACCAGGTAGATCAATTAAAAGCCTTTGGTGTAAATGCTCAATTCCTAAACTCAACACTCACCAAAGGGGAAATCACCCGAGTTAAAAAAGAAAGCCTTAATGGAAACATAGATTTACTCTATGTGGCACCTGAGTCTTTAACCAAAGTTGAGAATGTCGAATTTCTCAGAAAAGCCAACATCTCATTCGTTGCCGTAGACGAAGCGCATTGTATCTCTGAGTGGGGGCACGACTTCAGGCCTGAGTATCGAAGAATAAAGGAAATTATAGGACAGCTTGGTAACTTACCGGTTATAGCACTTACGGCTACAGCCACACCAAAAGTGCAACAGGATATTCAGCGCAACCTTCAAATGGAAGATGCTGATTTATTCAAATCATCTTTTAACAGAACTAATCTGTACTATGAGGTAAGGCCAAAGAAACACGCCAAAAAACAGTTGATTCACTACTTGAGTCAGCGTAAAAATAAATGTGGTATTATTTATTGTCTCAGTAGAAAAAAGGTGCAGGAAGTAGCTGAACTGCTAAACGTAAATGGATTCAGCGCCAGACCCTACCATGCGGGTCTCGACCCAGTAGTTAGAGAGCAAAACCAAAATGATTTTCTCAATGATAATGTAGATATTATAGTTGCCACCATCGCCTTTGGTATGGGTATAGATAAACCTGATGTGAGGTTTGTCATTCATTATGACGTACCTAAATCATTGGAAGGCTATTATCAAGAAACCGGTAGAGCGGGTAGAGACGGCATCAATAGTGATTGTCTTATGTTCTACAGTCACAACGATATAAACAAACTTGAAAAATTCAACAAAGACAAATCTGTACAGGAGCGAGAAAACTCGTTGATACTGCTACAGGAAATGTCTTATTATGCCGAGTCGCCTGTTTGTCGAAGAAAGCAATTGCTCCATTATTTTGGTGAAGAATACAAAGTCCATAATTGTGAGGGTTGTGACAACTGTGTGCATCCAAAAGAAAAATTTGAGGCTAAAGACGAATTGGAAATTGCAATTCAGGCAGCTCTAAGTACTGGAGAGCGATTTGGCCTTAACCACTTAGTGAATGTAATTAGAGGCAGTGAGAATCAATATGTAAAGTCATACGACCACGATAAGCTTGAGGTTTACGGAAAAGGGAATACAGAGACCGAAGATCATTGGAAATCAATGGTTAGGCAGGCATTGATTCACGATTTTTTAGAAAAAGATATTGAAAACATCGGTGTCTTAAAGGTATCCGCAAAAGGTCGGGAATTTATCAGCGATCCTTACGATATAAAGTTTGCCAAAGACCATGAATACAGCACCGAGGCCCATGAAGAAGAAAATAGTGACAGGCCAAGGGTAGATTCCAAAGCTTATGATGAAAAGCTATTCGGAATGCTCAAGGCACTTAGAAAAAAGATCGCTGATGAAAAAGACCTCCCTCCATATGTAATTTTCCAGGATCCTTCTCTGGAAGAAATGGCAACCACCTACCCCACTACGGAAGCTGAAATGGCCAATGTAAATGGTGTGGGTACTGGTAAAGTACAGAAATTTGGCTCAAGTTTTTTAAAACTTATTGCAGATTATGTGGACGAGCATGATATCGTTACTGCTTCGGAAGTTGTGGTAAAATCTTCCGTTAACAGGTCTAAAATGAAAATTTTTATCATTCAGCAAATCGATAAAAAAGTAGATCTAGAGGAAATCGCAGAAACAAAAGGTATAAGTTTCGACAACCTGCTTAAAGAGATAGAAAACATTTGCTACTCCGGAACCAAACTAAACTTAGACTACTATATCGATCAGGTCCTTGATGATGATAAACAAGACGACCTTTACGATTACTTTCTCAATGCTGAGACAGATAACATTCAGGTAGCATTAAAAGATGAAGACAACACTGACTATAGCGAAGAGGAGTTGCGTCTTATGCGTATCAAGTTCATATCAGAATATGCCAATTAGTAGCTCACTCAAGCTATTAATTTTCTAACTTTGTTAGGCATAAAAGTACCAGACAAATCATGAATATATTAGTATTAGGCAGTGGTGGAAGAGAACACACTTTAGCCTGGAAAATTGCTCAAAGCAGTAAGTGCTCAAACTTATTTGTAGCTCCGGGTAATGCAGGCACCACCCAGGTTGCTCAAAATGTAAATCTAAAGCTTAATGATTTCGCTGCGATCGGAACTTTCGTAATCGAAAATAGTATAGAACTCGTTGTGGTGGGGCCAGAAGATCCTCTTGTAAATGGCCTTAGAGACTACTTCGAAAATGATAATGCTCTTAGGGAAGTTGCTTTCGTGGGACCAGGAAAAGAGGGTGCACGGTTGGAGGGTAGTAAGGATTTCTCCAAAGCATTTATGGTAGAAAACAATATCCCAACAGCAAAGGCCAAAAGTTTTACTAAAGAAAATATTAATGATGGTCTACTATACTTAGATACCTGTAACCTACCAGTAGTGCTGAAGGCCGATGGCCTTGCTGCCGGTAAAGGGGTGTTGATTTGCGAATCATATGAAGAAGCTAAAAAAGGTCTTAAGTCCATGTTACTTGAAGGGCAATTTGGTGAAGCTGGGGCAACAGTTTTGATTGAAGAGTTCCTTGATGGTATTGAGCTATCTGTATTTGTTTTAACTGATGGTGAAGACTACCTGATCTTACCAGAAGCTAAAGACTATAAGAGAATCGGTGAAGGTGACACAGGTCTAAATACAGGCGGTATGGGGGCAGTTTCTCCAGTAAGTTTTGCTAATGACGATTTTCTCAAAAAAGTAAAGTCACAAGTTGTAGAGCCTACCATTAATGGTTTAAAAAACAGAGGTATCTCCTATAAAGGATTCTTGTTTATAGGACTAATGAATGTCAATAACAATCCTTATGTGATTGAGTACAATGTAAGAATGGGTGATCCTGAAACGCAGGTAGTGATACCCAGAATTACCAATGACTTAGTTGATATTCTTCTGGCCAGTGCTAAAGGAGGTCTAAAAGAGCACAAAATTGAAATTAACCCACAATATGCTTCAACAGTTGTAGCTGTCTCCGGTGGATACCCGGGAAGTTATGAAAAAGGTAAATCTATCTCAGGTTTGGCCGATGTAACTAATGCCCTTATCATACATGCTGGTACGGCTCCAAAAGACTACGAAATACTGACTAGTGGTGGCCGTGTTTTGGCCATCACAGGAATGGCAGACACTTTAGAGGGTGCATTGGACAAGAGCTACAATGGCATTAACCATATTTCCTGGGAAGGTATGTATTTCAGAAAAGATATTGGCAAAGATATTTTAGCCCTCCATCTAGATTAATTATCATTTTACTATCTTTAGAAGTGGTAGAACGAAAAAAGTAAGATATGTCGGGATGTAGCACGTGTAGCTCTGGCAATGGAGAAGTAAAAGGCTGTAAAAGCAATGGTGGATGCCATACCGGAGGTTGCAACAAAATGAATGTATTCGACTGGCTTTCCAATATGGATTTGCCAGTAGTAGATAAATTTGATGTCGTTGAGATTAGGTTTAAAGGTGGTCGTAAAGAGTTTTTTAGAAACGCTGCCAATCTGGATTTAACTACTGGGGATACCGTAGTGGTAGACGTTCCCAATGGCCATCACATTGGTCATGTGAGTCTACAAGGAGAACTTGTACGCCTCCAAATGCAAAAAAAGAAGGTAAAAAATGATGATGAAGTAAGAAAAATTTACCGAATTGCTCATCAGAAGGACCTTGAAAAATACGAGGAAGTAAAAAACCGAGAACTACCCACACTTTTCAGAACGCGGGAAATAATAGACAAACTCGGGCTTCAAATGAAGCTTTCAGATGTTGAGTATCAGGCTGATAATTCTAAAGCTACTTTTTATTACTCCGCAGATGATCGTGTTGACTTTCGAGAACTTATTAAACTATTAGCTGCAGAGTTTAGAATCCGTGTCGAGATGAGGCAAATAAGCCTAAGACAAGAAGCCGGCCGACTTGGTGGCATTGGTTCTTGTGGCAGGGAGTTGTGTTGCTCTACCTGGCTGAGTGATTTTAAAAGTGTATCTACAAGTGCGGCCAGATATCAAAATCTATCACTCAACCCAAGCAAACTATCCGGGCAGTGTGGCCGACTAAAGTGTTGCCTTAATTACGAACTAGACACTTACCTGGATGCCTTAGAAGACATCCCACAATTAGACGGTCCGTTAGTGACAGAAAAAGGTAAGGCCAAGCTTCAAAAAACTGATATCTTCAGAAAAATCATGTGGTTTGGCTATGATGATGAAAACACCTGGATACCCATTAATGCATCAAGGGTAAATGAAATTTTGGCACTAAATAAAGGTGGCAACAAACCCGCATCTCTTCTTGAAGATAACGAGCCAGATAAAGATACGGTAGCGCTCAATAGTGACCTCGAAAAGATGGACAAAAAGTATAGTCCAAAAGGTGGTGGTAAAGGCAAGAAGAAGAGAAAAAATAAGAGACGAAAGCCTCGTTACAACAAGGGACCGAAAAATTCCAATCAAAAAAATAAATGAAGCTAAGCTACTTATTATTCGTAGGCTTGTTGATCATTCAGTTTTCTTGTGATGATAAGCGTGTTTTTGAAGATTACGCTGATTTTGATAAGAAATACTGGCTGGCAGATAGCATTCAATACTTCAACTTTGAAATTGACCAGCCAGAAATGTCCTATAACCTTTATTTGAATGTAAGAAACACCAATACTTATCCATATCACAATTTATATGTTAAGTATCAGGTGCTAGATTCGTCAGGAAACACAATCACTGGAAATTTGGTCAATAAAAATCTCTATAACGCCAAAACCGGAGAACCTAATGGCTCAGGACTAGGAGATATTTTTTCTCACCAGTTTTTACTTGAGGAAAATTTCACTTTTACAAAAAAGGGTAGCTACAGACTAAGCTTACAACAATACATGAGACAAGATACTTTGAAAGGTATTGTGTCAGCTGGAGTAAGGTTAGAAAACAGCACTTCTTCAAATGAATAAATTAAATAACAATCCATTCACCCATGAGTTAATATTGCTATGAAGATAATCATTGCAGGAGCAGGAGATGTTGGATTTCATTTGGCCAAACTATTGGCTTATGAAGAGCATGATATTATACTCATCGATAGGGATATGGATAGGCTCAAGCAGGCTTCATCAAGTATTGATGTGGGTATAATAAGAGGTAACTCTACCTCATATAATGTGCTGGAAGAAGCAGATATAAAAAATGCCGACCTTTTAATAGCGGTGACATCTTCTGAAGAAACCAATCTAACAACCACAATTATTGGTAAGCATCTTGGTGCCAAGAAAACAATTGCCAGAATCCAGAATGTAGAGTACTTACTGAATAAAGAAAAATTAGATCTAAAGGATTTAGGTATAGATGAGATTATTTCCCCTGAATCTCTTGCAGCAAAGGAGATAAAGCGACTACTTAAAGAGATCGCCATCACGGACACTTTCGATTTTGACGAAGGCAAGCTTTCACTTGTAGGTGTGACCATCGATGCCGAAAATGACTTAAATGGTAAGACATTAGTAGAAGCAGCACACCTCAACCCTAACCAAAACTTTGTAACTGTTGCCATCCTACGAGACAATGAAACAATCATTCCTCACGGTGACAACAAATTTTCTGAAGGTGATCATGCCTACTTCATTGCCCAACCCGATGGCGTAGACAGAGTATTAGAGCTCTCCAGAAGGAAAAAGCAAGAGATTAAGAATATCATGATCCTTGGTGGAAGTAAGGTGGGGTTTCATGCCACAAAGCGTCTGAGTCGAAAATACAATGTGAAACTCATTGAAAGTGACAAAGACAAATGCTTTGAGCTCGCTGATCAGTTAAAAAATGCCATGGTAATCTGTGGTGATGGCCGAGATGTTGAGCTACTTGAGGAAGAAGGCATTAATGAAATGGATGCTTTTATTGCTGTAACTGGTAACTCAGAAACAAACATCATTTCATGCCTGGTGGCAAAAAACAGGAATGTTAAGAAGACCATTTCACTTGTAGAAAATATAGATTACATACACCTCTCACAAAATATTGGGGTGGACACTATGATCAACAAAAAATTGATCGCAGCTAACTTCATTTTCAGATATATAAGAGAAGGTGAGGTCATTTCACTCACAAGTATTCATGGTGTTGATGCAGAGATTCTTGAATTTATTGTAAAAGCAGGTTCTAAAATTACTGAGAGAGAAATTAAAAACCTGGACTTTCCTAAAGGAGCGATAATTGGCGGGGTAGTGAGAAACGGAGTTGGATATACAACGATGGGAGACTTTCAGTTCAGACCAAAAGATAGAGCCGTGGTACTATGCAGACCAAATTGCATTCATAAAGTAGAGCAGTTTTTTAAATAATCGCTTTATATTACCTTTTAAATACAATATCTTCCCGACTACATGAAGTTTAACTTCAAACTGATAGCTAATATTTTGGGTCTCCTCATAATGCTCAATGGTGGGTTTATGTGGATATGTCTACCATTCTCAATATACTATCGCGAACCGGTATGGCATTTATTAGTTTCAGGTGCTATCGCAGTTGCCAGCGGGGCAATTATCTGGTTTCTTACACAAAGCGATAAAAATAAAGAACTTAAAAAACGTGATGGCTATCTGATCGTAACGCTTGGATGGCTAAGCATGTCGTTTTTTGGCACCTTACCTTTTATCTTGTCCGGCTCTATTCCTGACTTTACCAATGCATTTTTTGAGACCATTTCGGGCTTTACAACAACTGGAGCCTCCATTTTAAATGATATAGAAAGTCTGCCTAAAGGCATTTTATTCTGGAGAAGCCTCACGCAATGGATTGGAGGCATGGGTATAATTGTGCTTGCTGTAGCTATTTTACCTCTTTTGGGTATTGGTGGTATGCAGCTTTTTGTTGCAGAGGCACCCGGCATTTCTCCAGATAAAATGAAGCCTAGAATCAAGGAGGTAGCCAAAAGGTTATGGTTGATTTATTTGGGTCTGACATTGACCGAGTGTGTACTACTTATGTTTGGTGGCATGACGTTTTTTGATGCCATCAATCACTCGCTTACCACAATGGCTACGGGAGGCTTTTCAACTAAGAATGCCAGTATCGCTCATTACAATTCGGCTTATATTCAATATGTAATTATCCTGTTCATGTTTTTGGCAGGTACAAATTTCACCATTACCTACTTCGGGCTTAAGGGCAGATTTTTAAAAGTTTGGCAAAATGAAGAATTTAGAAATTACCTGCTCTTGTCGGTATTTCTATCCATTTTCATCGCATTTTTCGTTTTCTCATCTAATTGGGAGGGTTTTGAAAAATCATTTAGAGACAGCCTTTTCCAGGTAGTTTCGATAATAACTACAACCGGATATATCACCGCAGATTATACCAAGTGGGCTCCATTTCTAACGGTCATTTTCTTTCTGTTGATGTTTGTAGGAGCTTCAGCAGGCTCGACAGCCGGTGGAATAAAAATTGTTCGACATACATTACTTTTCAAAAACAGCTTTCTTGAAATGAAAAGGCAGCTGCACCCATCTGCAGTAATTCCTGTAAGACATAATGGGCAGGCCGTAAGTAGAGATATTACCTATAATGTGCTCGCATTTGTAATGATATATGTGTTGGTGTATGCCATTGGCGTTTTTCTCATTTCATTTACAGGCGTTGATTTTAATACTGCTCTTGGGGCAGTCGCTACGAGTTTAGGAAATATCGGCCCCGGACTGGGTGATGTTGGGCCAGTTAATAACTTTGCCTCTATTACCCCTTTTGGTAAGTGGCTACTGGCTGTGCTTATGCTATTAGGGAGACTCGAGCTTTTCACCGTATTGATGTTACTAAACCCCAATTACTGGAGTCGATATTAAAATGAAGAAACTAATTCAATATTACTTTCTTATTATAGCCCCACTGGTTCTTATTTATATTTTTATGGCCAAGTAACTAATGCTTAATTGGATATGCATTGATTTACCGACCGCTTTTGGATTACTCGCGCCTTAAAATGCTAAATATTGATGTCCGTTGGTGGGAACTTTACATCCTATGGAAAAGAGTTTAATATTTCAATCAGCTCTATTTTAAGGCATAATACCAAAAATTTGAAACAAAAAAAGGCTTGCGATATGATCACAAGCCTTTTTGTTAGCATCAATAATGCTTATCTCGTTACTTTCTTCTTGTCTAAGTCTATCACTACCGGAGAAGCAATAAACACTGAAGAGTAAGTACCTACAAGAATACCAATTAGCAAGGCAAATGAGAATCCTCTCAACACTTCACCACCAAAGAGGAATAGAATCAATACAACAATCAATGTTGTAACTGAAGTAATCATCGTTCGGTTTAATGTACCATTGATAGCAGTGTTAAAAATCTGCAATCTATCTGTACTTGTACCCAGGTTTAAATACTCTCTGATTCTATCAAATACAACCACGGTATCATTTATCGAGTAACCTATAATCGTTAGCAATGCAGCTACAAATACCTGATCTATTTCGTACTGTATGCCAAGCAAGCCTGCAAATGCAAATGCCGAGAATACAAAACAGGTATCATGTACAAGTGCTATAATAGCTCCTGTACTAAATTGCCACTTTCTAAATCTTACAAAAATGTAAAGGAAGATTACGATGATAGAGAAAATGCCTGCTTCGTATGAAGCATTTTTAATATCATCAGCAATTGTTGCACTTACTTTAGATTTACCTGAGATTGTAAAGTGACTATCATCTATCAGCTCAGCCGAAGTTACATATGACTGGCCAGTGAATGACTCTATTCCACTAATAAGTGCAGCTTGTACTTTATCATCAGCTTCGTCAGTCTCATCTTCCACCAGATATGATGTGGTCACTTTCACTGTATTGTTTCCTCCGAAGTTTTTCACTTCAGTACCCTTACCTTCAAAGCTCTCGCTAAGCGCTACTTTCATATCCGTAGCTTCTATTGGGTTTTCGAAACTTACTACGTAAGATCTACCACCTTTAAAGTCAACACCAAGATTTAAACCTTGAACTGCAACAAGAGATAATCCAACCGCAATAAATATTGTTGAGAAGATATACGCTATTCTTCTCTTACCCATAAAGTCGATTTTCAGGTTAGAAAGCAATCCTGAAGATAGTGGTGTATTAAACGAAACTTTACTCTCATCGCCTTTCTTAGTGATCCACTCTACAACTACTCTTGTGATGTATACCGCAGAGAAGAATGAACATACAATACCAATCATTAAAGTTATAGCAAATCCTTTTACTGGTCCCTGACCAAGTACATAAAGAATAACTGCCGTTAAAAATGTAGTTACGTTGGCATCCACAATTGAGCTAAATGCCTTTTTATAACCCATATTTATAGCTTCCCTGAGCTTTACACCATTTCTAAGCTCTTCTCTGATCCGTTCAAAGATCAGTACGTTGGCATCAATCGACATACCAATTGTCAATACAATACCAGCAATACCAGGTAATGTTAAGGCGGCATTAAACTGAGCCAGTATACCTGTAATAAAGAAGATGTTGAACACCAAAGCTACGTTGGCTACCAACCCACCTTTTGCATAGTAAGCTACCATGAAAAGTACAACAATAACAAGACCAGAAACAATAGATACAATACCTTGCTTCTGAGCCAACTTACCTAATGTAGGTCCTACGTACTCATCCTCTACTATTCGTGTAGGTGCCGGTAATGAACCAGCCTTAAGTATGTTGGCTAAATCTTTTGCCTCCTCAACAGTAAAGTTTCCTGAAATCTGTGAATTACCATTTGGAATTTCACCATTTACAGAAGGAGCTGAATACACGTAATCATCAAGAACGATAGCAATTCTTCCTTGCGGGTTTTGGCTTGCCGCATCTGCAGTCATCTTTCTCCAAACTCTTGTACCAAGTGCATTCATTTGCATGCTTACCGCAGGTCGTGACATTTGATCCAGATCCTGACGAGCATCGGTAATAACCTCACCTGTGAGTTGTGCTTTACCACCTCTACCAACAGTCACAAAGTGTAATTGTAACAGTTCCTCACCAGTTTGCTCATTGATGGTAGGCTTCACATCCCAAAGCGGTTTAACCGTTCTAGGTAGTAAAGACTTCACATCTTGTCTTCTAAGAATTTCTCCAATTTGGCCTGTGTCACTCACACTATAAATCAATCCGCCTTGTGCTTTGGTTAAAGCAAAAAGTGGAGAAACCTGCGTATTTGTTAACGAGTCAAGGGTACTATCTTCTGCTGTGTCGGTGTCTACAGCTGTCGTATCTGTAGCGTCTTCGTCATCAGCTGATAATAAGTCTGCTAAATCCTCTTCTGAGTCTTCTGCCTGCTCAATCGCTTGCTCTGCATCTAAATTTTCTCCTTTTAACTTAGTATTTGCCTGCTCTTGTTTCACAAGCATATCATTGATAGCCACAAGATTGTCGTTAAGCTCCCTTAACTCTGCAACTTCCCAAAATTCTAACTTGGCAACACCTTGTAATAGTTTCTTAACCCTTTCCGGGTTATCAGCACCAGGTATTTCAATCTGAATTCTACCTGTTCCCTGTAGTTTCTGAATGTTTGGTTGTGATGTACCAAACTGGTCAATACGTGTTCTTAAAATGATAAATGATCTGTCGATCGCATCATCAATCTCACCATTGATTACTTCCATTACTTGCTCATCACTATCACCACGGCTTATTCTTCCACGGTTAGAAGCTGTAGCAAAAATATTTGCCAAAGGTTTGTCGGTAAGTGCTGCGTAAGACTCATAAAATAGTTCGCCAAAACGTGACTGACTATTTTTTCTCTTCTCCTGAGCCTCTTTGATAGCCTGAAGCATATTTGGATCTTCACTATCTCCACTTAACCCTTTGATGATTTCTACAGGTGAGACTTCTAACACCACATACATTCCACCCTGAAGGTCAAGTCCGAGATTTAGCTCAGTTTCTGTTACTTCCTTATAAGTGTACTCAACCCCAAACAGGGTGTACACTGGTAAATTCCAAATGGAATCTAAATAAGCTTGTTTTTTAGACAGGTCAACTACACCTGATTCTTCTGTAGCAAACTGCACTGCATCTTGCTGTATTCCTCTTGATACAAAAGTAAAAGAGAGGTAATACACACAAAGCAGCGTAATCACTACGGTCAATAAGATTACTGCACCTTTATTCCTCATTTCTATAAAATTTATTTTGTGTTGATTTTATTAATAGTTGTAATAGCCAGCAAATCAATGCTGCCTGGATATGATAATAAATAACGGGCTATTAGGGCGCGTTAGGGGATATAATTAAACGAAAAAGTGTCCTGAAATAGGAGTTGAAATCAATCTTTTGATCGAATTGTACCTTGACAGGTTTGTTCTCATTTTGATCGATATCTGTAATGAAATGTAGCCCATTTGCTAGTGTCAACTGAGCTATTGATGAAACAGCATCTTGTGTGATAGTCGGGATATCATGCTTATTTTCAGCGTTATCATCTTCTGACGACTGATGTGTCTCTGTGTCAGAAGTATGATTGTCAGATACCAATGCTGTTTGAGAAAATAAGATAGCTACAGCAGCCACTATACCTAGCGTTAAGGCAAGCCCTTCTTTTATCATAGCTGTATTTATCAGTTTTCTCATAAGATGGCCACAAATGTAGCGATTCTCAGTTATAAAACAAGATTGCTATTGTGTATTAAGCTTTGATTTTAAGAAACCCACCAAAACTTCCAAAGCGTTCTCTATGTGATCGTTATTCGGTATTATCAGATCAGCCTTATGTCTCAGAGGCTCAAGGTATTTATCATAACTAGGCATCACGTGTTTCTCAAATCGATAAAGCACATCATCGAGATCATAGCCTCTCTCAACTTTATCTCTGATAATTCTTCGTTTCAACTTTATATGATCCTTGGCATCAATAAATAGTTTGAGATCTAACATTTTCTCAACTTCAGGATAGTGCATCACGAAAAGCCCCTCTATAACAACTATTTTAGCTGCATTGAACTTGAGCATTTTGGGCGTTACATCAGGGTTATTGAATGTGTACTCTAACCGCTCAAACCCTTTGCCTGATTTGAGTTTAGCCACATCAACCGAGAGTTCGGCTGCATTTATTGATTTTGGGGTATCAAAATTTTTAACACCATTTTCATCCCGTGGTTGCTCTTCTCGAGGTAGATAATAATTATCCTGCGAAAGCAGGCATATTTCATCCTTACCGAACTGATCAAGAAGGCTATTTAAGAAAAAGGTCTTCCCTGAGCCACTGCCACCGGTTATGCCAATCAAATAGGGTTTCATTTACTGAAAATGTGTTTGAATATATTTAACTAATTTTTTTACTGCTTCTCCTCTATGACTGACACTATTTTTTTCCTCTGAGGTCATCTCTGCAAAACTTTTATCAAAGCCTTTTGGGACAAATATTGGATCATAGCCAAAACCTTTCTCTCCTTTTTTCTCTTTAAGAATGGTTCCCTTAACTACCCCTTCAAACTGTTTTACTTTTTTGTCATACATAAAAGTAATGACCGTTCTAAATTGAGCTGACCGATCCTTAATGTCACTCATTTTTTCCAGCAACAATTTCATGTTGGCTTCTGAATCGTGATGAATGCCGGCATATCTAGCCGAATACACCCCTGGCTCACCATCTAATGCAAATACTTCAAGGCCAGTATCATCTGAAAAGCAGTTGATTTTATAATTATCTCGTACAAATTCAGCCTTTTGATGTGAGTTGCCTTCCAGTGTTTTTTGATCTTCGGGTAAATCACCTGTATGCCCAATATCAGACAAACTCAAAATTTGAAAATCAGGGAGTAAATCCCTGATTTCCTTTAATTTGTTTTGGTTATTTGTTGCGAAGCAGATTTCCATTAAAGTTGGCTTTATTGAACCTGCAGCAAATCGATCTCGAAAATCAAATTAGCATTTGGTGGGACATTATTGCCTGCACCAGCTTGACCATACCCATACACTGATGGTATAAATAAGGTTATACTCCCGCCTGCATTGACCAAGGGAATCCCTATTTGCCAACCTGTAATTAGATTAGATAAAGGAAAAGTCACAGGGTTATTCGATTCATCAAAAACTGATCCGTCTGATATCAAAGACCCTTTATAATTAACTGATACCGCATTACATAGATTTGGCTGTACGCCATTTCCAAAACTATCAATTACGTACCTCAAGCCAGAATCATGAACCTCAGCCGTAATATTGTTATCAGATAAATAGTTGTCTATAGCCTCAATATCTTTATCTAGTTGGGTTTGATTGACAGACAGGTTCGGTGTTAAACCACATGTAAAAGCTTCACTATCATCGGGTAAACAACCAGAAAAAGCCAATAGCCCCACAGCAATGGCTGCAAGGCTAATATTTTTAAGTATTTTATTCACCTTTTTCAACACTTACAAGCTCTACATCAAAAACAAGTATTGAGTTAGGTCCGATCTCTGCACTTCTTGCTCTAGGACCATAGGCTAAAGGTGAAGGTACATATAGTGTAGCTTTACCACCTTCGCTCAAATACGTTAAGCCTTCATCCCATCCTTTGATAACTGTACCAGCTCCGAGTTTAAAACCGTAAGGTTTATATTCTCTTTGTTCGTTATACAATCCTTTTTCTCTTGCAATGTCTTCATAGCTGGTATCAAAATAAGGGCCATTTAAAACATGACCAGCATAGCTTACTTCAACCATATCTCCAGTTTCAGCAGTTTCACCGTTGCCTTCTGCTGTGATTACATACCTCAGGCCAGATGGTGCTTCCTGTGCTTCAATATTATTTTCTTCCAAATACTGGTCGATCGCAGCAACATCTTCTTTTAATTGCTCTGCAGCTTTTTCTGCTTGCATTTTCTGCTGCTTGGCCATCATTTCTTGTTGCCATGCTCTGAGGCCAGCCTCATCTAACACCTTGTCAACGCCAATGATAAATTTGAATTGATCATCTGCGTTCACACCTTCTGGTAATTCGGCTTTCCATGTATTTTTAAAGAGGTCATCTGCTTTTACAGTAAACTGTACACTATCCCCTTCTTTAAAATCAATAAACACTTGCTCAATACTGCCCTCGCTGCTTAACCATACAGAGTCTTGCTTCTGAATAACCATAGGATACCCACGCTCTTCTGTATCAATCCAAACAGAATCTCCACCATCTTTGTAGATCATGTTCATGATAAGATACTGGCCATCCGCAGCTGGCTCACCTTCTCCTGAATTAACAACAGTATAAGTAAGGCCTGATGGCGTTTTCTTTTCTGTTGCCGTATTACAAGCAGTAAATCCTACCACAAAAGCCAACAACGCAATAGATTTAGTTAGTTTTATCATCAAATTATTCATTTATTTTTTCAAAAATTGATTTATATATAAGCCTTTACGGCTGGTGTTAATTCTTCAGCATAATCTTTTAAAAGCCCTTCAAACTTTTCGATCGTATTTTCAAGTGACTCATGAGAAATACCCCCAGCTGCATTTTTATGGCCTCCACCACTAAAATGTGCTCTGGCAAATTCATTTACAGAGAAATCACCTATTGATCTGAACGACATTTTCACAGCTTCAGTACGATCGATAATTACCGCAGCAAATTTAATCCCCTCAATTGATAAGGCATAATTCACAAGACCTTCTGTATCACCTGTTTTTGAGTGGAACTCCTTAAGCTCATCAGCATTGATAGCAAAGTAAGCTGTATGATACTCATCAATTATTTTAAGTTTCTCATAAAGTGCATAACCTAAAAACTTGACTCTATTGACTGAGTTCGTATCATAAACGAGCTTAGACACTTTTGATGTATCTGCCCCATGACCAATCAATCGCGCACAAACCATAAATACATTTTCAGTTGTATTTGGGTGTTTGAAGCTTCCTGTATCAGTCATGATACCTGCATAAAGGCTTTCTGCAATATCTTTATCAACAAGTTCTTTTTCTCCCAATTGACAAATGAGATCATATACAAGTTCAGCAGTAGCAGCCGCATTGGTGCTCCAATGCACAAACTCGGCAAAGTCTTCTGGCTCTAGGTGATGGTCGATAAGTACTTTTTTAGCCTCACTTTTTCGTACTAGTTCCCCCAGCTCATTGATTCTCTTAAGGCTTGAGAAATCAAGGCAAAAGATTAAATCAGCCTGTTCAACTAATGCTTCAGACTCTTTTTCTCTGCCTTGGTTATATATGATCACCTCTTCATTGCCTTTCATCCAGCAAAGAAATTGGGCATAGTCTGTTGGTGTAATTACCGTTACATCATGCCCTTTTTTCTTTAAAAACCCCGCCAACCCCAACGATGAACCTAAGGCATCTGCATCGGGTTTGTGGTGCGTGGTGATTACAACTTTTTGGGGAGTGCTTATTAGTGATTTAAATGCTTCTAAATTCTGCATTAGCTCTATTTCGCGCCTTGCTTTTAGCAAAGTGGTCCGTTTGATAAACGGCAAAATTGATAATAAATAACTCAATTACAAAATACCCTCTGAGTTTAAAGATGAATTCAGAAGATGATTCCAATTAAAGAATAATCTTCTATTTTTGCGGCAAAATTAAAAAATCATCAAAAATATGGCTGGAAAAAGAACATTTACCATGATAAAACCAGATGCTGTAGGCGCTGGTAATACAGGAGCAATTACTAAAATGATCGAAGAAGCAGGTTTCAAAATCATTGCTATGAAGAAAACTGCTTTAACAAAGGAGCGTGCAGGTCAGTTTTATGCAGTGCATAAAGAAAGACCTTTTTATAATGATCTTACTACTTATATGTCATCTGGAGCTATAGTTCCTATGATATTAGAAAAAGACAATGCAGTTGAAGACTTCAGAAAACTTATTGGAGCTACTAATCCAAAAGAAGCTGCTGAAGGTACGATAAGAGCATTATTTGCAGAATCTATAGAAGCAAACGCTATCCACGGTTCTGACTCTGATGAAAATGCACAGATTGAAGGAAGCTTTTTCTTTGCTGAAACTGAGAAATACTAAAATTCAATAGTCAATATGTGAGAGGCTGCCTCAAAAGCTTAGACCTGCGTCACTCAGAGCGTGGAGTCTTTATGCCGTTATTACACCTTTTCTAAGGGATTCTTCATTGCGTTCTGAATGACGGGTAACTTTTGAGACGGCCTCTTTTTTATAATTTGATACAGATATTTTTAGGTTCTGTAAAAAACCTTAACGCTTCCCACCCGCCTTCTCGGCCAACACCTGATTGTTTCATTCCTCCAAAAGGTGTACGTAGATCTCTGAGAAGCCAACAATTAACCCAAACAATCCCACTCTTGAGCTGATGCGCCACATGGTGAGCAGTATTAAGATTTTCTGTCCAGATTGTGGCTGAAAGCCCGTAGGCCGTACTATTAGCAAACTCAATAGCGTCTTCTTGTTTTTTAAATGGCATTATAGTCACTACAGGGCCGAAAATTTCTTCCTGATTTGTTCTGCAGTCGTGAGGAAGGCCCGTAATAACTGTAGGTTGTAAGAAATAGCCGTTTTCACACCTTCCGTTTACTTTAACACGTTTTCCTCCTGATACTACTGTGCCACCTTCCTCTTGAGCTAAGGCTATATAAGAAAGTACCTTCTCCATATGTTGCTCGGATACAACTGCACCGATATTGGTATCCTCTGCCTCGGGATCACCGATTTTGAGTTTATTTACCTTTCCCAGGAATTTCTCAACAAAACCGTCATATGCACTTTCTTCAACAAGTATGCGAGACCCACAGAGACAAATTTGACCCTGGTTTGCAAATGATGATTTCACCGATGTGCTTACAGCTTTTTCCATATCAGCATCTGCAAAAACAATATTTGGGTTTTTACCGCCTAACTCCAATGATAGTTTTTTAAACATTGGAGCCGCAGTAGCTGCTATATTTTTACCCGTTGCGGTTCCACCAGTAAATGAAATCAATGGCACCTCAGGGTGCTCTACTATAGCTTGACCAACTTTATGCCCCAACCCATGCACAATATTTAACACACCTTTTGGTAAACCCGCTTCAATACACAACTCTGAGAACAAATATGCTGTCATTGGTGTGATTTCAGAAGGTTTGGCAACTACACAATTACCTGCAGCCAGTGCTGGAGCTATTTTCCAGGTAAATAGGTATAACGGCAAATTCCATGGAGAAATGCACCCAGCCAAACCAACAGGTCTTCTTAAAGTATAATTGATCGCTCCCTCCTCCATATAATGTGAGTCAGAAGCAAAATGCTGAATACCAGAAGCAAAAAAACGAAGGTTGGCACTCGCACGAGGTATATCAACGCTGGCTGCAAGCTTCACAGGTTTTCCGTTATCTCTGGATTCAGCTTGAGATAGTCGATCAAGATTTTGATCGATCAACTCAGCAATTTTATTCATTACTTCGGCACGCTTGGCAGCAGGAGTATCAGACCAACCATGAAAAGCATTTTTCGCAGCCTTTACAGCCTGCTCTACGTCACTGTAATCTGAATCAGGAATTTGGCTATACACCTTACCCTCTGCTGGATTGTAGTTGTCCAGGTACTTTCCTGACTTTGGTTCTACTAATTCTCCGTTTATATAGTTCTGTATTTTTTGCATTCAATTTAGTTTTACAAACAGCTCAACCTGCCGCCATCTACTGGTACATTTATTCCGTTGATATAACCCGCAGCCGGACTGGCCAAAAACGCAGCCGCATTGGCGATTTCTTTAGCCTCCGCAAACCTATTTGCAGGAATTTGTGACAACATAGCCTGTTTTACTTCCTCCTCCTTTTTTCCAGTCTTTTCTGCTTTATTCTTAATAATAGAAGTCAGACGGGCAGTCATCGTTGCTCCTGGTAAAACATTGTTTACCGTAATACCATCAGCCGCAAGCTCATTTGCTAGTGTTTTGGCCCAGTTAGCCACGGCTCCTCTCACGGTATTGGATACTCCTAGTCCTTTAAGGGGAGCCTTTACCGAAGTAGAAATAATGTTGATTATTCTACCATAGCCTGCCTTTTTCATAAATGGAATAGCTGCTTTTGCCAAAATTTGATTGCAGACCAAGTGTTGCCTAAACGCCTGAACGAAATCATCTGTATCGGCAGTAGATGCTGGGCCGCCCGCAGGGCCACCGGTGTTATTAATTAGAATTTCAACATTATTTTCCTTGATCAGATACTGATCAATAACCGTTCGTAATCGTTCTTCATCGGAGAAATCAACACAGATATAATGGTGTTTTTGGCTGTCAGAATAAGGTAGCTCGTCTAGTACTTCTTGCAACTTCAGCTCATTTCTCGCCAGTAAAGTAATGCTGGCCCCCATTTCAGCAAGTTCATTTGCAATAGCCCTGCCTATACCTTGCGTGCTGCCACACACCAATGCTCTTTTTCCCTTGAGGTTTAAATCCATTTTAATATTTTAAACTGTTTGAATCATTCAAATTTCGCTAAATTTATAAACAAATAAACAAAACACTAATATGGGCATCAAAAGACCTTTCAACCTTCAAAAATGGATAGAAGATAATCGTGATTTACTAAAACCACCCGTTGGAAACAAAAACCTGTATACAGATGCGGGCGACTATATTGTAATGATTGTTGGTGGCCCAAATGCTCGTAAAGACTACCACTACAACGAAACGGAAGAATTATTTTATCAGCTTGAAGGTGAGATTTTGGTGAAAATTCAAGAAGATGGAAAAGCTGTAGATGTACCGATCAAAGCTGGGGACATGTATTTGCATCCCGCTAAAGTACCACACTCACCCATAAGACCAGCAGGGTCCGTTGGGCTGGTTATTGAGAGAAAAAGAGAAAAAAATCACACGGATGGATTGCAGTGGTATTGTGATAAATGTAACAACATGCTTCATGACACATACTTTCATCTTACCAATATAGAAAAAGACTTCTTACCTCGATTCAAAGAATTTTATACTTCCGAAGATAAGAGAACATGCAGTAATTGCGGGCATGTAATGGAGGTTGACGATCGATTTGTTTAATCAATGATCAACAAATGCTGTATTGACTCTCCCATTGGACCGTTAACCATTACGGCAAATGATCAATCAATTATCAGTATTGAATTTAAAGGATCCGACCCAAGAGAAACTTCAAGCCCGCTATTACAACTATGTATTGATGAGCTATCAGCTTACTTTAACGGAGGTCTTAGCGAATTCACCGTACCTATAGAGCTCTCAGGTACTCCATTTCAAAATAAAGTCTGGCAAGCCCTTACCGAAATTCCATTCGGTACTTCGATAAGTTACTCTGAACTAGCAATAAAGCTAGGCGATCAAAAATGTATAAGAGCTGCAGGTACAGCAAATGGTAAAAATAAAATTCCGATAATTATCCCTTGTCATAGAGTAATTGGCAAAGATGGTAGCCTGGTTGGTTTTAGCGGTGGTATCGAAAAGAAGAAGTGGTTGTTAAAACATGAAGGTATTATCAGGGGTGAACAGATTGAAATTTTTGCCTAATATTGAGCAAATTAGTTTTTTATGCAGTTTGAGAATTCTTTAGCGTACGCCAGGCAGTTAGACGAAAAAGACCCTTTAAAAGATTATAGAAATCACTTTCATATCCCTCAAATCAATGGGAAAGATGCCTTGTATTTTACAGGCAACTCACTTGGTCTTCAGCCAAAAAGTGTAAGCCAATTTATTAATGAAGAACTGGAAGATTGGGCAAATCTAGGTGTCGAAGGGCATTTTCATGCTAAAAAAAGGCCTTGGTTTCACTATCATAAATTTAGTAAAAAAGTGCTTGGTGGCATCTTAGGAGCCAAACCGCTTGAGGTCGTTTCGATGAACAACCTTACGTCAAACCTGCATTTAATGATGGTTTCATTCTTCAGGCCAACCAATAAAAGGTACAAAATCATGATTGAGAAAGGTGCCTTTCCATCTGATCAATATGCTGTAGAAAGTCAGATAAAATTTCATGGGCTTGACTATGAAAAATCACTGATTGAAGTTGCTCCCAGAGAGGGGGAGTATACGTTAAGAACTGAAGATATTATTTCTCAAATTAAGGAACATGGCGATTCTTTGGCATTAGTATTATTTAGTGGAGTACAATATTATACCGGCCAGCTTTTCGATATAGAGCAAATTACTAAAGCTTCTCATGAAGTTGGCGCGCATGCAGCCTTTGATTTAGCTCATGCTGCGGGTAATGTAAAACTCGACCTGCATAAACACAATGTGGATTTTGCTGTTTGGTGTAGTTACAAATACCTCAACTCTGGCCCAGGAGGAGTAAGTGGAATTTTTGTACATGAGAAACATAGTACAAACTCTGACTTGCCACGATTTGCCGGATGGTGGGGACATAATGAAGACGAGCGCTTTAAGATGGAAAAAGGCTTTGAGCCAATGGAAGGAGCTGATGGATGGCAGTTGAGCAATGTAAACGTGCTATCTAGCGCTGCACATCTCGCCTCGTTAGAAATATTTGAAAAAGCCACCATGGAGGCTCTTCAAACCAAAAGTAGGCAGCTTACTGGCTTTTTGTGGTTTTTGCTAAAGGAATTAAACAAAGAACATCAAAGAGTGGAGGTTATCACCCCTGGCGATGAAAAACAGCGAGGCTGTCAGTTGTCTTTATTTGTTAAAAACAATGGTAAAGCTGTATTTAAAGCATTAAGTGCCGCAGGTGTAGTTGCTGATTGGAGAGAACCGAATGTAATAAGAATAGCACCGGTACCACTCTACAATACTTTTGAAGATGTTTATCAATTTTATGAAATTTTGGATAAAGCCATAGATTAAACATGTCTGTAGTTAAAAATATTTCCATTACAGGAGCCGGATTGGTAGGTTCACTGATGGCCATTTACTTAGCCAAGCGAGGCTACAAAGTCACTATTTTCGAAAAAAGAAAAGATATGAGGCTTGCGGGTGCCGAAGGTGGCAGGTCCATTAACCTGGCGCTTAGCAATAGAGGTTGGTGGCCGTTAAAAGAGGTTGGTATAGATCATTTAGTTGAAAAAATGATCATACCTATGCGGGGTAGAATGATGCATGATGAAGAAGGTTTTTTAACTTTTCAGCCCTATGGTCGTGAAGGACAAGCCATTAACTCTATTTCACGAGGTGGTCTCAATGCACTCCTCATGGATCAGGCAGAAGAAGCAGGAGCAGTAATTAAATTTGATCATAGTTGTGTCGGTATAAATTTTGAAGAAAGTATACTTTACTTCGAAAAAGACGGTAAACGTGAGCAGGTAAAAAGTGATCTCATTATTGGAGCTGATGGTGCTTTTTCAGTGGTAAGACGATTGATGCAGCGTACAGATAGATTTAATTTCTCACAGCATTACATAGAGCATGGCTACAAAGAATTGACCATTCCTCCGGGAATGGGTGGCAGTTTCGGTTTAGAAAAGCATGCATTGCATATTTGGCCACGAGGTAATTATATGCTCATTGCGCTGCCTAATCAAGATGGTAGTTTCACATGTACCCTTTTCTTCCCGTTTGAGGGCAAGCCATCATTTGAAAGCCTACAAACAGACGATCAGATACAGCAATTTTTTGAAGAGAATTTCCCTGATACTATCAGGTTGATGCCTACACTCTTAAAAGACTTTCATAGCAACCCTACATCATCACTAGTTACTATCAAGTGCTTCCCATGGGTGAAAAATAAAACCCTTATCATCGGTGACTCTTCACACGCCATTGTACCCTTTTATGGTCAGGGTATGAATAGTGGCTTCGAAGATTGTAGAGTACTCAATGCCATGTTGGATGAGTATGACGACAACTGGGACAAATTACTTCCAGCCTATGAGCAAATGCGTAAACCAGATGCTGACGCCATCTCTGATCTCGCTCTTCAAAATTTTATTGAAATGAGAGACCTCGTGGGTGATGAAAATTTCCTTCTAAGAAAAAAAATAGAAGCCCGTTTGCACGATCAGTTTCCACAACAATGGATACCCTTATACTCCATGGTGACATTTCATGAGCAGATGAGATACTCTGACGCATTAGCCAAGGGCAAAATTCAAAAAAGAATTATGGATGATGTAATGGCTTCACCAGACATTCACAAAACCTGGGAAAAACTGGATTTAGAAGAAATTATCAAAAAATTACAAGCCGAGGTTGGCAGTTAGCATCTTATATGTTTCCAACTCTCGCTCATCAGGATTCTGATCGGACGCAACAAATAGCTCCATAGTTTCCTGAACGAACTCCTTGGAAGATGGCTGGTCGACAAAATACTCTTTCAGTGCAGCAATAAATTTCTCCTGCCAAATCTCTTTATGTTTGATGAGGTATCTTATCTCTGCCTTATAGATCAGCATAAGATTTTCTTCTTTTTCATCAGTACCCAGATCATCAGTGGCAAACTCAGACCCTAAAATTTTAGACAACCTTTTAAGTGTTACCCACTCTTCCTGGTCGAGCAGACCATCACTCATAACAATTAGGCAAGAAGGTAAAAGGTGAGCAATATAAATGAATTGTTCTTTGTTGATATCCAGAAAGCGAACCTGCATATACTCAGTATACAGTTCATCCATTTTTGATTTGGCCATTGATTTTATTTATATAAATAATCTTTTGTTAAATATAGTGATTTTTAGTTATTATCAGCTACTTATCAGCTGTTTATACTGATCATACCTATTGAGAATCTGTTTGACATAGTTTACTGGCTCTTCCCCTCTACAATAACCGGATTCTACAATATCATCTCTAAAAAATTCCGGCTTCGATTTCATCAATAAAAAGTACTCTACATTGTCATCCCAAATAGTTGGCTCGCGGTCATACTTTTTGGCTAACTCTCTTGCATCAACCACATGACCCAGGCCTACATTATAAGAGGCTAAAACAAATTTCTTACGTTCTTCATCATCATCTATAGTCTTTTTCCACAAGCGGTCTAAATACATGAGGTAGTTAATGCCAGCCGTGATACTCTGTTTCGGATCATACAGATTATTAGCACCAAAGCGTTTTCCGGTCTCGGGGATGAGTTGCATCAATCCAACAGCTCCTGCCCATGATTTGGCCTTTGGGTCAAAGCGTGACTCCTGATATATCTGTGAGGCCAATAAGCGCCAATCCCACCCCACCGTATCTGCTGCGGCTTTAATAAGGTCATCATAGGCAGAAATTTTCTCTCCACCCATCGAAGAAAAGTCACTTTTAGCTCTTCTGGCAGATGCTCGATTATTCTTAAAATATTTGTTATAAATGACATTAAACGTTGGCTCACGTTTTAGATCAACCATCCATTCATTTAATGATTTAACCAGTTTAGGCGCATTCTTTCGTACAGCCCACGCGATTTGCTGTGGAAAACTAATGGGAGTCTTTACATCAATATTTGGGTAGTATGCAGCGTTTACGAGCGCCACAGACTCATCAGCTACAGTATACTTAAACTCCCCTAGCGACACTCTTTTTATCAACTCTTCTGTTTCAGCGCTGTCTTCTTCCTCGATAATAACTATATCACCACCAATTTCATGTGACAGATTGTGTAGTCGATCTACATATGAAGAGCTCTTTCTCACATGTATTTCCTTTCCTACCAACTCTACCTGGTTTCTTACCAATGACTTACTGATTTGGTCTCTCGTCATCTTCGTCCAGTTTTCAGGTTTACGTTGCACAAGTACTTGTCTGGTAGTATAATGGTTGTCGGTAAAGGCTACATGTTTTTTTCTTTCCTTAGTTACCGTTAAAGAATATGCGATTACATCACCTTCACCCTTATTCAACATTTCAAATGCCCTGTCTATGCTGCTTGTTAGCTTTACCTGCAGCTCAACACCTATGTGTTTGGCATATCTCTCAAGCAAATCATACTCATAGCCCATGGGTTGACCTTTATAGAGAAAGTAGCCTGTGCTGCTATTATCTACAATGGCGATGATCGAACCACGAGCTTTAATTTTCTTCAGATCAAAACTTATTGGATCGACTAACTGCTCAAAACCAGTAGAACCGTCCCTACTCTCATTGCCGCCTTTTCTGCATGCTACTGTAATAAGCAGTACGAAGAGAAGCATGAAACACTTTCGGATATGTTTATAAAGCCAACCCATGGGTTTTAAAATAGACATTATTTTTCACTTAATGAAAGAAAGCCATTAATCCACAATTAACCCATCGCTGTTTTGGCTGTTTTTAGTTAAAATTGCAGTATGGTATTATATAACGTAACAGTTGGAATAGACACGACCATCGAAGATGAATGGCTAACCTGGATGAAAGAAAATCACATACCAGCGGTGATGAAGACAGGAATGTTTGCTGAGTACAAAATATTTAAAGTACTCAATCAGGAAGATGAACATAGCACTTCTTACTCTGTACAATATTTTGCCGAGAGTGTAGATAAAGTAGTCGAATACCTAGATAACCATGCACCTCCATTGGTTCAGGAACACCAACAGAGATTTAAAGACAGACATGTAGCTTTCCGCACATTGTTGCAGCAGGTATAACTCTTTAGCATAAAATATCAGCGGAAAATCGGTAAATACCGCAATTGATCAGACAAAATTTGCCTGCTTTATGAACTATGTTCATCTTAAAAGGATGAATACGTTATTACTCGAGGCAACTGAAGATTCTCCTTACATATTTTTTAACCCTGAAAAAGGTCATTTAAAAATTGAAGGCAGGTCATTAATGGTCGATTCAAATACTTATTTGATGAACATGATCGATTGGCTCCGCAACTATATTATAAATCCACGTCCGTGTAGCATTATAGAATTACACCTGGAGCATATCAACTCAAGGTCTCATAATATGCTTATTTATTTCTTAGGGGAGATCAATAAATATTTTATAATGGGTCATTCTTTCGAAGTGATCTGGATGTATCACGAAGATGATGAATATTTAAAAGACGTTGGTGAGGAGCTCAAAAGTATGTTTGATGTTCCAATTAAAGAATTAGCGCTCACGTAACTCTATACTACAGTTGATCCACTCTCCATCGAGATGAGCTTTATAATACTTTTCATAAAAATTTATAGCAGGCTCGTTCCAGTCTAGCACTTGCCACATCATTCCTGTACAATTTTCAGCTTTCCCTTTTTTGATAATTTCGTCAAAAAGCAATTTCCCAATCCCTTTGCCACGGTGATGCTCTGATACAACAAGGTCTTCCAAATACATACGCTTCCCTTTCCAGGTAGAGTAGCGGTAGTAATAAATGGCAATTCCAACAATTTGTTTTTCATCAGATTCTGCCACAAACAAACCATAGATTGGGTTTTCTCCAAAACCATCTCTTTCCATCATTTCTACTGTGATTTCTACCTCATGGGCGGCCTTTTCATATTCGGCCAATTCCACAATGAGATCCAACACTGCTTGCAAATCTGACTTTTTCCCTTCGCGTATTATCATGGTCAAAATATAAACGCCAGATGAAACCATCTGGCGTAATCTAATTATTGATTTTGTTTAGCAATAGGCGGTATTACATCCATGTTATACCATGCAAATGAATAAATATCAGCCTGTTGCTCAATGGTTTTGCTAATCGGAGTGCCAGCACCATGGCCGGCATCAGTTTCAATTCTAATTAAAACCGGATTGTCTCCTTCATGCTTTTCCTGCAATGTTGCAGCAAACTTGAAAGAATGCGCTGGCACAACCCTGTCATCATGATCAGCAGTAGTTACCATCGTTGCCGGATAGGCAGTACCTTCTTTTAAATTATGAACGGGTGAGTAACCGTGCAGGTACTCAAACATCTCTTTGGAGTCTTCCGAAGTTCCATAATCTGATGCCCAGGCATAACCAATAGTAAATTTATGATAACGTAGCATATCCATAACTCCCACAGCCGGGAAAGCAACTTTAGCCAGATCAGGCCTTTGTGTCATAGTAGCACCAACAAGCAGTCCTCCGTTAGACCCACCAGCAATTGCCAGATAATCGCTTGATGTAAATTTGTTTTCGATCAAATACTCTCCAGCAGCTATAAAATCATCAAATACGTTCTGCTTGTTCATTTTGGTGCCCGCTTTATGCCATTCTTCTCCATACTCACCACCACCCCGTAGGTTAGGTTGAGCATAAATACCCCCATTTTCTAACCAAACAATTCTCGAGGTACTGAAACTTGGTCGCAAACTAACATTGAATCCACCATAAGCATATAGATATGTCGGATTCTTTCCATTCATTTCTATCCCCTTCTTATAGGTGATAAACATTGGTACCTTTGTACCATCCTTACTGGCATAAAAAACTTGTTCAGTAGTATAATCTTCTGGGTTGAAATCAATTTCTGGCTGTTCATAAAGTGTAGACTCACCAGATTCAATGTCATATTTGAAAATCGTATTTGGATAGGTAAACGAAGTGAAATTATAGTATAGGTGATCTTCATCATTTCTTGCCCCAAAGCCTGTTGCCGTTCCTATTGCCGGCAATTCCACATCTCGAATTAAGTTGCCGTTATAGTCAAACTGCTTTACTGCAGTTTTAGCATCCTCAAGGTAGCTGGCAAAAAGATATCCTCCACCTGAGTTAACAGACAACACATTTTCGGTTTCAGGAATTACATCAACCCAATTTTCTGGGCTTGGTTGGTTCAAGTCCACCTCTACCAATCGGTAATTAGGCGCTTCAAGATTTGTATATACCAATACATTGTCGCCTTTACTGTCAACCACATAATGGTCATTGTCTAGATTGTCGATGAGTGTTACAATGCCATTGTCGGCCTTCAGATCTTGAACCATCAATTTATTTCCTGACGTACCTTCTGACACTGCAATGATTAAAAACCTATTATCTTCAGTTAGACCTCCTCCAGCTCGTGCTTTTTCATTTTTCGGCTCGTAAACAAGCTGATCCTGATCTTGAGAGGTGCCTTTTTTATGATAAAATAGCTTACCATTTTTCACAATACCAGATAGTTCCTCACCTTCTTCTGGTTTTTGATATCTCGTATAATAAAAGCCCTCATTTTCCTTCCAGCTCACACCACTGAATTTGATGTTTCTTAGCGTATCTTCCACCTGTTCTTTGGTTTCTACATCGATAGTAATTGCCTTTCTCCAGTCAGAGCCACCTTCAGAAATGAGGTAGGTGAACAGTGACCCATCATCTGAAAAAGCTGTTCCACCCAAAGAAATTGTTCCATCTTCTTTAAAAGTGTTTGGGTCGAGAAAAACTTCAGGTGCTGCATCTTCAGAAGTTCTCCTATACAGGACACTTTGATTTTGCAATCCGTCATTTTTGTAAAAATAGATATAATTACCTCTCACAAATGGCGCTGACACTCGCTCGTAGTCAAACAATGATTTAAGTCTATCTTTTATCTGGTCGCGAAATGGAATGTTATTCAAATAGGAGAAAGTAACTTCATTTTGATCAGCAACCCAACTGGCTGTTTCATCAGACCTATCATCCTCTAACCACCGATAAGGGTCCGGCACTTCTGTACCAAAATAATTGTCAACTGTATCAACCTTTGCGGTTTCCGGGTAAGTCAAATTTTCTTCTTTTTTATCTTCTTTTGGCTGGCATGCCAAAATTGTGATTGAAATTCCTACAAATAACGATAATCGTTTCATGGTGTTTATATTTTGTATCTTATGTAAGATACCTAAATAAGCAACGGTACCAGAGACAATAGTGATGGATGGTCACTGTGTTTTACAAATAAAAAATAATTGTTATGAAAATAGCCTACTTGAATATTCTCGGCTTAATAGGTGTACTAATTGTCAATGGGATGGCCAACGGGCTACCTATTAACGGAATGACAACTGGAGAAATCTCGGCAATGTATCCCAATCTATTTGTACCAGCCGGAATTACCTTCTCGATATGGGGGTTAATCTATTTATCTCTAATAGGGTTTTGTGTCTATCCTTTTATCTCTAACCAAACTGGTGTTATAAACAGAGTTGGTTACTTGTTTTTACTCACCTGTGCTTTAAATGTAAGCTGGATATTGGTTTGGCATCATCTAATGGTAGGTTTTTCATTAGTCATTATGTTGGCATTCCTTATCACCCTACTCTCCATTTACAAGAGATGTAGAGCAGCAGAGCCCACTTCAAGGCTTGAAAAATGGCTGGTTTACAAACCTTTTAGTATATATTTTGCATGGATCTGTGTTGCTACTATTGCCAATACTACAGCATTTTTAGTGAGCAATGGATTTGATCCTCCATCTCCCGCATTGTGGGCAGTAGCTATGATTATCGCCACTCAACTTCTGGTGTGGATAGTAAATGTAAAATATCACGACATCGCTTACACCCTTGTAGTCATATGGGCTTTGGTAGGTATTACAATAAAGCAATATTCCTTAGAATATGACATCATACTTTATGCTGCCGTAGCTGGCATTATTTTCAGTACGTTGAACGCTTTTTACTATAGATACCGAGCTGCAATTAGTTAATCATGTCAAATCCTGTGTAAGGCACTAAGACCTCAGGTATTTTAATGCCTTCTGGTGTTTGGTTATTTTCCAGGATGGCAGCCATGATTCTAGGCAATGCCAAAGCACTACCATTCAATGTATGGCACAATTGCTTTTTGTTATTTTCGTCTTTATATCGAAGCTTAAGTCTATTTGCCTGGTAGGTCTCAAAATTACTTACAGAACTTACCTCCAACCATTTCTCCTGTGCAGCAGAGTAGACTTCCATATCGAAGGTTTGTGCTGAAGTTATACCCAAGTCGCCTGCACATAAATTAAGCACACGGTATTGTAAGCCTAATTTTTCTAAAAGGCCTTGTACATACTCACACATTTCATTCAAGGTATCATATGATTTGTCAGGATGTTGAACCTGAACAACCTCTACTTTGTCGAACTGATGCAATCTGTTCAGCCCACGCACATGTGCACCCCAAGAACCTGCTTCTCGTCTAAAACATGGCGTAAAACCAACGTGCTTGATTGGCAAATTATCTGATTTTAAGATTACATCCCGATACATATTGGTAATTGGCACTTCCGCAGTTGGAATCAAGAAGAAATTTTCTTCTCCGATTCGATACATCTGACCATCCTTATCTGGCAATTGGCCTGTACCATACCCAGAATCCTCATTGATCACGATCGGTGGCTGCACTTCCTGATAGCCCTTTTTAGTAGCTTCATCTAAAAAGAAGTTGACTAAAGCTCTTTGAAGCCTGGCTCCTTTTCCTTTATAGAAAGGAAAGCCTGCACCGGTAACTTTTACGCCTAGCTCAAAATCGATGATGTCATACCTTTTGATTAGTTCCCAGTGTGGGACAGCCTTATCGTATAATTGAGTAGTACTTCCATGTTCTTTTACCACCTCATTGTGTTCTTCTGAGGCACCTGCAGGTACATTTTCGTTAGGAGCATTGGGAATATTATAAAGCAATTCAAGAAGTTGATTCTCAAGTTTTGCCTGCTCTTCCCCTAATGTTTTGCTTTTTGCTTTCAGCTCAGCACTTTTTGCTTTGACTTCTTCAGCCTCAGCTTTTTTTCCTTCTTTCATAAGCATCCCAATTTGTTTTGAGATACTATTGGCCTCAGCTAAAATTTCATCGTTACTACTTTGAGCTGCTTTGCGCTGATCGTCAACCGCTATCACCTCGTTTATCACTTCTGATGCACCAGGAAATGACCTCTTTTCCAATGCTTTGATAATCTTCTCTTTATTCTCTCTTATGGTTGCGACCTGTAGCATACTTGTTTTGTTAAAATCGCTGCAAAATAATGCATTTTTAAAGTAAAAGAGAACTAATTAAAAGCAAGAATCATTAATAATAACTAAATTGTTTGCCTATTGATGTGGGTTAGCATATAATTGCATTATCAAGATAGAGTTATATAAAGCTTAAAAATCATTTCCGATAACTTTAAGCTTCTTAATCAATAATCATTCTGAAATAATCACACTTATTAAAACTCTGGCATTTGAGCATTTCCGCTCTTATGCAACACACAACATATTATATTCAAAAAAACAACTCAGATTTTCACAATTAAAATTTTATGTACACCATTGAAGAATTAAACTTAAGGCTGCTTTCAGAATTGAAAGACATAGCCGAGGAGCTTGGTTTGAAGAATTACAAAAAACTCACCAAGAAAGAGCTCATCTACCAGATACTCGACCAACAAGCCGTAACTCCTGAAAACGAACTACCAAAGAAAAAATCTTCTGAGGCAGAATCTAAGCAAAAAAGCAAGCCACAACCTCGGAAAAGAGAAAATGTGAAGGAGAAAAAAGAAAAGAAAGACGTAGAGAAAAGTTCGGAAGAGCTTCTTGAGTCTTTTGACATCGAAATAGACGAGAGTGTTAAGTCTTTTGATAAAAAAGATCAGAAAGACGAGAAAAAAGACTCACGCGATAAAAAAGGTGGTAAAGATAACAGCGACAAGGACAACAAAAATCCTAAAGACGATAATCGCAAACCACCTCGCAAAGACGATAATCGTAAAAAAGACGATAACAGAGGCAACAAAAAGGATGGCAACATCAAAGACTTTGATGGTGTAATCGAAAATGAAGGGGTACTTGAAATCATGCAAGATGGCTATGGTTTCTTACGTTCGTCTGATTATAACTACCTCGCAAGTCCTGACGATATTTACGTATCACCATCTCAAATTAAACTGTTTGGTCTAAAAACTGGTGATACGGTAAAAGGTCAAATCAGACCTCCGAAAGAAGGTGAAAAGTATTTTGCCTTATTACGAGTAAGTTTTGTTAATGGCAAAACAACTGATGAAATCAGAGATCGTGTTTCTTTTGAATATTTAACACCACTTTTCCCTGAAGAGAAAATCAATCTGAGCACAAAGCCTAGCAATTATTCTACCCGAATTCTTGATCTTTTCTCACCAATAGGTAAAGGTCAAAGAGGTATGATTGTAGCGCAGCCTAAAACTGGTAAGACAGTTTTGCTTAAAAATGTTGCTAACGCAATTGCAGAAAACCACCCTGAGTGCTATTTGATTATTTTATTGATCGATGAAAGACCTGAGGAAGTAACAGATATGGCCAGAAGTGTAAAAGCCGAGGTTGTATCATCAACTTTTGATGAGCAGGCAGATCGCCACGTAAAGGTATCAAGTATGGTACTTGAGAAAGCCAAAAGAATGGTGGAATGTGGTCATGACGTAGTTATCTTACTAGACTCAATCACCAGACTGGCCCGTGCATATAATACAGTAGTACCTTCATCTGGAAAAATTCTTTCTGGTGGTGTTGATGCTAACGCATTGCACAAACCTAAAAGATTCTTTGGTGCTGCGCGTAACGTAGAAAACGGTGGTTCACTGACTATTTTGGCTACTGCTCTTATAGAAACAGGATCTAAAATGGATGAAGTAATCTTTGAAGAATTTAAAGGTACTGGTAACATGGAACTTCAGTTGGATAGAAAGCTTTCTAACAAACGTGTGTACCCTGCTATTGATGTTCCTGCTTCTGGTACAAGAAGAGAAGACTTACTCATGAGCGAAGAAGAAATGCAGCGTGTTTGGATTCTGCGTAAGTTCATGGCTGACATGAACTCGAACGAGTCCATGGATTTCTTACTTACTAAAATGAAAGGCACAAAAAATAACGAAGAGTTTCTAATATCAATGAACGGATAATAATAACCTTCAAATTATTAAAAGAGCTACAATCATCTGATTGTAGCTCTTTTTTTTGGTTCATTTAAAAAAGGCATTCGAAGTATTGAACTAAGGACAGTTATTTACGTTCTTCATTGTAACTTATTCTAACTAAATTTGCTTTATGAGCTTATTATTTGAGGATTTCGAAAGCTGGAAAGCGTATTGTAAGGAAAACAAACTAAAACTGTATGAACCAGTCTTAGAATATGAGAAAGACCAAAAAAACCGAGGAGAAAAAGAGGTTTGGGATGGTCTGAATAATGCCTACACCGTGATGAAAGATGCTGTTAAAACAGGGCTTAAAGAAGATATGACCTCCCGGTCTGGCATGATAAATAATGGTGCTAAAAAAGTCTTTCAATATGAAAAGGCGGTACTTTCCAAGGAATTTCAAAATCTCATCTCAAGGGCTTTGGCAGCTAAAGAAGTGAATTCTTGCATGGGTCGTGTAGTAGCTGCTCCAACAGCCGGGGCTTCAGGAATTCTTCCGGGCACGCTCTATACATTGCAGGAAATTCATGACATACCTGATAAGAAAATCTTAGAAGGTCTCTTAGTTGGTGCAGGGATTGCTTTGATTATTGAGAAAAAAGCCTCACTTGCTGGCGCTGTTGGTGGCTGCCAGGCAGAAACTGGAAGTGCTGCTGCAATGGCTGCAGGAGCAATTGTATATTGCTTAGATGGAGACATAGATCAAATATTTAATGCCGTAGCCATAACAATACAGTGCATGCTTGGATTGGTCTGCGATCCTGTTGCTGGTTTAGTAGAAGTACCATGTGTGGTGAGAAATGCAAGTGCTGCGGCAATAGCCAACTCATCGGCACAAATGGCACTGGCCAACCTTAGTGGTGTAATACCGGTAGACGAATGTGTCGAGGCTATGGGTGAAGTAGGTTCAAGTATGGAAAGCAGGTATAAAGAAACTGCCATGGGAGGTTTGGCTGCAACCAAAACAGGCCAAAGTATTTCTAAAAAAGTGCTTATACAGGATATAGAAATTCTGCCAGATGAAGACGAGGAGTCTAACTAACCACAAAATCAGGTAAAATTCTCGGGCCAAACAGATAAATCGCACCTGAAAAAATAACGGCCCAAATAGTAGCCCAAATGAACATCCAGGTGATGATTCTGCCTCGTGGACTACCAAAACTAGTCAGTAGAATCGTACCTCCAATTGGTGTAAATAATAGCGGAGTTAGAAAAGTTACTCCAATGAGGCCGTATTTCTTCCAAATAAAAACAAACCTCCTGTTTCTCTTTGTAAACACTTTTTTTCGTCTGAAAAACCTCTTCAACACCCTCTCACGAAGTATTCGTCCGAGAAAAGTAAAAAGCAAAACACTACTCATAGTTCCAGAGACTGTAACCAACACTGTCCCCACAAAACTAAACCCACTGGCGTACCCTAATGTCGGGCCAGCAATAAATTTTAGCATGGTCAGTAAGTAGACCGTTAAAATTTTCACTAACTCTTCAATCATATTTTAAGAGATCACAGTATATGTGTAGTAAACATATATTGAGAGGAGAATAATCCCGGATACTCTTGTCATGAGACGCTTATAAAGCATCATGGGGAGTATAATGAGCGTCACACCAAGCATGGCCACCATATCATGCTGAATAATTTCTTCACTCACATGAATGTTTTTTATAATGCTGGTAATACCCAAAATGGAGAGGATATTAAAAATATTTGATCCCATTAAGTTGCCTAGGGCCAAATCAGTTTCTTTCTTTATTGAAGCCACGATAGCTGTCACCAATTCTGGCAAACTGGTACCTAACGCCAATACTGTAATACCTATGACTCGCTCGCTCACACCAAGAAATGACGCCAGGTCCTTGGCTCCACCGACAAACCAGTCTGCGCCAAAGTAAAGTCCTGCACAGCCACCTAGGATATAAATAATATCCGTACCTGTTTTAGAGCCTTCATCAGGTAAATCAAGGTCTTCTTCAAGAGCACGTAAAGCTTTTGTTTCTCTTCTTGATCTTCTAATAATATAGAACGTGTAAGTAGCAAGCAAAGCAATGAACACAATGCCTTCGATAGTATCAATTAACGGAGTTTCTTCTTTTACAATGAAGTACAGTAAAAGTGAACTACCCATTGTTACAGGCCAATCAATTTTTATAGAATCTGATTGCACTTTTATTGAGCCAATTATGGCAGTCACACCCAATACCAGCGCAAGGTTACAAATGTTTGATCCTACTACATTGCCCATGGTCATGTCTGGGCTGCCGTCTAATGCCGCGTTTATGCTTATCAACAGCTCAGGTGCCGATGTGCCAAAAGCCACAATAGTAAGCCCTACAACCAATGGTGAAATATGTGCTCTTAAAGCTACGGCTGATGCTCCTCTTACCAGGAAGTCTCCTCCCAGGATAAGCACAAAAAGTCCAACTATGAGCATCAAAATGTTTACAAGCATAAACTCTATTTTTTCTCCCCAAAACTTAAATCCCCGGCATCGCCTAAGCCAGGAACTATATAGGCATTTTCGTCAAGATTAGAATCAAGAGAATACACCCAAATCGTATGGTTAGATTTTAAAGACTGCGAAATATAATCAATTCCCTCAGGTGCAGCAACTAATGAGGCTATGTGAATGTGTTTTGGTTTGCCTTTTTTTAATATTTTTTCAATCGTTTTCTTTAGAGACTTACCTGTTGCCAACATAGGGTCTACTATAATCACCGTCCTATTGGTTATTGATGGAACAGCCAAATAATCTAAATTAACAGAAATTTCTCCAGTCTCTTCCCTATATGCACCCACAAATCCGCCATCGGCCTGATCAAAAATTGACATAAACCCCTCATGAAATGGTAATGCTGCCCTCAGGATACCAATAATTACCGGTTGATCAGAAACTAAGTTTACATTTGTTCTACCGAGCGGAGTTGTAACTTCTTTAGGCTGATATTCCAGTGATTTAGATATTTCATAGGCCATAATCGCACCTAGCCTTTTTAAATTATTCCTAAACTTTCCACGATCAATTTGGATATCTTTGTCTCTCATTTCGAACAGAAAATGATTGGCAGCAGAATTAGTCTTGTCGAGAATATTGATCATGAAAAAATAGGTCGAGGCACCAACAGTAAGTCTTTCGATTTTAAAATTTCAATTTAAAGAAAAAATATTTACATCCATTTTTTTGAAGCAAGAATATTTATTGAATCATAAAGAATCATGCAATTATTAAATCAACTCTGTGCAACGCACGCCCCCTCTGGTGAAGAGTACAACCTGAAAAAATTCATCATTGACTATGTTGAAAATAATAAAAACGATTGGACCACAAAGCCTGAAATTATTGAGGGAGATGCATTGCAGGATTGTCTGATACTCAAATTTGGAAATCCTACAACAGCAGTTTTTGCACATATGGATTCTGTTGGTTTTACGGTGCGTTACCAAAACCAACTCGTACCTATAGGCGGCCCTGAAGCCCAACCGGGGTACAAATTAGTGGGTAGCGATACATTAGGTGAAATAGAGTGTGAACTGGAAGTTAGTAAGGATGATCAATTATTTTACAAATTTGGCCGGCCTATAAATACAGGTACCTCTTTAAGTTTTAAATGTGATTTTAGAGAAGATGACGAGTATGTCACCTCTTGTTACATGGACAATCGGCTAGGCGTCTATGCAGCACTGAAGCTTGCCGAGACTTTAGAAAATGGAGTTTTAGTTTTCAGCGCATGGGAAGAGCATGGCGGTGGATCAGTTCCTTTTCTGGCCAAGTATATTTATGACAACTGGAAAATAAAACAAGCATTGGTAGCAGACATCACCTGGGTAACAGATGGTGTGCACCCGGGTGATGGTGTTGTTATCTCTATGAGAGATCATAGCATCCCACGTCAGTCATTTATCAGAAAAATAATTAGTCTGGCCAATGAGTCACAGATACCCTTTCAACTAGAAGTTGAAGCTTCCGGGTCGAGTGATGGACGTGAATTACAGCACAGCCCGTATCCGTTTGACTGGTGTTTTATTGGGGCTCCGGAACAAAACGTACACTCCCCGAATGAAAAAGTGCACAAAAAAGATATTGTGAGCATGATCTCACTATATCAATACCTTATGACCAAATTGTAATTCAACTTAAGGCATTCAAAATTTAATCTATATATTTGCATGCCTTTTGTGACACAAGAGGCATTTTTATTTTATAACCCAATGATTGTCAAAGACAAAGAATTTGTAAAGTACATTTCCAGCGAGGAGCTTACACAAAAAATAAAAGCGCTAGCCGATGGAATCAATAAGGAGTACAAGGAGAAAAAGCCTCTATTTGTTGCCATCCTTAATGGCTCTTTTATGTTTGCCGCTGATCTAATGAAAGAAATTGAAATTGAATCTGAAATTTCTTTTGTTAAAGTCGCCTCCTATGAAGAGATGGAAAGCACCGGTAATGTCAAACAATTGATAGGCCTTAATGAAAACATTTTTAGCAAAGATGTAATCATTATAGAAGACATTATAGACACTGGTAGAACGATAGTTAAAATCCTTGAGGAATTTAAATCGCTTGGTGCAAGTAGTGTCGAAGTAGTCACTTTACTTCAAAAGCCTAAATCGGCTGAAGTTAAAGATCAGCTGAAGTACATCGGCTTCGAAATACCTGACAAATTTGTGGTCGGATACGGCCTTGACTATGACGGATTAGGAAGAAACTTGAAAGACATTTACCAACTCAAGGCCTAATCAGGTATTTCACTTATATTTAGACCCTTAAAATTATTGCGATGTTAAATATTGTGTTATTTGGCCCTCCGGGCGCAGGAAAAGGAACTCAAAGCGAAAAGCTTATAAATAAATATAACCTTACTCATATATCTACTGGTGACTTATTTAGAAAACACCTTGGAGAAGGTACGGAATTAGGCAAGCTGGCTCAAAAATATATGGACGATGGCTTTCTTGTGCCTGATGAGGTAGTTATTGGGATGGTAGATGAGAAAATCAAAGCATCTAAAGATGTAAACGGGTTCATTTTTGATGGATTTCCCCGAACAGTAAACCAGGCTGAAGCTTTAGATAGACTTATGGAGAGTAAAGGGAATCCTATTTCAGGTATGATTTCACTTGAAGTTCCATTCGAAGAATTGAAAAAACGCCTTTTAGAAAGAGGCAAAGTTTCCGGAAGGGCTGACGACCAAAGTGAAGAAAAAATTGATAACCGTATCAAAGTTTATCAGGATGAAACCATGCCTGTTGCCGAGTATTACCAAAAGCAAAATAAACTGCAGACCATCAACGGTGTGGGATCGATAGATGATATCTTTCAAAAGATTTGTGCAGTCATTGATGGACTTGTAGTAAACAATAACTAATACATGTCCACCTCCAACTTTATAGATTACGTTAAGTTTTGCTCAAGATCTGGAGCTGGAGGGCCGGGTTCCGTACATCTCAGAAGGGAAAAACATGTGCCAAAAGGTGGTCCCGATGGTGGAAATGGTGGCCGTGGCGGACATATCATCTTAAAAGGCAGTTCACAACTGTGGACATTGCTCCACCTGAAGTATAAGAAGCACGTAATCGCAGAGAATGGTAAGCCTGGTGAAGGAGGTAAAAGATCGGGTGCTGAAGGCAAAGATATCATCCTTGAAGTTCCTCTAGGTACAGTGGCCAGAAATGCCGAAACCAATGAAAAGCTGTTTGAAATTACAGCTGAAGGCGAAGAGCAAGTGCTTACTGAAGGCGGTCGAGGCGGCCTTGGAAATGAAAATTTCAAAACATCTACATTACAAACACCCAGATTTGCCCAACCTGGCGAACCAGGTAAGGAAGAGTGGATTATCCTCGAGCTTAAACTGTTGGCTGATGTGGGTCTGGTAGGCTTTCCAAATGCAGGGAAATCAACCTTACTATCAGTGCTTTCAGCCGCTAAACCTGAAATCGCTGATTATCCATTTACCACACTTACTCCAAACCTTGGAGTTGTGGCCTACCGTGATTATAAATCATTTGTAATGGCCGATATCCCCGGTATTATTGAAGGGGCTGCCGAAGGCAAGGGGTTAGGCACCAGATTTCTAAGACATATTGAAAGAAATGCTGTATTACTATTCCTCATTCCTGCCGATGCCGAAGACATAAAGAAGGAATACGAGATTTTATTAGGCGAGCTAAAACAATACAACCCTGAACTCCTTGACAAGGATCGAATTTTGGCAATTTCTAAAAGCGATATGCTTGATGAAGAGCTCATGAATGAAATGAAAGACGAGCTGCCAGAGGGTATAAAATCACTTTTTATCTCTTCTGTAACCCAGCAGGGCCTCACTGACCTCAAAGATCAGTTGTGGAAAATCCTCAATAAATAATGTCATTTTGACATGTAACCCTCACTTGGCAAAGTAATTGTCACCCCAAAAGAGAACTATTAAAATAAGTAAGTCAAGACTGTAATGAAAAAAGATAATATTGACGAAAAAGACGTGAAAGACGCTAAAGAAGGCAATATTGACGCTGCTGAGATGGGAGAAACTCCTGATAACAGCGAAGAAATAAAAGAGCAAGTTGAAGAAAGTGCTGAAGACAAAGACAATGAAGGTGAAGAATTGTCTGAAGAACAAAAAGAACTTGATAAGCTCAGAGACGAATTGTCAGAAAGTAAAGACAAGTATTTAAGGTTATACTCTGAGTTTGATAATTTCAGAAGAAGAACTGCAAAAGAAAAGCTCGATATGGTGCAGACGGCTAATGAAGACCTTATGTCTGAGTTACTGCCTGTTGTCGATGACTTCGAGCGAGCAATCAAGACCTTTGATGAGAAAGACGCTGACATAAAAGCCGTGAAAGACGGTGTAGAGCTTATTTACAACAAGTTTAATAAAGCACTCGAGAGAAAAGGACTTACCGTGATGGAAGGTAAGGAGGGTATGGATTTTGATCCCGAACTCCACGAAGCAATCACTCAAATACCAGCACCAAAGCCGAAGTTAAAAGGCAAAGTGGTAGATGTTATTGAGAAAGGATACCTATTAAAAGAAAAGGTTATCCGCTATGCCAAAGTGGTAATTGGGAGTTAAGAAAAAATAAAAGGAATGGCAAAGAGAGATTATTACGAAGTTTTAGGTGTTGACAAATCTGCATCAGCAGAGGAGATAAAGAAAGCATACCGAAAAACTGCAATAAAATATCATCCGGATAAGAACCCTGATGATTCTGAAGCGGAAGATAAATTTAAAGAAGCTGCCGAAGCATACGAGGTACTAAAAGATCCACAGAAAAAGCAACGCTACGATCAGTTTGGTCATGCCGGCATGAATGGCGGTGGCTTTGGTGGAGGAGGTATGAATATGGACGATATCTTCTCTCAGTTTGGTGATATTTTTGGAGGCGGTGGTAGCCCTTTTGATAGCTTCTTTGGAGGCGGTGGTGGCCGTGGCCGAAGACAACGAAGAGGGTCAAACTTGCGCATAAAACTTAGCCTTACGCTTAAAGAAATTGCAGAAGGCGTTGAGAAAAAAATCAAAGTCAACCGACTGGTAAAAGCTGATGGTGTCACTTTTAAAACCTGTAGTACATGTCAGGGAGCCGGCCAGGTGAGAAAAGCTGTAAATACCATGTTAGGACAAATGGTATCTACCAGTACTTGCCCAACTTGTAATGGCTCGGGTCAGATTATAGACCACAGGCCTCCGGGCGTTGACAATAGCGGTTTACAGCCAAAAGAAGAAGTGATAAGCGTTAAAATACCTGGTGGTGTAGCTGATGGCATGCAGCTTTCAATGTCTGGTAAAGGTAATGAAGCTCCGGGTGGTGGCCCTGCAGGTGACTTACTCATTGTTATAGAAGAAAAAGGCGATGACTTACTCGTTCGTGATGGCAACAATGTAGTGTATGACCTTTATATAAGCTTTGTTGATGCAGCGCTTGGCGCTCAGGTTGAAGTTCCAACCATTTCAAGCCAGGTAAGAATAAAAGTCGAGCCCGGTACACAAAGTGGAAAAATACTCAGGCTGCGCGGAAAAGGCATAAAAGACATAAACGGCTATGGAAAAGGAGACCAGTTAATTCACGTAAATGTCTGGACTCCAAAGGATTTAAGTGCTGATGAAAAAGAGAAGTTAGAGAGCCTGCGTGACTCCACAAACTTTAAGCCGAAACCAGGCAAAAATGAAAAAGGGTTCTTCGAGAAAATGAAAGAATTCTTTTAACAAAAGAAGATCAATTATAACTAAAGCTGTAAATCACTGATTTGCAGCTTTTTTTATGAAAATTTGTTAATGATTTCGCAACACTATGTAAACCCTCTCCGTAATTTAACTCCATGCGGAGAAGAATTTTTATTCTGAGTGCGGGGATCATCAGTACTACCCTTTCTTTCTCACAGGTAAAAAAACAGTTTTCTGTCGAAGATGACAGAAAAGTGGAGAAAGTAGATTTGAACTTTAAAGTAAATAGCGGTCAATGCTTCATCCAACCAGGTGAAACCAGTGATTTGCTAAATGTTTATAGTAACCAGGACTTTGATAGTTACTCTCACTCTTTTGATAAGGAAATTGACAAGAAAACTTGTCGAATTAGTCTAGCACTTGAGGACACCAAGTCCGAAGGTCTGAGTCAATCTATATCTTATAGAATGTTCGGAAAATCAGAAAGCACCCCAGATAAAGTCTGGAAAGTGTTTTTGGCCGAAGATAAATCATATAGCCTTAATTTAAATTATGGTATTGGTCAGGCCAATATTGACCTTACCGACCTATCTATAGAAAAACTAAAAGTTTTTACTGGAAGTGCCGATGTCATTATCGATTATGCAGAGGACCGTTACAACAGGGTAGAAATGGACACATTTTATGTGAAAGTTGACCTTGGCTCGGTAGCTGTCAGAAAAATTAACATGTCAAAATCAAAACATATAGTTGCCGATATTGGCTTTGGCAATCTTTTGCTTGATTTTAGTGACCAGCCACAAGTGAAAAGTGATGTGAAAGGCAGTGTAGGTGCAGGAAACCTACTTATTGTCCTTCCTCCAAAAGAAACTCCGGTAAAAGTAACCATAAATGACTCTTGGCTATGTCGAGTAAAGCTTTCCAAAGTGCTGAAACACATAGGTGATAACACATTTGTAAATGAGGCCTACTCTGAAGATGCAAAAGACTTACTTACATTTAACCTTGATGTAAGTATGGGTAGCATCGAGTTCAAAGAGCGTTAGTCACACATCTACTTATTTTAGATTTTATAAACTCTATATACCGCTCACCATGAGGTGTGATGGTGTTGTTTTAATAATCTTAATTTAGCATCCGAAGTATTAATTCTTCTATATTTAAGAAACGAATTAACCTACAAAACTGTGGATGTATTAAAGGTAAATAATATAACAAAGCGTTATGCCAATCATACTGCATTGCAAGATGTGAGCATAACAATTCCTAAGCAGGCCATTTACGGTCTCCTTGGACCCAACGGAGCGGGAAAAACAACTCTTATCCGTATCATCAACCAAATTATAGAAGCTGATGAAGGCGAGGTGATCATTAATGGCAAGCCGTTGTCTCAAGATCATATTTCTATTATTGGCTATTTGCCTGAGGAGCGTGGCCTATATAAGAAAATGAAAGTTGGTGAACAGCTTGTCTATCTTGGCCAATTGAGAAACCTTTCAAGAAAAGATGCTATTCTAAAAAGTAAAGAATGGACAAAGAAGCTTGGAATCTATGAGTGGTGGGATAAGAAAATTGAAGACCTATCTAAAGGTATGGCTCAAAAGATTCAGTTTATTGCCACCGTACTGCAAGAACCAGAATTAATCATACTTGATGAGCCATTTTCTGGTTTCGATCCGGTGAATGCCAACCTCATAAAAGATGAAATACTAGAACTTCGTGAAAAAGGCAGCACAGTCATATTTTCTACCCACCGTATGGAATCAGTAGAAGAGTTATGTGATCATATAGGGCTAATCAACAAGTCACAAAAAATACTAGAAGGAACAAAGAAAGAGATAAAAGAGTCTTACAAATCAAACACCTTTATTGTGGATCATCGTGGTGCGCTAAATGGATCTTTGGCAGAAGGTTTTTCTGTTTTGAATAATCAGCCTTTAGATGAAAACTTCTTTCAAAGTAACATAAGAATTACAGCTGATGCCACTCCTAATGACTTACTCAAAAACTTAATTGAAGTAACCGAGGTACACTCATTTGTTGAGAAAATACCTAGTATCAACGAAATTTTCATCTCTAAAGTAGAAGGAGGCAGCCATGAATAAGATATTACTAATTATACAGCGTGAGTTTTTAAGTAGAGTTAAGAAAAAGTCGTTTTTAATAGCCACTCTATTAGTACCTATTTTATTTCCGGCAGTTATTGGTGGTATGGGTTACCTAATGGTGATGGAAAAAGAAAATGCTGGTGCTCGTACGATCCAAGTGCTTAATGAAAGTGACAGCCTTTCGGTAGAAAACACCGATAGTTATGAATTTGTAGATGTAAGTGCATCTCATGATCAGGCCCTCGAGGCTTTTAAAGTAAGTGAAGACTATGCTTTCCTTTACATTCCTCAATTTGACATTGATGATCCTACTGGATTCGTTTTATATACAAAAAGTACTCCCGGGCCAACTGCTGTAAGTAACATTGAAAGCATTCTGGAGCGTAAGATAAAAGATCTCAAATTGGTCAAATACAATATTGACTCTGAAACACTTGCTAAGCTCAATACCTACGTGTCATTAGATACTAAAATAAGTTCTTCTGATACTGAGGAAGAAAAAGAAAGCAATTCTGGTCTGGCATCAGGTATTGGCTATGCCACGGGCTTTCTTATCTACTTATTCTTATTCATCTATGGTGGTCAGGTGATGCAAGGCGTTATAGAAGAGAAAAATAGCAAAATTGTTGAAGTGATAGTTTCAACAGTTAAGCCTTTCCATTTTATGCTTGGCAAAGTGATAGGTGTTGCTTCTGTAGGGCTTGCTCAAATATTAATTTGGATTGCCATAATGGGTACGATTTACACAGTAGCAGGTTCGTTTTTTGCTCCTCAAATGAGCAGTGGAGCACAAACAGAGCTAGTGGAAGGTTCTACTACGAATGAAATAGCTGAAGGATTGCAGGATAATCCTAAGGTGGCTAAAATCCTTAATGAAATTAACAGCATTCCATTCACTAGAATCATACTCACCTTTATCTTCTACTTTATTGGAGGCTATTTATTATATGGCGCTTTGTTCGCAGCAGTTGGCTCAGCGGTAGACACACCAGCAGATGCCCAACAGTTTATGCTGCCTATAATGCTGCCTATTATCATAGGGTTCTTCGGTATGTCAATGTTTGTTTTTGACGATCCGGGCGGAGCAGGAAGTTTTTGGCTATCAATCATTCCATTCACTTCTCCAATCGTTATGATGGGCAGAATTGGCTTTGGAGTACCCGTTTGGGAATTGGCCCTGTCGATGCTACTGCTTGTCGCAGGTTTCATATTCACGATATGGCTAGCCGGTAGAATCTATCGCGTTGGTATCCTTATGCATGGCTCAAAAGTCAACTACAAAGTACTGGCTAAGTGGTTTATGATGAAAAACTAAATAACAAAAAGGTGGCCTTGAGCCACCTTTTTTATTTCCCTTCTACGCCTAAGGCACCATTGGCTAAACAATATTTTTCTTTTAACTTGGTTTGGTTCAATAGCTACTTATGTCTCAAACTTCAAAATCAGGAAGAAGTGTATTAGACTTATATCAGAATAAGTCAAAAATCAAGTGGATCGTACTTGTGGTATCAGTTGTGATAAGTGTTGGATCAATATTTTACACCAACGTTTTAGTAAAACAGCTCGAAGAGCGTGAAAAAAGGCAGATAGAGTTATTTGCAAAGGCTCTCGAATATACGAGCAATGAAAACTCAAGCAACAACCTCTTTTTTATTACTGAAGAGATATTATTTCAGAATAACTCAATACCCACCATTTTAGTAGATGAATCTGGCAATATTAGTCAGTACAGAAATATTGATATCGATAGTAGCTGGTCCAAAAAAAGGCTTAATGATGAGCTTATTTTGCAGCTGGCCGACATGAAAAACACCTACGAACCGATCGAGATCAAACTTAGAGATCAACAAACCAGGCAGGTTTATGGTACACAGTATGTGTATTATAAAAACTCATTTCTACTTACACAGCTTACCTATTACCCCTATGTACAGCTCTCTGTCATAGCCCTCTTTGGTTTTGTAGCTTACCTAATATTCAACTACTCAAAAGCTGCAGAGCAGAACAGGGTTTGGGTGGGTCTGGCTAAAGAAACAGCACACCAGCTCGGAACACCAATCTCATCACTTATGGCCTGGGTAGAATACTTCAAAGAAGACTCAAAATTTGAAGATAAAACACTCATTACGGAGCTAGATAAAGACGTGAAAAAGCTGCAGGTGATCACCGAGCGTTTTTCAAATATAGGTTCGGAGCCTACACTTAAGGAAGAAAATATAGAGGAGCTTATCGCCAACATCATAGATTATCTCAAACCGAGAATATCTACAAAAGTAAACTTCAGCATACACTCACTCACACCAAATATCATCGCTATGATCAATGCTCCACTTTTTGAGTGGGTGGTAGAAAACCTTTGTAAAAACTCAGTTGATGCCATGGGAGGTACGGGTAAAATAACCATATATATCCTAAAAGGAAGCGAGGGACGTATATTCGTGGATATTTCTGATAGTGGCAAAGGCATACCCAAAAACAAAATAAAGCAAGTTTTTAACCCGGGCTTTACTACCAAAAAACGCGGTTGGGGACTAGGGCTTACACTCGCTAAAAGGATTATTGAAACATACCATCAGGGTAAAATTTTCGTGAAGTCATCAGAAGAAAACAAGGGCACTACATTTCGTATTGTACTACACGCCTGAGCACTAAATTTTTATAGCCAAAAACTTTGCCTTGTTTTTGCTTTATGGAATTTAACCTGTAGTTTTGCGGACTGAAAATATCGAGGCAATAAATCATTTCTAATAAACAACAAAAAATGGCAAATATTGGTAAAATTACCCAGGTAATCGGCCCCGTAGTAGACGTAAGCTTTGATGCTGAGGGTGCTAAATTGCCTAACATCCTGGACTCACTGGAAGTAACGAAAGAAAACGGACAGAAAGTAGTACTGGAGTGTCAGCAACACCTAGGTGAAGATAGAGTACGAACCATCTCAATGGAAAGTACTGAAGGTTTGGTACGTGGTATGGAAGTAACCGACACTGGTTCTCCTATTAAAATGCCAACAGGCGAAGACATTAAAGGTAGACTCTTCAACGTAATTGGAGAAGCTATCGATGGTATCAAACAACCTTCAGGGAAAACTGGTCTCTCTATACACAGAGCTGCACCTAGGTTTGAAGACCTTTCAACTTCATCTGAAGTACTTTACACTGGTATCAAAGTTATTGACCTTTTAGAGCCTTACGTAAAAGGTGGTAAGATTGGTCTTTTCGGTGGTGCGGGTGTTGGTAAAACCGTATTGATCATGGAGTTGATCAACAACATTGCAAAAGCATATTCTGGTCTTTCTGTATTTGCCGGTGTTGGTGAAAGAACGAGAGAAGGAAATGACTTGCTTCGAGAAATGATTGAGTCTGGCGTAATTAAATACGGTGAAGACTTTGTGAAATCTATGGAAGAAGGTGATTGGGATCTTTCTAAAGTAGATGAAGACGAATTAGCTAAGTCTCAGGCTACATTGGTGTTCGGTCAGATGAACGAACCTCCTGGAGCACGTGCAAGAGTGGCACTTTCAGGACTTACAGTAGCTGAGTACTTCAGAGATGGAGATGGCGAAGGACAAGGAAAAGATATCCTATTCTTTATCGACAACATCTTTAGATTTACCCAGGCAGGTTCTGAGGTATCGGCCCTTCTTGGTCGTATGCCATCAGCGGTAGGTTACCAGCCTACACTTGCTACAGAGATGGGTGCTATGCAGGAAAGAATTACTTCTACTAAGAAAGGATCAATTACATCAGTACAGGCAGTATATGTACCTGCGGATGACTTGACTGACCCTGCTCCTGCAACAACGTTTACTCACCTTGATGCAACTACTGTACTTAACCGTAAAATTTCTGAGCTTGGTATCTACCCAGCTGTGGATCCATTAGATTCTACTTCTAGAATCTTAAGTGCTGAAATCCTAGGTGATGAGCATTACGATTGCGCACAGAGAGTAAAAGAGATCTTACAACGTTATAAAGAACTTCAGGATATTATCGCCATCCTTGGTATGGACGAATTGTCTGATGAAGATAAAGAAGTTGTACACAGAGCAAGAAGGGTACAGAGATTCTTATCTCAGCCTTTCCACGTTGCTGAACAGTTTACAGGTATACCTGGTGTACTTGTTGATATCAAACAAACAATCAAAGGCTTCAATATGATTATGGATGGTGAGTTAGATCACCTACCAGAAATGGCATTTAACCTTGTTGGCGATATAGATGCAGCTATCGCAAAAGGCGAGAAAATGATGGCTGAAGCTAAAAAATAATTAATTAATTGTTGAGCGGAACCTCGATCTTTGGGGTTCCGCAAATACAATTACATCAACATTTATATATGTTTTTAGAAATAGTTACCCCAATTAAAAAAGTATACGAAGGAGAAGTTTCTATTGTGACTTTTCCAGGTGTAGATGGTTCATTTCAAATCATGAATGATCACGCACCCTTAGTGAGTACTTTGAAAGAAGGAGAGGTTATTTACAAGCATAAGGATGGCTCTGAAAAAGTAGATATTACTGGTGGTGTTGTTGAAGTACTCAATAACAAAATCGTTTTGCTAGCCGATGGCTTGAGTGACTAACTTTTACTACATGAGAATTTTAAAAGGCTCTGAATTAAATTCAGAGCTTTTTTTATGCTATTATTTTCTTCCACTCATTCTTCGAAACATGCGCTTTTCAAACTCCCAAAAGAATCTAAACTGGCCAAAAATGAAACCGTAAATCAATAGAATAATATTATAGACAGGTAGAATGAATAAGTAGTATAAGAGTGTAAATACCCAATTTCGCTCTCCTTCGGGCATAATTAAATCCAGGATTGGGTTCTTTAAAAACATAACAGTAAAGCCTGTACAAGCAAATACAATGAGAATAATAAATACCTGTATGGTGCTCACATTCCATTTACGCTCTAACTTTCCTATCCAATTTGGTTTATTCATTATTCAAACAGTTTCCAAATGTCATGTTTAGGCAATGGCGCTGTTACATCAACCGGTTCATTCTTCACCGGGTGTATAAAACTAACACTTCTGGCATGTAATAATATACTGGCATCTTTATTTGGCACGTCATACCCATACTTTATATCTCCCACAATTGAGCAACCAATCTTAGCAAGTTGTACTCTTATCTGATGTGGCCTACCTGTTACTGGCTTCACTTCCAATAAATAATTGTTCGCTATCCTTCTAATCAGTTTATAACTTAAAACTGATTCCTGAGCACCAGCTGATTTTTTATTGAATGCGGTAGTCTTATTTATCTTAGGATTCTTTTTTAGCCAATGGGTAATTGTATCAGATACTAATGGAGGTTTATTTCCAAGAACCGCCCAATAGGTCTTTTCTATTTTTCGTTCTTTAAAAAGTTTGTTCATTCGGGCGAGTCCCTTGCTCGTTCGGGCGAGTACAACGGCCCCACTAACAGGCCTATCAATTCTATGTACAACTCCCAGAAAAACGTCTCCTGGTTTATTATACTTTGTTTTTAAATATGCCTTTGCTTCTTCTGCCAAAGTAACGTCACCAGTTTTATCGCCTTGTACCAATAAACCCGCAGGCTTATTGACTATAAGCAAATGGTTGTCTTCGTAAATAATATCTTTTGAAGATAATGCCATTAAAACTCCGAAGTAAAGTGAAACTCGATATCTGGGAAATTGTCTTGCACCATACTTAACCACGCCTTTGATTCTGCCATAAACACAAGCTTACCGTCTTTGTCTTTAGCAATATGTCTGTATTTTGAGTCTACAAACTCGTTCAACTTCTTTTTGTCTTTGCTGTGTATCCAGCAGGCCTTGTAGAGATTCATTGGCATGAAATCACAAGATGCATTATACTCATTCTTCAACCTGTGTTGAATTACCTCAAACTGTAATGCTCCAACCGTACCAACTACCTTTCTGGCACCCAGTTCGTAACTGAATAACTGTGCTACTCCCTCTTCCATCAACTGATTCAATCCCTTGTCCAGTTGTTTGGTTTTCATCGCATCTTTATTAATTACCTCTTTAAATATCTCAGGTGAAAAGCTAGGTATACCTTTATACATTCCTTTCTCACCTTCTGACAGCGTGTCACCAATTTTAAGGTTACCCGTGTCATAGAGTCCTACAATATCTCCAGGCCAGGCCTCATCGACCAGTTCTTTCTCCTGCGCCATAAACATGGTTGTGTTAGAAAAGCGTATTTTCTTGTCATCTCTTACATGATAATAGTTTTTTCCTCTTTCAAATTTACCGGCACATATTCTGGCAAAGGCAATCCTATTTCTATGGTTCGGATCCATATTAGCATGAATCTTAAATATAAATCCTGAGAATTTATTCTCATCAGGAGCAATCAATCGCTCCTCCGTTTCTCTGGCCAATGGCTCAGGGGCAAACTCAATAAATGAATCCAGCAGCTCCTTCACGCCAAAGTTATTTACCGCACTTCCAAAAAATACTGGTGCAACCTGCCCGCTGCGGTAAGCCTCTACATCAAAATCAGGATAAACCCCCTCAATAAGCTCAACATCTTCTCTCAATTGATTGGCATCGTTTTCACCGACTTGCTTATCCAGTTGTGGGTCGTTGAGATCAGTGATATTTAGGCCTTCACCATCCAACTTAGATTTACTGCCTTGAAATAAGTGTAAACTTTTGCTCACCATACTATAAACACCCTTGAACGTTTTGCCCATGCTAATGGGCCAGGTTAATGGTCTTACTTTTATCTTAAGTTTTTCTTCGATCTCATCTAACAAGTCATATGGGTCTCTTCCCTCACGGTCAAGCTTGTTGATAAAACAAATCACAGGTGTATTCCGCATACGGCACACTTCCATGAGCTTTTCAGTCTGCATCTCTACACCTTTTACACAGTCGATCACCATAATCACACTATCTACCGCTGTGAGTGTACGATAGGTATCTTCTGCGAAATCCTGGTGACCTGGGGTATCAAGGATGTTGATTTTTTTGTCTTTATAATTAAAACCCATCACAGATGTGGCTACTGAGATACCTCTTTGTTTCTCGATCTCCATCCAGTCAGACCTGGCATGCATTTTTATCTTACTCGACTTTACCGCTCCTGCCGATTGTATTGCTCCTCCAAAAAGTAAAAGTTTCTCAGTCAGGGTTGTTTTACCCGCATCGGGGTGACTGATAATACCAAATGTCCTTCTTTTCTTTATTTCGTCTTTTAATGCCATATCGCTTATTCAAAGCTGCAAAGATAAGTCTATAAGTCGTAAGTCGTAAGTTTTTAGTCGTAAGTATTAGTGGTTGGCTTGCTGGTTACTAGTGGCTGGGTTCTGGTAGCTGGTGGTTGGTGGCTAGGTTCTGGTTTCTGGTTTCTGGTGGCTGGGTGTTATTAGTTAGCTTTCTACTGCCCTATCGTCTGTACAAAGTCGTATTACTAGTTATTAGCACTCTTACGACTTCAGACTTACATCTTACGACTAAGTTCTGACATTCTGTCACTTTTACTGCTTTGGCATGCCCATTGATAACTAATAGATGAAATTGAAATTCAAAACGAACATAAATAATAAAGGAATTAATTAATCATGGGAAAAATTATTGGAATTGACTTAGGTACTACCAACTCATGTGTTTCCGTAATGGAAGGTAATGAGCCTGTAGTAATTCCTAACAGTGAAGGACGTAGAACTACCCCCTCTATCGTTGCATTTTTAGAGGAAGGAAAAGGTGAACGTAAAGTTGGGGATCCTGCTAAGAGGCAAGCAATTACCAACCCTCACAACACCATAAGCTCTGTGAAGAGATTTATGGGTAAGAAATACAGTGAAGTTGGTGAAGAGCTAAAAACTGTTTCTTACAACCTTGAAAAGGGTAATAATGATACGGTAAGAGTAAAAATCGGTGATAGAAATTATACACCACAGGAGATCTCTGCAATGATCCTTCAAAAAATGAAGTCAACGGCAGAAGATTATCTTGGTACAGAGGTGAAAGAAGCTGTAATTACTGTACCTGCTTACTTTAATGATGCCGAGCGTCATGCAACCAAAGAAGCTGGTCAGATTGCGGGTCTTGATGTAAAAAGAATCATCAACGAGCCAACAGCAGCTGCTTTGGCCTATGGTCTAGACAAGAAAGACAAGGATATGACTATCGCAGTGTATGACCTTGGTGGTGGTACATTTGATATCTCAATTCTTGAACTTGGAGATGGTGTATTTGAAGTAAAATCTACCAACGGTGATGTTCACCTGGGTGGTGATGACTTCGATCAGGTAATTATTAATTGGTTAGCTGATGAGTTTAAAAATGATGAAGGTGTCGATCTTAAAAAAGATCCAATGGCGCTTCAGCGTTTGAAAGAAGCTGCTGAAAAAGCAAAGATCGAATTATCAAGCTCAACAGAAACTGAAATCAACTTGCCATACATTATGCCTGTTGATGGTGTACCAAAGCACTTAGTTAAAAAATTAACCAGATCAAAGTTTGAGCAGCTTTCTGATACATTGGTGAAAAGATCAATGGATCCTTGCAAGAAAGCACTACAAGATGCTGGTATGAATCCATCAGAAGTTGATGAGGTAATATTGGTAGGTGGTTCTACAAGAATCCCTAAGATTCAGGAAGAAGTTGAGAAATTCTTCGGAAAGAAACCTTCTAAAGGTGTAAACCCTGATGAGGTGGTTGCAATTGGTGCAGCGATCCAGGGTGGTGTACTTACAGGAGAAGTTAAGGATGTGTTGCTACTTGATGTAACGCCTCTTTCTTTAGGTATCGAAACAATGGGCGGTGTTTTCACAAAGCTTATTGAGTCTAACACAACTATACCTACTAAGAAATCTGAAACATTCTCAACTGCAGCAGACAATCAGCCTTCTGTAGAGATACACGTATTACAGGGTGAAAGACCAATGGCGAAAGACAACAGAACGATTGGTAGATTCCATTTAGACGGAATACCACCAGCACCAAGAGGTGTACCTCAGGTAGAGGTTACGTTCGACATCGATGCCAACGGTATCATGAACGTTTCGGCCAAGGATAAAGGAACTGGTAAAGAGCAGAAAATCAGAATCGAGGCTTCTTCTGGATTGACAGATGAAGAAATTGAAAAGATGAAGCAGGAAGCTGAGGCTAATGCTGAATCAGATAAGGAAGCAAAAGAAAAAGTTGAGAAAGTAAATGCTGCTGACTCGATGATCTTCCAAACTGAGAAGCAGTTGAAAGAATATGGTGATAAATTGTCTGATGACAACAAAACCAAAATCAACGGTGCTTTGGAAGAGTTGAAGAAAGCACATCAGTCTCAAGACTTAGCTGCGATTGACTCGGCTCTTGAAGGCATGAACAAAGCCTGGGAAGGTGCTGCTCAAGAAATGTATGCAGCCACAGGCGGACAGCCAGGTGCTGAAGGCGCTGCTGGAGCCGCTGGCGATGAGCAGCCTCAGGACGATGCAACTTCTGGCTCTGATGCCGAAGATGTCGAATTCGAGGAAGTGGACGATTCTAACAAGAAGTAGTTCACGGATTTAATATAGATCAAGGAAAAAGGGGCGGTACCGCCCCTTTTTTTGTTTCCATATTTCTCAATCATTGTCTTCACCTTTATTATTATTGCATTTTAATCAACAGCTATGATCGTTTACAAATTTGGAGGAACTTCCGTTGGCAAACCTAAGCGTATGCATGCAATTGCTCAGTTACTACAACGGGACAACTCAAGAAAAATAGTAGTTTTATCTGCATTGTCGGGCACGACAAACACACTCGTGGCCATTGGAGAGCAACTGTATAAAAACAATAAAGATGCTGCTGTAAACCTAATCAAAGGACTTAAAAGTCACTATCAAGAGTTTATCAATGAGCTTTATACTTCAGCTGAGAACAAAACCAAAGCCACTGAGGTCATTAAAAATTTCTTTAATGAAATAGATGCCCTGGCACTTATTCCTGACTTCAACGAAGGCAATAACAAAACACTGCTCGCATACGGTGAACTTATGTCTACCAATCTTTTTACAATATATCTCAGAGAGCTAGGTCAGGAGGTTTCTTTGCTCAATGCACTCGATTTTATGGCGCTTAATGAAGATGGAGAGCCAGATTTGGATACCATAAATTCACGCCTAAAGCCTTTAATTAAGGATAGTAAATTATTTATTACACAGGGGTTTATTTGTCGGAATCATAAGGGACAGACAGACAATTTAAGAAGAGGAGGAAGTGACTATACGGCTTCTCTTATTGGTGCAGCTTCAAAAGCCAAAGAAGTACAAATCTGGACTGACATTGATGGGATGCATAACAATGACCCACGCATTGTAAAAAATACAAAGCCCATTGCACACCTCACTTTCGATGAGGCAGCTGAGCTGGCATATTTTGGAGCAAAAATTTTACATCCGTCTACAATCTTACCTGCACAAAAAGAAGGTATTCCGGTAAAGTTAAAGAACACCATGGATCCTGAAGCTGAAGGAACGACCATCAGTACTGCAGGATCAGCTGGAGATATTAAAGCTATTGCTGCCAAGGATGGAATTACAGCCATCAAAATAAAATCATCTCGTATGCTTTTGGCTCACGGCTTCCTGAGACGCGTATTTGAAATTTTTGAAAAGCACCGGACGTCTATTGATATGATCACAACTTCGGAGGTGGCAGTATCTGTTACAGTGGATGACGATCAGCACCTTTCGGCTATCGTCAATGAGCTAGAACAGTTTTGTACGGTCGCTATTGACAAGGAACAAACCATTGTGTGCATTGTGGGTAGTATGGTTTCTGAGAAAAAAGGATTAGTGAAACAAATTTTTAATGCCTTATCAGACGTGCCTGTACGAATGGTATCCTACGGAGGTAGTAGAAATAATATTTCCATACTCATCAACAGTAATGATAAGGAGCAGGCACTAGTTAATTTAAATGAGGGGCTTTTTCAGGTTTAGCAATTACAACCTCAATTAATTAATTTTGATAACCTGTTAATATTATTTTCAACCTATAATTATCAGCATGGACAACTCTGTTTGTGAAGAAAGCAACTATCGTAAGACATACGGTGAGCATGCTGTGAAGCTTAGAAATTTCATGTATTATAAATGTGGAGACCTTCAGCGAGCGGAGGATCTGATGCATGAAGCATTTGTTAAGCTGTGGGAAAATTGCAAAAAGGTTTTCCTTGAGAAAGCTAAATCATTTCTTTTTACAACAGCTAATCGTTTATTTCTGAATGAAGTGGAGCATGATAAGGTGACTTTAAAGTTTGAAAAGCAACAAACCAGCATGGACAATAGGCAAGATCCTCAATTTAAACTCGAAGAAGAAGAGTTTAAACAACAACTGGAAAAAGCAATTGCTGATCTACCCGAAAGTCAACGTGAAGTTTTTTTGATGAATCGAATTGATAAAATGTCTTTTCAAGAGATTGCTGAAATCCAAGGAGTTAGTTTAAGTGCAGTTCATAAAAAAATGTATAAGGCCATGGACAAACTCAAGGATTCCGTAGAGATATTAAAAGATATTAAAATCTAACTTCAGGGGTAGTATAATCTGGAGTGAGATTGTTTCATTATTAAATGGCAGAAAACCAACACGATAGCGATAAGTTTATAAAATGGCTCAATGGAGACCTGCCTAAAAAAGAGGCTGAAAAACTCGCTGACTATAAAAAGCATCAGGCTATACTCAATGAGGTAGATAACTGGAGCGTAGCACCGCTTAATGAACAAAGAAGTTATGAAGAACTCCAGTCGAAACTGAGCAGTCAGTCAAACACTAAAGTAGTGCCTTTTTATCAGACAACTGTTTTTAAACTAGCAGCATCACTTCTCCTGGTGGCTACAGTTGCCATTTATTTATTTGTAATACAGCCAACTGAAACTATCTACACCACAGCAATTGGTGAAACCAAGCTCGTTACCCTGCCAGATGGCTCAACTGTGCAAATGGGTGCTTCTTCAAAGTTAGGTTTCAATGAAGATAACTGGGACGAAAATAGAGCACTCCATATATCTGGCACAGGATACTTTCAGGTAAAAAAAGGATCTGATTTTGAGGCTCAGTTTGATTTGGGAAAAGTAGTGGTACTTGGGACAGCCTTTGAAATAAAAAGCCATAAAGATTATGCTTCTGTAAAATGCTATGAAGGCAAGGTTGCTGTCCAAACAGATAAAACATCCACAGAACTTATTCCTGGAGAGGGAGCAGAATTACAACCTGACAGAATAATTAGGCCTTTTAAGTTTAGTAGATTGAATTGGTCAAGTAATCGATCCAGATTTCATAGTGCTCCGCTTTATGTTGTAATTCAATTACTTGAATCTCAATATGGCATCGTCATTGAAGTTGGATCTGCCGATATTTCAAAGAAATATACAGGTGTATTTACACACAACAACGTTGATCTAGCATTAAAAACTGTATTTGAACCCATGGCAATAAAGTATGATAAGAATGGGAAAACCGTTAAATTGCGGTGATTTTTCATTTTTTAGCACATGCCCAAAAACATTTTCCTGACTGCTCTTCTTTTAAGCTGTTTCTTTGTTTCACCAGCTCAAAAGCGGTCTAGCACCCTCTTAAAACAAGCTTTACAAGATATTGAAGCGCTGCACAATGTTGAGTTTTCTTATGCTGATGATCTTATTGACAATTTACTTGTCACCCTACCGGTTGAAAAAGAGCTAAATTCTCAGCTAGAACACATCGAGTCTCAGACGGGTCTTGCTTTCGAAGCAACAGGCAATATTATCTTGGTAAAGCCTGTCAACAGAAGCTTCTGTTTGAGGGTCATAGACTCACAATCAAAAGCCCCCCTTCAAGGTGCTCAAATTGTTGTAAATGGCAATGTCACAAATAAGATCGCTGACAAAACCGGATCAATTAAATTCAATGCCATCTTTAATTTCCAGGACACTATTGCTATAATTTACTTTGGCTATGATACACGTCAGATTACAGCAAAAGAATTAATTAATGATTGTCCTGATGTAAAACTCAACTTCGGTGAAACAACACTTGATGCAGTTGTAATAAGTCACTATATCAGCTCTGGCTTTAATGCCAACCAGGAAGACCACCACCTGGAAATAAAAACTGATAACCTTGCTCTTTTACCAGGTGAAACTGATGGAGATATTTTACTTGCCATTAAGACGTTGCCTGGCATCACCGCTCCGAGTGGTAAAGCGGGCAATTTGCATTTACGAGGTAGTACTACTGATCAAACATTGGTGCTGTTTGATAATATCCCAATTTATCACAAAGGTCATTACCTGGGCGCTATTTCTCCATACAATCCACAATTGGTAGATCAGGTAAATGTTTATAGAAGCGGCTACGGGCCTGATCTTGGTGGCCGTGTTGGAGGTGCCATTGAACTACAAAGTAGCCGTAGGGTTGCTGACTCACTTTTATTGGGAGTTGGAGTAAACACTTATTATGCCACAGCCATGGCTCAGGCCCCTGTGATCGCAGATAAAATGTCAGTTAGCGGTTCTATAAGATCGTCTTTTACCGGAAGCTACCGTTCACCAAAGTTAGAAGCTATTAATGAGTTGGTATTTCAACCATCTATAGTAGACCGAGCAGAAAATGATCCTAATCAAACTGTATTAAAGAATCAGTTTGTTTTTAGGGATGCAAATTTTAACACAAACTATGAGATTAAGGATGGAAACATTAGTCTTAGCTTATTGCATATTCATAATGATCAGAAAACAGAAATCGAGCGACCCAGAGGTAATGAACTTGTACTATCAAAAATAAATACCAGTCTTGACAATAATGGTGCTAACCTAAGTTGGGACCATTATTGGAATGCCGATTTTTACACAACTTTTTCATCAGCTTATTCTAAGTATGAATACACTTCGACTATTAAAGAAGACTTACCAGATGGTACAATTTTTATTGCTGATGAATTTGAAAATCAAATAAAAGACTTTTATGTCGGGGCTGATGCCAACTTCTTATTGAATATTGAAAATGACAGTCGTTTAACGCTGGGTTATCAGTTTAATCGACACGAAGTAATCAATTATAATTTCACAGAGCGATTTGATCCACCTCGAACAGCCTATGAATTTGAAACCGGATATCTGCATACAGTATTTGCTAACCATAAAATACAAGCACGTGATAAGCTCATAATAAACTCCGGCTTAAGAGCAAGCTATTATAATTTGACTGAAAACATAAGAGTAGAGCCACGGTTATTTCTCAACTATGAGTTAAATGATATAGTCAGTTTTAAATCGAGTGCTGGCATGTATAGCCAGTATATCAATCAAAATGTGTTTTTTGACTTTGAAGATAGTAAAGTAGAAAACCTACGTTGGGACTTGGCATCAGAAGACAGAAAGATTGTAAAGAGTGATCAATACATGCTTGGCGCACTGGTGCAACCGGGAAGCTTTTTATTTGACCTCGAAGTATATTATAAAGAGATTGAAAACCTGGCTACAATTATACCCGGCCCTCAATTGGTTACTACTTATGGAGATCTAAATGTCTATGGGCTTGATTTTTTAGTAAGAAAAAGTTGGGGCAAAATCGACACCTGGATAAGCTACGGATATACTGTAACAGAAATGGACTTTCCGAGCCTGAATCAACAAACATTTGAAACCTATTATGACCAACCGCATGCTGTAAATATTAATGCATCTCTGCCATTTAACAATTGGAAATTTTCAATTGGCTGGCAATATTTATCGGGAGTGCCAGTCTATACTGATAATACGTTTTTCCCTACTCCAGGTAATGCCGGTGGTCCTGGCGGGCCAAGTACAATACCTTCAGAGGAAAATGACGGTAGGTTCCCGGCCCAGCATCAACTCGACTTATCAGTAGTATTTATGTTTCCTAAAAACACAAAACCCTGGAATGGAACAATTGGTCTTTCTCTATTGAATGTTTATGACAGAAACAATCTGGTAGCTACCAACTATATAAGATTTGGTCCAAATACCAATTTAGAAGATAGGTACGCCATTGGGTTTGCACCAAATCTTATGCTAAATATCAAATTTTAAATTTAGTTTAAGCGGCTGAGAGTACCTGTTTAGTATCAAATTGTTTTGACCTCTTTCCTCCTATTAATTTAAAATTGATCAGTGGTTTTTTTACATTCCAAATAAATGGTTTATCAATATTTAAGTTTAATCTGGCGGCATTTTTAATCAGTTTTTCGATATCATGTGTGCATTTTACGAGGTTTTCATGTTTCACTTCAAACAGTCTCATTTTGCTATTTTTCAACTCTACAGTAAAGCAATCATGTGAGTAGCCAATGCAAAAGGTGTTACCTGCATTTGAAGCGAACTCTTGTAATGTGAGCAACAACCCCGTAGTGATAACATCCCTTCTAATACCCTCCTCGGCATTGATAAAAAAGTAGGTGATTAAGGGAGATCCTCCATTGATATCCTTTTCCTTAAATCCCATTTCTTTATAAACGGCCACTGGTAGGTTAGCTGATTTCACTTGCACAGCTCCAACCATCCTTCCTTTAAAGCTGGCGAAAATATGTTTTTCAGTGGCTATTGATTCGCTTGAAAAAGTCCTTGAATTTGAAACGGATTCCTCTCTAAATTCAAAAGTGTATCCTTTAAGTTTAGCGTAATTAAAAAATAAGTAGTTATTCATGTTTCTACAGGTTGAGTTTACTATTGATTTCGTATATAAGACAGGTTAGAAATCAATTCTTATACCCCTAGGAGTAAGTTTTTTTCTACAGATCAGTTAAAAAAAAGAATGGCATCACTTATTGTAATGCCATTCCAAAATCTAAATTTATACGCTACTCTGTAAAGCTATTCTCTATAGTCAATGATAGTAGAAGTTCGTTCATTAGTCATCCTAAATGTACGCGTACGGCCATAAAGCTTTGACTTGATAATATTCATATGCCCTTCGTTGTCAAGTAGGCAGGTGTTGTACACATCTATGGTCTCTACCTTGTTGAGCATTGATGGAATAGCACACGCAACTCGAATATACTCCTCCTCGTATTTTATACCTTCTATTTTAGGAGTTATGCATTTGCCATTGAAAACCACCTGAAAATTTCCTTCCAGGTAGTCTTTGATTAATTCTTCAGTTTCACCAGCCCCAAGTGCTATTGAGAGTGATTTAAACAAGTCCTCTTTATCAAAGCTAATTTCTAATGCATAGCCATTTTCTCCCTCTGAGATCTCGAATATGGCCATGCGTATGTCATGGCCATAAACTAGATTAGTAAAAAGTAGAACAGTTACTGTTAAAAGAGATTTCATATTATGGTCCTATTTTGAATGATTGATTTGGGTCTCCCACAAGGCATCTGGGGATAACAGGAAACTCTTCTGTAATTACATAGAAATAGTCATATGTGCCTGTACTTAGTGTTACACTTCGTTCAATACCATTACACTCATCCAAATCACCTGCTGACTCTACATACTCATAGTCATTGGTGTACTTCCCATTGTATTCACCGCAAGGCTCTGTCACTCCATTTCCTGGTCTGTCACCAGATTTTAACTGATAACTGGATGATAACTTAATCATACCTCCACCGTTCCCCGGGCCGTAGAGATATAAAATTGGGTAGCCATCTGCAGCCCAACCAATTTGTACAGGCTCTGTAGGGGTGGTACCTGTGCTTACTCCAGCTGATAATTGCTCGGCATATATGCCCATATTGCCATGATAATGGTACAATCCATCAGGTTGAACATGAGCTATTGCACAGTCAAGACCAACAGCCTGCATGTTATTGTTTGGTTCCATTACCCAGTCCCAGTTGTACTCACCAGTATTTGGGTTTTCAAAAATAAATGGTTCAGCAGGTGCTGGATCTATGGCAACGCCATTTGTGGCAACGCCAAACTTCCACGCTGGTCGTCCATCACTTCCATTTACACTCGTAGTAGAGGCTGCTTTAGCAGGTGAATTATCTATTAGGTATGTTTTTGTGCTATTATCCAATTCAGAAACAATATTTGGAATTTGATTATTGTAATCATGTGTTGGAATCCCATTCGTTACTATTTCACGCTCGTCATTAACATTTATGGTATTATCATCATATTGATTACTACCTGGCGTTAAATCACATGTACGATTATCCATGTCGATTGAATTATCGTTGGAACAATTAAAAGTCTCCTCATCATTATCAGTGATTGTAATGGTAAGTGATGATGAAGATCCTAAGGTAATAGTAGATGAAAGACCCTGATCAGAAAGTGTTACAATGATTGTTTCATCATCTTCAACTTCACTATCATCATTAAAAGGAATCTCAACAGAAGTTTCCATGTCACCGTCAGCAATGGATGCAGAACCACTTGGAGCAGTATAGTCGCTACCCGCAGTGGCTGTTCCTGTTATGTCATACTCAACATTTATGGAGGCCCCGGTTTGATTCACTTTATCAAGTGTAATTTTGAATCCTGTTCCAGGATCTGCCTCAGAAGATGTGGTCATACCAACTATTCCCACCTCATAAGTAATTTCAGGTGTGGTATCTGAATCATCATCGCCACAACTAATCAAGGTTATAAGCAAAAGTAACAGGCTTCCGCTAAATAACTTTTTTAAAAAATCTGATTCGTTCATCGTTTTATGGTTTAATAATAAATACTTGTGCATGTAGATATAACAGGGTCAGATAAAATTATACCACCCCCAGACAAATTATTTATTAATAGATTGGCCGCTGCTACTTTGTCGTTAGCACACGTCAAAAAAAAGGAAAGAATTTACGAAGCTATTTTATACAAAAGCAAAGAATACCAGCCAAACGATAATCAGCAATGGCAGTAAGAAAGGAATTGAGAAACGGATAATATACCCAAAGAAAGATGGCATTTTAATACCTATCTGCTCAGCAATAGACTTAACCATGAAGTTAGGTCCATTACCAATATAGGTAAAAGCGCCAAAGAATACAGCTGCCACAGATATGGCTTTTAGGTCAAGTATAGAATTATCAAAAGTGCCTCCTTCAGCAAACGCTACCACTTGTGCAACTTTTGTAATAGTACCACCTTCAGCAGCCATGGCGGCTGTTAGAAAGTTTATATAGGTGGGTGCATTATCAAGAAATCCTGATAGCATACCGGTGCCCCAATAGAGTGTGTTGTGGGTTATTAATTTTGAGCCCTCCGGTGAAGCGGCAAAACCACCAACGAGCTCCAGAGCTGGCATCATCGTGCCGAAAATTCCAACGAAAATAAAGGCAACTTCTCTGATAGGCTCAAAGCTAAACTCATTGCCCTGAATAGCATCTTTTCTGGCAAACTTAAATGATAAATAAGCTACAGAAAGCATGATGATTTCTCTCAAGTAAGAAAACTTCTGGCCGTCATATTCTATGCCCGGTACCCAATCAAATACATTGGGGTCTAGGAATACAGACGCAATCACTACGCCTAACCAAATGAAGTTTCTATAGCCAATAAGTCTGACTTTACCAGTAAAAGTCACCTCTTCATCATCCAGGCCATAATCAGATTTGTTGCGCTTGTCCAACACATAGAACAGCACCAACAATAGTATCAAAGCAAAAATCCATGGAAATAGATTATGCTCTAAAGTCCAGAAGAATGGCACTCCTTTTAAGAAACCAAGAAATAACGGAGGGTCACCTATTGGTGTAAGTGAGCCGCCTACATTACTTACAGTGAATATGAAGAAGATAATATGGTAAGCCTTGATCCTTGTTTTATTAAGGCGTATAAACGGCCGGATCAAAAGCATCGAAGCGCCTGTGGTACCAATTAAATTAGATACAACTGCGCCAATTAATAAAAGCAATACGTTAGCAGCAGGAGTCGCTTTTTTATCAATATCTATCATTATACCCCCAGAGGCGATATAAAGAGAAGCTAATAATGCTATAAATTGTACATATTCAGCCAATGCATGCACCGGCCCATGAGTATTGTGTAATACTAACAGGTAATACAGCACGACCAGGGCCGCTAGTGCCACTGCAACTATGGGGTAATTTTTATGCCAAAAATGCTCGTAAAACAACGGGCCAGTGGCAATCATTAATAGCAAAATTACAAAAGGCAATACCGTCCATCCGGGAGCTGTTTTACCATGACTTTCTTCACCATCAGCATGACCTTCAGTTTCTGCAGTATGTGAATCTGTTGAGTGATCGTCCGTTTGCTCGACTTGGTGTGTGTTATTTAATTGGGTTGAATCCTTGATAGCGCCATATCCTGAGGTGGATAAAACCAACATTCCAAAGGCAAGAAATATTTTGAAAAAGGCGCTTTTCACTAACTATAGATTTTCTACTAAAATAACTTATTATAAATGATTTGCAACATATTGCTCCCGCAGGTTCTTCCCAATCGCCCTCAAATATATAGAATTGAAAACAAATGCGATACTCTCCTTTATTAAGAAGACATTAAAAAATTACTGATGGTTATATAAGTTGCTTAAGGGCAATCTCAAATGAAGTCTTAGCTATTTCTGTCTTACTAGGATTCGCCTTGTAAGACTTCTCTAAAGCAAGTTTTATTTTATCTGAAGTATCTGTAAAAATAGCCTCATCTTCTAAAGACACCTCAGCCTCCATCAAATAAGCAAATACTCTTGCCATACCACAATTAGCTATAAAGTCAGGAATCACGGAAAATTTACTATCTGCAAATAAACCCGTTGGTCCAAAGAAAATTTCAGGATCTGCAAAAGGTACGTTGGCTCCACAAGAAAATACTTCAAGCTTTGAGCTAATCATGCGCTCCACCTGATCACGAGTGATTAGTCTTGAAGCTGCAGCCGGAATAAATATCTCAAAATCAAGATCCCAGATTTTTTCATTCACTTCGTCAAAAGGAATCATGTTCGGTGATGAAAGTTTGTTCCCTTCACGATTTAGATATAACTCCTTAATTTCTTCCATCGAAAACCCATCTTCCTTGATAAGTCCTCCTTCGCGGTCAATGATACCTACTACTTTTACTCCCATTTGCGTAAGGTAAAAACCTGCAGCGGCTCCTACATTTCCCCAACCTTGTATGACTGCTCGTTTTGTATTTACACTACCACCCCAAAGGTTATAATAATGTCTTACAGCCTCAGATACACCATAGCCCGTAATCATATCTGCAACAGTATATTTTCTTTTGAGACATGGAGAGTACTTCTCTGATTCCAATACTTTGATCACACCATTTCTCAACTGACCAATACGATTGATCAGCTGTGGTTCTCTTGGCTGAAAATGGCCTGTAAATACCCCTTCCTGAGGATGCCAAACCCCAACATCTTCTGTGATTGGTATCACCTCATGAATTTCATCTACGTTAAGATCGCCACCTGTTCCGTAATAATATTTTAGCAGCGGTTTTACAGCAGCATACCATCGCTCCAATACTCCTTGCTTGCGAGGATCATTTGGGTCAAAATTGATTCCTGACTTAGCACCACCAATCGCAGGCCCTGAAACAGTGAACTTTACCTCCATTGTTTTTGCCAAAGACTCTACTTCTCTCTTGTCAAGCCCAAGTCTCATACGAGTACCACCACCTGCAGCACCTCCTCTCAATGAGTTGATCACTACCCAACCTTCTGCTTCGGTTTCAGGATCGCTCCATTCAAATACAATTTCAGGTTTTTTATCTTCAAATTTTTGTACAAGCTGTTTCATCAAATGGTTCTTTTAAGGAGTGTTGCCTTTTGTTTTCAGGCTCGCAAAACTAAAAAATTTATTCGTAAATAACTCCTGCACTACAATCTCTACTTGCACCAGTTACACTCGAGAGGCAGTTTATTTCACCTTGTATGCGAAGTACACCAAGAAATGCAAAAACTATTGCCTCCTTAAATGAAATGAGACTACTGTCTGCGAGAATCACTTCAGTAGTTTCAGGTAAATGAAATGTTATCCTTTCGATCAAATGATTATTAAAAGCTCCTCCTCCAGTCACTAGAAGCTTTCCTTTGGTCTCTGCAACAGCATTGGTGATTTGACAGGCCAAATGATCACAATAGGTTGCCAGTTTGTCTTGTATCGAGAGATTTGAATTTTCTATAATTGGCAATACATGACCACTCACATCCTCATATCCTAATGATTTCGGGTAGCTTTTCGCGTAGTAATCCCATTGGTTCAAAGCTTCCTTCAATTGGCTGTTGACAACTCCTGATTCAGCCTGTAAACCATCTTCGTCATACTCCAGGCCCAATTTTTCAGCGAGGTAGTTAAGCACCATGTTACAGGCTCCAATATCAAATGCTATTCTTTTACCAGTCTTATCAAACGAAACATTGGCAATTCCCCCCAAATTGAGGCACAAGGCATACTCAGAAAACAACAGTTTATCGCCAATCGGAACTAACGGGGCCCCCTGCCCTCCCAGTGCGACATCTTTAGACCTGAAGTCGTTAACTACTGGTAGGTTAGTCATCGCATGCAATTGCACACCGCTACCGATTTGTAATGTCAACCCACTTTCTGGCTGATGGAATACAGTATGTCCGTGTGAAGCTATTAGATCGATTTTTAATGTCTTATTCTTCAGAAAATCATTAACACACGTGCCATACCACCTTCCCAGTTCGTTATCCAATTCAGTAAGGTTTTCACCACTCAATTTTGTAGCAGACTTCAATTTTGCAGATAGCGACTCTGGTAAGCTGATTGTTTCTGCAGCATTTAATTTATATACCCAACGATTATCAAGTTGCTCAAAAGTGCAATGTGCCATGTCAAGGCCATCTAAAGAAGTACCCGACATCAAACCCAAAACATGATACTTGCTGCTATTTTTCATTAATTTTGAACACTTACAATTTATGATCATGGTGAATTTAGTAATCGATTTTGGTAACACACGTACCAAAGCAGCAATATTTAAGGATGATACGCTATTAGAGAAGATCGATGATCTGGCTGTTCATGATATTCCCGCACTTATTGATCAACACAAGCCTCACCACACTATTGTAAGTTCTGTAAGCAAAACCAAAGATGAATTAGAGGCAACTATTGGGACTAATGCCATGTATTTAAGTCATCAATCGAACTTACCCTTTAAAATAGCGTACAACTCACCAACCACTTTGGGGCTTGACAGAATCGCAGCTGTAGCAGGTGCTCAACATATATTTCCCAATACCAATTGTCTTGTTATTGACTCAGGCACCTGTGTGACTTATGATGTTATTGATAAAGATGGTGTTTATCATGGAGGTGGGATTTCACCTGGCATCAATATGAGATTTAAAGCATTAAATACTTTCACGGCCAACTTACCGTTAGTAGAAGGTGCCGAAAATATCAGTTTGGTAGGTAAAACGACAGTTGAATCGATCCAAAGTGGTGTTATTCATGGGATAATCGGGGAAATAGAGCAATTTATTCGGATGTATAAGGACAAATTTGCAGATTTGCAGATTATTATCTGTGGAGGAGACGCTAAATACTTTGAAAACAGATTGAAAGCTGACATATTTGCATCCCCTGAATTGGTTTTAACAGGTTTGAATAGGATTTTACTTTATAATGTATAAAACAGAAGTCAAGATTTTTTTGGTAGTAGGGTTGGTTTGCTTAAGCTTCTTAACAATTGCCCAGACAAAATCACCATTTACAAGTCGAGGAATCGGTGACATAAACGACCTTTCGCTTTCTAACAACCAATCAATGGGTGGCTTAGGTATCAGTAATGGTAACTATTGGTACCTCAATAATATGAACCCTGCCTTACTTCCTTACAACTCACTAACTGTATTTGCAGCAGGGTTAGAAATGGAAAGACGAAATATTAGTAATGGCACCAACCAGGAAACCAACTCAGGAGGTAGACTTGGATATCTGGCCACAGCATTTCCTATAATGCCTGGAAAATGGACCAGTAGTATCGGTTTAGCTCCATATAGTAGGGTTGATTATAAATTTACATTGCCAAGCCAAAATATTCCGAATGCTCCCGACTCAGTTACTGCAAATATTACTGAGCAAGGCACAGGGGGATTTTCACAGTTTTATTGGTCTAATGGCGTAGCATTGACTAGAAGTTTTTATGTAGGTGTAAAAGCCACTTACCTCTTTAGCTCTATAGAAACCCAGTTTACTAATCAACTTAACAACACGGGTGCCCCGATAACATTTGTGCCATCAGTAAAAAAAAGAACTTCTGTATCTGATTTCATGTTTCAGGGAAGTGTTGCTTATAGAAAAGATTCGATTTTCAACAACAAAATTGGCTTTAAGATGGGGGCAACTTACGACCTGTCATCCGATATTAATGCCAGTCAACTAGAATCAACAGAACTACAATTTAACGGAACAGCAGTAACTAACCCCGACACCCTGCAAAATAATGAAAGCGGTACTATTACACTACCATGGGCACTTGGTGTAGGATTCTCCTTTAACAATGGATCAAAATGGCTGGCTGGATTTGATGTTAGATATCAACCATGGTCTGAGTATAAAAACTTCAACGGTGATAATGATGGATTAGAGGATAGTTACAAAATTGTATTGGGTGGTGAGTTTACTCCAGATGCAAGTTCGGTAAATAATTATTTTGAAAGAGTAACATATAGAGTGGGTTTTTCTTACGAAAACACACCTTATATGATAAATGGTAAGCAAATTAAAGATTTTGGCATTAATTTTGGCTGGTCTTTACCAGTGAGTCGTTTCTCTAGTCTTGATATGGCCTTTAACTACGGCATGAGGGGCAGCGCAAGCGAAACACAAATTGAAGAAGATTATTATGGTTTTACACTGGGTGTGACTTTTAACGACCAGTGGTTTATTAAAAGAAAGTACGATTAGAAACAAACAAGTTATGAAAAGTATAATGAAAAGCTTTCTACTGGCAGCTGTTGCAGTATTTATGGCCGCAAATGCATCGGCACAATGTGATGAGTGGAAATGGCCAGAGGACAAGAAAAAAGCTGAAGAAAAAAATGTGTTGTACAACGATGCATTGAGAAATGACAATTTTGAAGCTGCAAAAAAACCTCATCAGTGGTTGTTGTTAAATGCTCCGGATCTACATTCGGCCATTTATATCAATGGTGAAAAAATATACAAAGGTCTTGCGGATGCCGCAGATGATGCTGGTAATGAAGAGGCAAAAGTTAAATATGTTGACTCACTCATGTTGATATACGACATGCGTGTAAAATATTGCAACAACGAGTCTGATGTAATCAGTAGAAAGGCAACTTCTGCCTATAAATACAAAATTCGTCAGAAGAGTGAAATGCCAGGTATTCTTGAGCTTTTTGATAAGGCATATGAGTTGCAGGGTAAAGATTTAGATTACTATCTTTTCTTACCATACATGAAAACCATCGTGTATAACGCTCAGTATGTAAAGAATCTTTCCGAAGATGAGATCTTAGAAAGATATGACAAGCTCACTGAAGCAATTGACTATCAAATATCAAAAGGTAAAAATACGGCTAAGCTTGAGCAGTACAAAGGCATCATTGATGGTGAAATCGTAAAAGTGGTAGACTTTAACTGCGATATGGTGAGAACCAAATTAGGTCCTCAGTTTGAAGCCGACCCTAACAACATCAAGCTTGCTAAAAAGATATTTGGCTTCATGCTTAACGGTAAATGTACTGATGACCCGCTTTGGTTAGAGGCAGGGAAAAAAATTCAGGAACTTGAGCCTGAGTTCGGTTTAGCAAAAAATATTGGTCTGAAGTGTAAGTCTAGCAAAGATTTTGACTGTGCTGAGAAGTATTTTAGTGAAGCACTTGAGCTTACTGATGATCCAGCAAGAAAAGCTGATATGTACATGCAACTTGGGTCGATGAAAACTGGTTCAGCCGCCAGATCATTGTACCAAAAGGCATTAGCTGCTGATCCTACTAACAAGGATGCATACTCAGCGATTGGGTACTTGTACTACCAAAGCTTTGATGACTGTGCAGGTAAAGAAGACATCGTGAAAGACAGAGCGGTATTCTTAGCAGCATACGATATGTTCGAAAAAGCTGGAAACTCAAAAATGATGAGTTCTGCCAAAGAGCAGTTTCCTTCTAAAGAAGAGATCTTTACTTACAACTACACCGCTGGCAACAGTATTTCTGTTGGCTGTTGGATTGGAGTAAATACAACTATACGAAGCAGAGATTAATAAAGCGTCTGCTTACAAAAGGAAAAGCGGTGAGCAGTACTATGCTCACCGCTTTTTGCTTATATTAATATCTATTACAAAATAAATATGAATAGGTTAACATTAATACTGATCATACTTATTGCATCCGTTGCCTGTACCAATACTGAAGAAGAATTGGAGAAAATACAGTCATATGACGGTCCTATTCAGGAGGCAGAAGACGTTGAGTTGTATTATAGTGAAGAAGCCAATGTTACTACCAAACTACAAGCACAGAAATGGTTGCAGTTTGAAAATGGTGATCAGGAATTTCCTGAAGGATTATACCTCGAATTTTTTGATGACCAGGGCAAAGTAACATCGACCCTAAAAGCAGACGATGTTTACTATTTTGAGAAAGAAAAAAAGTATAGAGGGCGTGGTAATGTCATAATAAATAACATTGAAGAAAATCAAAAACTTACTACAGAAGAGCTCTATTGGACTCCAGACGATGAAAAGATGTACACCGATAAGTTCGTGACCATAAAATTAGACAACGAGGTCTTGTATGGTCGTGGCCTTGAGGCTAAACAGGACTTTTCCTGGTATGTTTTAAAAAATCCTGAAGGAGAATTTTACCTTGACGATGAGTAAACTGCTCCCTACTATCATATTTTCTCTTACGGTGGGCCTTTTCATCATTGCTATTCACCAAACTATTACCCTTGGATTTCAGTATTCGTACTGGATTTTCATGTTATGCATAAGCTTGTTATTTTTATATCAGCTTATCAAGCCAAAGAAGTCTGACCAATAGTTCATGGATATCAACCTGATTTTTACGATTCTCATATCATTAGCATTTTCTGCTTTTTTTTCAGGCATTGAAATTGCCTTTGTGTCTGCAGACAGGCTACACATTGAGTTGCAGTCCAAAAAAGGCTTTAGATCAGGTCTTATACTATCTAAGTTTATCAAGAACCAGTCGAGGTTTATTGGCACCACCCTCATTGGCAATACCATTGCATTGGTCATCTATGGTATTTTTATGGCCAAATTGCTGGACCCATACATACGCATGTTTGTGATGGAATCAATCACTCAGCAGCTATCTATTGGTGAGCCGATTATTCTTATCGTACAAACTATTTTATCTACACTTCTTGTGCTTCTCACCGCAGAATTTTTACCTAAAAGTATATTTCTCATCAACCCAAATTGGTTGCTCAATGTACTAGCCTACCCTATTAATTTCATTTATTGGATTATGGGCCCTGTCGTTTGGGCAGTGGTTGGTGCTTCAAAACTTATCATCACTAAAATATTTGGGCTACCATACTCAGATGATCAACCAGCATTTGGGCTTACCGATCTCAATAACTACATCAAAAACACGCTGCTGGCTAACGATGATTCCAATATTGAACTTGATACTAAGATTTTTAACAATGCACTTGAGTTTAAAACAGTGCGTATTCGCGAGTGTATGATACCGCGTACAGAGATCGTAGCAGTAGATCATGATGATGATATAGAAGATTTGAAAAAGGCCTTTATTGACAGTGGCCATTCAAAAATTGTCGTGTACAAAGAATCAATTGATAATGTTATAGGGTACTGTCATTCTTTAGAGCTTTTTAAAAAGCCTCAGAGTATACAGGATATTTTGACCCCTATTATTATAGTTCCTGAAACCATGTTGGCCAACGAACTGATGATTCAGTTTATTTCTGAGCGTAAAAGTCTTGGTCTTGTAGTGGATGAGTTTGGCGGAACTTCTGGTATCGTTAGTATAGAAGACATTATTGAAGAAATATTCGGAGAGATACAGGACGAACACGATGACGAAGATTATGTGGAGCAGCAGCTTTCTGAGTCCACTTATCTGCTCAGTGCCCGCCACGAAATAGATTACTTAAACGACAAGTATGAATGGGGCTTACCCACGGGAGACTATGAAACTTTGGGCGGGCTTATCCTATCTCTGGCAGGTGATTTACCACAAAAAGGAGATACAATTACGTTACCTCCGTTTAGATTTAACATCCAAACCACACAAGACATTAGAATAGAGACTGTAAAGCTCACCATAGAGCCGTAAAAAGGCCTTTTCAATTTAATTTGTGGCAGTTTGATTTGTGAGTTTGATTTTAGCTTGATACTCACTAAATTTGCGCCCTTGTAAATATGCAAATAACTATTTTAAAAGCATTATGGCATTAATAAACACATTAAGAAATAAGATGGGCAAGGTTGTGGTTGCAGTCATTGCCATAGCTATCTTGTCATTCGTTTTGGCTGACCTTTTGGGGCCAAACTCCACACTCTTTGGTGGTAATGATAATACCGTTGGCGAGATTGCAGGTGAGAGCATCCAATTGCCGGAATTTCAGGCATTGGTAGAGCAGCAAGAAAGCAACTACATCATGAATTTTGGCAGACAGCCCGGGGAAAGAGAAAAACCGACTTTGAGAAATCAGGCTTGGGAATTGTTAATCGGCCGTTATGCTTTCCAAAAACAATATGAGGAAGTTGGAGTAAAAGTGACCAGTGATGAGGTTTGGGACATGATGCAAGGGAAAAACATAAGCCCAGGCATCCAACAGTCATTTACCAATCCTGAAACGGGTCAATTTGACAGAAGTTTATTTATGAACTTCTTACAGAACCTTCCAAACCAGGCCCCTGAGAATCGTTACAGATGGGAAATTTTCAAAAAAGATTTAAAACCAGGTCGCGAAAGACTTAAATACGAAAACCTTTTAGTTAAAAGTGTTTACGTAACAAATGCTGAAGCACAACAAGAGTATGCTGCTCAAAACAATGTAGCAGAAGTTGAGTACTTATATGTGCCTTATTATGCAGTGAGTGACTCAGCTGTTTCTGTTTCTGAAAGCGACTTAAGAGACTATTACAACGAAAACAAGAACAGATATAAGGTAGAAAATACGCGTAGTATGAAATACGTAACATTCCCTATTATCGCTTCTTCTGAAGATAGCACATACATCAAGGATGAATTGATGGAATTAAGAGAAGAGTTTAAAACTGTAAAAGACGACTCAATATTTGCAGGTGTTAATACAGATGGTTTTAATTACTATGGCCAGTATCAATCTGCTACTCTACCTAGCCAGTTAAGAGGTAATGTAAGTAACCTTACAATAGGTGATGTACGTGGACCCTACTTAGATGGTGAAAACTATGTGCTCTATAAGGTTTCTGACATTTATGAAGACACTGTATTCCATGCTAAAGCAAGTCACATTTTATTTGGCGACACTGACGAAGATAAAGCAGAAGCTGAAAGAGTGCTTCAAGAGCTTAAAAACGGTGCTAATTTCTCAGCCATGGCTGCACAGTATGGTACTGATGGTACTAAACAAAGAGGCGGTGATTTAGGCTGGTTTAAATCTGGTGACATGGTATCTGAATTTGAAGATGCTGTTTTCTCAAGAGATGAAGCCGGATTGATAAACAATGTTGTTGAAACTGAATATGGATACCATATCATCAAAGTTGATGAGCCTAAAACCAATATGGTTTATGAAGTGGCTACAGTAGAGCGTAACATCACGCCTAGCGATGAAACTATAAATGTAGCTTTCCGCGATGCCGATTTATTCGCTTCAAAAGTTGATGATATCTCTTCATTTGAAGAAGTGGCTAAGGAAGATTCATTAAGAGTTATTCCTGCTGAGAAACTTAAGAAAAATGATCGCAGAGTTGGTGTTTTAGGTGAAGCAAGACAAGTTGTTCAGTGGTTGTTCAGAGATGCATCAGAAGGATCTGTATCTGAAGTATTTGAACTTGACAACCAATATGTAATCGGTGTAATGACTGACGAAACAAAAGAAGGTTTTCAATCTTTAGAAGCAGTAAAGACAGAAGTTACAGCTAAGGTAAAGAATGAACTAAAGGGCCAGCAAATTATTAAAAGCCTTGAAGGTACTTCGGGTACACTTGAAGAAAAAGCTCAGGCTTATGGCAGTGATGCAAATGTTTATAGCTCAAGCGACCTTAAGCTTAGCGCTAATTCTTTGCCAAGTGTAGGCTACGATCCATATGCAGTAGGTATGGCTTTCTCACTAGAAAATGGTGAAACAAGTGAGCCTTTTGCTTCTGAAAATGGGGTGCTGATTATAAAAATGGGTAACAAAACCGTAGCTCCTGAAATTGGTGACTTAACGATTTACAAAAATCAGTTAGCACAAGGTTTAAGAAATCGAGTTGGGTTTGGTATTTCAGAAGCGATCAAAGAACACGCTGATATAATTGACAAACGCTACAAGTTTTATTAATAGAGAATATTATCATTTTTAAACAAAAGCGGGGAACTTTGGTCTCCGCTTTTGTTATTTATAAGCCATGAGTGATCAATCAATCAATTCGTTTAAAGAGAAGCTAGAAAAAGAATACGACTGGCCTGCCCTTTACACTTTCAAATTTATAGTCCCTAAAGGTCAGGAAGATCTCGTAAAGAACATTTTTAAAAACCATGAGGTCAGTGAGAAGCACTCCAGTAAGGGAAATTATATCAGTGTCACTGCCAAGGTAATGGCCGAGTCGAGTGAAAAAATTGTCGATTTCTATGTAGAGGCCAACAAAATAGAAGGCGTTATTGCACTATGAGAAAGTTTTACACTTTCTTTCTTGTCCTCCTCCTTGGGTGTAACAACGCACCTCAAGAGCACACACAGTCTGAGGTTTCTACTCCAGCAGAAAGCATTGAAACCGATAGCTCTGAGTATTTTGACTTGAGCAATTTCCAACAGCTTGTGGAGAAATATGAAGCACCAGACCGGTCTGAATGGCAAGAGCCTGATTTTATCATACAAAAGTTACAACCGACCAAGGGACTTACCATTGCAGATATTGGAGCAGGCACAGGATATTTCACTTTTCGGTTAGCAGAAGAAGGTGCTTCAGTTATCGCTATTGATATAGATGAACGTTTTCTCGATTACATCGAAACACGTAAAACAGAACTTTTAGAATCTATTGACCCTTCCCAAATAGCCACCAGGCTTTCAAAAGAAAATGACCCGTTGCTACATGAGCAAGAGGTGGATGTGGCGCTACTCGTGAACACATACCATTTCTTAACTGATAGAATAGAATACTTAGAGAAAGTAAAGAGTGGTTTACAAAAAGGCGGTAAATTAGTCATAGTTGACTACCAAACAGGTCAAATGCCCGTAGGTCCACCAGAAAAGCATAAGGTAGCATTAGAAATTGCTAAGGAAGAAATTAAAAAAGCAGGGTTTGAAATTTTGGAAGTTGATACCAAAAGCCTTAATTATCAGTATATAATAACCGCTAAACAAAAATGATTATGTGGAAAGAAGAAGATAATAAGCTGATAAAAACGTTTGAATTTGCTGACTTTAAAGAGGCCTTCGGGTTCATGACTAAAGTTGCAATTGTAGCCGAAAAAATGAACCATCATCCGAATTGGTCAAATGTGTACAACACGGTATCGTTTGAGCTCAACACACATGATGCAGGTGATGTAGTAACCGATAAAGACAAAAAACTGGCCGAAGAAATCGACAAACTCGCTTAAGACATGGAGCCGACCCAGCTTTATTTGGTGCCCACCCCAATCGGCAACCTTGAAGATATCACATTAAGAGCGCTGAATATTTTAAAAAGCGTAGATGTCATATTAGCTGAAGATACACGTACATCTGGTAAGCTCCTTAAGCACTACGAAATCAATAAGCCGCTGAGAAGTTATCATATTTTTAATGAGCATAAGACAGTCACCAACTTAATTGAAAAATTTCAGTCAGGTGAAGTTATGGCATTGATTTCTGATGCGGGCACACCTTCAATTTCTGATCCTGGATTCTTGCTGGTAAGGGAGTGTCTGGCAAATAATATCAAAATAGAGTGTCTGCCTGGAGCCACTGCTTTTATACCTGCATTGGTTAAGTCTGGCTTGCCTTCTGACAAATTTGTATTTGAAGGTTTCTTACCCCATAAAAAAGGTCGTCAGACGCGTTTAAAAGTATTGGCTGAAGAAGAAAGGACCATCGTGCTTTACGAGTCACCTCACAGGTTACTGAAAGCCATTGATCAATTCATAGAATATATGGGTGAAGACCGACAAGCTTCGGTATCCAGGGAATTGACCAAAATGCATGAAGAAACTGTAAATGGCACTTTAACAGAACTAAAGGAACATTTCTCTCATGGCACAGTTAAAGGGGAAATAGTCATTATCATTGATGGAAAAAAATAAATCAATTCTTATTCTTTCATTGGCTTCAATCATTTGCCTGATTGTAGGTCAATTATATTTTCCTTTTGTTTTGTTACTTGGCATTGCACCCCTGCTTGCTTTAGCAAAAGTGAATGAACACTTCAGGATCAAACATTTTGATTTTTTGATACTAGGCATACTATTGCTGACTCAATTAGTAATTGCCCTATTGAAATCAGAAAGTGTACTTTTTGGAAGTACTTATGCCATTTTGATATGGCTCACATTCGCATTGTTTTCATTTACTGACAAACACGCTAAAAACAAACTGGGTGTTTTTACCATTATCGTTTACTGGCTGGCAGCAGAATATATCGCATTATTGGTTTTTCCCGCTTCAGCACATTTTCTATTAGGTTCTGGTTTTGATAGTACGTCAAGTATCGATTGGAGTGGTTATACAGGGCTTACCGGAATCAGCACTTGGATTTTATTTGGGAATTGTCTGCTCTATTATGCCCTCTTTTTTGGAGAAAATAATGTGTTAACTGGCAAACTCAGACCATTGTCATTAACCTACTCCATCGCTGGTGCATTATTGCCATTATTAATCATTTCATTTTTTGATTATGAATCATCTAAAGTCACAGCAAGTGTAGTACAAGAATACTACAGCAACGAGCCAGTAAGCATAACTCCGTATGCGGTAGATGGTGAAGTATTTGCCAGATCCATTGGGTGGGTAAGTGCCTTAATTGGTATTTATGCTTTCGTAAAAAGAAAAACAAAATGATCGAACTAGGTAAAATCCTCACCAATACCAAAGCCCTAGTCTTAGAGGTGGGAGACTTTATTCGTCAGGAAAGTAAAAATTTCTCAACCAGCAATATCGAGCATAAGGGATTCAACGACCTGGTTTCTTATGTAGATAAAAGTGCCGAAAAACAATTGGTAGATGGTTGCACAAAAATTTTACCCCAAGCTGGTTTTATAGCAGAAGAAGGAACGTCTGATAAAACGGGCGAAACCTATAATTGGATTATCGACCCATTGGATGGGACCACGAACTTCACACATGGGCTGCCTGTATACGCCATAAGCCTTGCTTTAATACAGGGAGATGAAATCATTCTTGGTATTGTATACGAAATCAATCGTGATGAATGCTTTTATGCCATCAGAGGAGAAAAGGCTTTTCTTAATGAGAAAGAAATTTCGGTATCTAAAGCCGGGCATTTGAAGCATAGTTTGCTTGCTACGGGGTTTCCCTACTACGACTTCGATCAGATGAATACCTATTTGCAAATATTGAATGACTTCATGCAAAAAACACATGGGTTAAGACGCATGGGAAGCGCTGCTGTAGATTTGGCTTATGTGGCTTGTGGCAGGTTTGAAGGCTTTTTTGAATATAATCTCAACGCATGGGATGTCGCTGCAGGTGCATTTATCGTACAGCAGGCTGGTGGCACCGTCACTGATTTCAAAGGAGGCAACGACTATATCTTTGGCAGAGAAATAATGGCCGCCTGTTCTATACATGAAGAGATGTTAGAAGTGATCCAAAATCGTTGGAAATAGCTAATTGAATTTTAACAACAACGTGCCTCTGGCACCTCGTAGTTCGACCAGGTTGTGCTTATTGCTTACAGACAGATTATCAAGTAATGCCTTAGTATCAACTGCCTGATTTTTAGAAATCACAGTCATCACACTTTGGCGAATACCATAGTGATAGATTGTGCCATGCTTCTTCTCTAATCGATCGAGAAGTTCAGTTAAGCTTATTGCAATAACATCCTTTTCATCTTTTGTAACCAATATTTGCTCTTCGATCAATTGAAGTCGGTATACATCTTTATCAATCCGAAAAGTATCTAAGCGATTGACAGCATAACGTTGATTTAAATCGAAATGAATGGCATACTCATAACCATCTACTACGGTAAGTCTACTTGCTTCAGAGGTATAATTATAATTTTCGGGTGCCGATGTTCTATCCTGGTAAAAGGGAATACCCATAGCCTCCATGTAGATTTGAGGGCGGTTTACATAGGTATAGCGTTTACTACCTTTTTTAATAAGAATCATCGAGTCAAGGTCTTGACTTAACCAGTCTCTAACCTCCCCCAAGTCATGGAAATCATCCAGGTAAGTTATAATTGATTTGACTTCTGCATGTAAGGAGTCTGATAAAACACCGTCATTGGCCAAATTAGCTTCTTCTAAAATAAGATCATCATCCTCGTCAAGGTACCAGTTTGACTTCCCCCTGATTTGCCCATTTTCCAAAATATCATGATTGGTTAATACCGCACTCAGTCTGCTCATTTGACTCCTTTCACTTACAGAAAAAACGCTCCATGGGCCAACAGCACTTAACAATAAGATGGCAGCTAAAGAAATGGGGATAAACTTAATATTTTTCCTACCCAGAATATAATAGGCACAAGTGATGGAAAGCCATATGCCTAATAGCACAATAATATATCTGTTGATTGTAATGCCATAATCCCCTATCCTTATACCGATGGCAATAAATAGCATCACAACCAATGGTGACAGTGCAATGTAGTAGATATAGGAGAATCTTTTTATCCAAAGGTTATCGGCCTGCTTTTGGTAAGGCCACAATAGGAGCATCAAAAATATGCCTACAACGGCCACACAAACAATGAGATAGGTAACAATTCCTTCAGGCCAATTCCATGATAAGATAATTTTGATTCCGTAGCTGTAAAGAATAATCAGATAAATAGTCAGTAAAGGCAATAGAATGTACTGAGTGAATATTTTCAGTCCTTTTGGGTAGGCACGATCTTCATCTAACTGCTTGAAATCAGAAGGGATATCAGCCACAAAAAACCATGTATTGAATACGCCTGCAATGAAAAGAAATAAATCGAAATACAGTTTTTCTCTTATATCTACATCGAAGAGCAACTCTAAAGCACCCATAGCTAACGCCAAACCAGCAAACAGAAAGCCTGAGTACAAGACCGCTTCCAATATGCGAATGAACAAAGACCTGTTAAACTGCCAGAAGCCATTGTACTCACCTAGCTTGAGATACGGAATAAAAGAGACAATTAAATGTGCCGCGATATTGAACAACAGGTACCTGATATAAGCCACAGACTTGCCGGTGGCGGTCGCTTCAGGAAGTGATAAATAGATAAGAAAGAGTACTAATCCTGTAATTAAATAAACTATTGACTTCCACTTAAGGTCAAGTTTTCGTTGTTCGGCAATAAGCGTGGCACTAAAAAACAACGGAATGCCAATGGTAAGGCTGAGTAAGATGTTGAGCCAGAAGAAAATATCTATATCCGGCTCATTTTCAAACATATGAATAGCAACGCATGCTGCCAAAACAGAAGAAAGTATAGTGAGTGGGAAGCGAGCAAATGCCTGACTGGCTTTTACTCCAATGGCACTTAATGAAGGTATTTTGGGCATTGCGTTAGCGTTTTATGGAAATTACAAACTTCTTTTTATCTCAGAAACTTATACTCTACCTTTGTCGTTACAAGATCGATATGCAAGGAATACTCGTTACGATAATATTTGTAGCCGCATTGGCTTATTTAGGTTTTATCCTCTACAAAAACTTCAAAGGTGAGGCCGGTTGCTCCACCAACTGTGGTTGCGATTCGCCTGTACATCAATTTAAGAAAAAAGCTGAAGCTAAATCTTAAGCCCACACTTTTGTGCCTTCCGTACAGTTCTTGCACATTTCTATTTCATTGCGTGATTTAAGCAATGATTTTCTAAAATCATAGTAGGCCTCACTCTTCCAGAGCGACTCGAAGGAGGTCTGGCTTAAATCACCTAGCTGATAATGGGCATCTTTATCAAAACAACACGGTACCACCTTACCATCCCAGGTGATCACACAGGAATGCCACATCTTCCAACATTGGTTGAGTAGTTTATTCTTGATACTGTACTTACCGTCAGCATGCTTTTTATACCTTGAGTATTGGTCCTGATCCGGAATCAACTCCGACCCATTTTCATAATCATAAATCTGTGCCGTTTTTAAACCTACTTCATCCACGCCAAGCTCTTTGGCCAGCGCATAGACCTCCTCAATTTGATGCTCATTGGGTTTCACTACCAAAAATTGAAAAATCACATGAGGTGTTTTTGATTTTAGCTGCCGCTTCCATTTGATGATATTTTTCGTCCCCTCAATTACCTTTTCCAACTTACCTCCTACCCGATACGATTCGTAAGTTTCCTGCGTGGTGCCATCGATGGAAATAATGAGTCTGTCCAGACCGGACTCCACAGTCTTACGGGCATTTTCATCAGATAGATAATGGGCATTGGTAGAAGTGGCCGTGTAAATCTTTTTCTTAGCCGCATAATTTACCAACTCCAAAAACTGAGGGTGCAGATAGGGCTCACCCTGAAAATAGAAGAGCAGGTAAGTAAGTGTACTCGACAACTCATCAATAGTTTGCTCAAACATATTTTCTTCCAGCATACCTGTGGGACGCGTGAAAGATCTGAGTCCGCTTGGACATTCAGGGCACCGAAGGTTACATGAGGTAGTCGGCTCAATGGAAACACTCAAAGGCATGCCCCAATGGACTGGTTTTCGTGTAATACGCGCATAAAAGTAGCTGCTCACTATTTTAAGTCCATTCCACACCCGATTAGGGGTGAGTTTAGAAATAAAATTTATGCCATCTGTAACGCTACTGTTCATTTAATATCTGCCTCCATACCACTCACATACCAAATTACTTAATTAGAAATAATCGCATATGATTAATTCAATGAAATAACTATCTTATCCGAGATCATTTTAAAACCATCAATCATGCGAATCCTTCAGACTTCCCTTTTTACACTAGCCGTCATTTGTATCTACAATTTTTCTTTTGCACAGAAGAAAAAGAATAAAGACAAACCCGATACCAATCCAACCTATAGCGAAAAACTGTATGATGCCATGAGCTGGCGAAATATTGGCCCTTTTCGAGGTGGGCGATCAACCACATCGACAGGGGTTGTAGGCGACCCCATGACGTACTATTTCGGCTCAGTAGGCGGTGGCGTTTGGAAAACCACAGATGCTGGTATAAACTGGACAAATATTTCTGATGGATTCTTTAACACCACATCAATTGGTGCTATTTCCGTGGCAGAGTCCGATCCAAATGTAATTTATGTCGGAACCGGTGAAGCCTGTATAAGAGGTGTGATGACAGCTCACGGAGATGGCGTTTATAAATCTACTGATGCGGGTAAAACTTGGAAACACATAGGTCTGGATGGCACTTCTCAAATTTCAGAAATACGCATTCATCCTAAAAACCCTGATCTGGTTTATGTTGCGGCACAAGGCAGTCCTTATGCACCAACGGATGAAAGGGGCATCTATCGCTCTAAAGATGGTGGGACTACCTGGGAGAAAGTACATTTCGTAAATGCCACCAGTGGTGCCAACAACCTCTCGATGGATATGACCAATCCACGGATAATGTATGCAGCTTATTGGGATCACCAAAGAAAGCCATGGTTTGTAAGAAGTGGCGGTGAGTACAGCGGCATTTGGAAAACTACTGATGGTGGTGATACCTGGGAAAAACTTTCTGAAGGGTTGCCAAAAGCCACGATGGGGAAAATTGGCGTTTCTGTAAGTCGTGCTAATCCCAATAGAGTCTATGCTATCATAGAATCTGAAGAAGGCGGATTGTATCGCTCCGATGATGCCGGTAAAAAATGGACGTTAATCAACAGTCAACGCGTGCTCCGCACCAGATCGTGGTATTACATGCATGTATTTACAGATCCTAAAAACGAAAATGTGATGTATGTACTTAATGCGCCCTTTATGAAATCTATAGACGGTGGTAAAACTTTTGTCCCGGTAGGTGTGCCACATGGCGATAACCACGACTTGTGGGTCAATCCTGATGACCCTGAAAATATGATCAACTCCAATGATGGCGGAGCCAATGTCAGTTTCAATGGCGGCAAAAGCTGGTCGACACAACAAAATCAACCTACAGCTCAATTTTATAGAGTAAATGCGGATAACCGTTTCCCTTACTGGCTGTATGCCGGCCAGCAGGATAATAGCACGGTAGCCATACCTAGCAGAGCAGATAATCTCGCGATCGACTGGAAAGCATGGATTGCCGGTGTGGGTGGTGGAGAAGCCGCACATATTGCCTTCAATCCTGATGATCCTAAGTATATTTACTCATCCAACATTACCGGATTTATTGATCAATACAACCTGGAAACAGGCAAGGCTAAGCCCATAAAGCCATACCCGGTTTTCGATTTAGGTGAGCCTTCGGATGAAATGAAATACCGCTACAACTGGAACCCTCCGGTGATCGTTTCACACCATGACCCTAATGTGATTTATTATGGCAGTAATGTATTGCACAAGTCGACCAATCGCGGTGTAAACTGGACAGACATTTCTTCTGACCTTACCCGAAACGACACAACCAAGCTCGGTCTCATGGGTGGCCCAATTACCAACGAGGCCGCTGGTGGTGAAACCTATCATACATTGATGTCATTAGCTGAATCACCTCATGATAAAAACACCATCTATGCAGGCGCTGATGATGGTTATTTACACATTACGAGGGATGGTGGCAAAAACTGGAGTCGCATCACTCCTGATGGTGAAGGTATCATCAATTCGATTGAAGTCTCACCGCACAACCCTGCTACTGTTTATGTGACTGTAATGAAATATAAATTCAACGACTTTACACCTTACATTTATAAGAGCACAGACTATGGTGCCAGCTGGTCTTCTATTACCAATGGCATTGACAAAAGAGCTTTTGCCAGAGCTGTGAGGGAAGATCCGATGAAGCAAGATTTACTATATTCCGGGACTGAATCGGGCATGTACATCAGTTTTGATGGAGGCGCTAAATGGTCTCCATTTCAACTCAACTTGCCAGAAGTACCCATTCTGGATATCAAAGTACACCAAAATGACCTGCTGGCTGCTACTTCTGGCCGTGCCTTTTGGATACTCGATGACCTCACACCGCTTCACCAACTGAATGCAGAGGTAAAAAATGCAGATGTATTTTTATACAAACCAGCGGATGTGGTAAAAACAGGCGCTTTCTACATGGATTTACCAATTACCAATGCAGGTAAAAATCCATACCCCGGAGCCTCAATAAAGTATTATTTGAAAGCTGTGGATGAAAATGACAGCATCCCGCTAAAAGTGCAGATCAGTGATGAGTCAGGCACGGTACTAAGAACATTTGCTACCGATGCCGAACAGCCGGGGAATAAGATCGAGAGTAAAGAAGGAATGAACATCGTAAAGTGGGACTTAAGGAGAGAAAACTTAACGCCTGCGGAAGGTGTGTATGTAATGTCATTTGACGGGTCTTCATTACAGGGCTATCAGGTCGGGCCTGGCAACTATAAAGTAAAACTTAGCTATGGCGACTTTTCGCAAGAAAGCAGCTTCAATGTAAAGCCAGATCCACGTGATGAAGCAACACCAGAGGAGATTGAAGCACAACAAGAAATGCTGAAAACGATTTATGAAGATGTAGATGCATTGCATAACTCATTGAGAAAACTGCAGCAGGTGAGAACACAAGTCAACACCATGATGGAGCGAGAAACAGGTGATGAAGAGATCAAAGATGCTGGAGATAAAATCATTGAAAAAGTGGATGATGTAGAAGATAATTTGATCAGCCCTAAGCAAGAGACATTTCAGGATGTGATCAATTTTAGAAATAAATTAGATGTGCAGCTCTATCAACTCATGCAAACCATCGATGGCGGAGTGGCACCATTGACAGGTGGTGAAAAAGAGCTTTATGAAGCGCTTAAGAAAGCCTGGTTAAAAGAAAAGAATGCAGTAGAAGGCATCCTTGATACCGATGTGCCTGCATTCAATAAAATGTTGAGAGAAAAAGGTGTTGAATACATCGCTCCAAAGAAAGAAGCCGAAGAGGATAAAGAGGTTGGGATGTGATTTTAGTCTTCGAAATAGATATGCGTAGTTTTAAACCCACAACAGGCTATGCGCAACGCTATAGCTTTCTTTCTTATAGCTCTTCGTAGTTTGTAACTACGAAGTTTAGTCTATGGCTACAATAAATAAATCGGTGTACGTGTCATAGATCACATGCGTAGTTTGCAACGTAGATGTGCTTTGTTTCTTATAGCTCTTCGTAGTTTGCAACTACGAAAACAAATGTACAGCAAATAGAAGAATGACAACAAAATTAAAACATAACGCAGGCTATAAAATAAGAAATGCAGAAGGCATGTACTTCGTCACTTTCACAGTAGTCGGCTGGATAGATGTTTTCACGCGTCAGGTTTATAAAGACGTCATCATCGATTCATTAAAATACTGTCAAAAAGAGAAGGGCTTGATTTTGCATGCTTATGTAATCATGTCAAATCATTTACACCTAATCATCAGCGCCAGTAATGGATACATCTTGAGTGATATAATAAGGGACTTCAAAAAGTATACAGCCAAGGCCATAATCAAATTAATTAAGGCGGAGCCAGAAAGTAGAAAGATTTGGATGCTTCAGCAGTTTAAACAATATGCAGGTCAGCATTCCAGAAATAAAACATATCAATTTTGGCAGCACGACAACAATCATTATGTAGAGTTAGAAAGCAATAACTTTACACAGCAGAAACTGGATTACATTCATCAGAATCCAGTGAAGGCAGGAATCGTTTACAGGGCGGAAGATTATATTTATTCAAGTGCATCCAACTATGCAGGGATAGATGCGATTATTGATGTGGAATTTATAGAATAGATGTCCGTAGCTGCGAAGTAAATAGTAGACGAAGTGGTTGCGTAGTTACAAACTACGCACAGCCAGAATGTTAAAAGAAAAGAAGAAGGATATGATTTACATAATTTTAGTATTAATTGTAAACGTAATATTCTCAGCATATGAATTAAATGAGCGAATAGCAAAAGTAGTTATGTGTAGACAAAGATATGCGTAGTTGCAAGCTACAGATAGCAAAATTGGCTCACCACAAATGCTCTTCGTAGTTTGTAACTACGAAGAAAACAAAACACGTAGGTGAAGTATAGTTTTGAACTACGCACAGTATTATAGTCTTATAAATAATTTAGTTTTACGATAGACTAAAACCAGCTATCTTATCATGAGAAAACTACTTTTCCTGTTTGTGCTATTGCTTCCTTTCTTAGCCAATGCACAAGAAGTAAAGCTTTCATCTGAGGCATCTATCCATATCGTCACTGTAGGGCCGTTCCAACCGGAGCTCTACTCTGCTTTCGGTCATAGTGGCATCCGGGTATACGATCCTAAAAGGGGGATAGATGATTTTTATAACTACGGGGTTTTTGATTTCAATCAACCGAATTTCTACCTCAATTTCGCCAGAGGCTTTTTAAACTATCGCCTGGCTGTAATGGATTATCAGCGCGTAAAAAACTTTTATGCCTACCAAAACCGATACATCCATGAGCAGGTGCTTAACCTCGATTCAGCTCAGACGCAAAAACTTTATGCCTTTTTGGAGTGGAATGCCCAGCCGGAGAACATGTTTTACTACTACGACTATTTCTACGACAATTGCGCCACACGCGTGCGTGATGCGGTAGAACAAACTTTTGGTGAAGCCGTTGCATTTGACGATTCATATATCACCACAGATTATACCATTAGAGATTTAACAGACATCTACCTGCAGGAGCAGCCGTGGGGCGATCTGGGCATAGACATTTGCCTTGGCTTACCGATGGACAAAAAGGCCACTCCGTATATGTACATGTTTCTGCCTGACTACATCGAGCAGGCCTTTGACCACGCTACTATAAAAGTCAACGGAGCTGCTAAGCCGCTAGTGAAGCGTACCATCATCACGTATGAATCCACACCGGAACCATCAACGGCCAGTGCCATTACACCACTCTACTTATTTAGTTTTATTGCAGTTATTTTCTTATTGATCACCTGGAGAGGTTATAAAAATAAACGCTATAATAAATGGATTGATGTAGTTTTCTTTTCTATTGTTGGGCTTATCGGGTGGTTGTTGTTTCTACTTTGGGTAGCTACTGATCACAATGCGGCAGCTACAAATTTCAATCTATTGTGGGCATTCCCATTACATTTTCCTTTAGTGTTTTGGCTTTTCAAAAAGCAACTCCCTACATGGCTAAGTAAATTTTACTTATTTATCGGTCTGCTCTCAGCAGCCACCATAGTGCTTTGGGCCTTTTTACCGCAGGATTTACACAACTCACTTATCCCTATTACGTTGATTGTGATGATTAGAAGCTTGTATATTCACTATTATCACAAACTACATGCGAGAGCTGAAAACTGAAATCGAAATTAATGCCTCCAAGGAAAAAGTATGGGAGGTGCTTATGGATTTCGACAAGTACCCTGAGTGGAATCCTTTTATTATCAGTTTGCTGGGCAAGCCAAAACTTCGCGAACGACTCAAAGTAACGATACAGCCCCAAGGCAGTAAACCCATGGTTTTTAAGCCGCGAGTGACCATGCATGAGCGTTACAAAAAATTTGCATGGCTCGGTCAGTTGTGGATGACCGGAATATTTGATGGGCATCACATGTTTGAAATTGAAGAAGTAGCTCCAAATAGCTGTAAATTCATTCATCGAGAGCAATTCAATGGTTTACTTGTTCCGATGTTATGGAAAAGTCTTAACACCAACACGGGAGCCGGTTTTAATGCCATGAATCACAAGTTGAAAGAAATTGTGGAAGCATGAACCGAATAGATCGGTTATCGGCCATATTGATTCAACTGCAGAGCAAAAAGATTGTTAAAGCTCAGGAAATTGCTGATCGTTTTGAAATTAGCCTGCGCACAGTGTACCGTGATATAAGGGCTTTGGAAGAAGCTGGGGTGCCCATTGGGGCAGAAGCAGGTATTGGTTATTTTCTCATGGAGGGCTATAATCTACCTCCAGTAAAATTTTCAAAAGAAGAGGCGGGTTCTATATTAATGGCGACCAAACTCGCTGAAAAAAATACGGATGACTCCATTAGGCATCATTTGTATGATGCGTTATTTAAGATAAAAGCAGCACTGCGTGTAGAAGAAAAAGATTATCTGGAAAGTATCGATCGCAACATTGAGGTAATCAATACGCCACAACAACCACATAGTGACTTCCCTAATAACTTTCTTTCATCCATACAGGATGCGTTGGCAGCGAAAATGGTTATCAATTTTGATTACTATTCGAGCTATGCCGATGCTTTCACAAATAGGGATGTCGAACCGCTCAGCCTATGTTATTATGGAAACAACTGGCACCTCATTGGCTATTGCAGGCTGAGGCAAGATCTTCGAGATTTTCGTGCTGATCGAATCATGAAACTCAAGGTTACCGAGCATCATTTTGATCCAACAAAGCATGTCGACTACAAGTCGTACTTAGAAACGATCTTACATCGTAATAGTCTGGAAGAGGCTGTGGTGAAATTTACACCCAGAATGGCTCGGTTTGTCAAAGATCAAAAATACTACCTGGGGTTTTTAGAAAGTGAAGAAGTGGATGGATGGGAGCAAATGAAATTCATGACAGGCAGTAATACTGGCTTGGCTTACTGGCTACTGCAGTTTGTCGACCAGATTGAGATTGTATCGCCCGCTTCTTTCAAAGATCAAATGATTGCACTGGTAGAGAAGGCCCGGGTGCATCACAAATCTTATTAAAAAAAAAATTACTTTTTGAAAATGCTACTGACATAGGGTTGTCACTAGTGCCTATTTTCTTTGATAAAAAAAAGATATGAAAGCACTTACAATTTTAACCCTATTAATCATGACAAACATTGCAGTAAGCAAAGAACCGTATGTGATCGAACTTGTAGTTTACAAAGTAAAATCAGATTTCAAAGATGACTTCCATGACATATTGGAAGAAGCTCGCACCCACATTAAAACATTCCCTGGCATTGTGGAATACAATACTTTCAAGTCAACGTCTAACGAGCTTGTGTTTATAGACATTGCAAAATGGGAATCTTTAGATGAAGCCATTGAGGCAGCAAAAAAGGTAGAAAAAATGAAGCAACTAGAACCTTTTATGAATGCGTTTGAAGAAATTAAATTCATGGATCACTTTGAGCAGTATACCACTTTTAATCAAAATGAGTCGCTCTCAGTAGGCGCTTTGGCTAGAGATTATTACAAAGCAGAAGATCAACCTGTAATAGTGGAATTAGAAACTTACAATTACCTGATGATCAATGGAGTTTCTTCACCTGAGGATGAGCGATTTTTAAAAGCAATAGAAGCAATCTATGCCGTAGCTTATGGTATCAAAGCGCATTTTAAATCTAACCATAAAGATTTTGTTGTTGCACCTATGGAGGCCCAGTGGTGGGTTGAAGGCACAGAGACATTCGAAAATACGCCAAGGGATACTTGGCATTGGAACATTATGATTCCGCTTCCAGAGTTTGTATCAAAAAAAGCAGTCGATAAATGTATAGAAAACATGCTGAAGGCCAAGGAAGTCCCTTATGTGAGTGAAGTGAGCTTAAAGCCACTCAATGAAGGCAAAGTGATTCAGGTATTACACATTGGGAGCTATGATGAAGAGGCGCCAACTATCAAGAAAATTTTCGATTTGGCAGAAAATGAAGGTTTAAGTGTTGATGGTTATCATCATGAGATCTACATCTCTGACCCCATGACTACCCCACAGGAGAAACTGAAAACTATTATAAGATATCCCGTGAAGTAAATTATTGCAACTCCATCGGGCGGTTCACAACCGTCCATGGATTATTTAAGGCTCTCTTTAATTTAAGGTGTACCAGTGCGTGGGTTGTCCACGAACAGCGTGGCCCATTTGAGGCTATCGGGAAGGCATTTTAGAAGGGCGGCAAGTGCGATTAGCGTGGAAAATGGGCTTTGTTCGTGGTGCCTTTTTCTTTTGTTTCGTTTTCTTTTGGGCATGCAAAAGAAAATGAAAGCTACAGATAAGAACTTAAAAAATAGCTAAAAGTACAAACTATGAGGTAGGCTCCAGTCGTTCAAAACTTTAAGGTGCAATTTTATAACACCTTAGAATTTTCACGATCTAGAACATACTTATCAAAGGCATCCTTTTTAATGATCACTCCTTTGTACTTTCCACTTTCACATAATTCAACCCCGGACCATCGCACGGCAGGCTCCCTCCCATCAGTTGATTGTTTTCAACTCTAAGAAACTCATTGCCTCCGCAACTTTCTCTCAACTTGGTGTTCTCATCGTCATATACTACTTCAATGTACTTACCATCAGATAGGGTTTGAATGGAGTAGGTGCCTGAGGCGGCATCACCGTTGCTTCTAAATTTTCTCATGGTGCTATCTGGTCTGAATTCATAGAACTCTTCATAACCAAGCTCAGAGGCATCAGTGGTTTGGTTCGTCCATCCGCTAACCACCTCCTTCAATTGCCACTGACCAACTATTTCACTGGATTGTTGCTCAGACTCTTCTTTATCACAGCTCATGGTGACTACTAGTAAAATTGATAATATTAGATATTTCATAAATTTTCTTTTCAATTAGGACACACTTCAGAGCCAACTCGTTGTAATCGTTAAAATAAAAACCCAAGTCGCACATAAAATAATGTCTCTTCTTCAGAATGCCCAACCTCGGCACTAAGCGCTGCCATGTTAAATGGTGTGAACCAAAGGCCTCCACCCACGCCACGGTGCCATTTATCAGAGCTTTCTCCATCTACCCAAACGCGTCCCACGTCATGAAATCCTAAGATTCCAACAGAAGCAGGAAATAAGTATGTTTTTAAGTTAAACAACTTAAGTCGCATCTCCACATTATTGTAAAAACGTTGGTCACCGTAAAACCTTGTTTTTCTGTAACCTCTGATTTGATACTTTCCTCCCAGTGTCTGTCCCATGAAAAAAGGATAATCACCAAGGTTAGCGCCATAACCGACTCTTGAAGCCAATGTAAACCTGGCTGGTAATCTAAAGCTCAAATAGAACGAGAATGAGGTATTAAATTGATGGAAATCATCAGAATCATTGTTCAAACCGTAGTAAGTATTGAGCTCATTATCCCATAAAATACCTGCGGTGGGCACTTTCTTATCTTTTCTGGTGTCTACCTCCAAGTGTAACGTACCTCCCACATAGTTGAAAGACTCTTCAGTAATGTCTGCTCCTTGTTGTTCAAGGAAGTTCCTTACAAACCTTTGATCATCACCAAAACTCTCCAGCTCCCAATCGTAATAGTTGGCCTGCATCCCCACCCGGCCAAATGGACCAATTTCTCTAAAGGCACCAATATTAACGGCAATTTCTTCAAACCTAAGACGGTAATAATCAATAGAATTCTTTACGCTGGTCGTATCGGCCACTTTTTGATTAAAGACTGATTCATTACCTAAACCGAAATAGTTATTAGTAAAATCTGGTATCCTCAGCCTGAAGTCAGTTTGAATATCCCACTGTCCAAAGACATCTGTGTAAATTCCTTCGTATTCTAAATTGTAAGAGGCTGTGTTAAATGCATAACTGGCTAGCACGAGATGCTTGCTTTTAAAAGGATCCTTTCTAAAACCATGGTTGGTATACATGAATCCACCACCTAAAAACACACCGTCATCCGGGTTGAAATTACCAGTGATAAGGGGCATCAGTACATCGTACTTATAAGCTTTTCTGTCATAATGGTTTACAGCCTCATCATCAGAAAGACGATTAACACTTTCTTTATTTAGCTTCAGTTTATTTCCTTCCAGATTGTCATAAAAGACTGTCATTTTAGATGCACCCCTTACCCTGGAGTCATCATCGAGTGTATCTTCTCCTGGTCCTCCAATCACCCTGACTTTTATACTTTTGTTGGCTTCTCCGTCTATCTCAAAATTATCTTCACCACCCAATCCAAACAATCTAATTTCTTTGGTCTCCCCAAATTTGAACAAGCGATCATAGATCACTTTTACCTTTTCTCCATCCTTTTTCATCTTGTGCACAACTACATGCACATCACCATTTGGAAGACGATCTACCTGAAAGTATTCATGTTTATCACTACCTACGACATCTACCTCTTTGGCTAAAAACTCATAATGATCAATGGCGTAGTCAACAAGGTTTGCTCTGCGCGACTTCAACTTAGCAATGACTTCTTCACCAGTTAAATCGTATACTGGTTTGGGCCATTTGGCAATGGCTTGCTTAATTTTCTCATCTGTGAGACTATCCTGGATTTCTTTAGCCATGGCCACCCAATCCTCGCGAGAGAGTCCGGTAAGAAATGAGCGATCGAAATAACGCGCATTAAACATCAAACCTGAGGGCCAATCTACTTTGTGATCAAAACCTTCAAATTTTGGCAAAGCCCATTTGCGACTCCATATTTCAGGAAACAGCCCTTCATTGACAAAAAATGCCTGATCTCTATCCCTTGGAATAGGTCTATATATTTTTCCCTTACCTTCTTTATCGTTTTCAGCCCACCTCCACTGATCATCATGGCGGTCCCAATCGCCAATGAGCAAATCAAAAATTCTTGATTTGACCGCAAAGAGCTGATCCACCTCATTGTCATTATCATCTTTCAGTTCTTCCAGTACTTTCGTTGTATTTTCAATATCGGGCGAGTTGCCAAAAAAATCGGCCTCAGACCAGTCTTTAGCAGGTCGTTCTTCAAAAAGTGCCAACGTAGCCGCAAAGTCTTCTTTGTAGTCTCCGAATCTAACGTCTTCAGGAATATAAACTATTTTTGGATTGGTGTGATAAATACCAGCCGCCTCAGCCAGGTATGGCACTACAATAGCTCCATATGGGTGAGCCGCAGAAATCTGATCCTGAACGAGATCAACCGCAAATGTATTTCTCAATATTTCGGGCACTGCATTCTCTGGATATTTTTCAATAGATCTTAAAACATATTGCTTCCCATCCTCAGCCTGCAGTCTTAAAGACTTAGTTTGCATCCCTCCTCCTCGTTGCACGATCTTCAACCCACCTTTTTCTGAACCAATATCAAATACCGGTACTTCAATAGGGGTTTTCCAAACATCTCTATAGTTAGCTCCTAAGAGCTTTTTGTGTGTTTTGCTGGCATTATACTGATAACTTGCTTGCGTTGTAACTACACTATCTCTAAAGTCGTATTGAGCCACCTGCTCTGCTCTGGACACAGGCTCTTCGAATGGCTTTTTCATCAGTTCCTTTTCAAAGGTGACTTCGACATCTCCATTTTCCTTTGGTTTCCAGTACGAAACTTTTACGGTACCATCATCAAAGAAATCTAACCTCCCGTACCCATGCGCTGATTCAGCATACTGAGCGTACCCCTTTTGTCTTACGAATGATGTTTTTGCAATAGAACCGCTTACCATGTAGTGTACACTATCCTTATAAGAATATTGCATACTGTGTTCATGACCAGCTACATGCATGGTGTTTGGATATTTTTCAAAAATCGCCACCAATGCATCTCGCATGGCCTTATTCTTAGGATTGGTAATATCCTGCGGACTACCAATGTATTTTCGATAAATGGGATGAATAGAACCCAAAATAGGTGGCAGAAAATGGGTTTTTGTAGGAAAGAAACCTCCATGCGAACCGTATGTATACATCGGGTGGTGTGTAGCCACTACTACTTTCTTATGAGTGTTCTTTCTCATAATTCCATCTAGTAACTGTAGCACCTCAAGTGCATCAGCCGACTCACAGCCGCCTAGTTCTTGGTTTGGTTTGCTCCAGTTGTGCAAAAACCATTGTGTATCGATAATTACAAGGGTAATTTCCTCATTGATACTCACTTCAACAGGTCCTGGACACCCTCCTGTTGGTAAAAACACATCGGCACTATCGAGGTGGTTTTCTATATATATCTCTTGATTGAGTAAGTTATCCCAACCTGTTTTTCTTCCTTGCGCCCAATCATGATTGCCGGGAATAAAGAACTTATCTCCTGGAAAGTCTTTTACTAACTCAATATGTGCTTTGGCTACCTTCTCACTTTTTTCCCGGTCTACAGCCAATTCACCTGGCATGCCTTGAGGATAAATATTGTCGCCAAGGAAGATCACACCACTTTGCTCTCCAGTCTCAGCTATTTGCTTTTTCAGTAAATTATAAACTCGCTCCTGACCGGGTGACAACTTACCAGCATCACCTACCAGATAAAAAGTATAAATTCTGTCTTGACTCAGACTTGCAATTGCCAATGTCCATAGCAATAATACTAGCCCATATTTTAAGGTTGACTTACTTATCATATTTAATGGTCATTAGCTTACCCTTGCCTCCATCTCCTTCACTTGATATATACATGGTTCCATCAGGACTAAAACAAATCCCTTCCGCTTGATTGAAGGTAATCGGGTTGAGTCGTATCACCTCTTTCAATTTTTTATCAGCAGAGAATACCGTAAGTATTTTATCAGCAGAGAGTAAATAAATATCATTGGTGATTGGGTGGACCGCAATACCTGAAGGATCAAAGTCATTTATTCTGTTAAAATACTTTCTCTTAGAGATAAATTCATTTAACCGATCTTCATCTATGGATAAAAACTCCTTTTCATCAATTTTTCGTTTAAAAACAGAATAACGATAAATCGCCTTTCCGTCCACCTTATTGTCATCAATATCACCCGATCCTTTCAGCGCAATAAGCAGATCATTGCCCAGCCGACCTAAGCCTTCGGTATCATTACTTGCCGATAGTTCTGTTTCTTCCTTATCAACATCTATATCTCCATCAGAAAGTCTGAAATCAAAAATATCACCATCGCTGTCGAGTACAAACACATGATCGTCTATAATCTCAACCCCCTCATAATCTCCACTATCACCAAATTCTATCTTTTCAGCTATTTCTCCAGAATTAGCTTCAATTAAGAAAAGTATGCCATCTTCATCTTCCACAGCCGCCAACAATACATCTTTATAGTACGACAACCCAGAAATCTCTTCCAGATCATATGGTAAAAAGTGTTTTGCAGTTGGCTCAAAGAGTTTATAGCCTAACTTTTCATAGTCATAATCCATATAAACACTATCTGTACGTTCAGCAATAAACGTATTGCAGTTGGTGGATAATGACGCCACAAAAAGCAGGCAGCATATGGTAATAATTACTCGCATCAATTTTTTTAACAAATTAGGCCATATCAAGTTGATAAAAAAACCAGTTCTCTTCTAAAAAAGTCCCTGTGGCAAGTATCTTTGCGCATGCTTTTGAAAAACGACCTTTTATTACGCACCATTAAGGGTGAAAAAACAGAAAGAACACCGGTTTGGCTCATGAGACAAGCTGGTAGAATATTACCAGAATATCGCGCGGTAAGAAACAGCTTAAGCGGATTTAAAGAACTGGTAGAAACTCCTGAAAGAGCTGCCGAAGTGACTATACAGCCTGTAGATATATTAGGTGTAGATGCTGCCATTATCTTCTCTGATATTTTGGTGATTCCTGAAGCTATGGGATTGTCTTATGAAATGGTCGAAAAGCGCGGCCCACACTTCCCAAATACTATAAAATCGGCTAGCGATGTAGATAAATTAAAAGTAGCTGATGCTGAAGGCGTACAATACACTTTAGAAGCCATCAAGCAAACTAAGAAAGAGTTAGACGGCAGGGTACCGTTAATAGGCTTTGCCGGAGCTCCGTGGACCATTTTTGCTTATATGGTAGAAGGTGGCGGAAGCAAGACATTTTCAAAAGCACGTGCCATGCTTTACAAAGAGCCTGAACTTGCTCACCGCTTGCTCAACATGATCGCTGACAGTACGATCAACTATTTGAAGGGTCAGATAAAAGCTGGGGCTGATTTGGTACAGATTTTTGATTCATGGGCAGGTATTTTAGGGCCTGAACAATATGCTGAATTCAGTCTCAAATACATTGAAAAAATCTGTGATGCTATTACAGAAGTACCAAAGACCGTTTTCGCCAAAGATGCTTACTTCGCACGTCCGGCTTTGGCCAAAGTAAAGTGTGAAACTGTTGGGTTAGACTGGTGTATGGACATTAAAGAATCTCGTGCTATTCTAGGTGCTGACAAAGTACTTCAAGGCAATCTTGATCCATGTGCACTATATGGCAGTGATGAGTCAATCGAAGAAGCCACAAAAGAAATGCTTAGAGCTTTTGGGCCTTATAAACACATTGCCAATCTCGGCCATGGCGTTTATCCTGACATCGACCCGATGAAAGTGAAGCACTTTATTGATGTAGTAAAATCTGCTAGCGCAGATATGCGCTAGCTTATTCGTCTTTCAACGACTTTACCGGATTTATTACAGCGGCCCTTATAGACTGGTAGCTTACTGTTGCCCAAGCTATGAACAAAGCGATAAATCCTGAAATTAAGAAAACATCAATACTCAATGTCGTTTGGTAAGCAAAGCCTGTCAGCCATTCGCTCGTGAAATACCATGATACTGGCACGGCTATTATCAAAGCTATAATAATCAGTTTGGTGAAATCTTTAGAGAGTAAAAGCACCACACTAAATACAGATGCACCCATAACTTTACGAACACCAATTTCTTTGGTACGCAGCCCAGCCATATAAGCCGCTAACCCGAAAAGGCCAACACATGCTATAACGATAGCTATGATGGCAAATACGCCAAATATTTTTCCTGAGTTAGCTTCCGTTTTATATTGTTTATACAGCTCCTCGTCTAAGAATTTGTACTTAAAGGGTTCTTGAGGTACAAACTGATTCCACTTGCTTTCAACCGCTGTGATACCCTGATTCACTGCATCGTCTTTAAGTTTCACAGAGATAAACCCATTAAATGAAATTGCACCTTCATTGCTTACCAATATGAATGGGCTGATTTTATCTTTTAGTGTCATGTAATGAAAGTCCTTGACCACGCCTACAATTTCATAGAAACGATAAACAGGGGTGTCCCCTGGTGTAGTGTGTCTCACTTTCATACCTATTGGGTTTTCAACATCTAGTAACTCAACCGTCTTTTGGTTGACGACAATCGATAAAGAATCATTGAAATCCTTTGAGAACCCACGGCCCTGCGCTATTTCGAGGTTCATCGTTTCGATATAGCTGTCATCAATCGACATGGCATTTGCCGTTAAAGACTCTGTAGCACCTTGCGGCATAAATTGAATGCCGAAAAATTGATTAACTGGCAGAGAACTAGAAGCACCTACTTCCACAACGTCAGGTAACGAACGTATCTCTTCTACGAATGCATCATGTTGCTCATTAAGAACACCTACTCTTTCAATGGCCAGCACATTGGTTTTTTCATAGCCTAGGTCTTTATTTTTAATGTAATTCAGCTGTTTTTGTACAATCAGAGTCCCGGTGATTAGCACTATAGATATAGCAAACTGTAGTACGACCAACCCATTTCTCAACCAAGATGAGCTTTGATTGCTCATCAACTTACCTTTAAGCACTTTCACAGGACTAAAACCTGATAGAACGAAAGCCGGGTAACTTCCTGCCAATAAACCCACAACCACAGCAAAAACAAGAATAAGCGCTACTGACCATGAGTTAATATTAAGTGCTAACTGCTTGTCGGCTATATTGTTAAAATAAGGCAATGTGATGTATACGAGTCCTAATGCGACAATTGTGGCAATCAATGTCAGAATAACCGACTCCGTTAAAAACTGTCCAATCAGGTAAGATCTAGGCGAACCCATGGTTTTTCTTATGCCTACTTCTTTAGCCCGTTCAGTGGATCTGGCCGTAGATAGGTTCATAAAATTGATGCAGGCTATTAACAATATCAACACTGCTATGGATACAAACACATAAATATCGTTGATATCACCACCCGCTTTAAACTCTCCCTGATATTCTACCGGGTATAAGTGCAAATCCTCCAATGGAATAAGTGAGTAGTTGTAACCGTTGCCTGCAGCTGTATACTCTTCATAAGATGTATTCAAATTTTGCTCAATCTGAGGAGCAGCATATTTCTCTACCATTTGAGGAAACCTCGATTCCACTGCTGACGGATCACTTTTTTCGTTGAGTTCTACATAAATGTGTGTTGAAAAGCCTACAAAATTTTCATTTTGAAATATAAATGGCAGTCCTCTGAGAGAGCTTAAAAAATCAAATTCAAAATGAGAGTTTCTTGGCACATCTTCTACCACGCCTGTTACGGTAAATTCACCAAAATCCGTGTTGAGTACTTTACCAATAGGATCTTCGTTTCCGAAGTATTTGGTAACTGTTGATGCCGTCAGTACTATGCCTTGCGGGTCAGACAATGCTTTTTCAGGATCACCTTTGATCAAATTGAAACTAAACATTTCAAAGAATGTCGTGTCTGCAGCAATGAATCTGGTTTCTTCAAAGGCCTTTTCTTCACCTTGCTCATTTACATACCTTACCATCACTGGGTTGTTGGGACCACCACCAAAAATCCTCACGGCATTATTGATTTCCGGGAAGTCAGAACTCAGTACATCAGAATACGAATGAGGCGTAAAAGCATAATTGGTGACATGATCAGGGTACAAACGCTCTAAGACGAACTTGTAGATATTGTCACCATTCTTATGAAACTTGTCATATGACAGCTCATCTTCAATATGCATCATGATCATCAGACAGCTGGCAATACCAACTGAAAGACCAATGATGTTTATAGCACTATAAATTTTACTTTTGGTGAGATTCCTCAGCGAGATTTTGATGTAGTTGCGTAGCATGGTAATGATTGATTGGGTATCATAAGTTACTTATAAAGTAGTAAAAGGTTACAGGATTTAGACAGACAACCATTACAGACGCATAAACTTTCGCATCAGCGGCATATAAATAAAATAATAATCACGATTATTAGTATAAAAATTATATTTCAGATTAAATTGCACATTATGTTTGAAAATTTTCCTGAATGGTGGGAGGCTTTAGTGACTCTCGAAAAAATTTACTGGGGCATAGCCATACCCTTTACCATCTTTTTTGCAATTCAACTATTAGTCACATTTATTGGTGGAGACATTCCTGAAGACGGAGGAGCTGATTTTGATGTAGAAACTGACGATGGGGTACCTTTTCAATTCTTCACACTTAAAAACCTCATAAGCTTCTTCACAATTTTTGGATGGGCAGGTGTGGCATGTTTAGACTCCGGGTTAAGCAATACATTAAGCATTATTATTTCCTTAGCTGCCGGGCTAACAATGATGTTCATCATGTCATCACTATTTTACTTTTTGGGTAAAATTACAGAGTCTGGCACACTCAATCTTAAAAATGCAATAGGTGGAGTTGGGGAGGTGTATATGAATATTGAAGGCAATCGTGGTAACATTGGTAAAATTCAAATTCAGGTACAAGGTACATTACAAACCCTTGAGGCCATCACTGATGATCCAGATGACCTACGAACCGGTGCAGTTGTTTCTGTCAAAGAAGTAGTCAACAATAATTTATTAGTAGTTACAAAAAGTAAAATTTCATGAGTGTATACGTACTTCCTGGTATTGCTATAGCAGTACTATTTGTTTTTATAGTAATCATCACCTTTTTCAGGCGATATAAACGTTGTCCTTCTGATAGGATTTTAGTGGTGTATGGTAAAGTAGGTGGTGGATCTGCCAGGTGTATACACGGTGGTGCCGCATTCGTATGGCCGGTTTTTCAGGATTATGAATTTCTAGATCTTACCCCTTCTTCAATAGAGGTGATGTTGACAAATGCCTTAAGTAGGCAAAATATTAGGGTTGACGTGCCTTCGAGGTTTACAGTGGGTATATCAACAGAGCCCGGGATCATGAATAATGCTGCAGAACGTTTATTAGGTCTCTCGCAACAACATATACATGACCTGGCTAAAGACATTATTTTTGGTCAGTTAAGACTTGTTGTTGCCACGATGGATATTGAAGAAATCAATAGCAACAGAGATAAGTTCTTGGCCAACGTAGCATCAAATGTTGAAGCTGAGCTTAAGAAGATTGGTTTGAAGCTAATCAACGTAAACGTTACTGATATCAAGGATGAATCAGGCTACATTGAGGCCTTGGGTAAAGAAGCAGCTGCTAAGGCAATTAACGATGCTAAAAAATCAGTTGCTGAGAAAAATAGAGACGGTTCTATTGGAGAGGCTAATGCCATGCAAGATCAGCGGGTACAGGTTGCAGATGCCAATGCCAAAGCCGTTGAAGGTGAAAACACGGCTAAAGTAAAGGTCGCTAACTCAGATGCAGAAAGAAGAGAAAGAGAAGCTGAGGCCGAAAGACGTGCCGTTGCAGCTGAGAAAGTACAAACGGCAAAAGCATTAGAAGAGGCATATGCTTCAGAACAAACCGCTGAATCTGCACGTGCTGAAAGAGAACGTGCATCACAAATGGCAGATATTGTAGTTCCTGCTGAAATTGATAAGCAAAAGGTAGAGATCGATGCCGAAGCGATAGCTGAACAAACCAGAAGAAGAGCCCGTGGTGAAGCTGATGCGATTCTATTTAGAAAACAAGCCGAAGCACAAGGTATTTTTGAAGTATTAACAAAACAAGCGGAAGGTCTTAAGCAAATAGTGAATGCTGCTGGAGAGAACTCAAGAGACGCAGTGCTATTACTTATTGCAGACAAACTTCCTGAACTAGTAAGACTTCAGACTGAAGCCATTAAAAACATCAAAATTGATAAAATCACTGTCTGGGAAGGCGGAGGTCCTAAAGATGGGAATACTTCCACCGCTAATTTTATTTCTGGTCTTTATAAGTCAGTGCCTCCATTGCAGGAAATGTTCAACATGGCAGGACTTGACCTACCTGAATACCTAAAGGGTAAAAGTCCTGATGAAATCAAAGAAATGGCCGAGACTGTAAAAGAGAAGAAAACCAGCACTGCTGTAAAAAAGGTAGATAAGAGTGGCGAAAAGCCAGATGATAAGGAAGCAAAGTAATAAAAAAAGGCCTCAAATGAGGCCTTTTTTTATTTCAACATCTTCAATAATGTGGTCAGTTTTGTTTTGAGGTTTCTTCGATCAACGATGAAATCTAAGAAGCCATGGTCACGTACAAACTCGGCACTTTGAAAACCCTTAGGTAAGTCTTTACCGATTGTTTCTCTAATTACACGAGGCCCGGCAAATCCAATCAATGCTCCTGGTTCCGCTATGTTAAAGTCACCCAACATAGCATAAGAAGCAGTAACACCACCTGTTGTAGGATCGGTTAATAATGAGATGTAAGGAATCTTGGCCTCACTCAATAGCGCCAGTTTTGCAGAAGTTTTAGCCATCTGCATAAGAGAAAGTCCGGCTTCCATCATACGAGCTCCGCCTGATTTAGAAATCATTAAAAATGGCTGCTTATTTTTCAGTGCGTGATCAATAGCACGTGCTATCTTCTCTCCTACTACAGAACCCATCGATCCTCCAATAAAACCAAAATCCATACAAGCCACAGTAATAGAAATGCCATTCATTTTACCGTGAGCAGCTCGTACTGCGTCCTTCAATTCGGACTTTGCCTGAGTAGCCTTAATTCTATCCGGATAAGCCTTTGTATCAACAAACTTTAAAGGGTCTGCTGACTCCATTTCAGCATCAAGCTCTGTAAATTTATTATTGTCGAATAATATTTCGAAATACTCTCTTGAACCGATTCTTACATGATACCCATCATCCGGGCTTACATAAGAATTACTTTTCAACTCACGCGTATGTATAATCTTACCAGCAGGAGTTTTGTACCAGAGGCCATCCGGGGCCTCACGCTTTGCTTCTGTTGGTGTTTGTATTCCCTTATCTTTTCTTTTAAACCAGCTCATGCCTTTTCCTTTATATGGAATATTTAAAATCCATTTTTCTTGTAGTAGGCAAATATCTGCAGTAAACACCATCTTTCAAAAATTACCTCAAAGAATGTGATCCACTTGAATGAATCATTATCTTTGCAAACACTGAAAAACAGTCGCATTCGGGCTGAATTGCATTAACTTACTATAACAAAAACCAAGATATTTTATGTCAGGATCAGATTTTAAACCAGGTGTTCTAACGGGAGATGAGGTTCAAAAACTCTTCAAATTTGCAAAAGAAAAGCAATTTGCGCTCCCAGCCGTAAATGTTGTTGGAACCAACTCCGTAAACGCAGTAATGGAAACTGCCAGTAGTTTAAATGCCCCGGTAATCATTCAATTTTCGAATGGAGGCGCGGTGTTTTTTGCTGGAAAAGGTTTGAATAATGACAATCAACAGGCTGCTGTGGCAGGTGCTGTATCTGGTGCACATCATGTACACATGCTTGCTGAAAAATACGGGGCAAGAGTAATTTTGCACACCGACCATGCAGCTAAGAAACTCCTTCCTTGGATTGATGGTATGCTTGACGCGGGTGAAGAATTTTATAAAGTACATGGCAAGCCATTATACAGCTCACACATGATCGACCTCTCTGAAGAGCCGCTAGAAGAAAACATCGATATCTGTAAAAGATACCTGGAGCGCATGAGTAAAATTGACATGACTTTAGAAATTGAGCTTGGTGTAACTGGTGGTGAAGAAGATGGTGTAGACAATACTGATATAGATAGTTCAAAACTTTACACTCAGCCTGAAGAAGTGGCTTACGCCTATGAAGAACTGAAAAAAGTAAGTGACCGATTCACTGTGGCTGCTGCCTTTGGAAATGTACATGGTGTGTATAAGCCAGGTAACGTAAAGCTTACTCCAGTAATCCTTAAAAACTCTCAGGATTACATTCAGGAGAAATTCGGTACTGGTGAGAAGCCTGTAGATTTTGTATTTCATGGAGGCTCAGGTTCATCGACTGAAGAAATCAGAGAAGGAATTTCTTATGGTGTAATCAAAATGAATATTGATACAGACCAGCAATGGGCTTTCTGGAATGGAGTGAAAAACTACTACCAGTCAAATGAAGGCTACTTGCAAGAGCAAATAGGAAACCCTGAGGGTGACGATAAGCCAAATAAAAAGTTTTATGACCCACGTGCCTGGTTGAGAAAAGCAGAAGAGTCATTTAACGCCAGGTTAAAAATGGCATTTGAAGACCTTAATAATATCGATACACTTAAATAATCGATATGCTAAATCAAGAAAAGCTCAAGCTGGTCAAACCGGTTTGAGCTTTTTTATTGCCTGAAACGAGTACATAAAAAAAGGGAATGCAATATTGCATTCCCTTTTAAATTTCGTTTGAGCTTACTAGATTTTCTCTTTGATTCTAGCCGCTTTTCCTTGTCTACCTCTTAGGTAGTACAATCTTGCTCTTCTTACTTTACCTTTTCTCACTACATCGATTTTGTCGATACTTGGTGAAAGTAAAGGGAAAATTCTTTCGATACCAATGCCGTTAGATACCTTTCTTACTGTGAAGGTCTCGCCATTGCTGTTAGGGTTTTTTCTTTGGATTACAGTACCTTGGAATTGCTGGATTCTTTCTTTGTTTCCTTCAGTAATTCTCACGTGTACGTTAATTACATCACCAGCTGCAAATTCAGGGAAAGATGCTCTTCTCTCCTGACCTTCTGCTTCGATTGATTTGATAATGTCGTTCATGATTTCTTTATAGCTATTGTGTCTTTTTCTAAAATCGGACTGCAAATATAGAAATAATTTATTTCACGAACTAAACCTTATTGTAAATATTCCCTTAAGTCATTAATATTTTTTGTTTAATCTTTTTATATTTTATTTAAACATTATAAATGTTTCAGGGTTAGTAAGACTCATATAATTTAAATAGCAAAACATGGAAATCACAACCAATTCAAATTTAAAACTTCAAAAGTCATTCAAGAATGCCGATGTATATACGGTAGAAGATCAAGCTACGGCAGTTGTAAATGCCACAGGCACGTATATCACCATTGAAGAATTTAAAAACATCTTTAATTATATCGGATCAGTCGTTATTGATAATAAAATCACAAAGCTGGTTTTTGATAAGACAGCCCTAAATGTTTTCCATCAGCCATCTATGGAGTGGTATTTCGTAGACTGGAAAGAGAAAATGTTTGATGTTGGTCTTAAAACTCACAGGAAAATATTACCCCAAGACGAAGTATTTAAGCAAAGTGTAAAAATTGGAAGAGCACAAATCAATGCAAAATATCCAAATGGTAAATTTCATCAGATGGATATCCAGTATTATGATAACCTTGATGATGCCATAAACAATTAAAATGTCAAAGGAAGAAATAGAAGAGCTACTACTCAAGGCAGTCGAAAGGCTTCAACTGCTGGAAACGCGAAATCAAGACAAAGTGAAGTCTATGGAGGATCGAATCGAGTATCTTGAGGAAATGCTTAGTTCTCAAAAAAATATGTTAGCTGACTCGTTGCAGTATATTAGAGATTTAAAGGCAAAAAAAGAGAAGGTTTAGACCTTCTCTTTTTTGTTGTTAGGCACTGTAAAAGTAACAGTTGTCCCCATTCCTTCAGTACTGAATAAGTTAATTGTTCCCCCCATAGCTTGAATATTTTTCTTGCATAAATACAACCCAAGACCAGAGCCTTTTGATCGGCTGGAGCCTCTATAAAACATTCCAAAAACATCTTTTTGAATGTGCTCTGAAATACCTTTCCCGTTATCTGAAACCGATACCCGTAAGTGTTTATCAGATGTCCAAAATTTGACCTCAACTCGGTCGGCATCTCCTTTTCTAAAATGAACACAATTTTTAAGCAGGTTAAATAAGGTACTTTCAATGCGAAAAACATCTCCGTAAAAATTCACTTTAGTCTGATTTCTTAAATGAATATTGATTTTATCAAACTTTTCAATCGATTTCATATCTACTTTTAACCTCCTCCACAAATCCTCGAAATCCACTAATTCATGACGGTCTTCGTACACAATATTATTGCTATACCGCACCATCATATCCAATAAATTCTTCATATCGTGAGTTGAAGACTTTGCGAGATTTAAATAAAGGGTGATGTCTCCTGTGGGATCACTTTCTATTAAATTTAGTATACCTTCCAGGGTTGTTATGGGTGATTTCAAATCATGCGAAGCGCGATATACAATTTGATCTATTTCCTTGTTTCTCGTATTAAGCTCACCCATGGCCTGCTCGAGGTATTGGTTTTTCTGTGCTAGAGCCTCAACCGCAGCAGTTAATTCTTCATGCTGCGCTTCAAGCTCCTCATTTCGATCTGCTAAATCTTTCTCTCTTTCGGAGAGTAATTTTTGATATTCCTTTTGTTCTTCTGTCATCAGATAGATAACAGATTTGGTAAGAATTGTTCTAAGGAAACCTAGTCGTCCAGCAAACCTGGTCTACGTTTCTTGGTTCTTTTTACAGATTCATTAAAGCGCCACTCCTCTATTTTCTCATTATGGCCTGATAGCAATATTTCCGGTACCTTCAAACCTTCAAAGTCTGCTGGCCTTGTATAAACAGGCGGTGCCACCAACCCATCTTGAAAAGAGTCTGTAAGAGCAGATGTCTCATCAGACAAAACCCCCGGCAATAAACGGATCACAGCATCTGATACTACTGCGGCTGCTAATTCACCACCTGAAAGCACATAATCCCCGATGCTTATTTCTTTGGTAATGAGATTTTGCCTTACTCTCTCATCAACACCTTTATAATGGCCACAAAGTATGATAATATTCTTCTTCAGAGATAATTCGTTGGCCATGGTCTGATTAAAAGATTCTCCATCAGGGCTCATGTATATGATTTCATCGTACGAGCGAGCAGATTGTAAATCTCTAATACAGGCTGCTATAGGTTCAATCATCATGACCATACCGGCTCCTCCACCATAGGCATAGTCATCAATTTTTTTATGCTTATCTGTAGAATAAGGCCTTAAGTCATGTACAACTACCTCCACAAGTCCTTTTTTCTGTGCTCTTTTAAGTATAGAATCAGAAAAAGGCCCTTCTAACAGTTTCGGTAAGATGGTAATGATATCGATTCTCATGGCTCGAGGTATATTTCTAACAATCCTTCAGGAGCTTTTATTTCGATTTGCTTGTTTACATGATCAACACGGGAAATGATTTGATCATTAATAGGTATTAAGGCTTCCTTTCCTTTAATCTCTACCTCGAAAAGATCTTGTTGTGGGCCGGTTAGTACTGATTTTATCGAGCCCTCAATATTAGAGTTGAGGTCTACGATTTTATAACCTACCACCTGATGAAAATAAAATTGTCCCTCACCTAAATCAGGTAGTGAACCCAACGGAAGATATATAGCCAAAGACTTTAGTCGTTCCGCATCCTCTAGAGTATCGACCTCCTCAAATTTAATATTGGCCTTTTGGCCCTTTATTGAAATTGATTCAATAAAAAAAGGAACCAGTTTTTTGTTGATTTCAACAAAAACTGATTCCAATTCTGAGTATTCTTCGGGAAAGTCAACATCCAGAAAGATGGTGACTCCGCCATTCAAACCATGTTTCTTGATGACGTGACCAAGCTGGTAACATTCATCAATATCCATGATTTATTTTTTCTCTTCTTCTTTTGAATCCTCTCCCTCAGCAGGAGTTTCTTCTTTTGCTTCAGCCTTTGGCTCTTCTGCTTTTTCTTCAGCAGCTGGAGTCTCTTCCTTAGCTTCTTCTTTTGGCTCTTCAGCAACAGGAGCTTCTTCTTTTACTTCAGCAGTTGCCTCTTCGCTTGCTTCTGCTTCCACAGACTCTTCTTCTGCATTTTCAGCAGCTTCTGCAGCGGCAGCTTCGTCAGCTCTCTTCTTCAGTGCTTCCGCTCTCGCTTCTTTCACCTTAGTTTCTGCATCTTGTCTTTCTTTAGCAGACATAGCAGCTTCTTTAGCCAACCTATCTCTCTTAGCTTCAATCTTAGCATCTTTCTCTTTCAACCATGCGTCAAATTTCTTGTCTGCATCTTCCTGAGAAATTGCTCCTTTGTTCACACCAATCTGAAGGTGTTTCTTAAGCATGATACCTCTGTAAGAAAGCATTGCTCTTACTGTATCTGTAGGTTGTGCCCCTTTCATTACCCAATCAAACGCTTTCTGCTCATCTAAATCAACAGTTGCTGGATCAGTGTTAGGATTGTACCTACCAATTCTTTCAATGTACTTACCATCTCGTGGTGCTCTGGCGTCTGCTACGACTACATCGTACAATGCCAATCTTTTACGCCCTCTTCGGGCCAGTCTAATTTTTACTGCCATTTTTTGTTTTAAAGTTTTACGACTCTGTGGATCACGTCCACCGTCTAAAAGACTGCAAAGATAATGGATTTTTCTTTAATAGAAATATTTGCAATCAATATTTCATGCTCAAACTAACAAAATCACATAAATCATTGACACATAACCATATTCGTTTAAACGAATTAACAGTTTTTTTATTCTATTTATGTTAACTACATTTGTTTTCTCTTACGACTAAAATAAGCAAATGGACCGTTATTCCTATATTTCAAACGCACACAGCCACTATCTGGATGAATTATACGAATCATTCAAAGCAGACCCTTCTTCTGTAGATGATTCGTGGCAAAAGTTTTTTGAAGGCTTTGAGTTTTCTCTGCAAAAGTATGGAGAAGACGGACCTGCGCCAGATAGCGACTTATCCCCTAAGGAAACAAGGGTAAGAAATTTTATACACGCATATAGGTCCAGAGGTCATTTGAAGTCTGATACCAACCCTGTACGTCAACGTAGGGATCACAATGTAAAGTTGGCTATCGAAGATTTCGGATTAGAAGAGGCTGACCTGAAGGAGGAATTTGAAGTAGGTCAGGAAATTGGTCTAGGTAAGGCCTCGCTTAAGAAAATTAAAGAAACACTCGAGAGTATTTATCTCGGCCCCATTGGCTACGAATACATGCACTTACGGGATGGTGAAATACTTGACTGGTTTAAACAAAAATGTGAAAAGGAAGCCATAGACATCAACCCTCCTATAGAAACAAAGAGAAGGATTTTAGACAAGCTTAATGAAGCTGTAGTTTTTGAAAATTTCTTGCACACCAAATTTTTAGGTCAAAAACGATTTTCTCTAGAAGGTGGTGAAAATACTATTTCGGCTCTTGATACCATAATAAATAAGGCAGCAGAATTTGATGTAAAAGAAGTCGTGATTGGTATGGCCCATCGAGGCAGACTCAATGTGCTCGCCAACATCATGGGTAAAACCTATGAAGAAATATTTAATGAGTTTGAGGGAAATGCTGATCCTGATCTAACTATGGGAGATGGTGATGTTAAATACCATTTGGGTTATTCCAGCCGGATTAAGACCTCATCTAATAAGAACGTATATGTAAAATTGGCACCGAACCCATCACACCTTGAAGCCGTTGACCCGGTTGTATTAGGTTATACCAGAGGTCAGATTGATGATGAGTATGCGTGTGACGAAAAGAAAGCCATGTCGGTATTGATACATGGAGATGCCGCTGTAGCAGGTCAGGGTATTGTATATGAAATCGTTCAGATGTCTCAATTAGATGGCTATAAAACGGGGGGTACCATACACTTTGTTATAAATAACCAGGTTGGTTTTACGACAGATTATGATGACGCACGATCAAGTATTTACTGTACGGATATTGCAAAAATTATCGATGCTCCCGTATTGCACATCAATGGTGACGATGCAGAAGCTGTCGCATTTGGAGCTAACCTCGCGGTCGAGTACAATCAAAAATTTGGTAAGGATATTTTCATAGACTTACTATGTTACAGAAGACACGGCCATAATGAGAGTGATGAACCTAAGTTTACACAACCAAAGCTTTACAATCTCATAGCCAAGCATCCCAACCCAAGGGAGGTTTATGTAAAAAAACTTATAGAACGCGGAGATGTAGATGAAGCTAGCGCCAAAAAACTTGATAAGGAGTTTAGGAGTATGCTTCAAGACCGTTTAAATGAGGTGAAGCAACAGCCGCTACCTTATAAGCCTCAAAAAGTTGAAGAAGAGTGGGAGCAGCTCAGAAAATCGAAAAAAGAAGACTTTGAAAAATCACCTGACACCAGCATTAAACAAGGTGTGGTTGATACAGTTGCCAAAGCACTTACCACGCTTCCAGATGGCTTTAAACCATTAAAACAAATTGATAAACTCATCAAAGAGCGTAAGAATAACTTCTTCGAAAAGAAGGAACTCAATTGGGCTGATGCAGAATTGCTTGCCTATGGTTCATTGCTGACCGAAGGAAAAATTGTCAGAATGTCTGGCCAGGATGTAAAAAGAGGAACTTTCTCACATAGACACTCTTATCTTTTTGATGCAAATACCAATGAACCTTATTGTAACCTCGACCATATCGAGGGTAGTGATGGTAAATTCCATATATACAACTCGTTGCTTAGTGAGTTTGGTGTATTGGGCTTTGAGTATGGCTTCGCCATGGCCACTCCAAACGCTTTGGTTATTTGGGAGGCACAATTCGGAGACTTTGTTAATGGTGCCCAGGTGATGATCGATCAGTTTATCACCAGTGCCGAGTCTAAATGGCAACGAATGAACGGGCTGGTAATGCTATTACCACATGGCTATGAAGGTCAGGGCCCCGAGCACTCAAACGCAAGGCCAGAGCGCTTTTTACAACTTGCTGCAGAAGAAAATATTATTGCTTGTAACATTACAACACCGGCCAACTTCTTCCACATGTTAAGAAGACAATTGACATGGGATTTTAGAAAACCATGTGTTGTATTTTCTCCAAAATCGTTACTGCGACACCCTAAGGTGGTCTCGCCAGTAAAAGACGTTACAACCGGCAGCTTCCAGGAGGTGATAGGCGATAGCTACGTGACCAATAAATCTGTAAAGAAGGTGGTAATGTGTACAGGTAAAGTATACTACGACCTTTTAGAAAAACAACAGGAGGACAAAATAAAAGACGTTGCCTTGATAAGAATTGAGCAACTCCATCCTTTTCCGTTCAAACAACTTGATAAGGAATTGAAAAAATATAAGGATGCTAAGTTAGCCTGGGTACAAGAAGAGCCATCTAACATGGGTTACTGGACATTTATACTAAGAACCCTAACAGATAAAAACATTGAACTTGTGTCAAGAAAAGCGAGTGCCTCCCCTGCTACGGGATATGCCAAAGTGCATAAAGAAGAGCAAGCCAAAATTGTTGACCTAGCATTTAAGAAATAAGAAAATAAAGAAAACCTTAATATAATGAGCCAAGAAATCAAAGTTCCGGAAGTAGGTGAGTCAATTACCGAAGTAACTATTGCCAGTTGGGTGAAATCTGATGGTGATTATGTGGAACAAGACGAAATCATTGCTGAGTTAGAATCAGATAAAGCAACTTTCGAATTACCTGCGGAAGTCGCAGGTGTCCTCAAAATCAAAGCTGAAGAAGGGGATACCATTGATGTTGGCAGTGTAATCTGTGAAATAGATACTGAAGCCAAAGGCTCGTCATCAAGTAGTGATGACAAAAAAGATAAAAGCGAAGAAAAGGCTGAACAAAAGGAAAGTGATTCATCAAGTGGCACTGGAGAAGCAAAAAAAACCGGTGAAGTTATAGATATGAATGTTACTGAGCTTGGCGAATCGATCACTGAGGTTACACTTTCCAGCTGGTTAAAAGAAGATGGAGATTATGTAGAGTTAGACGAAACAATCGCAGAAATTGAATCTGACAAAGCTACATTTGAACTTCCTGCTGAAGCTAACGGAATTCTGAAAATAGAGGCTCAGGAGGGAGAGACATTAGAAATAGGTGCGCTTATTTGCAAGATTGAAGTAATGGAAGGTAAGCCGGCTGAAACTGAAAGTAGCTCGGATAAAAAATCATCGGAGTCTTCGTCTACAACTCAAACAAGTGATGACGAAACGTATGCCAGCGGTCATGCTTCACCAGCAGCCGCAAAAATTTTGAAGGAGAAAGGCATTGACCCTAATGACGTGAAAGGAACAGGCCGTGATGGCCGCATCACGAAAGAGGATGCTGAAAAAGCGAGTAAGTCTGAAAAGCCAGCTTCTAAAACGCAAGAATCATCTGACGATACTCAAGCAGCAACTCCTGCAAGTGGCTCAAGAAATGAGCGTAGAGAAAAGATGTCAAGCCTTCGTAAAACGATTTCGAAGCGTTTAGTTTCTGTTAAAAACGAAACGGCAATGCTCACCACTTTCAACGAGGTCAACATGAAGCCGATCATGGACCTCAGAAAAAAGTATAAGGAGCAATTTAAAGAGAAACATGGCGTTGGTTTAGGCTTTATGTCATTCTTCACTAAAGCTTGTTGCCAGGCGTTGCAAGAGTGGCCAGCAGTAAATGCTGCCATTGATGGCAATGAAATGATTTACCACGACTACTGCGATATTTCTATTGCGGTTTCTTCCCCAAAAGGATTGGTTGTACCTGTAATAAGAAATGCTGAAGATCTTGATTTCAAAGGCATAGAAAGTGAAGTTGTAAGGCTTGCCAAAAAGGCTCGTGATGGAAAACTTAGCATTGATGAGATGTCTGGCGGTACATTTACGATCACCAATGGTGGTGTATTTGGTTCTATGTTATCAACCCCTATTATAAATGCGCCTCAATCTGCGATTTTAGGCATGCACAATATCGTTGAAAGAGCTATTGTCGAAAATGGTGAAGTAGCGGTTAGGCCAGTGATGTATGTGGCCTTATCTTATGATCATAGAATCATCGATGGACGAGAGTCTGTGAGCTTCCTGGTAAGAGTAAAAGAGTTGTTGGAAGACCCTACTCGATTGATGCTAGGAGTATAGCATGCTACAAATTCTAAAATCTAACTTCTTACCTCTAAAATCTAATTAAAAATGAAATACGATGTAACCGTTATAGGCTCAGGCCCTGGAGGATATGTAGCTGCTATCAGATGCGCACAACTAGGCTTGAAAACCGCTATAATCGAAAAATACGACACCTTAGGAGGAACATGCCTCAACGTTGGATGTATCCCCTCAAAAGCCTTATTAGACTCAACCGAGCACTTTCACAATGCTGAGCATACTTTTAAAGAGCACGGGATTGACATCAATAAGCCAAAGGCTAATCTAAAACAAATGGTTGCCCGAAAGGCTCAAGTGGTGAAGGATAATGTAAACGGTATCGATTATTTGATGAAGAAGAACAAGATCGATGTACATCACGGGTTGGGCTCATTCGTAAGTAAAAACAAAATCAAAGTCACTTCTGCTAAAGGAGATGCGAAGGAAATCGAAACCGACAAGGTAATCATAGCTACTGGTTCTAAACCAGCTGATTTGCCTTTTGCTAAAATCGATAAGAAAAGAATTATCTCTAGTACAGAAGCTTTGGAGCTTAAAGAAATACCAAAGCATATGATCGTGATCGGTGGTGGCGTTATCGGTATGGAGTTGGGATCAGTGTATGCACGAATCGGATCTAAAGTGACAGTCGTGGAGTACATGGATAAGATCATTCCAACAATGGACAGCACCATGGGCAAAGAGCTTACCAAGGCCACCAAGAAGTTGGGCATTGATTTTAAAACCAGCCATAAGGTAACTTCTGTAGAAAGTAAAGGTAAAGAAGTAATTGTTAAGGCAGAAGATAAAAAAGGTAATGAGGTAGAAGTTAAAGGTGATTACTGCTTAGTCGCTATTGGTAGAAAGCCTTATACAGAAGGCTTAGGCCTTGATAACATTGGAATAAAGACGACTGATCGCGGTCAAATTGAGGTAGACGATCACCTCAAAACCAAAGTGGATAATGTATATGCTATTGGTGATGTTGTAAGAGGCGCAATGTTGGCTCATAAGGCTGAAGAAGAAGGTGTGCTTGTTGCTGAACAGATTGTAGGTCAAAAACCACATATTAATTACAGGTTGATACCAGGGGTTGTATATACATGGCCAGAGGTTGCAAGTGTTGGATATACTGAAGAAGAGCTTAAAGAGAAAGGCACTGAGTACAAAACAGGGTCTTTCCCTTACAAAGCATTAGGTAGAGCAAGAGCCAGTATGGACCTAGACGGTTTAGTGAAAATTTTAGCTGACAAAAAAACAGACGAAATACTAGGGGTTCATATCATCGGTGCAAGAGCTGCCGACATGATTGCCGCAGGGGTGACTGCCATGGAATACCGAGCATCTGCTGAAGATGTGGCTCGTATGTCCCATGCACACCCAACCTATATGGAGGCATTTAAAGAGGCTTGTTTAGCAGCCACTGAAAATCGCCCAATCCATATGTAAACTTCAAATTTCAAACGGCAAGCAATCGCTTGCCGTTTTCATTTACATATATTTACAGCATGAGTCTCACTATAATTCTGGTAATCATTACCTCGGCAATCAGTATCTATGCCTGGCAAAATCAAGCGCTTACGAGCAAATGGATATTTAACCCATACAGCGTAAATAAGTATAAGCAATATCATCGCTTTATCACTTCAGGCTTTCTACACGGCAGTTGGATTCACCTCATTTTCAATATGCTTGTATTATGGATGTTTGGCACTCAAGTCGAAGGTATATTCAGCGCCATTTATGGACCAATAATAGGTAAAGTAATTTTTGGTGCACTATACCTTTTGGGAATAATCGTATCAGATATACCTACATTCTTCAAACATAAGCATGCCGCATACTACAATGCGCTGGGTGCATCAGGTGGCGTTTCTTCGGTATTATTTAGCTCGATCTTATTTAACCCTAATCAAGAGCTCTGCTTATATGGGTTGATCTGTCTACCAGGTATTGTATGGGGTATCGCCTACATCGTTTATTCTTATTATATGGGCAAGCAGCAATCAGACAATATAAATCACGATGCGCATTTATTTGGAGGTCTCTTTGGCATTGTTTTTACAATCATCGTTTTTCCGGACGTAATTCCTTTTTTTATTGAGCAACTTGCAGATTTCAAATTATTCTAAGAAGTATTATTTTTAGTATATTACTCAATAAAAAGTGCGTAGTATACTAACCCTTTTAATGCTCATAATGCTCAGCGCATGCTCCAAAACAGAATCACCCAACTTTGAAGACAGACTTCATTCTAATAAGTTTATAAAGCAAGTAATTACTGACCCTAAGCATGAAGTTCAGATTATTTTTACGGAAATAAACAGAGACTCCCTCGGTAAACCAATATTCAATTCACATACCTTCCAACTTGACTCCAATAAGTATTTTTATCCCGCTAGCACGGTAAAAATGCCTGTTGCGATTCTGGCACTAGAAAAACTGCATGAGCTAGCCATATCAGGACTTGATAAACACACTACAATGCTCACGGATAGTGCATATTCGGGTCAGTCAGCAGCCTTAACAGACAGTACAAGCAAAAATGGCCTTCCCTCGATTGCTCATTATATTAAAAAGCTGTTTATTGTTAGTGATAATGATGCATACAATAGACTCTACGAATTCTTAGGCCAAAATTACATCAATGAAAAGCTTAGTGCTAAAGGCTATGAAAAAACACGAATAACACACCGTCTTTCAATATCCCTTACCAAAGAGGAAAACCTCGCCAATAATCCAATACGATTTATTAAGAATGATTCAGTGATATATTCTGAGCCACTGAGACATGACTTGGGAGTTTCTAAGGATGTTAACATAACTAAAGGCAAAGGATTTATTAAAAATGATTCATTAGTTCAAGAGCCATTTGATTTTAGTTATAAGAATTTCTTTCCACTTCATGAGCAGCAGCGTATGTTGAAAGCCATCTTCTTTCCTGAAAGTTTAATTGTAGAATCACAATTTAAGCTGTCAGAGGATGACTATAAATTTTTAAAAGAATGCATGAGTACTTTACCCGGTGACTCAGAATATCCAAGATATGATCGCAAAGAGTATTACGATGCCTATGTTAAATTTTTAATGTTTGGAGATGATAAAGAGCCAATTCCTAATCACATTAAAATCTATAATAAAATAGGCCAGGCTTATGGCTACATGACTGACAATGCATATATCGTAAATACAAATACTGGTGAAGAGTACATGCTCTCAGCAACTGTTCATGTAAACAACAATGAAATCTACAATGATGGTGTTTATGAGTATGATAGTATAGGTTATCGGTTTATGAGGGAACTGGGGAGATTACTCATTGCAACTGATTAGATCAAACGACCTGCGAAAACTTATTGAAAATTGCTTTCTGTTCGTTCCGCTTTCTCAAAATTGGGGAATTACTATTAAGAATAGTTTGATCAATTAGCATCTCATTTTCTTTATTAAACTCAGATACTTCTTCTTCTTTAAATGGCTCTCTGGAATTACTAAATGGTTTATAATTGTATTTTACCAGGATATCAGCTGCAACCCTATCAAATAAAACTAAATCTTGATCGCTTAAGTCAGTTAAGTATTTTTTAGAATTATTAGTAAGTATAGGTCTTGTTAAATTCGACCACATCTCACCTGCTTCTGCAGTGTGTTTTGATTCGTCCGATTTATAGTACTTTAAATATTCTGAGTTGTAAGGTATATCTAATTTGGAACTAATGAGTGTAACAACCTCCTCAGGGTGATGAATTAGGTCTTCATACTTTATGGTTAAAAATCGATCAGCAGGTATAACGTTTTTAATCGTATCCACTTTAATCTGATCAATTTGCCAATTATTTGCTAGTTGGTAGATATGCTTATCTCCTACTGGCGCATTTTTAAATGACAGTGCCACATCCCTGCCGTCACGCACTAAATGAATATAAATTGGGTCAAATCCAGTTTTTTCAAACTCCTCATAATAATTAAGATTAAAAGTGCTTTTACAGCACCAAAAAACTGCCTTTTCACTCTTTGCCTTTAACAAATAGACTGCCCTGAACACGTCAAGCAAAGTTTTAGATTGACACAAGTTGACGACATCTTCTAATTCAAACTCTATATCCCACGACACTGGATTAAGTCGTATCCATTCGATAACATCTTTGACTAAGTTGTGAAAGTTGCTTTTAACTGTCAGGTCTCCATAGTATTTAAGAAATGGGTAAAAATTCTTTAGAATGTGTGGAGGGTGTGGCGCAGATATTTCAGGAAACTGATTAAGAATTACTCTTAAGAGGTTAGTTCCGGATCTTTGAGTCCCTATTACCTGAATGAATTTATAAGCCATGCTAAAAAATAAATATTCCTAATAATGCAGAAGCAATCACCAGGTAAACAAAGTTGACTTTGTACTTAACAAGCAAAACAGCTGCAATAATAAAGATTGGAACTGCTACTTCGAGATAATCAATCTTGCTAAAGATAACCCATATCGAATACAGAATAAAGCTAATAACCATGGGTTTTATTCCATTCATTGCTTTTTGCCAAAAAATATTGTTCTTGACATGTTCAACCTTAGAGGACAATAAGATCATTAAAAGGGAAGATGGAGTAAAAATAAAAAAAGTTGCTATTGCTGCTCCCAACACTCCATTGAGTTTATAACCCACGAATGCCGCACTTATTAATATGGGACCAGGTGTAACTTGCCCAATGGCTATAGCATCCACAAATTCCTGAGTAGTAAGCCACTGTAAATTACCCACTAAAATATCTTCTAAAATAGGAATCATCACATACCCTCCACCAAAAAGCGTTAAGCTAACTTTTCCAAAAGTCAGGGCTAATTGTGTATTGAGATTATTGTTGTAGCCAATCCAAAACACTATTGGGATAACTATAAGTAAAATTACAAACAAAGGCTTTATTAGAGCGTATGAGTTTTTTGCTTGAGGCATAGCACGCTTTGATTCTTCTATGTTTGCTTCCAAGAGAAAAACTCCAACTAAACCCCCAATAAGCAGGCATATTACGAATGATAGATAACCGCTCCATACAACCTGCACGGCTAACCCAATAACCAGGATTATTATGTGTTTGTAAGTTAATATATGACCCTTACCTAATTTGTAGCTTACAGAAAGAATAATTGCCAAAATTACTGGTGTCACTCCTTTTAGTAATCCACTCACCGCGGGGATCTCTGCGTATATTAAATAGAAGTGTGTCAGAGCAACTACAAACACAAATGAAGGAAAGATCACTGCAACAAATGAAATAACTGCTCCCAACCAACCTCTTAAATAAAAACCAATGTAAGCGACTGTATTAACAGCCACAGGCCCTGGTAATAATGAAGCCAAAGTAAACCCTTCAAGTATTATAGCGTCATTAAGTAACCTCTTCTTATCTACTAGTTTTTCTTTCACCATGGCTACTAATGAGGAATATCCTCCAAATGACATTGAGCCAATAATTAAAAAAGTATATAGAAGATAGAATAAGGATGGTTCAGAATTACTTTTGCTCCTATTTTCTGATTGCATTTAGTTAAAAATTACTAACATATTCTGCCCGGTAAAATTGTTCACTCGTTTTAGCCATCCACAGAATATCCCCCTCAGTATTCGTTATCACTAAATATTTATTCATAGGGCTACTGAATAAAAATCTATCTTTCTGGTACTCATAAACGCTACCTTGCTTTGATGAGAATAATGAATCTGGTAAAACAATAGCATTGGTTTGTTCAAATTTATCTCCTGATTTTCTAAAAAAGACAGCTTTTGAACTTGGCCTACCTTTCTTATGACCATTATCGAAAAATAGATAGTCCCCATCTATACTGCGAGTAATTGTATGTTGCTTGTAGAAGTAATTTTGTTGATCTTCTATATCATCATTGCCATATTTCCACATCAACTCCCCTGTCTGACTATTAATTTTCCATATTTCATCAAAGTCCCTCCAGGATATCAGGTAATTACCATCATCATCTTCGTATAAAGCATTAGCGTGACCCCAGTCGTGCTTTTTATTTAAAATTGTCGAATCACTAAGTGGATCTAAAACCTGGTCTAATGACCAATACCAGAGCTTCTCGCCCTTTCGATTTAATTTTATTATACCATCAGTTATTATACTATCCTGACTTATTCCTCCTAATTCCGATAAATCAATTTCAATTTTTTCCTTGGTGAGTGCTACAATGTTACCTTCACTATCAACAATAACCTCATGGTGTAAGTATTTATCAAGTCCTTTTTCTCCGTATTTAAGATTCCATAGGGTATCGCCTGAGTATGACAATTCATGTATTTCATCGTTGTTATATAGGGCTATATAACTATTTTCATACCCACTAAATGGTCTGAAAATTGCAGTGTCACTTAACTGATACCAAACAATGTCGGCTGAACTATTGATCATCACCTGTGCCCCGGGAGCTACAGTCTTTCTTAATAATATGAATCCTTCGAATAAATCCTTATTTTCAATGACCATTTCGAATTTTGGTAGCGTTTCAGGAATATCTGTTAATTTTTCCCTTTTGACAGTACATGAAGCAATGAAAAGAAGTAATACTATGGTTAATTTATTCATTAATTTGAAGTTCTATAATCTAATATTTTATGAATTTTAGCTCGTTCAATAGAGTCTTTATTTTGTGCCTAATATCGGTATTTTTCAGCGTAACTATAGCTCAATGTCAAGTTAAACAAACCCAAGCTGAATACACAGTAATTATTTCCTTAGGACCGGATTGTCCGATATCACAAAAATATATGCATACAATAAAAAGCATTTATGAAACTTATAAAAGCCATGTTTACTTTTTAGGTTTGGTGCCACAAGTTTTTGACTCCACAGTGATCGATAAATTCGTTAAAGATTACAAAATCCCATTTGAGGTTAAGACAGATATTGAAAACCAGCTTATAAACCATTATAAATTAAGCGTAACGCCTGAGGTGCTATTGTTAAACACGAAAGATGAAGTTTTATATCGAGGGGCTATAGATAATTGGTTTTATGCATTGGGCAAAAACCGAAGAAACATAACCGAAACCTACCTAAAAGATGCTTTGTCACAATTGATGAACGGCCAGGAGCCGAAGTTGACTTCAACAAAACCAATTGGTTGTATCATCGAAAATTGAACAAATGAAAAAATTAATACTGTCAACATTCTGCTTATTACTCATGTCTAAATTTTCTGCCGGACAGGTTGTAGAATACTATACCGATATAGAACCAATTATTATTAAAAACTGTGCACCATGTCATAAAAAGAACGGTTATGGCCCATTTAGTTTGACCACATTTGACGAAGTTAAAAATAAAGGTAGGTTCATAAAGCATGTTACTGAGACCAAATATATGCCTCCATGGAAAGCCGATCCTGAATTTAGAACATTTAAGAACCAGAGAACGCTAACTGAAGATGAAATTCAAACAATAGCTCAATGGGTAGATGGTGGTATGAAAAAAGGTAAACGTAACAAACCTACTCTGGAAATTCCCAGCCTTAATACTTTAGGAGAACCAGATATGGTTCTTAAAATGAATAGCGCATACGAATTATCTGATGAAGCAATTGAAGATTTTAGATTCTTTCACTTACCAACAAACTTGGAAAAAACAACTTTTATTAAGGCAATTGAATTTGAGCCTGGAAATAAGCGCTATGTACATCATAGCAGAATAATGGCCGACACAACAAACAAAATGAGCGGCATCGATGGGTTAGCTGAAACAGACCCCAGAGTGCTAGAATTTCAAAAACATCCTTTAGCTGATGAGTTTTTATATGGCTGGGTGCCAGGTAACTTGCCCATATCCTATCCTGAAAGAACAGGAAAAAAACTTTATGCAAATACTGACTTAATATTAAACATTCACTACTCTCCTTCTTCGCTTCAAGCTCAAGACAATTCCAAAATCAAATTATACTTCGCGAAAGAAGAAATAGATCATGACATTAAAACCTTAGCTATTAGAGAAGGGGACATAAGCAATCAACCGTTTTACATAAAAGCCAATACAGTACCTACATTTTATGTGAGCTATAGGGTTGAAGAAGATATGCAGTTAGTGTCAATTCTACCACATATGCATTATTTGGGGAAAAATTTCAAGGCATTAGCATTATCCCCTGAAGGAGAAGCAATTCCATTAATAAAAATTGATCAATGGGATTTTAATTGGCAGAGTTCTTATTTCTTTGAAGAGCCATTATTTATCCCAAGAGGATCAACCATTTTAATTACAGCTGAATACGATAATACCTCTAACAACCCTGCAAACCCTAACTCCCCACCAATTGACGTAGGTTATGGTTGGAACTCAACCAGTGAAATGATGAATCTGGTGATGTATTATTATAATATTGATTAACCTCGAATGCTGTGAATAAAAAAAACAGGCATGGACAATGTCCATGCCTGTTCAAAGTTTATTTTATTAAACCGATTATGGACATAAATCCAAAGTGAGCGGGCCTTCAAGAGGCGAAGGAGTTTCACTAATAATCGTCTTACCCCAAGGAGCAGTCACCTGAAATGATACTTCAGAATCCCAATCACCACTTACATACTCAAAAGTGAGTGTGGAAGTTCCCGGTGGTACTACAATATCAACAGACCCAGTAGACCCACCATCAGTGGTATAGTCATCAAGTGTATAGTCAGTAGCAACGCCATCAACGATAACTCGCACTGCTGCACCATTCCAGCCATCACCATAGGAGTCCTGCATATCTAAAGTATATGTTCCAGGTGGGTCAGCAATCTCTGTTGCACAGACAACAGTCCAGGCTACAGAGCAGTTAGCCCCCGGCACTTCCGTACATACAGATGGTGACCATGCACTAAAAACTCTACCATCATCAGTTGTTAGCTCCCAACGAATTGAAAAGCTATCACCTGGCACAAAGCGATCTGTAGAATTTCTCTCAGGCTTGGCTGGGTTGTTAAATACATCAACTTCACCATTACCATTCTCATAATCAAATCGAGACCCAGTGTACAAAGCAAAAACATCTGCCTGACTAACTGAAAAACTTACATTTTCTCGATTACCACCCAAAGATCCGCCTTCTAATGTTAAATATAACTCTCCATCATCACCGCCATGTCCAGCAGTTTTTATATTTCCATCAGAATCTACATACTCTTCATTAAAGTAAACATAAACTTCAGCTCTAGTGACCGTGTTGGCACCTTCAATAGATACCCATTGAAACTCAAAGTCTATATCAGTGTTTGCATCCTGATATGTAAAATTATCTGCTGAACCTGAAGCTTTTTGACCGAAGCCATGTACCGCAGATTCCCATGTTGGGTTGTTCGTTTCCAAAAGCTCTTCGTCCTGACATGATACTATCACGAAAGACAAAAGGAGCAGTATACTAAATATTTTAAATAATTTTTTCATCTCTTATTCTTTTTAGAATTGAAATTTAACAACATCCCAGAATATAGCATCACTCGGACTATCATAAGTCACATTTGGTGTGTTCCCATTCAAGTTTAACTCCGTTTGTGCGTATGGTAACCTAAGGGCAAACTGTCTAGGTCTTTGTAAAGGTGTCTGCAAATCGCTAGGATATCCAGTTCTTCTGAAAGCGTTATATAATTCAAAACCATTGCCAAAATTGGCGTACCATGCTTGTTTCATTATATATTGCAATTTCTGACCCATTGAGCCTCCTGCAGGATACGCAGCCACTATATTTGCTATGTAAGTATCAGGGTCTGTATATGTTACAGGCCAATCATACTCTGTTCCCCATGCAGAAACATCAGCTACAGCATCTGGATCAGCCGAAGTACCAACTTCGAACACTTTGTCCATTTGAGCAGTAAGTGCCGCATCAAGTAATTCCTGATCAGTCATACCTGTGGTTACTCCCAGACGAACTTGTGCTTCTAACATGTAGAAGTATGTCATCCATGAGCTTATCATAGGAAATATACCATCACCAGCTCCTTTGTTGTCACCACCTTCTTCAGCTACATCATCAAATAAGCCAGCAGCAGGATACGCACCCACCGTAGTTCTAATCGGGTTATCATTTGGAATACCTGAAGGATCGCTTCTGTCTCTGCCAAAAAATCCTGCAATATAATCTTGTTGATCACTTGACATATCTTCCGCATCGACACCGTAGATTCTGTTAGTCATTACACTATTAGATACTAAATAACCATAGATGCAATCATCTCTTTGAGAACAAGGAATTGTTTGCTTATCAGTAGGGTCATCAGGATCTAAAACATCAGTAGTTTGTCTTTTAAAGTAGAAAGGAGTCCTAGGGTCTCTGTTTTCTAACATCTCAACCATCAATTGATGTCCAAAATAGGAATAACCTGCTTCACCTCCAGAGTATCCATCTTGATACATTGGGTGACGGTCATCAGGATTTTGAAGTCGTCCAAACCTAAATGTAAAGTCATCTGATGTGCTTAATATTAAATCTCCATCAGAAATTAATGAACCAATTTCAGTTGCATTACTTGAGTTTACAGTACTTGTTTGTAATAACAGACGCAGCCTTAAGGTTTTGGCCAATGTCACCCACTGATCAGTATCTCCCCCATATATAAGGTCACCCTCTACATCAACCGCACTAGATAGGGCAAAATTAGCTTCTGCATCTCTGGTAAGTTGTATCAGGTTTGCATAAACTTCCGCGTCATCAGTATAGACAGGAATTTTATTCCCTTCATCTCCATCAAATGCCTCAGCATAAGGAACATCTCCCCATAAATCTACCATAATACTGAAATAGTACGCCTTCAATACCTGGGCTACTCCTAAATAATGAGGGTTATTTCCAGACTCTGTCGCAGATTTGATAATTTTATCTAAATCTGCCAACGGGTTAGAATAAAGGAAATTCCACGTACCATTCCAAGACCCATTTGTCATATTGAAATCATCAAACGAGGTATTAATCGCCATAAACCCTTGTGTAGCATCATTTAAGTTACCTGCAAATGTCGAGTTTGCATTGAGCATAACATTTGTCAATAGCAGATTCAAAGCAGCATCGCTTGGATTATTTGGATCCGTATTTATATCTGTATCAAACAAATCACATGATGATACAGAGAATAACATTACAGCGGATATAAAAAATGCTGTAAGCTTTCTATTTAAATTTTTCATCTTTGACATCAATTAAAAGGTTAATGATAAGTTAACTCCGTATCTCTTTGTAGTAGGTGCAGTACCATACTCAAAGCCTTGCACATTAGAATCAGGAGTTTCACCTAAAACTTCAGGGTCTAAGTTCAACCCTTCTAACAAGTTAGGAGCGTTGTACCACAGGTTTCTACCCGAAATAGATATTGAAGCTGATCCAAATGGAGTTTTACTCAAGACAGATTTTGGTAATGAGTACCCTAAGCTTATTTCTCTTAGTCTAATTACTGTTCCATCATAAATGTTAACCTCATCCTGACCATACGCACCCCATCCATTGGAGAAGTGTGAGTCAAAGGCAGAAATACCAACTGTATTAGGTATTGTATTGTTATTTTCATCTAATAATGGCTCAAAAGTTTGTGTATTACCCAAAACTCCTGGCACTACTCTAAGTGCTTCTCTATCTTCAGAAATCTCAAGTTGACCTCTTAATAATAACGATGCAGCTGTGAAAGAATAAAAATCACCTCCCTGTCTCCAGTCAATCAAAGCTCTTAATGTTAAGCCTTTGAAAGAAAAACTGTTTGTCCAACCTAAAGTAAAGTCTGGGTTAGGATCACCAATTATATCAGAAGTAGGTAAAGCAAATGGCAAACCTGTTTGAGGGTCAATTAGCAAATTCCCTTGATCATCTCTCGCATTCTGCGATCCAAATATTTGTCCATAAGGAGCTCCATCTCTAAATATAGTCCCTAATGTACTACTTGGTCCACCTAGTAATACTTCACCAGATGGCCCCGCGTTTACTACCTCAGTTTCAAATTTGGTGAATGCAACGTAAGAGTTCCATGTAAAACCATTGCTCAATCTTACCGGAGTAACATCTAAACCAATTTCCCAACCAGCATTATTTAACTCTCCTAGGTTGACAACTTCTCTTGTATAGCCACTTGATCTAGGTAATTCAGAGAATAAAATTAGGTCAGTTGATGTTCTGTTAAAATAGGTTACGTCAACCCCAATCCTATTGTCAACAAATTGAGACTCAAAACCTACTTCATATTCTGTAGTGAATTCAGGCTTCAAATCAGGGTTACCTAAAGTATTTCCTAAAGAAGCTCTATTAATTGGCGCACCGCCAGAAGGCGTAAAAGGAGTTCCTATACCATAGACTACACCAGTATTGTATGGGTCTGCATCATTACCCACTTTAGCCCATGCAAGTCTTACTTTAGCAAAATTCCAGAAAGACGGTAAAGTCACGATTTCACTAATGATAGTAGACAAACTTGCTGAAGGATAGAAGTAACTGTTATTACCCTGCGGTAAAGTAGAAGACCAGTCATTTCTACCTGTTAGTGTTAAATAAGCAAAATCCTTATACCCAACAGTTACACTCGAATAAAGAGCATACAACCTCCTAAGGGAAGTTCTGTCATAATCAACAATTTGTGTTGAGGTTGCATCTGTTCTATAAAGGCCTTTATCATCAATTCCGTCCGAAATAATATTATTCCCCGTTACTCTTCTCCTTTTAAGCTCTCTCTCTTGAAGATTTAACCCAAACAACGCATTAATATTTAAATCAGAATTAATGTCCTTATTGATTGTAGCCGTGAAGTCATAATATTGCTCAATGAATGATAAATCCTCAGTCCAAACAAAACCATTTGGCCATTGTATACCTCCACTTCTTACAATACTTCTTCTACTATCATGGTAGGTGTTCATACCTCCACGTGCTAGAACAGTCAACCAATCAGTAATGTCGTAAGATGCAGTTAAGCTACCATAAGCTCTGTTTACATCACTTGTGTATAAATTGTACTTAGCAATCCATCTAGGATTATCTAATGCTCGATAAAACACATTTGAACCGTCCACAGGATTTTCAAAAGGTAATCCATTTAAATCGAAGTTTCTTGGAAGATAAAATAACCTTGCAAAGATAGATCCACCACCATTGAAATTACCACCTGCACCAGCAAAGTAGTCATTAAATGCACTACCTCCTGATTGAGGAGCTTGTTGGAAAGTATTTGAATAGTTGATCGTACCGGATAAAAATAATCCGTTATCGAGTTGTCCGTTACCACCAAAATTTATCGTAGTTCTTGTACTCTCGGCATTTGGTATATAAGATTCATTATCCATTCTTGAGAATCCACCATTTATGCTTGCTTTTTCAGATCCTGAAGAAATGCTTACCGCATGTTCAGTAACCACACCAGTGTCAAAAAATCCTCCAATGATGTCATTTGGTTTGATTTCATATGGAGCCGATACATCAGTTCCATTATAATCTTGAACAAATTCTGGGAATAGACCTGGAAATCTGTTATTGATTGGGTTTGGTGCTGTCCCTTCAGGATATGGTGCTCCATCAGGATATACACCGTAAGATTTAGTATAGTTCGTACCATACTGTGCATTTAGCCTATCCACATGATTAGGAAAAGGTGCTCCCCAGTTACCAATAAACCCTCCATTATATACTTGGTTTGACCCTTGAGTATAAACGTCTTGATAATCTGGTATCCCCGAAATCTCTTCGAAATTTACCGAACCATTATACGTGATCTCTAATCCTTTTCTTACCCCCTTTTTAGCAGCTTTAGTTGTAATCACAATTACACCGTTAGTTGCTCGTGACCCATAAAGTGCACTTGCTGCAGCTCCTTTTAATACTGAAATACTTTCTATATTGTTAGGGTCTAAATCAAACGCTCTATTGGAGAACACAGAGTTTTCATCTGCACCTGCTGAAGCATTTACAGAATTATCAAAAGGAATACCATCTACAATAAAAAGTGGTTGTGTATTGCCTGTAATAGAAGACATACCACGAATGTTGATTTTGGTACCCTGTCCAGGAGCTCCACCACCACCAGTAATATTCACACCTGGCATTTTACCTTGCATTGCTCTCAGAGGATCTGGCTCAGACTTTTGCTGCATTTGTTCCGCATCAACGGTAGCCACTGAGTACCCAAGAGCTTTTTTCTCTCTCTCAATACCCACTGCAGTTACAACAACCTCAGAAAGTTGCTGTACGTCAGAAGACATTTGTAAGTCAATTACTGACCTTGACCCAATTTCAACTTCCTCAGTCGCAAGACCAATAAAAGAGAATACAAGGGTACCGCCATCTGAGGGAACATTGAGTTTATAGTTACCATCAATATCGGTGACAGTACCATTAGTTGTTCCCTTCAGAATTACATTCACACCTGGTAAGGACGTCCCGTCTTCAACGGATGTTACCTTACCAGAAACGGTTCTTTCCTGTGCTATTGCAAAACTTACAATAAAGGAGAACCCGAAAAACAGTAATAGTTTTTTCATAGGTTGTTTTATTAGGTTAATAATAGTTTTCCCCCAGAATAGGGGATTAAAAGGCAAGATATATTGTTTTACGGTAAAAGCAAATATTATTTGCTTTTATATATATTCTTCAAGATTCTATACTGTTATAGAACATTTAAACCGAATTATTTATTATTTAAGATTACTTAGGTAGGTACTTAGTGAAAGTAAATCACTTTCATCTGAAAATGATATATTTTCTTTTTTAATGAAATTTTTGATTTCTTTTTGATTTGATTTCATTAAGCTCAAAACATCTTTTTTTCTAGAAATTTCATGAACTTCATTTTCATAAAACAGATAATAATTTCGATTTTTAATTATTTTATAATTTTTATTTCCCACATCAAGGGCAATATTGTAATCTGGCTTTTTAATTTTAACAGCATCATGAGCTAATAGTGATGGACTCCCTTCAGAAATTACCTCATAAAATCCTGATAACTCATTATTCAAAGCTCCTAGTTCATTGGTATTAATAAAATACCTATGAGCTAAATTAAAACTCAATACTTTCGAGCCATCAATCGCAAGAGTACGACCTTTATAGTCACATTGAATGTAATTATTCAGTACATGATATTTCATTTTTATTACCTCAATGGGAGCATTACCATTTAAAATCATAATACTACCTGGAAGTTTGTATTCTAACAAATAAGGATCTCCTTCGATATCACTTTGAACACCCGAACCATTGTAAAGAATATCACTAAGTCCTAAACCGCTATTAATTCTATTAAGAAACTCTTGTTTTTGCTCTGGTGTCTGTGTCTGACCAAAAAGGTAAGAACCATAGAATACACTTAGTAGTAATAGGATCGTAGTTTTCATTTAATAATTATTTACTTCAACATTTTTTTCAACAATATATGTCTTTCCAGTACTATCTTGTGCATTTAAGACAACATTATAATTACCATTTGAAGGAAAGATAATTGTTGGGGCAGGCAAATTAGAGGTTTTTTCTCTATTATTTTCAAAAAAGCCAAATCTCCATTCAAAGTTCTGCACACAAACAGAGGCATTGTTAAACTTCACCATTCCTTCAAAGTTTTGTGATACACGGAATGAATAGTCCACTTCTACTTGCTTAGTAGGTTCTGGCATAAAGTCATTTTGACAAGCAATTAATGTGATGATTATTAAAACGGAGACCAAACGTACCATAATTGAATATAGTACATTTTTACTCCAAAGTCCAGAAAATAAAAAAGCCCGTCACTTTTCGTGACGGGCTTTTTTGTGAAGTAATCAATTGCTATTCACCTGAAATAGAAACCGTTTTAGATGTGTTATCATCATCCAACTCAGCTTCCGCATCAGTACTGGTAACAGCAGTCAATGTTACAGTAACTGACTGATCCGATGTAAATGCTGATTCAGCTATTGATAGTGCAATTACTTTTTGTGAGGTTCCCTCAGTAAAAACTAAAGTCCCTTTGACATCAGTAGGTGTTGCATCTTCAACTCCTGCTGCTGCAGAAACAGAATATCCAACAACAATGTCGTCACTCCCGGCAGGATTCGTCAACTCTACATCAAATGTATATAGTCCTGATTCGCTAACACTATAACTTGTTGTATCTATCCACGCAACCTTAGAGTCGTCTACAAAAGTATACACTGTACTTTGCAAGGTATCTGACTCAACATATTCATCTGCCATAACCGGATCAACAGAGTTAATTGTTAAAATTAAATCCTCATTTACATCAACTTCTCCATCAGCATATATAACTATCTTCAATTCGGCTTTATCATCAGAAGTTAAAGTTAATGGGCTCTCATATCCTGCTACAACATCATACTGACTTGTTTCAATTGAGCCAGATATAGTATAATCTATTGTAACATCGCCATTCAGACCTCCACCTATCGTTAATGGAATTGTAAGTGTGTCATTAGAGATTGTTTCCGCATATGCCAATGAATCGCTAGAGAAGCTTACGTCTCTAGAGTCAATTTCAATAGGCATTGATCCACTGGCATCTCCTTTAACAACATTTAAGTTGAACATGCCTGGCATTGAAAAGTCAACAGTTACGTAAGCATCATTTCTCTGATTTTCAGTAATTGAAGCTCCAGATTCTATTGACCAGTTATAGTCAGCATCTTTCAGATTATTATTTAAGAAATATGATTCTGCATCACCTACATACGCTGAACCTGATCCGGAGATCATCAACGCATTACCGGGTGTATACTCTATAGCGTTGCCATCTTCTTCCTGGCAAGAGCTCATAGAGAATAATATTAAGCCCCCTAAAGCAAATGCTTTAAAAAGATATTTATTCATTAATAATTTCATATATGTATAAAATTTTTAGTCAAAATTTAATTAGCGTCCCACCACATGTTGGTAGTCATATTATTAAAGCCTACTGCTTCCAGGTTTTCAGTATTAGCTTCAGCTTCTACTGTTGGGTATAAAGCCCTTACTGGAATGTCACTTATAACAGCAGCTTCTGGTATAGGCAAGAAGCTATCATCAAAGCCTAATCTTCTGCTTTCTGCCCATGCTTCTAAGCCTTGTGTATACAATGCAACCCACTTTTCATATGCAATTGAAGACATACCATTGTATGGGTTAGCTGCTAAATAGCTTGCGGCATCAGACGAGGATAATCCCCAGTCCATCATTGAAGCTTCAACAGCATTATTATAGGCAGCTGCAGCGCCTGAACCTGCAATACTTCTTGCAGCTGCCTCTGCTCTGAAAAACTCAACTTCTGCATAAGTCATCAATTTTGCAGGGGCTGTTGCCTCTCTGATGTCATCTGCAGGACGAGAAGAAATAGATTTTAATTGGAATGAAGCTGCATCAGTTAATCCATAAGGAAGACCTACGATATCACCAAACTGATTTGGCTTAGCGTACTCAGCTAACCTTGGATCATTGTTATTTTCAAGGCTACTTACCAAAATCTCCGATACACAGAAGTCATCTCTTGTAATTGCATCAACAAAGAAAGGATTCGCAATCCTTTGATCTGCATCAAAAGTAAATTCTGCGCTTTCATCATTTGATGAAATTACGCCTAAGCTTGAGTTTAATGCTTCTGAAACAATAGTCGCAGCGGCACCTGAATTAGCATTAGACATTCTCATGCCTAGCTTCAGCTTGATGGAGTTAGCAAATTTACCCCATAGAGCCATATCACCTCCATAGATGATGTCTCCAGAGCCAAATCCAGCTTCTGCTGTATTAATTTGTCCTATAGCTGCATCTAATTCTGCAACTAACCCATTATAAATAGACTCTTGTCCATCATAAGCTGGGTTAGGGAATTCTTCTGGATTGAAAGCCTGAGAATAAGGAACATCTCCCCAAACATCAGTTACAATTTGAAGCGCCCAAACTCTCATAATAGCAATCTGAGCTAATCTGTTATTTCTAACGGCATCACTCAAACCTTCATTATTTTCAGTAATTGTTTTAGCTTCTTCAAGGTCTATCAGACCACCAGCATAAAATGATTGCCATGAAGCGTTAAAACTACTTGGTTGCTGATTGTATCTTGAATCTTCAGCATACTCATTTTGAGAAAAGTGCTGAACCATCAGCATACCAAACTCAAAGTTCATTGCTCTACCCCACATTCTATCAGCAAGTGCGAACTGAGCCTGCGTGAATAAATTTTCAGCAGGAACCGCAGTTGGCTGATTGGGGTCTGTATTTATCTCTTCAAAATCATCTGTACAAGCTGTCACAAAAAGTAACAACAATAGTGATGAAATTATTTTATTAATATTTCTCATTCTTTACAGTTTTTAAAGTTTAAAGCTAAGGTTGAAACCGTATGATCTTGTTGTAGGTACCTGAGCATTTTCAAGTCCCTGAACGTTACCAGTACCTGTCACAGCCTGAGGATCTAAATAAGGCACCTCGCTATATAGTAAGCCTAAGTTTCTTCCAACAAAAGCAACATTTACATCTCTGAAAGGCAGGTTGCCCAACATGGTTTGAGGTAATGTATAGCCTAATCTCACTTCTCTAAGCTTAATAAAGCTAGCATCATAAACATTAGGTGCAGCAACACTCCAAATAGATTGGTAATAAACCTGAGGATCTACAGCCACATCATTAGGTGTAGTCGTTGCATTTCCGTTTTCATCAGCTTTAACGCCATTGATGATCATTCCTTCTTCCCTGATATTTCCTTCAGCTGTTTTTGGCAACATACCTGAGTAAGCAGCCCACTGAAGTGACGTTGAGTGAATAACTCCACCGCTTTGGAAATCTATCAAAGCACTAGCTGTGATGCCTTTGTAACTGAATACGTTTCTAACTCCACCTGTGAAGTCTGCTACTGCAGAACCTAAGTACTGTCTGTTTGCTTCAACTAAAGGAATACCATCTGATCCTACTATGATCTCACCATTCTCATTTCTTTGGAAATCCTGACCAAATAGAGCCATGTACGGCTGACCTTTTTCAAGTCTAACATCTGCAGCCCATGTACTACCTAAAATAATGTTATTTACACCAGGTGCTAACTCAACAACCTCATTGTTATATGTTGCGAAATTAACATTTACATCCCAAGAGAAATCTCCTGACTGAATGGGTGTACCTCTTAAGGCTAACTCTATACCGCTATTCTTCATAGAACCAGCATTTACAATTCTTGATGTATAACCAGTTGTTGCAGAAGAAGCAACGGCAAAAATTTGTTCTTCAGTGGTTCTATCGTAGTATGCCACTTCAAATCCAACTCTGTTTTGAAGGAAGTTCATTTCTAAACCAACTTCAAATTCTTTTGTCAACTCATTAACCAGATTTGGATTGTTTCTTGAGTTAGGCACTGCATATCTTGGATTGCTACCAAAGTTAGGTGCTTGTGGCGCATAAACATTATACAATTGGTATGGATCAGCATCATTACCCGCATGACCATAACCTAATCTTAACTTACCAAATGAAAGTATATCACTGTTTTGTAAAGCACCTAATTCTGTGAACACAAAACTAGTAGTAACTGCTGGGTAGAAGTATGAGTTTGACTCAGTAGGTAATGTTGATGACCAGTCATTTCTCATGGTGAAGTCAACAAATACCGTTGAGTATAATCCAACTGATGCAGAAGCAAAGATACTGTTAATCTCTTTTTCGTTTACATCAGTAGTTACCGTAGGGTTACCTAATCCGTTACCAATGTTAAAGAAACCATCTAGTGCTAAACCACCGTTAGTGCTGGCTGTTACTCTTTTTCTTTCCTGGCTCATAAGGTTACCTCCAACAATCGCATCAACTGAAATGAAATCGTTGATTTGTTTGTTGTACATCAACTTTGCCTCATAGTTAGTCTCTGTAAATGTTCTGGTTGTCTCAGAATAAAAAGACTGATCAACACCTCCATTAGGAATACCTTCTCTTGACTGGAATGTAAATCCGTCAGTCATCGCTCTTGCAGAGACACTCAGGCCTTCAGCTAATTCATAATTAGCTGCTATGTTACCGTAAAATCTATCTCTAGTATCTTCCTGTAAAAACTCATTTCTTACCCAGTAAGGGTTATCAAAGAAATATGGTGCCGGATCCCAAGAAGAAAACTCTCCATTAGCATCTGTTGATAATCCAGTTGCATTCCAGGTATACTGAGTCCCATCTTGCCACTTGTAGTTCTCCAATCGAGTAACGTCAAGTTGTGTCTGCCACCATTGTGTGAATCCTTGCATTGGGTTACTGTTAGAGTAACCAGTAGCATTTCTACCATTGGCAGATGACTTCACTAAGTTACCAGTACCTGATACTGTTAACCTATCAGAAAGGTCATATGAAGCATTAATACTGAAAGTATTTCTTCCTAACTCAGAATTAGGCATTGTACCTGATTGATCCAGGTTAGTATAACCTAATCTGAAAGTACCGTTTTCATTTCCACCGCTAAATGCGATTGAGTTTTGTAATGTCACACCTGTTTCGAAAAATTCAGAGTAGTCATTAGCAGGTGCAACCCATGGTCTTGTTTCACCATAATTAGGTGACTGTGGATCCCATGAATCCCAGTGTCTCACCATCATATTAGGGTCATACTTAGGTCCCCATGCACCATCTTTAGAATATACCGGTGCATATTGAGTTTCACCATTAAATGTGAACTCATTGAAACCTGATGGAGTAGCAAGTGTTGCACCACCACCATACTTATCCTGATGCTCGATTAAGTTTTGAGCTTTGTCAAATGTTACCCTTGAATTGAACTCAATACCAACACCTTTAGATTTTTTTCCAGACTTGGTAGTGATAAGAATTACACCATTAGCTCCTCTAGCACCATATAATGCTGTTGCAGCCGCACCTTTAAGTACAGACATTGAAGCAATATCTTCCGGGTTAATATCAGAAGCAGCGTTACCATAGTCGTAAGAACCACCTCCAAAACCAGAAAGCTGGCTTGAACTGGCATAGTTATCATTATTAATTGGCATTCCGTCCACTACGAAAAGCGGTTGATTCTCTCCTAAGAAAGAACTTGAACCTCTTACCGTAATTCTTGAAGAACCGCCAAGTGAACCACTTGTTCCTTGAATCTGAACACCTGCTACCTGTCCTTGTAGTGCATTTACCACATTAGGCTCAGATGCTTGTGCAAGTTCTTCTGTATTTACTTCCTGAACTGAATATCCAATGGCTTTCTTTTCTCGAGAAACCCCTAGAGCAGTTACGACAACTTCGTTAAGCTGTTGTATATCTGAAGACATCTGAAGATCTATTACAGATCTTGATCCTATCTCTACTTCGGTAGTTTCTAATCCTACGAAAGAAAAGACTAAAACACCTCCTGAAGAGGGTACGCTAAGCTTGTAATTACCATCTACATCCGTAACGGTTCCAGTAGAGGTACCTTTTAAAATTACGTTTACACCAGGCAAAGTAGACCCATCATCAGCTGATGTTACTTTACCTGAAACTGTTCTCTCCTGTGCCCACACAACTGCGGTCATTAGAAAGAAACTAGTTACTAGTAATAGTTTCCTCATAAGTTTTTTGGTTTTGTTTAATTGATTAAAGTTTAAAAAATACCCCAAATTGGGGTATACATTGGCCTCGAAACTAAGAATTAGGCCGCGGAATGTCAAAAATTATGAGATTGATCTTAAGAAATGTGTCCTATCTCCTTTTAGTGGACTATTCTTTGTACAAACGGCAACAAAACCATGAGTAATAGCGATATTTATAAACAAAAAAAGCCTGAACTCACGTTCAGGCTTCCTTATAATGTGCTAATTTTACTTATGCTTTAGCGGTATTTTCAACTGCTACATAAGATCTGTTTTTTCTTCCTTTTTTGAAGCTCACAACTCCATCAGTTAGTGCAAACAAAGTATGATCTTTTCCCATACCCACGTTTTCACCTGGGTGGTGCTTAGTTCCTCTTTGTCTAACTATGATGTTTCCTGCTATGGCTTCTTGTCCGCCAAAGATTTTAACTCCAAGTCGCTTACTTTCCGACTCTCTTCCGTTCCGCGAACTACCTGCTCCTTTTTTGTGTGCCATGTTGCTCTATTATTTTTTAATGCCTTCGATTAAAACTTTTGTAAATTCTTGACGGTGACCATTCTTCACCTTGTAGCCTTTTCTTCTTTTCTTTTTGAAGACCACTACCTTGTCACCTTTTACATGTCCAAGAATTTTTCCTGAAACTTTAGCACCCTTCACTAATGGGGCACCTACTTCGACTTTACCATCGTTATCTACTAACAACACTTTGTCGAATTCTACGGCAGCGCCTTCTTCGCCCTCCATCTTAGGAGCGTAGACGAATTGGTCTTGCGTTACTTTGAACTGCTTACCGGCTATGTCAACTATTGCGTACATGTTTTACTTTATTTTAAAAAATGGATTGCAAAGATACCCTTAATTATAAAAACATCAAATAGTTGAGACAAAATTTAAGCATGTTATATAGTGTCCTATTTGGCAATGGCCTTAACCTAACCAGCAAGCATTTGCGCTTGCATTGCTTGCTTACTTTGCTTGACTTGCTTGATTATTTTTGCAATATTGTAAAAACTATTAAATCAATGATTTGATTACATGAAAATCAATGTCCCGGAAAAATATGCTGATCTTTATATCAAGGCTCTGGCCGAGCGTAAAAAAATGCTTGAGGCTAAGATTGAGGACTTCAAAAATGAGATCGAAGAGATTGATAGTCACATGAGTGCGCTTACCAGTATGCCAATTTTTAATGAAGGAGCGAGTGTATATACAGTGAAATGGGAAACCAAAGGATATCGCAACGAATGGCCCTGGACTAAGAAAATCTCCTATTTTGAAGAGTTTAGAGGGAAGTTAATGACTTCAACTGATGTTGTTGAGTTTATTATGGACAAAGAAAAGGAATTAGACAGATCGAAAGTGAGAAGCTCCGTTTCCGCAGCGTTATCAAATCGCCTTAAAAATAAATCATACACTAAATTTGTTGACCCCGTTTCTCAAACCACTTATTACGGTCCTACAGATTGGTTTGCAAACGCAAAGGAACCTCACGTAGATTATCTACCTAATGAGTTGAAGGAAAGGCTATTAAATAAATAAATTTAGTTGATGTAAGAAACTCCCCCATTTTATCCACTAGTAACCCACACATTTTGCTTGACCTTGTGGAAAACTTTTTATTTTTTTTCAGAACGGGCTTTTTGGCATCATAGAGGCTAAGTGATAATTTGTAAATACCACTTATTTATCTGTATATCAGTATTTTAACTGTTTTTACAAACCTAGTAAAACCACATTTCTCCGACTTTGATTTTATGTCAGCTTTATTAATATTTGTATGACCTATTGGCTACAATTCTGTGGTCGATACTCCTAAAAGAACTCTTGTAACTTTTAGGCCAAAATTCAACAAAAATTAAAAGGGGGCATTGCTGCTTTATTTATTGCTTGCCCCTGCGTGTTTCAAAATATTAAAAACCTGACGAAGATGAGTGATCAAGTTACTGTAGCAGATGAACCAATCTTAGAGGAAAACGAAAATCGTTTTGTGCTTTTCCCTATTAAGCATGACGATATTTGGGAATATTATAAGAAAGCTGAAGCCAGCTTCTGGACAGCTGAGGAAATAGATCTTGGTCAGGATCTTAAAGACTGGGAAAATTTAAATGACGGAGAGCGTCACTTTATCTCTCACGTATTAGCATTTTTTGCTGCCAGCGATGGTATTGTTAATGAAAACCTCGCAGAGCATTTTGTGTCCGAGGTACAGTATACAGAAGCTAAATTCTTTTATGGCTTTCAAATTGCAATGGAAAATATCCATTCAGAAACCTATTCATTGCTTATTGATACTTATGTAAAAGATCCGAAAGAAAAGGATAAGCTTTTTAATGCCATTGAAACCATGGACTGTGTGAAGAAAAAAGCAGACTGGGCATTACGTTGGATCGATGAAGGCAACTTCCAGGAAAGGCTTATTGCTTTTGCCGCAGTTGAAGGTATCTTTTTCTCAGGTAGTTTTTGTTCAATCTTCTGGTTGAAGAAAAGAGGATTGATGCCAGGTCTGAGTTTCTCTAATGAGTTGATCTCAAGGGATGAAGGCCTACATTGTGATTTTGCTTGTTTGCTTTATAATAATCATATAAACAACAAACTCCCTGAAAACACAATTATTGAAATAATTAAAGATGCTGTTACTATTGAAAAAGAATTTGTAACAGATGCACTTCCTGTTAACCTTATTGGTATGAACGCTGATTTGATGTGTCAATACATCGAGTTCGTAGCTGATAGATTACTCAATGAGTTAGTAGGTAAAAAAATATACGGTGCTTCCAACCCATTTGATTTCATGGAAATGATATCACTGCAAGGGAAGACCAATTTCTTCGAAAAACGAGTTGGAGACTATCAAAAAGCCGGTGTAATGAAAAACAGTGGTGATGAAGACTCTCCTAAATTCTCGTTAGACGAAGACTTTTAGATCATTTTTTAAACTTATTACTACAATCTCCAAACCCCCATGTTATGTTAGTATTAAAAAGAGACGGAAGACGGGAGTCCGTTAAATTCGATAAAGTAACTGCCCGAATAGAAAAGCTATGTTATGGCCTTGATACCAATTATATCGAGCCAATAGACATCGCTAAAAAAGTAATTGATGGTATCTATGATGGAGTTACCACAGTGGAGTTAGATAATCTTGCTGCCGAAACAGCTGCATCGCTAACAACCAAGCACCCTGATTTCGCCAAATTGGCTGCCAGGATAGCTATTTCAAACCTTCACAAAGTAACAAGTAAGTCTTTCTCAAATACGATGAAAAGACTTTATACGTATGTTGATCCTAAAACTGGAGAGAACGCACCGCTCATTTCGAAAGAGGTATATGGGGTAATTAAGAAAAATGCGGCACTTCTCGATTCATCGATTATTTATGATCGTGATTTCAGCTATGATTACTTTGGGTTTAAGACTTTGGAGAGGTCGTATTTAATGAAAATTGATGGCAAAATTGCTGAACGTCCTCAACACATGCTTATGCGTGTGGCAGTAGGGATTCACCAAGATGATATGAAGGCGGCCATTGAAACATATAATTTATTAAGTGAAAAGTGGTTTACTCACGCGACTCCTACATTATTCAATGCAGGAACACCTAAACCACAGCTTTCTTCTTGTTTCCTACTTACCATGCAAGATGATAGCATCGATGGTATTTATGATACATTAAAACAATGTGCAAAAATTTCACAATCAGCAGGTGGAATTGGCCTGAGTATACATAATGTAAGAGCCACTGGCTCATACATTAAAGGTACAGGTGGAGTTTCTAATGGTATTGTACCCATGCTTAGAAACTTTGACATGACGGCCAGATATGTGGATCAAGGGGGAGGAAAAAGAAAAGGAAGCTTTGCTATTTACTTAGAACCCTGGCATGCAGATATTTTCGACTTCCTTGACTTAAAGAAAAACCACGGTAAAGAAGAATTAAGAGCAAGAGATTTATTCTATGCGCTTTGGATCTCAGATTTATTCATGAAAAGAGTGGAGGACAACGAAATGTGGTCTCTTTTCTGTCCGAATGAGTGTCCTGGCCTTGCTGATGCTTATGGCGAGGACTTCGAGCGTTTATACCTGAAGTATGAGAAAGAAGAGAAATACAGAAAGCAGGTAAAAGCACAGGATTTATGGTTTGAGGTACTTGAAGCTCAAATTGAGACTGGTACTCCTTACATGTTATACAAGGACGCAGCTAACAAGAAATCCAATCAGAAAAACTTAGGTACGATCAAATCAAGTAACTTATGCACTGAAATCATGGAGTATACATCTCCTGATGAAGTAGCTGTATGTAACCTGGCTTCGATTGCATTACCAATGTTTGTGACTGAAGAAGGCGTATTTGATCACCAAAGGTTATACGAAATCACTAAAGTGATTACAAAGAACCTAAACAAGGTAATTGATATCAATTATTACCCGGTTGAGGAAGCTAAGAAGTCGAATATGAGACATCGACCAATTGGTATTGGTGTACAAGGCTTGGCTGATACTTTCTTAATGCTGAAAATGCCATTTGAGTCGGAAGAAGCCAGAGGACTTAACAAACATATTCATGAGACCATCTACTTTGCTGCTATGGAAGCTTCTATGGAGCTGGCCACTACAGATGGCCCTTATGAGACATTTAAAGGATCACCTGTTTCGAAAGGTATTTTCCAATTTGATATGTGGGGTGTTACTCCTGATTCTGGAAGATGGGATTGGGATAAGTTGAAAAAAGCGGTTAAGAAGAATGGTGTAAGGAACTCATTGTTAGTAGCTCCAATGCCAACTGCTTCAACTTCTCAAATACTTGGAAACAATGAGTGTTTTGAGCCTTATACTTCAAATATTTATACAAGAAGAACACTTTCTGGTGAATTTATCATCGCTAATAAGCATTTGATGAAAGATCTAATTGCTTTAGGTCTTTGGGATGCCAGTATGAAAAACAGATTGATTGAGTCTAATGGCTCAGTTCAAAATATACCTGAGATACCTCAACACATTAAAGATCTTTATAAGACCGTGTGGGAGATCTCTCAAAAGGCAATCATAGATATGGCTGCTGACAGAGGTGCTTATATCTGTCAAAGTCAGAGTATGAATGTACATATCCAGAATCCAAACTTTGGTAAGCTTACTTCGATGCACTTCTACGCATGGAAGAAAGGTCTGAAGACGGGTATGTATTACTTAAGGTCTAAAGCTGCTACTTCTGCTATTCAATTCACAGTTGAAAAGTCTGCCAAAACTCAACCAGCTGATGAAAAAGTAAGTGCTGAAGATCAGAATAGAGCGGATATGGCCTGTTCATTGGATAATCCTGACTCATGCGAAGCATGTGGCAGTTAATCCGTGACGAATTGACTCTTTTGGAGTCGTTTGTCAGGATAAGTTAAGTTAATATCTAGTTGGTTTTAATGAAAAAGCCCCGAGTCTAAATAGACCGGGGCTTTTTCGTTTTTCAATTTTAAGTTATCTTGAAGTATGATAGCTTTACTTAGTTTGTTATTACATATGGTATCTTCTGCACAGGGTGCTGCAGTTACTCAAGTTGCTGTAAAGGAACAAAACCAGAGCTATTGGTTTGAGGTAACTGTAAAAAGCCCTGACGAAGGGTGCGAGCAGTATGCTGACTGGTGGGAAATTATTGATGAAACAGGTGAATTGCTATACAGGCGAATCCTCATGCATAGCCACATCAATGAACAGCCCTTTACACGCTCTGGAGGGCCTTTGAAAATAAGCCCAGACAAAATAATTATCATCAGAGCTCATATGAATAACCTGGGTTACGGTGAAAAAGTGATGAAAGGGACTGTAAAGGATGGATTTAAATCCGCTACGCTTTCTGAAGCATTCGCGAAATCTCTGGAAAAAACAGAGCCGTTACCCGTTGGATGTAGGTTTTAATTCCTCAGCAACCTTATTTAACTCATTCAAGATATTTTGCTTTTTACCTTCCATTTGAACCTGCAACGGAGGAGCAATCCGATCGCCACAATCAGTCATAGCACATCTCTCACATGTAGTATTCACCACCTTCACTTTGATAGAAGGGTCATTTAGGAACTTGATACGTTTTCTTAAACTGTCATCAATATAACAACCTATGGTCACGCTCATACTTTCCGCGCTATTACTCACATTAGGGAAAGCAATTGTCAAACACAGGTATTCATCTTTTGTGCCGTGATATCGAGATATTTGAGCATCAGCAATTATATCGCTACTGCCATTTATCTGATGCTGACTGCGTAGCTCCTTTATCAAGCCGATGGAAATCCATCTTCTACAATAATGTTCATTCAAGAAATTAGCATGAGGATTATGTTTTTTTGATAGATGAAGCTCCTTAGTAAGCTCATAAGAACTAAAATCATCGGTCCCTAAAAACCTTAAGAAAAAGAGGTTCTTGATACCCGAATATTTAGGAAGAATATTGGTAAGTCGTTGCACCAGCATCTCTGGCGTTGCTTTGTACTTTGTTAAAAAGTCGAGAAGTTTGACTCCTTCCCAAGTATCAAGCTGAGCAAAAGATTTGACATCTGCGACTACCTCTTTTTCAGGTAACAGCAATGCTGCAGCAAAATAAGAAGCTTTATAATTATTGAGTACTGTTTCAAAATTATAGTCTTGCTGAGGGGGGGTTTCTTTTGGTCGATCTTTAAGTTTTAAGCATGTAAATCCAATTTCTCTTGCAATCAAAAATCTTTCTTGCGCCTCTGTCAATCCTTTATTAAGTAAGAACATTTTCTTTTCTATCAGAGTTAGCGATCGGACATGCCTAAGGGCTTCATTACCATTTAAGCTTTCTGTATCAATTTCTAAATCACTCTCAGCTTCCAATAAACTTCGAAGCGTGGCAGTACTGATGATTGTTGAATCTATTTTATGCTTGGTTCTAAACTTTGCCGTGCTGTCTTCTATCTCACCAAAATAGTTGTCATGCATTTCCTGATAAGAGCGCAAAGCAGCATGGTTAAATTGCTCTTGTCTCATTTCATACTGCTGAGAAATAACCTGAATAGCATTTATAAATGAGTTAATTTTTTCAGGAGCAACAGTGATTAGTTCAATTACCTTTTGAGGATCCAGGCCAAAAGTGTCTAATGGAAATTCCTTAAAAAAATTTGAGTTTAATAAGTTGATTACCGGTTGTAACTTTTTAGACACCTTTAGAGAGACCAGCTCATCATAAGTAACACCAAAGGCTTCAGCCAATTGCATGATCTTATCTCCCTTCGGATATTTTTTTCCTTTTTCAATTTCACTTAAATAAGAAATTGACAATCCGGTTTTTTCTGACAGCTCTTGAAATGAAAGGCCTCTTGACAGCCTTAAATCCCTGATTTTAAGACCGAATATGTGTTTGATGGAGAAATTTTCACTGATCATAGGATCAAATATAATGATATTCTGAGTAAAATTTCTTCTAGCGTAATTTCGCTTTTTGATTATTTTCACTATATTCGAGAAATCATTTATTAACTAAACCTGTAAAATCATGTCTCAACCAGCCGCAACCATCACAGCGCCAAGCCTACTCAAAGTAACAGGCGATTCGGGTAATCGTTATGAAGAAATACTCACACCAGAAGCCTTAGCTTTTTTAGCTGAGCTACATCAAAAATTCAATGATAAACGATTAGCACTTCTAGAAACCAGGCTAGAACGTCAGCAAAAGTTTGACAGTGGCATATTACCTACTTTCCTACCAGAGACAGAGGACATAAGAAACGGAGATTGGACTGTAGCTCCTATTCCTGAAGACATACTCGACAGACGAGTAGAAATCACTGGCCCGGTTGATCGCAAAATGGTGATCAATGCATTGAACTCAGCGGCCAACGTTTTCATGGCTGATTTTGAAGATAGCAACAGTCCTACCTGGAATAACTGTATTGAAGGTCAGGTCAACCTGAAAGATGCTGTGCGTAAATCAATCTCATTTACCCACCCCAATACAGGTAAAACATACAAACTCAACGATAATGTGGCGGTATTATTTGTCAGACCACGTGGTTGGCATCTCAACGAAAAGCATGTAAAGGCAGGTGAACAAGCATTAAGTGCCAGCCTTTTTGACTTTGGACTTTATTTTTATCACAACGCCAAAACTTTAATTGAAAACGGAAGTGGCCCATATTTTTATTTACCAAAACTGGAGTCACACGAAGAGGCCAGGCTATGGAATGAGGTCTTTGTATTTGCTCAGGATTACCTAAACATACCGCAGGGCACCATAAAGGCCACTGTACTCATAGAAACTATTACCGCTGCATTCGAATTGGATGAAATCTTATACGAACTACGAGAGCACTCAGCCGGTCTCAATTGTGGCAGGTGGGATTATATCTTCTCTTTTATTAAAAAATTCAAGAACAACCCTGATTTTGTTTTGCCTGATCGGTCAAAAGTAAATATGACTGTGTCTTTCATGAAATCCTACACACTAGCAGTTATTAAGGCTTGCCACAAAAGAAATGTACATGCCATGGGTGGTATGGCAGCCCAAATCCCGATAAAAAATGATCAGCAAGCCAATGCGGATGCTCTTCAAAAAGTAATCAATGACAAGACAAATGAAGTGCGCAATGGACATGATGGTACCTGGGTAGCTCATCCAGCCTTGGTTGCACCGGTTAAAAAGATTTTTGATGAGCACATGCCTACCAAAAATCAGATATGCATTAAAAGGCATGATATACGCTTCTCTGAAGAGCAATTACTTGAAGTGCCAGACGGCTCAATAACAGAAGAAGGTGTTCGTACAAATATCAACGTTGGCATTTTATATGTAGAGAGCTGGCTGCAAGGCACCGGAGCGGCTGCATTATATCATCTCATGGAAGATGCAGCAACGGCAGAAATATCGCGCACGCAACTTTGGCAATGGATTCAACATGAAATTACACTTTCTGATGGCCGAATGATGACCGAAGAACTTTATGACCAAATGAGGAATGAGGAAGTAGAAAAAATCAAATCATTGATTGGTGAAGAGCGATTTACTAACGGCCGTTTTGATGAAGCCATCGCCCTATTCGATGACCTCGTAAAGAGCGATACTTTCACTGAATTTCTAACACAACCTGCTTATAAACTAATTGACTAAAACCTGTAAACTTATGAATGATTCAATAGTAAAATTGACAAACGATTGGGCAACAAACCCGAGATGGAAGAATGTAAAACGGCCTTATGCTACAGAAGAGGTAATAAAACTTCGTGGTTCGGTAAAAATAGAGCATACTTTAGCCAGATTAGGTGCTGAAAAACTCTGGAAAAAATTAAATGAAAAGCCATTTGTAGCTGGTTTAGGTGCGCTCACCGGTAACCAAGCCATACAAGAAGTAGCTGCAGGACTAGAGGCCATTTATTTAAGTGGATGGCAGGTCGCAGCTGACGCCAACCTGGCGGGAGAAATGTATCCCGATCAATCATTGTACCCGGCTGATTCTGTACCAAAAGTTGTTAAGCGAATTAATAACGCACTACTCAGAAGAGATCAAATTCAAAGTGTTACGCAAGAAACAAATATCGACTGGTTGGTGCCGATTGTAGCGGATGCCGAAGCCGGTTTTGGTGGCAATCTAAATGCTTTTGAGTTAATGAAAGCCATGATTGAAGCAGGCGCTTCCGGAGTTCACTTTGAAGATCAATTATCTTCGGCTAAGAAATGTGGTCATTTAGGCGGGAAAGTGCTTGTACCGACCCAGGAGGCCATCAATAAACTAGTTGCCGCAAGACTTGCCGCTGATGTAATGGACACTCCCACACTACTAATTGCCCGCACAGATGCCGAAGCTGCTAATCTTATTACTTCGGATATTGATAGGAGAGATCATGATTTCATTGTGGGAGAGAGAACTTCTGAAGGTTTTTATAAGGTAAGAAATGGCCTTGAGCAAGGCATCGCAAGAGGGCTTAGCTATGCACCTTATGCCGATCTGGTGTGGATGGAAACTTCAAACCCTGATTTAGGATTGGCTAATGAGTTTGCACAGGCCATGAAAGAAAAGTATCCAGATCAAATGTTGGCCTACAACTGCTCACCATCATTCAATTGGGCCGCAAAACTTAGCGTAAACCAGATGGAGACTTTCAGAGAAAAAATTGCTGAAATGGGTTATAAATTCCAGTTTATCACCTTAGCTGGATTCCATGCACTTAACACCTCAATGTTTGAGCTTTCTAAAGCATATAAAGAGCGTGGTATGGCTGGGTACTCAGAACTTCAAGAACGTGAGTTTGCCCTTCAATCCGATGGATTCTCTGCCATCAAACACCAGACATTTGTTGGCACACAATACTTTGACACGGTACAAAATGTAGTGCAGCAAGGACAGTCTTCAACAACTGCTATGAAGGGTAGTACTGAAGAAGATCAGTTCAACAAAGTGGCGTAAACGCTAATAATTCCTGTAAACCAAGAAGAGCTGTTTTTAACAGCTCTTCTTTTTTATTTCGCATTTTTTATCACCTCTTCCACTATTTCAGGATTGAGCAGTGTTGAAGTATCGCCCAGACTCTCTGTTTCTCCAGAAGCTATTTTTCGCAATATCCTTCTCATAATTTTACCTGAGCGTGTTTTTGGCAAACCTGGTACTATTTGAATTTTATCCGGCTTGGCGATTGGCCCAATGATTTTCGTAACTGTTTGTCGAATTTCCTCACTAAGGTTTTCTTCAGATCTACCTTCCATATCACAAATAACATAGGCATAAATTCCCTGTCCTTTGATCTCATGCGGATAGCCCACAACAGCAGACTCAACTACTTTAGGATGTTCGTTAATGGCGTTTTCAACTTCAGCCGTACCCATTCTATGTCCAGAGACATTAATGACATCATCTACTCGGCCTAAAATTCTGTAATAACCGTCTTCATCTCTTTTTACACCATCTCCGCTGAAGTAGTAGCCTTTGAAGCTTGAAAAATAAACTTGTTTACATCGGTCATGGTCACCATAAGTGGTTCTAAGCATTCCCGGCCAGGGGTATTTAATACAAAGGTTGCCTTCTACACTATTGCCTTTTAATTCATTCCCTTCGTTGTCTAAAATGGCTAATTGTATACCTGGAAGCGGCAAGGTGGCATATGACGGTTTTGTTGGAGTGACTCCGGCAATGGGAGAAATCATAATGCCTCCTGTTTCAGTTTGCCACCATGTATCCACAATAGGGCATTTTCCCTTACCCACATGATCATGATACCAATGCCAGGCCTCTTCGTTGATGGGCTCGCCCACCGTACCAATCACACGCAGTGAATCTAATTTATAAGGCTCCAAAGGTTCGGTACCATAGGCCTGCAGTGCTCTTATGGCCGTTGGTGCAGTATAAAACTGATTGACCTGATACTTGTCGCAGATTTGCCAAAATCGACCTGCATCTGGAAAGGTAGGTACACCTTCATACATTATCGTGGTAGCACCGCTAAGTAAAGGCCCGTAAACAATGTAGGAGTGCCCTGTAATCCAGCCCACATCGGCTGTACACCAATACACATCTCCTTGATTGTATTGGAAAACATTCTGAAATGTATAGGCACTATACACCATATAACCTCCACATGTATGCACTACACCTTTAGGTTTACCTGTAGAGCCCGATGTATATAAAATGAAGAGCAGGTCTTCAGCATCCATAGCCTCCGCTTTATTCTCTTTTGATACTCCTTCTATGGCCTCGTGCCACCAGATGTCTCTCCCTTCCTTCATATTGACTTCCTGACCCGTTCTTTTCAGTACAATGGTTTTTTCAATGGAGTTAGTTTCCTCAAGCGCCTCATCAACCACTTCCTTGACGCCAATTTTCTTTTTCCCTCTAAAATTTCCATCTGAGGTCAGCACCATTTTTGCCTTGCAGTCCTCAATTCTGTCCGCCAGAGACTTTGAAGAAAACCCAGCAAACACCACTGAATGAACTGCGCCTACCCTTGCGCAGGCAAGCATGGCAATGGCGGCTTCTGGCACCATCGGCATATAAATAATTACTCTGTCACCCTTCTCTATGCCATTAGCCTTCATGGCATTAGCAAACTGGCATACTTGCTCATGAAGCTCTTTGTAGGTCAATGTTCTATTATCCTCTTCCGGATCGTTAGGCTCCCAAATTATAGCCGGTTTATCGCCAAGTAAGAAAAGGTGTCGCTCAAGTATATTTTCAGTAATGTTGAGTTTAGCATTGACAAACCACTTGACATCAGGGCCTTCAAAATCCCAATCAACAACTTTGTCCCATCGCTTTTGCCAAAAAAAAGAATCGGCTATGCGTGACCAAAAACCCTCAGGGTCTTGTACACTTCTTTGGTATTCATTGATATATCCGCTTAGCGTTCTTATTTTGTCACTCATGGTTGTTTTTCTATTTGGTATGTTAACTGAAAATGTATCCTAAATGTTAATTAACAAAGGACAAAAATCCTAATAAATCGACTTGCAGATGGATTATAATAATAAAAAATTCATGCCTATAAAATCTTCAGGCAATAGTGCGCTAGATAATGATACCCTATTTGCATACCAACAAACAGGTAATATCTTGACCTGTACTTACCATGGAGGAGATATTAAATCCGGGCATTTAATCGGTGTTGTTGATGAGAATGGTCGAATTGATATGAGATATCACCAGGTATCAAAGAGTGGTGAGTTGATGACGGGCATTTGTATCTCGACTCCTGAAATATTGTCAAATGGTAAAATCAGGCTTCATGAAAAGTGGCAGTGGACTTCAGGCGATCAATCCAAAGGCACCTCCATATTGGAAGAAATTTGATTTAAGCCCTGGGATATCTAATGCTATCTACAATCTCTTGTACTTCTTTTGGTGGTGCTGTAGTAAATCTGCTTACAACCATGGCTACTATGAAATTCAAAAGCATTCCAACCGTTCCAAAACCTTCGGGACTAATACCAAACCACCAATCCTCTGGTGTTGTTTCTCCTCCTATCCAGCCCAATTTATAACGCATCATATAAAAAAGAGTAATACCCAAGCCAACCAACATGCCTGCAATCGCGCCTTCCTTATTCATTCGCTTGTAAAATATGCCTAAAATAATGGCCGGAAAGAAAGATGCTGCGGCTAGACCAAATGCCAGTGCCACAACTGCGGCAACAAAGCCTGGAGGGTTTATGCCAAAATACCCAGCAATCAATACGGCAAATACAGCGGCTCCTCGAGCAATCCATAATTCAGACTTATCTGACAAGTCAGGTAAAAATTGCTTTTTAACCAAATCATGAGAGACTGAAGTAGATATCACCAATAGTAAGCCCGCTGCCGTAGATAATGCGGCCGCTAAGCCACCTGCAGCAACCAGCGCAACTACCCAGTCTGGTAAATTGGCAATTTCCGGATTGGCGAGCACCATAATATCTCTATCTATTGTGAGTTCGTTCACTTCCGGATCTGCTACATATTGTACCACACCATCTTCATTCTTATCCTCAAACTGAAGTAGTCCTGTAGTTTCCCAGTTAGCAAACCAATCGGGAAGCTGGTTGTATGATTTATTACTGACTGTTTCTATAAGATTTGTTCTGGCAAATGCAGCAACTGCCGGTGCCGTAGTATATAATATCGCTATAAATACAAGTGCATAGCCAGCCGAAATCCGAGCGTCTTTTACTCTAGGGACGGTGAAAAATCTCACAATAACATGTGGTAAACCTGCGGTACCAACCATCAACGCAAATGTGATGAAGAATACATCAATCAAAGATTTATTACCATCTGTGTACTCGCTAAATCCCAGTTCGGTATGCAGTCCATTTAATTTATCAAGCAAATACGTATTGCTACCTGCAACTGTATCTCCAAAACCCAATTGTGGGATAGGATTGTTTGTCAGCTGTATAGAAATAAAGATCGCTGGCAACATAAATGCAAAGATCAAAATGACATATTGGGCTACTTGTGTATAAGTAATGCCCTTCATTCCTCCCAATACAGCATAGATAAAAACTATAAACATGCCTATATACACACCCGTATTGATGTCTACTTCTAAAAATCTGCTGAATACAACACCAACACCTCTCATCTGACCAGCCACGTATGTAAATGATACGAATAGTGCGCAAATGACAGCCACAGTACGCGCAGTGTTGGAATAATACCTATCTCCGATAAAATCAGGCACCGTAAATTTTCCGAATTTTCTGAGATAAGGAGCGAGCAATAAGGCGAGCAATACATAGCCACCTGTCCAGCCCATTAAATAAACTGCACCGTCATAGCCGGCAAATGATATAATACCAGCCATCGAAATAAACGAAGCCGCTGACATCCAGTCAGCTGCGGTAGCCATACCATTTGCCAATGGGTGAACACCTCCACCTGCTACATAGAAGTCACTTGTTGAGCCTGCTCGAGACCAAATGGCAATACCAATATATAATGCGAATGTAATTCCTACCAGAAGATAGGTCCAGGCTTGAACGTCCATAATTATTCTGGTTTTTCGTCTACGTCAAATTTCTTATCCAATCGGTTCATCAACCAGACATACACAAAAATTAAAACAACAAAGACATAGATAGCTCCTTGCTGCGCAAACCAAAAGCCTAATGGAAATCCACCTATTTTAAATTGATTGAGTTGATCGGCAAAGAGAATACCGCAACCAAATGAAACTAAAAACCAAATAGTGAGCAGTATCGCCAGGTAAGACAGGTTTTTCTGCCAATACTTCTTCATGCTGTTGTTCTTCATTTTTTCAAAGTAATGAATTTCAACGAATCCTGAAAATGGTTTTACACCATCTATTTTTTTACCTTTTTCATGCCTTTCATCAGATTACCTTCTCTGAAGGCATCAGACATGGCAGCGGGGATCAGGGCTTCTGCCAAGATTACTTTTGCATGAGCCTCCTGCACTCTTGCAGACATTTCTTGCTCTAAAGCAACAGCCATAGCACGTCTTTCCTCTGCTTTTGCTTTGGCTATATTTAAATCAGCACCGGCCTGATCTATTTGAAGTTTGGCTCCAATATTCTGACCAATGTCGATATCTGCAATATCAATAGATAAAATTTCATACGCTGTACCACTATCTAAGCCAGCGGCTAGCACTTGTTTAGATATGCTTTCAGGATTTTCGAGTACCTCTAGATAATTTTTCGCTGTACCGATCCTTGAAATAACCCCTTGCCCAACACGTGCTTTTACAGTCTCTTCACCAGCTCCACCCACTAATTGTTGCAGATTGGTTCTAACGGTAACACGTGCCTCAGCTATTAATTGAATACCATCAACAGAAACTCCAGTAATAGCAGGAACGATCACCACATAGGGTGTTACGGATACTTGCACAGCCTCAAGTACATTTCTACCAGCCAGGTCTATGGCCGTAGCTTGTTTAAAAGTTAGGTTAAGATTGGCCTTATCGGCTACAATCAATGCTTTTACTACAGCCTCAAGGTTACCATGCGCCAGGTAGTGCGTTTCCATTTGTTGGGTCGTAATCATTTCTAACCCAGCTTTAGTTGCTGTAATCATTGAATTAGCGATCAACTTGGGAGGCACCTTTCTAAATCGCATAAATACCATTTCAAAAAGCCCTATTCTAACACCCGAAAATTGAGCAGTAACCCATAGGTTGATAGGAAAAATAAAGAGGAAAAGCCAAAAACCAGCTGCAATGGCCCCTATTAATATGATGGTCTGTAAGGCCATTGTATTGATTAGTTTAGAGTTATGTGAATGTAATAGAAGTAGTTGAGGTTTTTGTTAATGCCTCTCTATTTATTTCTTACATAAATGAGTTTAAATCTTCCATTTTGTTGGTCCCTTTGTTCGATTTCAAACTGATTGAGAGATTTAAACAATGGGGTAAGTTTTTCGAAGCCAAAATTTCTCGAATCAAAATTAGGCTGCTTTTTCAATATGATTGATCCAACATCACCTAAAAATGCCCATCCTTCTTCATCAGCTACATCAGAAACGGAGTTTTTCAAGAGGTGTATTACCTTAGGTGTTATCTTATCGACATTTGATTTTTTCGATTTACTCTTGCCGTCTGTAATTTCAGTGTCTGTTTTAAGAATTTCGAGGTAGATGAATTTATCACAGGCCACAATGAAAGGGTCTGGCGTTTTCTTTTCACCTATGCCATATACTTTCATACCAGCCTCCCTCAACCGCGTAGCTAATTTCGTGAAATCACTATCAGATGACACCAGGCAAAAGCCATCTACTTTCTCAGAGTAGAGGACATCCATAGCATCGATGATCATAGCTGAGTCTGTAGCATTTTTGCCAGTGGTATAACTGTATTGTTGTATGGGGTTGATGGCGTTTTCCAACAACACATTCTTCCATTTTACCAGGTGTGGTTTTGTCCAGTCACCATAGATTCGTTTTATCGTAGGGGTACCGTATTTGTTGATTTCCTCCATCATTTCCTTGATATAGGCTGAGGGGATGTTATCAGCATCAATTAATACGGCCAGTTTGGTATCTTTTGTCATGTATTAAAGGTAGTACTAATAATTGTTAATGACTTGTTAAAAACACAACTGTGTCATCTAACACCCGTAAATCGCTTTAAACCAAACCAACCTTTATTATGAAATATGTATTGATTGCTTTTATAGTTATTTGTGCTGCATGTAATAACTCAAATACAGAATCCTCTAATTCATACTTAAGTGATTCGGACACCACACAACTGACTAAGATCAAGAAAGAATTATGGTCTAAAGCCTACCATGAGCACGATACGGCACTGTTGAATCAGATTTTACACGACCAGTTCGAAATGATCAGCAACTCCGGAGAGTGGTCTACTAAAAAAGATGAAATGGACTGGGTGGCAAATAACAGTTCCAAGCCAGACTCTTTCTTTTATGAAATCAAACGATTGGATCTCTTTGAAAATGGCACAGCAGTGATTGCAGGTACTGGCTATGTTTTTAATGATTCTACCAAAATGCAATACCAATCAAGTAATGTGCTGATCAAGGAAGATAAGGCCTGGAAGGCCATTTTATCTCATGTTTCTGGCATCGAACCAATAGACTAAAACCAGAATTCTGCAGCGACTGCTATAAATGCACCTAGAAGTGCTACTCCTATTTTTCTGATGTTGAAATCGTGATTTTCGCTACTTTCAAAAACTATAGTGGTAGAAATATGTAAAAAGTTGCCACTTACAATGGCAAATAAGGTAGTAAATGCTGCCATAGACAGGATGTTATTCTCCACATAATAATCACCTATGATCATGCCCAAAGGCGAGCCCAGTGCGAAGATGACCAAGAATAATATGGCTATCTTCTTGGAGGTGTGGCACAATAAAATAGACATTAGAGCAAAGGCTGCCGGTGCTTTATGTAAAACGATTCCTGCTAACAATGAGGTTGACTCATGATGTGCGTGGTTATCACTGGGGTGCGCCAGTAAAGAGCCCTCTAAGAAAGAGTGTATCAATAAAGCAATAAGAAGTAACACCGCGGTGCCCATTGAATGTTTATGCCCTTCACCATGTGTGTGGATATGACCATGTTCAGCTCCCGAGGTGAAATACTCTAAAAATTGCTGTAAGAAAAAGCCAGCTAACACATAAACACCAACCATTATCGGATCGGTCGCAGTACTGTACAATTCCGGCAGTATGTGAATGATAGTAATTGCAAATAAATAAGATCCCGCAAAAACTAAGGCCAATTTATATAGCTTACTATTGGCCTTTGGTACAATTAAAACCAACAAACCAGCTAGCAAAGCCGACATAAAAAGCACAATAAAATATATGGTCATGAAGAGTTTTGCCTAATGCAGGGCAAATATACAACAGTGTTGCATTTAACCTTAATCTGTAGCTTATTTTTGCGTTACGAAGATCATCCGGGCAGATTGCTCCGGCTCGTATGGATTGAGGTTGTAATCACCAAAAGTCTTTAATACCCTTAGGTTGGCTTTTCTGAAATAATCTAAAAACTCTATTCTTCTAATGGCCTTTACCCTTTCCTGAAAGGTGAACTCCTGTCCTTTATCAGAAAAATGGATGTTTTTTACGATGAATCCATCATCACTCAACGAGCGGTTGATGTCAAACTCCACACCTTCTACTGTTTTCTTTTCCTCTGACACCAGGTTGTTGATTACCCGGTAAGGATTCAAGAAATCAATCAATAAAAACCCTCCTGGCTTGAGTGATTCAGCGGCAGCACAAATAGCTTTTTCGTTTTCGCTTTCATTTTCAAAGTAACCAAAGCTGGTAAACATGTTGAGTACAAAGTCAAACTCTTCCTGAGCATAGACCTCGCGCATATCATGTATGTCAAACTTCAATCGATCGTTTTCAAACTGTCTGGCATGCGCAATATTTTGTTCAGAAAGATCAACTCCTGTTACATCGAAGCCTTTTTCATTCAGGTAAATAGAATGTCTACCCTTGCCACAGGCCAAATCCAAGACCTTATGGTTTGGTTTAATTTTGAAGAAACTGATAAGGGTATCTAAAAAGTCTTTAGCCTCCTCATAGTCACGGTGCTTGTATAAAATGTGGTAGTATGGAGAGTCAAACCACTTGTCGAACCATTCTGTTTGTTCGGGCATTAATCTATTGCTTTAATATTTTCAGATATACCTTTTGTAGCAAACGTACTTAAATTGCCACTTACATCGCTGAATACAAGGTACGCCTCATACTCAGGGTGTTCATTAAGAAATTTAATGGCTTCCTCATGCCCCATTACCATAAATGCAGTGGCCAATGCATCAGCACGCATACAATCATCTGCCACTACCGTTGCGCTCAACAATGGGTGCTCAATAGGATAGCCAGTGAAAGGTGAAATAGTATGTGAGTATTTTACACCATCGATAATGTGGTAATTGAAATAATTACCTGACGTTGCCATGGCCTTGTCCTCTAATTTAATAATCGCCATAGCATATTGGTTGAGCTCATCAGAGTTGGGATTTAAAATACCCACCTGCCACGGGCCATCGGCCTGTAAGTTTCTACCAGCTACTCTTACCTCTCCTCCAATCTCTACAAAAGCGTTTTCAATGCCCTGAGCTTTTAAGTATTCTAACACCACATCTACGCCATAGCCTTTCGCAGAAGCACTAAAATCAAGTGCTAACCTATCATCAGACTTCCAAATACTATCCTGATTGTAATTGATTTTGTTCATTCCTACAATCTGCTTGAGTGAATCAATGACAGCACTGTCTTTTTTAATTCCCTCAGTATACCCAAATCCCCAGGTATTGATCAAAGGTCCAATGCTGGGGTCAAAAGCTCCATTGGTCTGTTTATAAATTTCATGACTCACATCAACGGCCTGGTAAAAGAACGGTAACTCAAAGACAAAGGCATTAGCCTTATTAAATCTTGATATCTCTGAAGTAGGAATATATGTATTTAATGAATTGTTAAAAACCTTGAGCAATGAGTCAACCTGTGATTTAAAGTCTCTACCTGCTTCATCAAAATACTTGACTGAATACACGATAGGCCCCATGGTCTTGCCTGTAAAGGATAACATCTGTTCACCAGGCCCCAACTGCCTCCACTTATACACCAAAAACATGGCGAGCAATACAACTAATGTATAGATAGCGTTTTTATACCGAGAACTCATAGTTTAAAATTTGCGCAAAAATAATGAATTGCCTTGCGTAATGTTTAATTTAGGCCATAATATTGGTGGTTTATTTGACCTCCTCCAATTACTTGATTTTAAGCATTTTCAACGTCTATGAGAGAAGACTATTTAAGCGGAGAAGAAGAGAATTTTAGTTCGGAAGAAAAGGAATTTGAAAAGGCGCTGCGCCCCTTAAGCTTTGGCGATTTTGCAGGGCAAGACAAGGTAGTTGAAAATGTTAAAATCTTCGTACAGGCTGCTAAGAAACGTGGAGAATCATTAGACCATGTCTTACTTCATGGCCCTCCGGGTTTGGGTAAGACTACCCTTTCGCACATCATAGCTAATGAGCTTCAAACCAACATTAAAGTTACTTCCGGTCCTATTTTAGACAAACCAGGTGATCTTGCGGGTTTGCTCACTAACCTGGAAGACAACGATGTGCTGTTTATCGATGAGATACACAGGCTCAACCCAATTGTGGAAGAGTATCTGTACTCTGCCATGGAAGACTATAGAATCGACATTATGCTCGATTCCGGACCAAGTGCGCGATCAGTTCAAATTACATTAAGTCCTTTTACTCTTATTGGTGCTACCACTCGTGCTGGCCTTTTAACTTCACCTTTGCGTGCTAGATTTGGTATTTCTGCCAGACTAGAGTACTACGATGCCAAATTATTGACAACCATTGTACACCGCTCGTGCGAAATTTTAAATACTCCTATTCATGAGGATGCCGCTTATGAAATCGCACGTAGAAGTAGAGGCACACCACGTATTGCAAACAATCTGCTACGCAGAACCCGTGATTTTGCTGAAATAAAAGGTGATGGCACTATTACCAAAGAAATAGCAGAAATCGCACTGAAGGCACTGGATGTAGATGAGCACGGTCTGGATGAAATGGACAATCGGATCCTTTCTACCATTATTGAAAAATTTAAGGGAGGCCCGGTAGGTATAAGCACGATAGCAACAGCTTGTGGAGAAGAGGCGGAAACCATCGAAGAAGTGTATGAACCCTTTTTAATTCAGGAAGGCTATTTGAAAAGAACTTCCCGCGGAAGAGAAGCAACAGAGCTGGCCTACAAGCATTTGAAAATTGTACCCCCAAGTCGTACGGGTGGGCTTTTTGATTGAGTCGATTTATTCCTAAATAACACCTCCCTAACCCTCCTTAAAGGAGGGAATCGGGTAAGTAATAATGAAATGAATAAGCGTATTTACTACAATCCTGAACTCAAAGAAAGGGCGCGCTATTTAAGAAATAACAGTACACTTTCTGAAGTACTTTTATGGAACTGCCTTAAGAGAGGGCAAATGATGGGATTTGATTTCCATAGACAAAAACCGATTTTAAATTATATTGTAGACTTTTTTTGTTACGATTTAATGTTGGCCATTGAGATAGACGGTAGAAGCCACGACAATCACGAAACAGAAATATATGACAAGAAAAGACAACAAGAAATCGAAAAATTAGGAATATACTTTTTGAGATTTGATGATCTGGAAGTAAAAAAGGACATTGGTAATGTCTTAAGAACAATTGAATATTACATAGAGGACTACAGAACAAATAATTAATACCTCCAACCTCCGTAAAGGAGGAAATTCCCCTCTATAAAGAGGGGTTAGGGGTGTGTAAAACGTATGTCAAACCCATCGCAAAATACCCAACTACTTAAACAAAAAGCCAAAGACCTTGGCTTCATGCATTGCGGTGTGGCAAAGGCAGAATTTTTAGAAGAAGATGCACACCAATTAGAGCAATGGCTCAAACAAGGCATGCACGGCCAGATGGGTTATATGGAAAACCACTTCGACAAGCGTCTCGATCCCACCAAACTTGTACCCGGAGCAAAATCAGTAGTTTCATTGGTTTACAATTACTATCCTGAAAATGACATCGCTGAAAATGGCTCCTACAAAATAGCTAAATATGCTTATGGCAAAGACTACCACTTTGTAGTCAAAGACAAGCTCAAAGAGTTGATGCAATATTTGCAATCAGAAATCGGAGATATTGAAGGCCGGGCTTTTGTAGACTCAGCTCCCGTAATGGAGCGAAGTTGGGCTCAACGCAGTGGTGTGGGTTGGATTGGCAAAAACAGTCTATTATTAAATAAAGGAACAGGCAGCTTCTTTTTCCTTGCAGAGCTCATCATCGATCTGGAGCTTGAATATGACGGCCCGGTGCAAGATTACTGTGGCACCTGTACAGCCTGTATCGATGCCTGCCCGACAGATGCAATACCTGAGCCCTATAAAGTGGATGCCAGCAAATGTATCTCATATTTTACTATCGAGTTGAAGGACCAGATTCCGGAAGATTTTAAAGGTCAATTTAAGGATTGGATTTTTGGGTGCGACATTTGCCAGGATGTGTGTCCCTGGAATCGATTTAGTAAACCGCACCAAGAGCCAGCATTTAATCCGCACCCTGAACTTAAGGATATGTCCAAGAACGATTGGGAGGAGATAACTAAAGAAGTTTTTAACGAACTATTCAGGAAGTCAGCGGTCAAGAGGACTAAATATGATGGGCTAAAACGAAATATAAGTTTTGCAAAAAAATAAAGCCTGACAATATAGCTATTGCACTATATCATCAGGCTTTCCAATATGTTAAATCATTCGTCAGCTAAAGCATCGCTCCAATACTGGTTCATGCTTACTAGCAAACTTTGCGTAGCACCATTTTCGAAGCTCTTCAATTTCAGCTTCAATCAAATTTTTTAGTGCTTTTCTCAGTTCTTTTTCAAAAAGTTTTGCATCAAAACTCACCTTTGTGAGTATTGTTTTAACGTATTCTAACATTGTTAACTCGAAGTTTTGGTTAGAGATCGCAGGAAACTTTTCTCACATCCTGCAACCTTTAATATACAAATTAGTTATGGCATATAAAAGTTTGATATATTTTTGTACGTTACTTAAAACGGATAAGTTGCGCAGAACATTATGGGATTGATGAAGTTTAAGTTAAGAAACATCGCATTATTTGTTACCACACTTTTTTTGGTTGGGGCCACACAGGCACAGGACATTTCTATCGAACTTGGCCCGGATGAAATTGGTGAAAACCAGTCGTGGACAATCACACTCACCGTCAAAAACGAGCGACTCAAAAGCTATGGTGACTTCCCAGATATCGAAGGCTTTCAAAAAAGAGGTACATCATCCTCTTCAAGCACGCAAATCATTAATGGTCAGGTTTCTTCTTCTCAGAGTGTGACTATGAACTACGCTCCTACAAGACAAGGTACCTTTACGCTGCCTGCCTTTCGTATGGAGGTAAATAGCAAAACCGTTGGTTCAGAAGGGAAGCAAATCACTGTTGGCGCACCGGTTCAGCGTCAGCAAAGAAGAGATCCTTTTAGGAGTTTATTTGACCATGATCCGTTTGGAGATAGAAATGGCAACGATGGGGAATCAGAGTTTGTGGACGTAAAAGAAGATGCCTTTTTTGCCCTTACAACTAATAAAAATGAGGTCTATGTGGGAGAAGGGGTTACAGCCACACTTTCATTTTATGTTTCAGACAATAACAGGGCACCCCTACAATTCCATGAGTTGGGTAAGCAGCTTTCTGACATACTCAAAGACGTTAGACCTGAAAATTGCTGGGAAGAAAACTTCAACATCGAAAACATCAACGGGGAGTCGGTCTCTATTGGAGGCAAGCGCTACACCCAGTATAAAGTCTATCAAGGCGTTTTTTATCCTTTTAACACAGAAAATATAGAATTTCCACAAGTTGGGTTGGAAATGATCAAATATAAAGTGGCAAAAAATCCGTCTTTCTTTGGCAGAAATCGCCAGGAAGACTTCAAAACATTCTACACCCAACCTAAAACAGTGGAAGTGAAGCCGCTACCAGCACATCCTTTGAAAGATGTAGTGGCTGTAGGAGATTATTTGCTTGACGAAAGAGTAATAGCCGGAGAACTAGAAACAGGGAAAAGCTTTTCTTACGAGTTCAATGTGTATGGTGAAGGAAATATCTCCTCTGTCAACCCGCCCGAAGTAGATGGTGGAGAAAATTTCGATTTCTATGATCCTAATGTAACACAAAATATCAATCGTAGAAATGGTCGTGTGACGGGGTCCAAGTCCTTTTCATACTTTGGTATCCCAAAAGAGCCAGGTGAGTACGATCTGGCCGACTATTTTGAATGGATTTACTTTAACCACAAGACCGAAAAATACGACACATTAAAATCCGATAAGCGTATCGCGATCACAGGAGAAAGTAAAAAGAATGAAGCTATACAATCGAATGACCTGGGTAGCTTTTATGATCGCATTGCTTTTGAAGACAACGAGCTCACGAGCACCGACCGCTTTGAGTGGATCAAAATCTTTGCTAACATCCTAATATTAGGTATGTTAGGCACTTCAGTTTATATAATTCTCAAAAAATAACTCCATCCGATTTGGGCAATTCATTTGGTACGCTATTTAAAATCACCACGTTTGGTGAGTCTCACGGCCCGGCCATAGGGGTCATCATTGATGGCTGTCCTGCAGGGTTAGCAATAGATGAGGCTTTCATTCAATCAGAGCTTGCCAGGAGAAAACCCGGCCAATCGAAAATTACAACACAGCGGAAAGAAGATGATGAAGTAGAAATCCTCTCTGGTGTTTTTGAAGGTAAATCTACAGGAATGCCTATTTGCCTGATGATACGCAACACCAATGCTAAAAGTAAGGACTACTCTCATATAGCAGATAAGTTTCGTCCTTCACATGCAGACTTTACCTATCAGGAAAAATATGGTTTGAGAGACTACCGCGGGGGTGGAAGAAGCAGTGCAAGGGAAACCGCTGCAAGGGTAGCCGCAGGCGCAATCGCCAAGATGTTGCTTGCAAGAGAACAAATGACATTTGCTGCATACGTTTCAAAAGTTGGGAAGTTGGAAGCTCCCCATTATACCAAACTTGACCTTTCTAAAACAGAAGATAACATTGTAAGATGTCCTGATCCGGCTATGGCCGATCAAATGATTGAACTGATCGACCAAACAAGAAAAAATCGTGATACCATTGGTGGAGTTGTCACCTGTGTCATAAAAAACACTCCTGTTGGACTCGGAGAACCGGTGTTTGCTAAGCTTCATGCAGAATTAGGTAAAGCGATGCTCAGTATCAATGCTGTGAAAGGATTTGAATATGGTAGTGGGTTTGAAGGTGTGAGTATGAATGGCTCCGAGCATAACGATGAGTTTTACGAAGAAGACGGAAAAGTAAAAACGAAAACCAATCACTCTGGCGGCATACAAGGTGGCATCTCTAATGGTGAAGACATTTATTTTAATGTCGCGTTTAAGCCAGTGGCTACAATCATGCAAGATCAGGATAGTGTCAATGAAAAAGGTGAAAGCGTAACCGTTTCAGGTAAAGGCAGACATGACCCATGTGTAGTGCCAAGGGCTGTACCAATTGTTGAAGCAATGGCTGCACTGGTACTTGCTGATTTTTATTTGATCAATCAAACGGCTAAATTGCGCGACTAAATATTTTGAATAATCTATGAAGAAGCTACCTCTACACGTAAAGATAATTTTAGGACTTATTGCTGGTATTGTATGGGCCTTTGCATCTAGTTATTTAGGCTGGAATGATTTTACTATCAACTGGATTGATCCTTTCGGCACGATCTTCATCAGGTTATTGAAGTTTATAGCAGTTCCTTTAGTCCTTTTCTCTATTATCAGCGGAGTTTCAAGTCTTACTGATTTATCTAAACTAGGTCGTTTAAGTGCAAAAACTTTAGGGTTATACCTAACCACAACAATAGCTGCTGTTGGAATCGGTTTGCTTTTGGTAAATACAGTTAAGCCTGGTGCATTTTTAGATTACGACCAGCGTGTAAAAAATAGAATCGCTTACGAAAAATGGGTGGAAGACACTCCAGGTGTACCACAACCAAAAGACGGCAGGAGCTTCATCAATGACCCAGAATATCAGTCGATAGTAGAAGATGCTATGACGGCTAAAGAAATGGCTGAAATACAAGCTAAGCAGGCAGGCGTTGAGGATAAAATGGCTACAGCTCAGGAAACTAAAGAGTCCAGTCCGCTGAGCTTCATTGTGGAGATGGTGCCTGAAAATATTGTGCTTGCAATTTCAGACAATGGACTAATGCTTCAAGTCATATTCTTTGCTATATTTTTCGGTATCACATTAGCACTTATACCATCAGATCAATCAAAACCTGTGGTTGATTTTATCAATAGCATCAATGCCGCTTTCCTCAAAATGGTGGATATCGTTATGAAGGCAGCGCCTTTCTTTGTATTTGCCTTGCTTGCCGGAGTTATTGCAAAAATGGCTGATACACCTGCAGAGGTATTAGAGATATTTAAAGGTTTAGGGTCTTACTCAATTACCCTTTTTGCTGGTCTGATGTTTATGATTTTTGTTTTCTATCCACTGATCGTAACTACTTTTGTTAAAAAATTAAGCTACAAGGAGTTTTTCAAAAATATAAGCCCTGCCCAATTTCTGGCTTTTTCTACCAGCTCAAGTGCCGCTACACTTCCGGTAACTATGGAGTGTGTTGAAGACAATATGGGTGTTTCTAAAAATGTCAGCAGTTTTGTGCTACCTATTGGTGCTACAGTAAATATGGATGGTACCAGTCTTTACCAGGCGGTAGCGGTAATATTTATGGCGCAAATGCACTTAGTTGATTTGTCTTTAGGTCAGCAACTAACTATCGTACTTACGGCCACATTGGCCTCGATTGGTGCTGCTGCCACGCCTAGTGCAGGCTTAGTGATGATGATCATCGTATTGCAGTCTGTAGGCCTTAATCCGGCATGGATTGCGATCATCTTCCCGGTAGATAGAATTTTAGATATGTGCAGAACCGTGGTGAACGTAACCGGTGATGCTACTGTTTCTACTTTAATAGCAAAATCTGAAGGAGAATTGCCGAAATACTCCTAAAAAAAGGAACCTTTGCATATAATTAGTGTTTGACTGTATAAATCAGCAATAAAATGGAGACGAAAGAGATCAATAACGACAGAGTAATCAATATATACATGGAGGCCAACCCCAATCCAAACTCATTGAAGTTTGTGGCCAACGTGATGCTTACAGAAGATGGTCAGAGCTTTGACTTCCCTGATAAGGAAAGTGCTAAAGAGGCACCTTTGGCTCAGGAGTTATTTGATTACCCATACGTTGACCGTGTATTTTACATGAGCAACTTTGTAACAGTCACAAAGAAAGATGATGTGATTTGGGAAGAAGTAAGAGATGAAGTAAAAGAGCACATCAAAAAATACCTGGAGTCAGGAAAGCCCATCTTGAATAAGGAAATTAAAGAAGAGCCGCTTTTTGACGAAAACGATTCAGAAACTGTAAAGAAAATAAAAGGCATACTTGACGAGTACGTAAAGCCAGCCGTTGAAGGCGATGGTGGTGCTATTTCGTTCCACTCTTACAATGAGGGTGTGGTGAAAGTATTGCTACAGGGCTCTTGCAGCGGTTGCCCTTCATCAACAGTTACGCTGAAGGCTGGAATAGAAAATTTATTAAAGAGAATGCTCCCTGAAATTAAAGCTGTTGAGGCTGAAGGAGTATAATTTATTATCAATATTAGTCGTCCGACCACTTCGAGTGGTCGGACGACTTTTTATTTAATTACCACTCTTCTTCCTCCCTGATACCTCAATTTGTAATACGCATCCTGCTTCAGGTCATTGACCATAATACCGTTAGAAGTTGAGCTATGAACAAACTTTACACTGTACTGCGTAACTTCCGTAACGATGCCTACATGGCCTATTACCTTAGAATTTAAATTAGAGCCCAGGAAGAATACCAAATCGCCTAACTGAAGTTCTTCTTCCAGGACAGGCTCTCCATACTGTGCCTGACCTTTGGATGAAGCAGGTAGGTATATCCCAAATTCCTTAAATATATACCTGGTAAACCCCGAGCAATCGAAACCTTCAGGATTTTTACCTTTTGCCTTATAGGGCGTACCTTCAAAGCTCATAGCATAAGCCACAAGCTCCTCAATTTTGTTGTAAGCCCTATGTTGGGTAAATGAAGCAAAACCTCCATAGTACGCCTCGAGTTTATCTATGTTATACTTTCGATTGTAGTTGAGTGCACTGTTAACACTATAAATAAGCACACCCACCATCACTATGGTTGTAAAAAATTTCATGCCCGTTATAAACGAACATATGCAGCAAAAAGTATGAGTTTTAACTAGAGTTCTGGCAAACGTACCTGATCAGAATAAAACTTCATGCGAGAGTTGTTTTGCATAGACAGCAATTCCACTTTTTCGATAAAGTCTCTTTTGTGGTTATAAAAAACTTCTACATAGTAGTTGTTAAGCAAGTAAAGATTGATTTTGTATTTATAATAACGGATAGCCACAATGAAAGTGCCCTCGAAGTAAAGGGTTTTTACCTTATCTTTTAATGTAAGTGATCTAAAAGCGTTCCCGTCCATCACAAGTCGTTTAGTTATCTTATGCTCATTACATATCTTGGCTACTAGATAAATTTAATCATAATAAATTGATCATCATGAAAAGGACGCTGTTAATTTGTATCTGTTTGTTCATTAGCAGTTTAACTGCATTTTCTCAAAACAAAAATTACAATGATTTTCTAAGTGTTGAGTTTCACAAAGAGAGACGAGATGAGCTTAGAAAACTTATGCCTTCTAATTCGGTAGCCGTGTTTTTTTCTAACCCGATCAGAAACAGAGCCAATGATGTAGATTATATCTATCATCAGGATCCTAATTTTTATTATCTCACAGGTCATAAAGAGCCCCATTCTTTGCTATTAATTTTTAAAGACCCGGTAAAGATCGATGGCAATTCAACAAAAGAAATAATTTTTGTGCGCCAGCGAAATGCACTAAAAGAACTTTATGATGGCTCAAGACTCGGCACTAACGGAGCAAAAGAAAAGCTGGATATTCAGGTCGCTTTTCAAGGCACTGAGTTTAAAGATTTTAACCTTGATTTTTCACAATTCGACAAAGTATTGTTTTATGATTTTTTCGATGATTATCGCGATCATGAAGAAAAAGGTGATCTGTATGAGTTGGTAGGACAGTTTAAGCAGAAAGTACAGTACAGCACCAATGATCTCACCATTGAACCAAAAAAGACCAATATCGACCTCGCCAGCCTTGATGGTATGATGGCCAAACTCCGTGGTATTAAAACAGAGGCTGAACTTGATTTGCTCAGAAAGGCCGTGGACATATCAGCATTGGCACAAGCTGAAGTGATGAAAGCCATGAAGCCGGGCATGTCAGAAACTGAAGTACAGGGTCTGCATGAGTTTATTTTTAAGAAATACCGGGCCGAATATGAAGGCTACCCGAGCATTGTAGGTGCTGGTCACAATGGATGTGTACTGCACTATATAGATAATTACAAGCCTGAAATTGAAGATGGCGAGCTGATCTTAATGGACCTGGGCGCAGAGTATCATGGCTACACGGCTGACGTCACACGCACCATTCCTGTAAACGGGAAGTTTACCGAGGAGCAAAAAATCATTTATGACTTAGTATACAAGGCGCAGGAAGCTGCCTGGGAGATTTGTAAAGAAGGCACCACTTTTGAAGCGCTTTATGAAGCTACTGCAACAGTTGTAAACGAAGGCCTCGTTGAGTTGGGTTTATATAAAAGCACCAAAGCAAAAGATATGATCAACCCGGAAACGGGCCGAAATCGCTACTACCCACATGGCTGCTGCCACCACATCGGCCTCGATGTACATGACAATGGCGAGTACATAAAACTGGAAGAAAATATGGTGATCACGATCGAGCCCGGCATCTATATACCCGAAGGTAGCCCTGCAGATGAGAAGTGGTGGAACATCCCTGTAAGAATAGAAGATGACTTTCTCATTAAAAAAGATGGCTGTCAACTACTCTCAGACAAAGCCCCAAGAAAGGCCGAAGAAATTGAGGCGCTCATGGCCCAGCCCAGTGCATTTGATGCAATTGATCTGCCAGAATTGGAAGGGAGGGAGTAATAGTGTCTTGCGACTGCTTGATTTTCATCAGAATCGTTGGTAATTAATCAGGCATAGATTATTGAGGTACACTTTCCTGAATAAAAACACTTTTCAAGCACTAAACGACTAACTCTGAGGTTCAAGCCACTTCGGCCTTGATAAAATTGCGTTAAGAAATTTGAGATTAATCCCGTAAAAAATTCAAATTGTTTGAGGAGCGTCAGGGACGAGTTTTTGAATTTTAGGGATTTAGAACAAATTTTAGCTTATTTATCACAGCCTTGACTTTTTTTGTTTCGTTTTTTGGGTCAAGCCAAAAAATGAAAATTAAAGCTATAGAAACAAGAACAGAATTATCAGTTAATGCTCTTTTTAGTATGAGTAATTATCAGTTTATATGTATAGAAGGTGACGGACACGGCTTTGGCCATATCCTGGGCACTTATACTGACCATAAGCAAGCCGTTGATGCCATCAAGGCTTATTATGAGGCACCTGTTGTGTTTTTTGATGGTCAGCCAGCCGATTACGATGCAGTAGAAATAGAGTTAAACCGGCAAGATGGTGGCACATGCTTCCTTAGTGCCCGAGCAGATGAAACCTCCAATGGGGTGATGATTTTTAAGATGAAGGTGAATAAGAACTATTTTTAGTACTGAAATGAAACACGATCCCTGGAACTATCTCCCTTCCCTTTTAGGGACGCTTCTATCCTTCTTTGCTGGCATTTATATGTACTTAAATAAAAAAATAGGATACGGCATTGATGGTATAACCGGTCAACTTACTTCTGGAGGCCATCAGTTGTTATTTTTGATAAGTTTAATTTTGGCTGTGGTGACATACTATTCTTTTTCACCATTTAGTAAGATTCGTAATCTATTTAAGAAACGAAAGAAGAAATAATTCCAACAAAAAAGCCTCGCTATTTTTAGCAAGGCTTCTCTTTGGGTGGAAGATGGGACTCGAACCCACGACCTCCTGAACCACAATCAGGCGTTCTAACCAACTGAACTACAACCACCATGTTATTTGTGGGTTATTAGTGACTTGAACTCCGGTCTCACGACCTTCCCGCTCCGCAGCGGGACGTTCTAACCTCCCGATACTTATCGGGATGAACTACAACCACCATGTTTATCCACCGCAGCTTTAGCGAAGGTGGAATTTCCCTTATTTCCAAGGGACTGCAAATTTAGATACAAGTACCGAATTTACAAACAATGTTTTGTATAATTATTTTAAACTACCAAAGCAACTGAACTGCCTCACCCAATTTCGGTTTTTTGATTTGTTCCTAACCAGTTTTCCCTCTCCATTGCCTTAGGTTTAGACAACTGGATTATTTGAAGAAGTAAAAAACTTAAATGAGATTTACTTCAGGTTAAGGTAGGTAAAGGTGAACCAGCTCTCCGCATAAGTTATATGTAAAGGCTTAACTC